>Ga0335082_10000907_pt1 | contig 31057 bp, 32 predicted proteins | sample Lox_Sample_41_FD_206718 | JGI IMG/M metagenome (GOLD analysis project Ga0335082, IMG submission 206718) | Soil microbial communities from Loxahatchee National Wildlife Refuge, Florida, United States - Lox_Sample_4.1 | ecosystem: Environmental > Terrestrial > Soil > Wetlands | place: USA... | reverse complement strand
CGCACGCAAGTAGTCAGACGCGTTGATAAGAGAGAGTCCGGAACTCCCGTACCTGGGCCGGTTCCGGACTTTTCATTTATGGATAGATAAGGATTGTCCCATCGCAACGTCAAGGGTCTTCCGACAGAAACTGATTAAACTTCGATTCGCCCTTCGCGGCACTCCTGCTCTGCTAGACTGGCTAGCCTCACCCAGGAGAGTCTATGGCAGAGAAAACGCCACAAACCTATGCAAATCACACGCGGCTTGATCCCGCATTTCACTTCTTCCTGCTGCCTGTTTTCGGTCTAGGCTTGATCCTATCGCTGGTTCACTTCTTTTATCACTTTCGAGAAAGCGACCTGCGCGACAATATTCACTCCTTCTTTTTGATCGTGCTGGCCCTTGCGCTCCTGACGGCCGTTCTGAAGATCCGCCTGTATTCTCTGAAAGTGCAGGATCGCGTGATTCGTCTCGAGGAACGCCTGCGCCTGACGCAGTTGCTGGCCGAACCATTGCGCTCACGCATCCCTGAATTAACAGAAGGTCAACTCGTTGGCATCCGGTTCGCGTCTGACGCTGAGGTGCCGAAACTGGTCGAGCGTGCTCTCAATGAGAAGCTGACGCGCAAAGATATCAAGCAAGCGATACAGAACTGGCGCCCAGACTATTTCCGCGTCTGAGATAGCAGCGCTGCGACACGTAACAATCCTCTCCGGCAGGTGTAGGTCTGCCTTAAGGGAGTTTCCTGCTCCGGAATACGCCTTCCACTCTACAAACCAGTCTCCAGGCTGCCGTCATCCCAACGTGGATGAGACCTGAAGAACGAGACCGCATGTACCAGCTGTGCGCGATGATTGAGCAAGAGAAGGATCATCACCGTTTCCTCCAGCTCATTGAGGAGCTGAACGAGTTGCTGGAGCGCAAGGAACATCAATTAGACCACCGGAGGGAAAAAGAAGACCTTTAACTAAGTCAACGGCGTCGCTGTGTTTTTGCATCTCACACTCACCACTGCCGGAAACCAGGTGCCAGATGACTTTGTGGTCAGTACTCGTGGTCGACGACAACCCGGCAGTCCGCAAGCTCATCTGCGAACTGTTCACTGTCGCCGGTGATTTTGAGGTGTGTGGCGAAGCCGAAAATGGCAGGGTCGCCGTGGAGTTGGCTCGGTCGCTAAGTCCTGACCTGGTTCTGACAGACCTATCGATGCCCATCATGAACGGATTGGAAGAAACGCGGTTGCTAAAGAAGCTGTTGCCTGCGGTACCGGTCATCATCTATTCGGCCCATATCGATCCTTTTGTCGAAAAGGAGGCTTTGGCCGCCGGAGCTTCCGCCGTAGTACCGAAGGCAGAAGCCGTCGCACTTCTCGTATCAAAGTCTCGCGATGTGCTCGGAGAGCAAGCGGCTTGAATGCACCAACTCCTCCTGACGCGGTCCGCATTAGACTTCAACGAGAATGGGTAGCAGGGTCCAAGCCTCCTGCTTGCGGCAGGTAACGGGGCCTATGCGGTGCCTAAAGTAACCACGCTGGTTCCTTCCTGGCGATTGACCCCGCCGCTACCCGCAGGTACGATTTTTGGTAGAATTCACCGGAATTAACCTCAGGAGAGGCCACCGCATCTCATTGACAAATATGCGATTCGTTAACCTCTACGTCCGGACAGCGGCGCTTGCCTTCTTGATCTTGGCGGTCTCCGCCTGCCAGACAGCGCAGCGTCCAGCGACTCTAGTGCCGCCATCGAGCGCACCGGCCCTGAAACCAGTTCCCGCGCCCGCTCCTGTAGTCTCAGCTCCGGTCAATACTCAAACTGACGACAAGCAGCAAGATTCCGCTCAACCAGCATCATCCGCTCCCGACGCCGCCCCGTTGCCGGCACCCGGCGACTCCGACGCCGTCGGGGACCTGGTTGCCCGTGCCGAGAAGGAATACCAGGCAGGTCTTGCCAACTATCATGCTGGCAAGCCGGATGACGCCAAACATAATTTTGATAACGCGCTCAATTCTCTGCTGAGCAGCAATTTCGATGTCCGTTCCGACGAGCGGCTTCAGAAGGAATTCGACCGGATTGTTCAAGGTGTGAATGAGATCTACCCGGGCGGTACGACGGGTGAATCGGAAGTCGCCCAAGAGCCGCAGCAGAAGTCCGAACCCGCTCCCATCGATACAACCAGCGAAATCGCCCCGGCAGCCGATGCGGGCACCAAGGCCAAGGCTGAAGCCCAGATCAAGAACACTCGTTCCGATCTGCCCTTGATGATGACCGACCAGGTTGCGGGCTACATCGCGTATTTCTCCGGTCATGGGCGAGGCGTATTCGAGCGCGCATACGCCCGATCGGGGCGCTATCGCGACATGATGCTTCCGATCCTGAAGGAAGAAGGAGTCCCGCAGGACCTAATCTACCTCGCGCAGGCCGAGTCCGGGTTTCATCCGCTAGCCGTTTCGCGTGTCGGCGCTCGTGGCATCTGGCAATTCATGGCAAGCCGGGCCCGCGGCTACGGGCTTCATCACAATATGTACGTGGATGACCGCCAGGACCCCGAGAAATCCACGCGCGCGGCTGCACGCCACCTGAAAGAACTCTATAACCAGTTCGGTGACTGGTACCTGGCCATGGCCGCTTACAACTCAGGCCCCGGTACGGTACAGGCAGCGGTGAAGCGAACCGGCTACGCTGACTTCTGGGAGCTCTACCAGCGCAATGTTCTTCCGCGCGAAACACGGAACTACGTTCCCATCATTCTCGCAGTTACCATCATGACCAAGAATCCATCACAGTATGGACTCGACAGCGTCGTGATGGAGCGGCCTTCCGACTATGACACGGTAACGATCGACTATCCGGTCGATCTGCGGCTCGTTGCGGAGTCTGTAAATTCGACCCTGGCTGACTTGCAGGACCTGAATCCCAGCCTCCTGCGCGTGACCACGCCGCGTGAGGGCAAGTTCCAGCTGCACATCCCTGCCGGGACGCGAGATCAATACGAAACGGCGATGGCTGCAATCCCCCGGGATTCGCGCCTCTGGTGGCGATATCACACCGTACATAGCGGAGACACCCTGGCTTCCCTTGCACGCACTTACCACACGACGGCGACACAGATTTCGGAGACCAATCACCTCGAAGATGAGGAACTGCAGACCGATGCCAAGCTCGTGATCCCAGTTGCGCCAGGAAAACATCCCACGTCTGACACGGCAACGTACGCCCGCCGCATCACGCGCTACAAGGTTCGCAAAGGAGATACGGTCGAATCCGTCGCCGACAACTTTGGCATCTCGGCGCAGCAACTTAGGCGCTGGAACGGGATTCGCGGAAACAGCCTGGCTGGACGACACGTTCTCGCCTTGCACTTGCCGATCTCTCCTCGGGTTGGCGAATCCGAAGTGGCGAACTCCCATAAAACGAAGCACGTGACACCCAAGACCGAGACCGCAAGCACCAAGCCTGCAGCCACCAAGTCTGCCGAGATCGAGCACCTGAAGGCTGATGCCGCAGTGGTGCATCACAAAGTAAAGTCCGGTGAAACTCTCTATTCGATCGCGAATCTCTACAAGACCACCGTCGCCGCCCTCAAACGTGACAACCGCAACGTGGCAGTGATTTATCCGGGCATGATCCTGAACGTCCAGCTTGCCCGCTGATTCGTTCGTCGGTCCGCATCTTGGAACCGCCTTCGATGGAAAACACAACAACTTCCTAATTCTGATCGCAGTTCCGATCCCAGTTTTGTGTACTTATTCATCAGAGGGTATTTCAACCACGTGAGCGAAATCACATCAGGCACTTTCCCTAAGAGGTACAATTCTCGGTTTGTTGGGCCATTGTTGTTTCCGTTGGATCTAAGTACCTAATCACAGGAGGAGTTGAATCTCATGAGACTTACAAAGTTCATTGTCATGCTCGTCATCTGCGCGCTGGCCATCTCGGTTGCGATGCCAGCCTTTGCTGCTGACGGAGCCGCCACCTACAAGACAAAATGTGCCGCCTGCCATGGTCCCGAAGGCCAAGGTAAGGTCGGACCCGCGTTGAAAGGCACCAGCCTGACCGCTGACCAGATCGCGGATCTGCTGGTGAAGGGCGACGACGCCAAGAAGGCTCCGCACAAGAAAGCCGTGTCCGGCGTTGCCGCGGATGACGCCAAGGCCGTAGCCGACTTCGTGAAGACACTGAAGTAGAAGCACAGCCTGAGTACAGCCCTATCTGGACCTCCATTCTGGATAGGGCTTTTGAACTTTTGGGCTCAGTAGTTTCTGCCCTCCTCATTCGCTGCATGCACTCTCGTCTCACCGCATTTCTCCGTCACTCTTCGATAATTCAGGGAACCCTCAACTTCCATTCAGGAGGATTCCCTTGAATCTATTTCGAACTATAGGAATTTTTGCGTTCACGTTCATGGCTGCATACGGCGCCGTCGCCCAGGACATCAACGCCGACAAATCCGGCGCTTGCGGGCCCCCAAATTACACTTGTTCTTCCACGAGCACATCTACCGTAGGGAAATTGACGGCGCTGTTTTCCAAGTCCAGTCCATACAATTCCACGGCCTATTCCCCTCTTAACCCCACGCGGGACTGCATTACACGGATCACGGACAACAACACGAAGAATCCGCTGTCTCCAAAAAACGACGCCACAACGTTCAGTGAGGGAAACTTGACCACGTCGGGCAGCGACAATGAAGTGATGACCAGCCTCACCACACAATACGTGGGCATCCGCGCCAACACAGGAGGGACCAATGTCTTTCACATGGATGCGAGCGGACCTTGCATCCAGAACGTCACATCGGGAACTGGAAATCCCTCCATTGCCGTCGCGGGGCCCTTCTCCTTCAGTCATGTCAACGATACGGTTTTCTATTACGTGGAAGACCACCATCTCCTTCAGAAAGCCACCATTACGAGCGACAAGTCTTACACCCTCACGAATGATTCCAAGTTTCCGTTTGACTTCAACAAGTGCCCTGGACCAATCGAGGGCGGAGAAGCTGAGTCGGGTTCGTCGCTTTCAGTCTCCTCAACCGACACGCAGTTCAGCGTCAACATCAGTTGGACTGGAGGACAAGGTACCTCCCACCTTGTTCTGGTTTACAAACCGGGAAGTGGATGCGCGGTTTTGGACCTCGCCACTGGAAAGAGGTATTCGTGGTGCGCTTCGAATTGCAGTACGAAAGCAGCTGCGGGTACCGAAACCGTTTGCACTGACCCTGATTATAAGAAGAAGGAGGGCATTCATGATTCAGCGATGAGCTTTGACGGCAAGGTTGTCGTGATTGCCGGTGGCTGCTGGAATCCATTGGGATACGGCAACACTGCCCTCTGGCAGATCAATACAGACATCGTGCTGGGGACTGGCAGTGGATCCACGACATGGGGCGGTGGAGTGAATGCCAGCGGCCACGAATCGGTGGGAGTGACGGGCTGGCTTCGCACCAACTACCCAAGTCCGAATTCTCGCCTGGTAAGCCCGCTCTCTGAAACCACCCTGAGCGACTACAATTCACTGAATACCTTGCCCTCCGGCGCTGGAGGCGATGGCGGTTTTCACGGTGGATGGCCACATCCCGCGGGCGACGATTCGAACGCCTGGATCCTGGAAAGCGCGAATAGCGATGGCTATCGGAACCCTGGCTATCTGCAAAATGAAGTATTCGCGATCACCCAGACGCCCGACGCCCCGATGCCCCGCTTTACGCCAACCTACAACAGCGCTAAAAGCAAGAACTTCTCATGCAGGTATGGGATAGGCTTTCCTTCTCAAGACGGCCACTGGTGGTTCTTCCTTTCCGATCACCTGCAAACGCTGGGAAACGACTCCAAAGGCCACCTGCTGTGTTCTGTCTTTGCCGTAAAGCTGGAGTAGCCTCCGTCTACAAGATCCGCGGGCGAAAGCTCTTCGGCTTTCGCCCTCTTCTCGGAAGTTTCGGGCATTCCCGGCGAATGTGGTTCGCTAAATGCCGTCACTCGTACAACTTGTGGCTTACCTAGCTTTGACGTCGCTCGCTGAGCGGGACCGGTTTGCCATTGAGGTTTGAGGCAGTCGTTAGGTTTGAGGCACGCATCAGGTGCTCTTGGAGCATAAGCTGCAACTCGTGAATGGTCACAGTCCAATCCGGCCCCTTTGCATATAGCGCTTTCATGCAGAGGTCACGGATCCTGTCTTCCAGACGTCGAGCAGGCATGAGAACCGAATAGGACTTGGTAGACGCTACGTCCAAGATCGCACGCCTTGGATTATTCTTGGATACCTTTTACACCGTAAGAGAATCCCTTAGGGTTTCAAATCTGCCACCCGGGTCGTCTCGAGCCATAGTTTCATGACCGCGCGATGTGTCACTCGGCGTACACATTGATGTGGCGTATTTCGCGCGTCTAGTGTCCAGAGTCCTTGCAGTCCTCACCGAATATCGTGCTATAATCCGGCGCCGTTACAGCACAAGTCTTTGTGGTCTTTTAAACTCTCTCGTGCCTGCAGCCAGGGCGGCGTTACCGCACCCGGCCGCCACTGAATCAGGAGGAGCAATGACGTTTTACGATCCAACGCTCTATGGACGTGATGAAGATGAGGAATTTGGCGATAGCGGCGCGTATAGCGAATCGCTAGAAGAGGATTTTGAAGAGGAAGAGGAGGAGGAAGAAGAACCCGGCATGTCGGCCCCGGAAGCTATGGAGCCGGAGCCGGTAGCGCCCCCCGCTCCTCCTGCTCCCAAGCCCGCAGCTCCCGCAGGTGGTGGAAGCAAGCCGAAGAAGAAAGCGGCCAAGAAGAAAGCGGCCAAGAAGAAACCCGCGAAGAGAAAGGCGGCGAAGAAACCCGCAAAGAAGAAAGCAACGAAGAAGCCGGCGAAGAAAAAGGCGAAAAAAGCAGCGAAGAAGCCCGCCAAGAAGGCCGCGAAGAAAAAGGGCAAGAAGCGCCGTTAAGAGTTACCTCAACCGCGCGCACCTCCGCCCGCGAGAAGATCAAACCGCGCCCTACTAGGGCGCGGTTTTTCATATCACTATTGGTTTTGAGCAGTTGACACTATCTCGCCGTCAATCGCGGAGGAGGGGCCGTCGAGAGAACATCTGCAGGCTTGAGAAGCCTTACGATGCAGGGCGAGTTCGGACGGCATTCCACTTGCGCCCTCCGCACCAGGATTGCGGCGCTGGCAGCGGGAAAAACCACTTGAAAATGCAGTGATTTGAGTTTGTCCGTGAGGACCTTGAGCTCTCCATCTCCGTCGCTGTAGTCCACCGAATCGATCTCTGTGGGCTTGAATGCGACGATGAATTCGGCTGATCCGGAAAGCTTTCTGCTATTCTCAACCTTTACCTCGCGAAGTTCTCGCAACTGCTCGTCCGCCGTCAGCGACCATTGTCCGTTCGGCAGCCTCCGAATTTCATTGCTTGGCTTTGTACCAGTCAACTTCTCATAGCGTGAGTTGAGTTCTTTGGACCGTTCCTGGTACATCTCCATCCGATCTGTCGGCGAGTTACCTGTTATTGTGCCTGCCGTCGCTGCCAGTGCGAGCCTATAGGTATGCGCCGCCTCAGTCTTTTTGCCCATCTTTAGGTAGATGTCGCCCAAATGCTCCCCCACCAAGCTGTCCTGTCCCAGGACCCACGAAGCCCGAACAAAGCTCTCGGCCTTACTTAGATTTCCTTGCTGGAAGTAAACCCAGCCTAACGTGTCCCAAACGAGAGAGAACTGATAAGTCCGCCGCAGTTCGTCGGAAGAATCCGGCCGCTGCGCTTGTTCCTCCAACTTTGCCAGCGATTTCTGCGCATACTCTTGCGCCACGTCAAGGCTGGTTTTGGAGTCTGCCATCGTGTACGCGACGTTATTCAAGAGCATCGCATCGTCGCCCTTCTTCTCGATCGCGGCCCTCATGTGGACGATCGCCAGATCCTTGTTCCCCGCTTTCAGGTACGCCTCCCCTAGCGATAATTGCATTGCGGCGTCATCTGGAGCCTGTTTGGAGGCGGCTTCGAATACTTCGATGGCCTCGCCGTACTTCTGTGACCCAAGAAGCAATCTTCCCAGCTTGGCGGCCGCTTTTTGATTGGATGGATCAGCCCGAAGCAGCTTCCGCCATTCGGAGATGGCCTCGTCCTTTTTCCCCATCTGCTCCAAAAACATCGCCGGAACCGCGTAGGCGCGCTCGTCCTCCGGCGACACTTCCTGTTCCTTGCGGAACTCAGTCATCGCGGTTTCCATATGTCCCTGCGCCATCAGCACCCCTCCGAGTGAGAAATGCGCGCCTTTGTGTCTAGGATCTTTGGCGATCACTTTTTCGAACCATTTCTGTGCTCCATGAAAGTCGTTCCGCTGCATGGCGCTGGTCCCCTCGCCAAACATCGCGTCGGCATCCATTTCTCTGTCTTCTTCCTCGGCAGTCTTCGCATTTGTAGCACCAGAGCGTTCGAGCTTAAGGAAATTGAACTCATCGTCGTAGACCGAACGACCGAATTTGCGGAACCCTTCCCACTCGTTCAGAGCCACCTCGTTCTTCTTAACCACCATCTCGCGATTCGTAGTCATCGTTCCGTCGGCGACTGTAGTGACCGACGTGTATTCCGCATACGGCTCCGCAAGATGAACTTTGGCAGGAGCGGTTACGGTGTAGCCTTCGGGCAATTCCAGTCGCGAGCGATAGATAACCTTTCCCAGCGCCCCTAAAAGCATCGGTTCAACCAACTTCTGTTCCTTGCTATTTTTGGCGACCTCCACGCCCATCGGAGGCAGCGGTGCTATAACCTGCCGGTCGTCCCAATCGCCGTATTTCTTGCGCACATAGTCGTAGGAAATGTTGAACGGCTCGTCAATGTCGTCAGGCCGTGTCACCTTCACGTTGCTCACATCTCCACCGAAGTTCAATCCATAAGAAAACCGCTGTACCACGTTCGTCCACTGCGACTCTGATACCTGCCGGAACGCGCCGCGCAGCAGAACTTCAGTATCGCCACGATACGAGTGCTCCGCGTGCCCGGAGAACGTTCCGCTCCCATTCAGCTTCCCGCTCATCGAAAATTCCTGTAGCTGCGGAAACGGAGGGTTGGCTGGTGTAATCATGAGCACCGGAGGTTTGTTCGCCGGAATCACTAGCGCCTGCTTATTGCGCAAGAGAGTCAGAAGCAAACCATAGGGGGCGACTTCAGGTGTGGTATCGAGCCATGTATTCTCGCCACCGTTCCGTACCACCGTGATGACGTGATTGAACTGCGCGGGTGAGGGGACGTCCGGATCAAGTTTGCGCGATGCGTGAATCAGTACCGGCCACGCCTCAATGCCCACCGCTTTTAGCAACGTAGCGATTAGCGTGTGTTTGTCTTTACAGTCGCCGTAGCCGTTGTCGAGTACGTCGTCGGCCGCATGCGGTTGGTAGCGTCCGATCCCGAAATCGAGCCCAATGTAGTGATACTTGAGAGAAACGAATTTGTAGATCGCGCGGATTTTTTCGTCATCAGTCTTCAGTCCTTTGGTCAGCTCGTTCGCCTTAGCCTGGATCGTGGGGGTGACTTCGAGCTGCGTCTTCTGCAGTTCGCCGTACCAATTGCCAATCTCCTCCCAATTGGTGAAGGTTGTAACTTGTACGTCTGGGTTCGGCGGAGTTCGGCGCGGAATTTCATCAGGATCTTTTTCTTTCACGATCAGGTTGCTGTGTTTCCAGCGATAAACACGCCGTGCGCCCTCCTCTTGGACTTCAGGCTTGAACTCCGGGCTTACGACTTTGAGGTATTTTGCAGTGGGAACACTGATCTCTAGCCGCTCGTCTCTGGCAATCGCGCTTTTCGCGAACGAATATTCCTGCCAAAAATGTCCAGGCACCTCAGGTTTCGTGACGCGATACCGCACCAGGTACTCGACAACATCGCCTACGCTCAGGCCCTTCACCGCGACGTGCTTTTCGTGAATGTCGCTGTACAGCGGAGCCGTGCGTGTAATTTCCCCTGGCATGTCCTGGATGTTGTAATCCGGAGTCTTGACGACCGTGCCATCGGCCTTGCGAACGCGAACATAGTCGATTTCGACAGTCTCGTTCGCACTAGTGTAGGTGAAACTCAGGACCGCGAATGCCTTGACGCCAGCATCGGCCAGCATGCGAACCTGCGCTTCCGTTTCGCGTATGCCCGTACCATCGTTTTCGGTGCTGATCCGTGTGTAGTAGCGTTCGATAACATAGGCTTCTTTGGAAAAATCAGAGGCTGGATTAGTTCGCTTCTCGGCATTCCCGTCTTGGCCTTTGTCCTGGGCACGGGACGGCGAGAATGCAGTCCCAAATAACAGCAGAGCGGCGAGCCACCGTTTTAAGGACATTGATGTTGACGAGCTAAACGAACAGAAATCTACTTCTTTCCGCCCACCGCGCCCAGGCAACGCCCGTATAACTCCAGCAGTTTTTCGGCATAGTCTTCCGGTTTTGCCACCGAACCCGAACCGGAGAATCCCACACCGCCTGAGGCCGTGCGCCCGTACCCCGTCGTCATAGCGACAAACTTCATCAGATCAAGTGCGATATCTTCATTGCGGCGCGAGTGGCCAGAACCGGTCGCGGGAACTTCGTCCATGATGCCTTCTCCTCTTCCTGAAATAACGGGGATATCTTCGTCGTCTTCGAAATCTTCCATGCTGCGAATGATGACGCGATTCATGATGACGCTCTGACAACTCTTGTAGCGAATGATAGCAGAGGACAGCAGCCTTCGGACGTCCGGGGCCGCGGCTTCGCATCTCAGGCAACGTCGAGTTTTTCCGCAAGTATCCGTACTCGCCTTCCAAAAATCGTCCCATGAATGGTTAATACCGGAGCAAGCAGGAAGTAAGCCCATCCTGCCCACCCGGGATTCTTGATGGCAACCACGAACGAAATTACGCCGACCAGGGCCATGATGAGACACTCTTGCACCGCCACTCGTGTCTCCAGAATCTCCACCTCGTTGAGCCCGAGTCCTCGGCGTAATTTGTAAGCGTGGGCGTACATCAGTGTAAACAACACGAAGACCGATATAAATCCTGCCGCGTAGATCCGCATGAGAACCGACGCCTCGTGAAATCCAATTTCTGAAACAGTCAGAGTTCCCGTTAGCTGACGGAAGATCAGCGTAAAGACGAACTTCAGCGGATACACATAAAACAGCACCAGAAATAGAAGAAGCACATTTAGCAAAACTGTGTACGGATCTTCCAGTCCATATCGGCGCGAGAAGCGGTAGTGAGCGCGCCAGATAAGAATGAACTGCGCAAAACAAGCGGCAAACGGTACGAATCCTCGAATCACCGCCATCAACTCTTCATAACTGCGGGGCACTTCGAGCGATACCACCAGGAGCGTCAATGCGAATCCGAATACAACGTCACAGAATGCCTCCAGCCGCGTGATCTCACCTGCACGCCATCGGAAATACAGTTCCGGCAGCAAGCCCCGGCGATGCTCCGCAGGCAATTCGTGATGAGTAGTATCAGTCGCAGATGTAGACGGCCCGTGTTGGTGGCTCATGGTCTACGGATTCTGCCGCTTCGCGCGCCGCTTGGCAACGGAAAACCCTTCAGACTAGGCCTGCAACGGCGCTAGCTTCGGCTGTGCAGTTTTCCACAAACGCATCATCAGCCACGCTGATCCGAAGAAAAGAAGCGGTGAGGAATAGAATCCCGGCGCCGGACGGTGAACGGGGACTGAGGCAACTGTTCGTCCGAGTATCGTCACTGAAGTGTGTCCGATGGCGTTGAAAAAGAAGATCAGAGCATAGATCCACGCCAGGGGCCGCAGCCAGCGAACATTTCTGGCGGCCAGCGGGGTTAAGGCAAAACACAGGACGATCACGCTGATCAGCCCCACAAGCCATTCGCGAAACGTGAATGTAGGCATGGGAAACCATCCCCAGCGTTCCCGCATGGCGCTTACAGTGGGGTTGTAGATACTCAGAAACCCGGTCGCAGCTTCGTCAACGACGTGCAATGCGAAAGCTACAGTCAACGCAAACCAGGGACGTCCAAAGCCGGACGCCGCCTGGGACGGTGCTTGCATCATGGCGTCCACCTCTGGAAGCATTATGCGCTTCCCGCTTGCGGATTTCGTAAATCGTTGCCGTACGGGTAATCGGAAGTAGAACGCCTCACTGACAGGTCAACTTCGCGGTTCCTGTCACGGTCGGCATGCTTCCGTGCGGGGTAGGCGCGGTAGCGGTAACCGTGACTGCTCCGTTCGTTTTCCCCAGACAAGTCGCTGTCCCGTTATCGAGGTTCTCATTGCTAATCGAAACATTGACGGAATCCGAGACCGTCCATGTCTGGCCCCAGCAGTTCACACAAGCGATAGACGCGCACTGGTTCTTGGTGACCGGGCCAGCGAAAAACTGCACTTGATTGCCCGGCGCAGATACAGCATGGTCCGCGGTAGCACTTCCCGGGTTGACCGACAGAGCGGTGAGGTCGCAACTCTCCTGAGTATTGCCGCATCCCGCGCAAATCAGAGCTGCGGTGAATGCCAGTGACGCGAGCCTCATAGATTTCTGCATAGCCGCCTCCGACCGGGTGAGCATATTGCTGACACTAGCGGCCGTCAATGATGCGCATCACACCATCAACCGCACTGAATCGTCAATCCTTCGAGCCTTCATCTCTTCACCTCGCTCATCAGCGCCAAAAGATTATCCTCGGTGTCGCGAAAAAACGTCATCCATAGATCGTGATCCGGCATGCGCGCGATCATGTGCGGCTCATCTTCAAATCGGACGCCCTTCTCCTTCAGTCCACTATGGGCAGTCTTTATGTCGGGTACTGCGAAATACAAGATCGAACTGGCGTGATCAAATTCCGGTTTCTCCGGATGATCCAGCATCAGCCTTACGCCGTTGCAGTCGAGAAATGCCAGCCCCGGCGGCGCTTTGAACAACAACTTCAATCCCAGCACTTTCTCGTAAAACTCCGCTGCGCGCTCGACATTATGCGTGCGAATCTGAATCTGCCCCAATCGCGTGATTCCAGGACCTTCGCTCATATACCTTGACCTCCATCGGTAAATTAGTTAGCATAGCTAACTATATTTCCTTGGTGATGTCAACCGGAAAATCTAAATCGAGCAGAGTTCAGTAGTGAAAGAGCCTGACGCCCGCCGCCGGATGCCCGCCGCCTTGTCGGTGGCCGACCACTTGCACTCCGCCGCCATCCACCTGCTACGCCGGGTGCGCAAACAGGACGTCGCGACCGGCGAAGGTCCAGCACGCCTTTCGGCGCTCTCCGTTCTTGTCTTCGGAGGGCCGAAGACGCTCAAAGAACTGGCCGCGGCCGAACAAGTAAAGCCTCCGACAATGAGCCGCATTGTCTCCGGCCTCGCGCGCAGCCGGCTCGTAGAAATCACTCACGATCCCGAAGACGCACGCCGCATGCACATCCGAGCCACCGCGAAAGGCACGCAGGTTCTTCAGAAAGGCCGCGAACTGCGGATCGAGTATCTTGCATCTCAACTCGACCGACTGACTCCCGAGGAGCTTTCTCAGCTCGGCATTGCTGTGGAAATCCTGAGTAGATTGATGAGAGATTGGCACTAATTTTCGGCTTGCAGTAACCGCAGCGTGGGGTACCATGGGCACGTGAATTAAAAGACGGAAAGACTGATACTGATCAGTTTTAGCCGTCCGGGGCGTGCGGTTTACGAAATCGTAGAGTCTCAATATTTGCAGTCCGGGGTAGGTCCTTCCCGAACGGCTGTTCTATAGCCACTTCTGTCAGAAAGGATATTGTTTGTCGCGTTCACGCATTGTCGTGACGGCCGGAGCCATTTTGTGGCTCATTCATGTTGGCGTGGCTGTCGGAATCGGAACTCACCCACCCGGCCCGTTTCTGTCCGATCTGATCCAGCTCACCATGGGCGGTTTCCTGCTCTGCTCCATGGTATTGGCTGCCCAGCGCTCCGAAGGAATGGCGCGCGCATTCTGGCACTTGGGCACCGCCGCGTACGTTCTCTGGATGAGTGCCCAGGGTCTCAGTGTCTATAACGATCTCGCCCGCACGCCGATCATTTCGTGGATCACTAATCTTCTCTTCTGCTTCTGGTTTGCGCCACTGGCTATGGCCCTGTTTCTTGACCCCGAGCACGAAACAGGACGGCTCGACGCGCTTCTGGCTCTCGATTTCGTTCAAGCCATCCTGGTCTGCGTATCGGCTTACGTTTACTTCTTCTATCTTCCCAAGTCAGATGCCGCGGGCGACTTGGCCCATGGTGTCTGGGCCCCGTATTTCGCCGGCTACGGCCTGGTGGCTGCGGCGTTCATACTGCGCGCGGTGCTGACCCGCTCGCGTGATATCCGTGTGCTATTTGGCTACATGGGGACATTCCTGGCCGTTTCGGGCTCGGTCGATGCCTTGTACTTCTACGGGCCAGGACGAGGGCTACAAACGGGACAGTGGTTCGACCTGCTTTGGAGCGCAACGCTGCTCGCCCCTCTTTTGATTGCTACCTTCTGGAAGCAAGTAGAGACACCAGAGATTTCATCCGAGTCGCCGCGTCGCGAGAAGCGCATCTACTCGGAAGTCTTTTACCTGTTGTATCCGCTGCTCGTGCTGTTCATGTCAGTCGCCATTGCGCGCGAGCGGCTGACGCTCGCCGCCTTAATGGTGTTGTTCTCGTTTGTATGCTCGAGTGCGCGACTCCTCGTCACACAAAACAGGCTGCTTCTGACCAAAGAAGCCCTGCGCCGCGAAGCCAAGCGCGACAGCCTTACCGGTCTTTGGAATCACAAGGCGATCATCGAGATTCTTGAGCGAGAACTGTTACGCGCCGAACGTGACCGGCAGCCCGTTGGCGTCATTATGACTGACGTCGATCACTTCAAGAACGTGAACGACAGTCGCGGTCACGCGGCCGGCGATGCTGTCCTGCGCATTATCTCCAGCGGCATCGCAGCCATGGTCCGCCCGTACGATTCCGTCGGACGCTATGGCGGGGAAGAGTTCCTGATCGTTGCTCCGGGCTGCGGTCTCGGTGAGACCGTCGAGCTGGCCGAGCGCGTGCGCGCCCACGTCTCCGGTTGCAGCATCATGGCCGGCGGTTCGGCCGTCCATGTGACTCTCAGCCTGGGAGTTGCAACTGGCGAGACGATTGCCGATCTCGAGAAGGTGCTGCATCTCGCCGATACTTCCATGTATCAGGCGAAGAATGCGGGACGAGACCGCGTTGAACCCAGCCTCGGCCGCGCCGCCAGCGCCGCCCAAACCTCTTCAGCTGTCACCGACAGAGATTTCTGGATTTAACTATTCGCGCTCGCAAGGCGAATCCGTCATCAGTATGCCGGTACGGCTGTATCGACCGTCACCCCTCGCAGGAAATCGGCAGCTTCCTCGGGGATCACCGTGTTAATGAACATTCCCGATCCAAGTTCGAATCCCGCGGTTCGCGTGAGTCGCGGAATCACGCTCATATACCAGTGGAAGTAGCGGACGCCAACGCACTCGGCCGGCGCCGTTCGAATCGTGAAGTTGAAGTCGGGATTCTGCAGGCCGATGTAAAGCTTGGCCAGCACCGTGCGCAGCACGCGGCCCAGGTCGGCGAGTTCTTTGGCGCTGACATCGCCGAAGCTCGCCATGTGCCGCCTCGGATAAATGTGCGTGCAGAACGGCGCGGGCGACGCAAATAGTTCCATGGCAACAAAATGTTCGCTCGTCAGAACAATCCGTTTCTGTTCCTCCAGTTCTTCCTCGATAATCTGGCAGAACATGCAGCAGCCGAAGTCGTCGAAGTGCTGCATCGCTTCCTGAAAGCGCTGCCGAACCTGGTATGAGATGACCGGCGTCGCAATCATTTGTGAGTGCGGATGCTCCAGGCTGGTCCCTGCATCAGTCCCGTGATTCTTGAAGATGGTGACTTGCGCAATACGCGGATCGAGGCTGAGCTGGTCGTACCGCGTCTTATAAATACGGAGAATATCCGCCACCTGCGAGTCGGGCATCATGGCCATGGCCAGCGAGTGATCCGGAGTCTCCACGATCACGTCGTGCATTCCGAAACCGCCCATTCGCCGGCGTGATCGACGAATAGTCCGTTCCGGCTTGGCCTCAGGAGACAGCGCTGCAAACTTGTTCGGAATGACTCGCACTTTCCACTTGTCGCCATCGTGCAAACGCAGAATTTCGGGCGGAGTCTGTGCCTCGTGGCCGGGACAGAATGGACAATTCTCCGAGAACGAAACCGCAGCCTTGCGCTCCCGCTTTACCACCATCTGATCGGGACGTTTCGCGCGCTCGGTCGCAATAACAACCCACTCCTTCGTCATGAAATTCTGGCGCAGCTCCGGCATGAATGCCTCCCTCAACTCCGGTAAATCAATTTTATCGGACGATCGGCATCAAACCTTTAGCGGAAGCACGGACTACGCTCTCCGCGGAACCGATGTCATCCTCAGTAGCGGCGAAAGCCGCTGCGAAGGACCCTACGAAGGCATGAACCAAAAATCAGCAGAGGAAACAAAGAAGCGGCCATCCATTCGCCTGCTGTGCAATGGACTCCTTTCACCCGCCGCTCTAGCCGCCAGCCCTATTCTCGCGATACCATCAATAAAAGCGCCCTTCGCGCCGCATTACATGGGGAACAACAAGAAGAAGTTCAAAGCGAGCTCTAACGGTAGCAGTCCGCGCAACGGCAAAGCCCGCGTAGCGACAGCCGCCTCGGCTGTCCGCCGAAGCGAAGCGAGGCTGTCAAAAAATGGCTCTGGCTCCGACCTCCGCACCTATTCCATCCCCGATTACCGCCTCGAGCGCCCAACATTCACGGTCAGCCAACGAACGGAAAAAGACCGTCAGGGACAAGAGCACGTCCGCTACGCAGTCACCGGAGACCTCGACGCTCCGGTCCCGCCCATCCGCGACTCCAAGTATCTAAGCAAGGAGCAAGCGATCGAGATCTATCGTTACATGCTGCTCAACCGCAAAATGGAGATCGCCCTCGAGAACCTCTACAAGCAGGGCAAGGTAGTCGGTGGAGTCTACTTTGGACTCGGTCAGGAAGCTTGCTCCTGCGCCTCAGCCTGCGCGCTCCACGAAGACGACTGGTTCGCACCGATGATCCGCAATCAAGGAGCCCTGCTCGTCCGCGGATTCGGCGCCCGCGACACCATGATGCAATACATGGCCAAAGCCGACTCGCCCACCAAAGGTCGCGACGGCACCAGCCACTTCGGCGACATCGAAAAGCGGAACATGGTCTCGCCCATCTCGATGCTCGGCGATCTCATCCCTGTACTCAGTGGCGTGGCTCTCGGCGCTCGCCTGCAAGGACGCGACATCGCCGTCATGACCTGGATCGGCGACGGAGGCCAATCCACCGGTGTCACCTACGAAGGTATCAACTTCGCCGCAGTTCAGAATCTCGGCCTCGTCCTGATCGTCGAAAGCAATCTCTGGGCGTACTCGACCCCTTCCAACATGCAGTATCGGTGCGAAGATCTGGCTGAACGCGCCATCGGATACGGTATCCCCGGCGTCATCGTCGACGGCACAGACGCCTGCCAGGTCTACGACGCCGCTCACGAAGCGATCGCCCGCGCCCACAAACGCGAAGGCCCAACCATCATCGAAGCCAAGATGATGCGCATGAAAGGCCATGCCATCCACGACGCCGCAAACTACGTCCCGAAAGAAATGTTCGACTTCTGGAAGAAGCGTGACCCGATCGCGAGATTCGAGAACTATCTTGTGAAAGCCAAGAAGTGGCTAAGCGCAAAAGAAAACGAAGCACTGATCAAAGATGTAGAAGAGGTCATCGAAGCAGAACGCGAGATCGCCGTGAACTCCCCAATGCCAACACCAGAATCAGCGGAAGGCGGAGTCTTCTGCGAAGACGGCTGTCACGAAATCAAACCGAAATACGGCATGCCAAAAATGAAGAAGGGCACAGGAGCCTACAAAGAAACCGAAGCAGCCGTGCATTTGAAATGAGCGGGGCAATAGTGTCTAGAATGCGACAGCCCCGTAGGGGCGACAGAAAAAATGCTCGATCTAAATAGCTCTCGCTGGAGCGACCTGACTCACGCTTATGGGAGCGCCGCCAACATTCCTAATCTGTTGCGTCAGCTTGAGAGTGCTCTACCCCAGGAGGACTACAAGTCGGAACCTTGGTTTTCAATTTGGAGTGCTCTTTGCCACCAGGGAGACGTATACACGGCCACATATGCGGCGATGCCCCATATCATTGCCCAAGCAGGAAAGAAAAGAGATAAGAGGCGACTTGATTGCCTGAGTTTTGTCGGATACGCAGAAGCCTGTCGCCATCGAAAAGGAGCCCCGCCTGTTCCATCAGACCTGAAAGACGACTACCTGGCGGCTATAAGGTCTGCGCCCGAATTGTTTCTCTTCAGTCTGCAAGAGAACTGGCGCCAGGAAGAGACGAAGATGTTGTTGGGCGGGTTCGCGGCGGCTAAAGGATATCCGAAATTAGCAGATGTGATTATCAACTTAGATTCAACTTTAACGTGTCTTGAGTGTGAAGCGGACCTCTCTAGTGGCAAGTTTTGATGTCGTTTTCGCGTGGCAAAGAAGTTAACCGACTCTATGCAGCTAACCTATCTAGAAGCCATCCGCCAGGGAATCTGGGAAGAAATGGAAAAGGACCCGACCGTCTTCTGCCTCGGCGAAGACATCGGCATCTACGGCGGCGCCTTCAAAGTCACCGACGGATTCATCGACCGCTTCGGCCCAGAGCGCGTCATCGACACGCCGATCGCTGAATCCGCCATCGTCGGCGCAGCTTTCGGAGCGAGCCTCACCGGTATGCGCCCTGTCGCGGAGTTCCAATTCATGGACTTCATCGCCTGCGCCATGAACCAGATCTCCAACATGGTCGCCAAAACGCACTATCTCTGGGGCGCACCTGCGCCGCTAGTCCTGCGAGGCCCCAGCGGTGGATACGTCCACGGCGGTCCCTTTCACTCGCAGAATCCCGAGATGTGGTTCGTTCACAATCCCGGCCTGAAAGTCATCTGCCCCGCCACGCCCTACGACGCCAAAGGCCTGATCAAAGCCGCCATCCGCGACAGCAACCCGTGCATTTTCTTCGAGCACAAATATCTCTATCGCCGAATCAAAGAAGAAGTCCCCACCGACGACTACGTAGTCCCCATTGGGAAAGCTCGAGTAGCGCGTGAAGGCAAAGACGTCAGCATCATTACTTATGCGGCGATGGTCCATACCGCACTGGAAGCCGCTGACATCCTGAGCAAAGAAGGAATCGACATAGAAATAGTCGATCTTCGCTCACTTGTCCCCATCGATCGCGACGCCATCGCACAAACCGTGAAGAAGACGAACAAAGTAATCATCCTCCACGAACACGCCCGCACCGGAGGCATCGCCGGAGAAATTGCCGCCATCATCAACGAAGAAGCCTTCGACGACCTCGACGGCCCCATCGTCCGCATCGCTGGCCTGGATTCAGCGGTCCCGTTCTCACCCCCGCAGGAGCATCACTATTTGCCAAAATTGGAAGATGTAGTGCGCGAGTCACGCCGCCTCAAGGCTTATTGAAAATCACCTTGAAGACCACGGAGTGACGCCTCGGCTGTCTCGTGACGGCAAAGCCCATCGGCTGTGTAGCATGTAACCCATCGACTTCATCTGACTCTATTAACGAAGGGGCTAAACTAGCGGTACGCCACACCCTTCTGCCACAATACCCCCGGAGGCCTCATGGGCAAGTTCCTTCTCGGCGTGATCGTCACCCTTCTCGTCCTCATTCTCGGCGGACTCGGATTCGCCATGCTCGGGTTCATCCCTACGGCGGCAAACGTCGAGCCGCCGCACATCGAGCAGCACCTGGCCATGAGCGCTGTCGATGCCTCCATGGAACGTCATGCCCCGCGCCTCACTAATCCGCTCATGCCGAATGACGACAATCTCAAAGATGGCATGAAGCTCTACACCATGAATTGCGCTTGGTGTCACGGAGGCCTCGACCGCAAGCCCTCAACGGTTGCTAATTCTTTCTATCCCCCGCCTCCCAATCTCGTCTCCGATCCTCCCGATGACCCCGAGTGGCACATCTTCTACACGATGCGCACCGGCATCCGCTACACCGGCATGCCTGCCTGGGACAAGACGCTCAACGAACAGGACATGTGGAAGATCACCATGTTTCTCTCTCACATCGACAAGCTTCCACCCGCAGTCCAGGACTATTGGAAAATGAGCTTCGGCACGCCTCCCGCTGAAAACGACGAGAAGAAAGACGACAAAGACAAAGATAGAGATAAAAATAAAGACCAACACGATCACCACTAACCACGTAGAGACAGCCGCCTCGGCTGTCCTGCGCCGGCGAAACCGCGCACCGATCGAGCCAAGCCTTTCTTAGCGTTCTTCGCGGCGTGTCTTTGCGAACTTTGCGGTAAAGTTTCGCGTTCCAAATCTCAACGTCCCCGGCCGGGCATGTCTGAAAAGATCTGCAAGGTTGCTCTTCAGCCTTTTTCCGCCACCAAGCCCGCCACTGCGCCGAGAAAGTTATAATATCCGTTTGCGCCCGGCACAATCTGTGGGCCCGTGCGCCTCATGGAAGGAACTCATGCCAACTGACATCATCATGCCGCAGATGGGTGAATCCATCGTCGAAGGCACTATTACCAAATGGCTCAAGAAGCCCGGAGACAAAGTCCAGCGCGACGAGCCTCTCTTCGAGATCTCCACCGACAAAGTGGACGCCGAAATTCCCGCCCCCGCCTCAGGGGTCCTGCAGGAAATCAAAGTCACCGAAGGGACAACGGTTGGAGTGAACACGGTCGTCGGCACAATCGCCATCGACGGCGAGTCGGCCGCAGCGAAGCCTGCTCCCGCAAAGACCGCGTCTGCTCCGCCCGAGCGTAGCGCCGGCGCCCCGCCGGCTGTCGAGGCGGCCTCTCGCCCCCGTGCCCAGGCGCCAACACCCCCGCCCGCGCCGGCACCATCAGCCCCCGCGCAAGAAGAAGATGAAGAAGCCCGCTCCTCCCCGCTAGTCCGCAAGATCGCGCGCGAGCACGGCATCAGCCTCTCGCATGTTACCGGCACCGGACTCGGCGGCCGCATCACCAAGCAAGACATCATGCAGTTCATCGAAAGCCAGGGATCTACGCAACCGGTTCCGACATCCGCTCCTGCTCCCGCTCAGCCCGCAGCCGCCGCTCCTCCGCGCCCGGCAGCTCCCGCTCCTTATCCGGGCGATCTCGTCCCCATGTCGAACATGCGCAAGCTGATCGCCAAGCACATGATCGAGTCCCGCCGTACCAGCGCGCATGTCCATTGCATGTACGAAGTGGACTTCACTCGCATCGTCAACTTGCGCAGCAAGCTCAAGTCCGGATTCGAACAGCGCCACGGCGCGCGCCTCACCTTCATGCCGTTCTTTGTCCGCGCCGCCATCATCGCCCTGCAGCAATGGCCCATCATCAACGCGAACATTGATGGCGACAACATCCGCTACCATCGCCAAATCAACGTGGGCATCGCAGTCGCTCTCGACTGGGGATTGATCGTTCCGGTCCTTAAGAACGCTGGTGATCTAAACTTCCTCGGGCTGCAACGCGGCATCACCGACTTGGGTGAGCGTGCAAGAAACAAGAAGCTCAAGCCCGAAGATGTCGAAGGATCCACCTTCACCATCACCAATCCCGGCCAGTTTGGCGCGGTGTTCGGATTGCCCATCATTAATCAGCCCAACTCCGCGATCATGGGCGTAGGCGGAATCACAAAACAGCCGATGGTCATCACCGACAAAGACGGCAACGACTCCATCGCCATTCGCTCAGTAGTTCATCTCACTCTAGGCTACGATCATCGCCTGATCGACGGCGCAGTAGCCGATCAATTCATGGCCCAGGTAAAAAAGAACCTGGAAATCTGGACCGAAGAAGTAGGCTAACGAAAGAGAGCAACAGGGAGCCTTGAATATTACTGGGCGCCCCACCTCTGGCCGATGTTGCCAAAAGTGGGGATTTTGATTTTCCGCTGTGTTCCCCTGTGTCCTCTGTGGTGAGTACTTGACTCAATGACCCGCAGAATCAGGCGAAGGAGCCGCCGCACCACCCTTAGCCCAGGTCGATGCATTAAGACACTGCACCGTTCCATCCACAATCTTCGAGATCCCCGAACGAAATTGTTCTGGGTTCACAATCTCGCGAGCCGCGACGGCATCCACCGTGGCCAGCGCATTTTCCAGAAACGACATCGCTGCATCCTTCTTCTCAGCGCCAGTCCGGCCTCCCAGCAACCCTTCAATTCCACTTACCAATGATGGTATGAAAGAAATCCCACGCAACAGCTGATTCAGAAAATTCATAACTCCTCCGATTAAGATCACAACAACAACTTTCCTCGAACGCTTCCTTACTTCTTTGCCGATTTTTTACTTGCGCTGTCATGTGCCTGGATCAGCGCCTTGATTTCTTGCTGTCCGTCTCTCAACTCACCCAATTGCACTTCAGTCCGGATTCGGGCTTCGGTGTTCGTCGCCGCGATCTGTTCCAGCCGCAACACTCGCGCCTTCGTCGCCTCAATCTCCGTGTCCTGTTTTGAGGAGTTCCGGGCGTCTTGAATCACGTAGCCGGTAACGGAAAGTGCCACGGCCGCCAAAGCGATGACTGTGCGGCTGTCGAACTTCAGAAGTCGCTGCTCTTTCACCGTCTCGAGTTTTCTGTCCCACGACTCCTGCAGACCCTCAGCAAAATTCCGCATGTCCTCCAATCGGTCCAACACATCAAGTTGAAAATCTCTGGCCGTATACTGGCCGGGCGAAGCCAAACGCTCTCCCCCCGCCCCTCTCTTCTGTCTCAAGCTGGTCATGTCATTCATAGCGGATAGTCCACGTGCAACGCCGCTGCGTAACGCGAGTAACGTGCCGGAGACGAAGCATCGTACAGTCGCAAAAAGTAAGTTTGAGTGCGGGCAAGGCGAGCCAGGTTGAAGGTGCGCGTGTTGAACCGTCCCACCAGATTTCTGTCATTCGCGGCTCCCCATCCAAAATCGTGAGGACGCACCTCCACCCCACAACCGTTCGCAGGAGAAATTCCCAGGTCGACTAGCACTGTCGTTGAAGTCACTTGTGTAACCTGCGCGCTCGTCAAGCTCGGCAAATAGTAGTTGCCAACCTGGTCATTCGTTAAGCGCGCTGCCGCATCCTGCAATGAAATACCGGTCCCACTCGCCGAATCCTGATAAGACAGTGGCTGCGCTGAATCATTCGCAAATTCGATGTTGTACAACCCACGATCATTCGCGGGATCGACCACCTCAATGTTCACTTTCCGCACAATCGCGGTGAACGCCGCCGCTTGCGACGGAACATCCACCGACACCGCGTCTCCAGGAAAAATATCCGTCGCTTGCCCCGGCAGAAAGTCGCTCCATGTCTCGTAACTGCCGCCCCACGCCTCGTCCGCCGCATGATCCAGAATTGCCAGTGCCGCGTTCTCGCAGTCCTCCTCGGTTCTCGCGCTCGGTGATTCCATCACTCTCACGATCCCTCGCACGCCGTCATCAATCTCATTCGAGATACTCGCAATGCTCTCGGGATTCACCACCTCGGCCACGGCCCGTCCGGAACCCCTGTAACTCGCGACGATCAACGTGTTCAGTGGCGGAACATACTGCGGATAGAAATCAAGCGTCGTCGAACTCGCAATCCGGCATTCCCCTCCATCCGAAAGCGATCCGACCAGTTGGGTCACATAAGGCGAATTTGGCAGCGCCGTTCGTATCTCCGCCAGCGAGATATGCGCCGCATAGGTATAAGCAATGCTGCAATACATGCTCGCCGCATTCACCAGCGCATACGTGCAGTAATCGGCTATATTCGTCATCACGTCGTCGTACAACACCGTGGCAGGCGCAACTAAAGTGTGCGGGTCGGCTGGGTTGATCTCTTGCACCTCCAGCACAATCCGAACGTCGGCGGGTTTCGTCGCCCCACCCAATCCGTCTCCTGCGGGATGCACGGCAGAGTGATACGTCTCTCCCGATCGGTACACCTCCATCGAGTAGAGGTACGTCGTGAACACATACCGGTGTCCAGCAGTTGTGGTCACCACCGGACCCGTGACCGAACCGTTCACGACTGCCTGAATATTCGATTTGCTTCCATTTGGTGTAATTTGAAACCCGGCCAGGCACGACGCTGACACTCCTCCAGCGTAAAGCCCGCCAATCACTCCTCGCGAAGCGCTGCTGAAGTTCACATCTCCGTGTTGCAATTTAATGGCGCCACCCATCTCGATCTGTTCCACAAAGCTGACGCTGGTCTCACCGCTTTGTCCCGTGCCTCCATTGACCTCGAGCGTCTGCGCCGCCACCGAGACCGCAGATTGCGGATCGCTCACCACCCACGTCGCCGGATCCAACGTTGCGTCCTGATACTTCTCGTTGATGAACGCCCCCCGGCTCTGCTGAAACGGCGTCTGCGAGAGATAAAAGCGCAGACTCAGTCCATCGCCCACGAAATAGTCGCGAACATACGCCTGAGGCTCCTCCAGTCCAATCACAGTGACGTCGTTCACTGCGCATCCCGGTCGCGTCAATTTCAGTCTTGACGGGCTGAACGCGGCATCACTCTCACGAATGTCGTAAGTCGCTTTCCCCACGGGCGTGAATACGAGTGCGTCATTCATCGCCCGATAGCTGGCCCGCGCTGCCACCGCGATTTCGCCGGCATGAGCCGAAAACTTCTTCTGTGTGTTGACCCTGTACGAAGTAAGAATGTCGACATCTTCCACCGCGGACGTATCAAAGCCGCCCGGCAGAAGATCCACCGCCAGTTGCCGCAGCGCAGAACCCGCGCTCCGCGCCACAAAAGGAGCACGGTTCGGTAACGCCTTCTGGTCAAGCAACACTTCGTCGCTTTCGGCCACCAGGTCGTACCGATACACCGGCCCCTTCTCGCCCCATCCCAGATACTCGCGTGCGGGCGACTCGTTCAAATATCCCGTGAACAAAAGCTCCCCGTTCTCTTTCGCAAGCGTGACCCTTGCCTCAGACAGTGGCAGTACAAATCCAGATTCATCCGCCGCCAGGCTGAAACACAATCTCCCCGGCTCGTTCAGTGTTCTCTCAATTCGCGCTGCGACCGTAGCATCTATCCACGCCGTATAGTCCAACGCGCCCAGCCCCTGTAGGTTGTCAATCATCAACTTCATCGTGACCGCCCAATCTCCGTATCTTTTTAGTAAGTCGCTGCCGAAGCCGCAGGAAAGTAACTGCGGTAGCACAAAACTGGCTGCCCGTCGTTCTCGTCTACATGCGGCAGGGCCGTGAACGACGCCCGCAGAGAAAGTATCGCGAGCGGCTTCGCAATGGCGGCCAGCTGTTCCCTCACTCCCTTTCCTGCTTGACGCGCACTCAGCCTCGGATAGTAGAAGCACACGCGTCCGCCGGACTCTTCTTCCGCCACAAACAATGCCGACCACTCTTGAAAGAACGATCCGCCCTCGCGGTCCACGAATCCCACAACTCTCTGCACCGACGCTCCGATCGCGGGCACTCCTCCCAACAGAGGCTGTGCCAGCAACATTGAATTCGCCGTTGTCTCCGCTACGCGCCCAACGTTAAACGTCACGCGCCGCACATAATTCGGATCCTGTCTCACCGCAACAGCACTGCTCACATACGCCCCCGCGATCGCAGAACCCACGTAACCTGACTGCTGCTGATAATCAACGTCCACTGCCACCAGGCTTCCAGTTGGAAACGAATCCACAGTGCCTGCCCCAACAATCAATTCATTTGCCGTCGATCCCGGAAGCACAGCCACCGCAGTAGCAGGCATCCCTCCCGAAGGCGCCGGAGATGTCCCGCCATCCGCCGGCGCCAGCACATTCATGTGCTCCGACCCGCCTGCCAATGCCATCTGTAGCTTTCCCCATTCGCAAAAATCAAACTCCACCCCCGCCTCGAGTGCTCCGCGAAACTGTGCCGTGGGCAGAGCCTTCGCTCCATTCCGTACAGCAGTCGTTGCAGTCTCATATCCGCGCTCGAAGTTCTCAATCCATCCCAGATCCACCCAGGGCACCGGTGGAGAGTCAAGCGCGAACTTGCCCGACTGCCCGGGATCGAAAATCGTTGGCGTTTCCGTATCGCGCTCGACCCGCGCAAAGTAGGCCCGCATCTTGCGACTCACAGGAACCATCGAAGTCCGTAACGGAACGGTGCTCATGACGCTGTCGCCTCCGAAAAGAAGTACATCGTGAGCTTCGCCTTTCGCTCGGCTCTTCCGCTTTGATTCGAATCCTCACCGTTCGCCGCTCTCCCCGCTTGCGCTTTGAACGATGGCTGTCCCCAGAACACGCTCGTCCCAAGATCCGCACTGGGCGATACCGCGTAATTGCGCTTCTCCGTGGCAGGCGGTGAACAGATGTTCAGAAGTTCGTTGTCCAGTTGCGCGAGCACTCTTCCGCGGTCCACCATGCTCGCAATCGAGCCGGACGTGTAGTACGAGATCACAACATCCAGGCTCATCAGCGCGCCGCGCCCCGCCTGCCTGCCCACAACATCCGCTTCTCCCCACTCGATGTAAAACGTATCTGGCTCTGGCTCCATAAACGATGGCGGCAGATTCTCCGAAACCACGATCGCCGGCACCGTTGCGCCGTCCAGCATCACGGTCCGCGCAGGATTCAATCCAGCCAACCGTTCCTGCAGCGCCAAAAAAAAACTATCCTTAGCAAATTGCATATGAAATTCCTCACATCCCCAAACACGTAGGGACAGCCGCCTCGGCTGTCCCGCGAGCAAATTGAGCGCCGCACCGAGAGAGCCGGAGCCCAGAAGATTCTTCCCTGTGCAACCCCGTGTACTCTGTGGTGAACGAGAACTGACCACTGACAACTGATTTTTCACTTCACCGCGGTAACAACATAAAAACAAACAGTTCCCGCAAAACTCTCAGGCACAACGCTCTCAACATGAAAAAGATCGTTACTGTAATTCAGCCCGATGACCGCCCGAAACAAATCGTCTCCGGATGCCATTCCCAACGACGGCAGCTGATGTGTAATCGCCGATGCTGGCAAGGTGAACTCGATCCTTCGTCTTGGACCTAGATTTCCGGTTGATACTTCCCGCGTGATGACAGGAGAAATAACGACCTCCTGCACTCCAGGGTCAACGAGCCCCAACTGTCCAGCCGCATCACCAGCCATCGCCGTAGCCGGCAACACCAGGCTGACAGAGTCCTGTCCCAAAGCTCGCAAAAGTGCGTCCGCAGCTCGAACCAATCCAGCCCCGCAAATTCCACTCATAACACCTCCCGTTTCCAGTCATCCCGAGCGCAGTCGAGGGACCGTGCGTTGTCACATCGATCTAAGTAACGCATCAACCCGTGCCGCCCGAAGCCTGCCGCCTGAAGCCTGACCCCTGACCTCTGACGCCTGCCCTAAGCCCCCTTCCGAGCCACGTAAGGCTCGAGCAAGCTCCGCACATTCTCATCCACCAGCGTGTCGCCGAAGTAATCCAGTCTCATCCGATCGATCTTCCCAGCCTTCACATTCAACGCGGGCATCACCTGGGCACTCTTCACGATTTGCGCGCAGGCCACTTTCACACTCGACGGAATCGTCGCCAGCCCAGCGTTGTAAACGACATCCACCTCGTTGAAAAACAGCCCTAACGAATTCACCGGAAACGTCAACTCTCCGCTTTCTGCCCAGATGTCGATCGTCGCCGGATCAATCGTCGTCCACGACCCCGGCAGTGCGAACACCATCGCAAACTCCAGGCTCAGCTCCGGATATGGCCACTCCCCTCGCCGCGGAATCCCGTATCTCCCCTGCAGATTCACAATCGCTGTCGACGCCGGTGCCACCGTTACCAGCGGCAGATAGCTCAGCCGCACCGTATTCATCTCCGGTGGCATCTTCAGCCTCTCCTGGTACTGGCTGACCGCAAGCGTCGTTCGCCGGCAGTGCGCATCGATAATCGCCGACGCCGCAGTCACCCACGAGGGATCCGTCGACGCCTCCAGGCCGTAGGTCAAATATTCCGAACTCTCCAAATAGCTCATAATGTTTTCTCTTCCGCTGATTTCTAGAGGGTGCCCCACCCTCGTCGCGCATTTTGCGACAGGGTGGGGATGTTGAATTTCCTCTGTGCCCTCTGTGTCCTCCGTGGTGAGTTGTTATCTCTGCACTTTCACTTCGTAATGAGCGAAGTTCGCTCCCTTCACAACCGGAGCTCCGAACTTCACCACAACCTGCTGCTGTGCGAGTGAGCCCGGCGTGCCCAGACGGAACACCCGCGGATTCGGGTCGGTCAGCCAGTGATACTCGATCAGGTCCTCGGTCACGATGTATGCCGGCAGCACCGCTGTTCCCGAACCGATTGTGCCCGTGTATCCCAACGCCCATTCCGGAATGAGTGGCAGGTCCCCAGCTTGCGTCGAGAGCGCCTTCACGCGATATCCAGCCGTGATGTCCACTGCATTCAGAACGGTGTTGTATTCCGTCTTCATCTCCTGGTCGATCAGATCGAGCAGCATCGGATTGGCATAGATCGCCGTCGGCCGGACCTGATAGTCGCTGCGTGCCACCATCTGCGCGACAGTGGTTCTGATCCCGTCCACGATCTTTGCCGATACTCCAATCGTGGTCGTATTCCCGCCGGCCTCGATCTGTCCGATGACGCCGAAGTACTGACTCGTCGTCGGCGCACTCAATGATGTGTCCGTTCCATTCCAAAGAGCCACATCGTGCGTCCGCAGCAATCCATCCACAGCATCCGCTAGATCTTTTGCCTGCAGATAAGCGAACTGACTCTGCTGCGCCGACACCTCGAGATCAAAGAGGTTGTAGTTGATCTGTGACACCAGCGCCTTCAGCGGCACAGACAACTCAATCCGCGTCGGCTGTACGGTGGTTGGGTTCATGTTTCGTGGATCCACGAATCCCTGCGCCGCCGTCGGCGCTGGGATCACTGTCTCCTCAAAGAACCGCGAAGGATGCCCTGTTGCGGGCACTTGCTTGATTCGCTGCCCGAATGCGCCTCTCCTCCGCACGATGTCAAAGATCTCCGCTTGGTACCGGTTCACTTCCACCGCGCCGGGCCCAAGGTAATCCGCTGCCGCCATCAAATCCACAAATCGTCCCTGCATGTTTTCTCCTTGTTTGATTTCCCTTCAAATCTGTCATCCTGAGCGAAAGAGGCGAGCCCAAAGGCCCGCCTGCGTAGTCGAAGGATCACTACAGTCTTCGCCAAATCGAATACGGAGTTTTGACTTTCCCCTGTGTTCCTCTGTGTCCTCTGTGGTGAAAGCTCCTAGAAAAGCAAAAAGCGCGACCAAAGTCGCGCCTCCAAAACTGACAACTGGCAACTGCCGTTACTCGATCATCCCAGCCCGAGCCAGTTCCGCCTTCACCGCAATTCGCTGCTCCACGCTCAAACTCTGCAGTGTCTTATCCAACACTGCCTTGTCCATCTTCTCGCCGGACTCCTCGCTCTTCGCCAGGATCGCAGATACCGTTGGAGACAACGTCTTTCGCGCCATGCGAGTCGCCTGCGCCTTCAAGTCCGCATTCGACTTTTCAAGCTCAGCCACTCGCTCCTGCAATTGCTCCGCAGCACTTCCCGGCTCTTCCTCAGAGACACTCTCCTCCACCGAAGCCACGATCCGATCGACCTTCGCATTCAGCGCCTCGTGCTGCGCATCCAGCCGGCCCATTACGCGATCCAACGATTCGGCCGCCGTAGCCAGCCGTTCCGCCGTCGCCATCAACTGCTGCATCATCTCTTCATTCATTCGTATTGTTCCTCCATGAAGATTCTTCCCTGTGTTCCTCTGTGCTCCCTGTGGTGAGAGCTTTGCCTCACCGCATCTGACGTTTCTCAATACTCAGTACGAGGTACCCGCACTAGCTACTCCAACTCAATCCAAGTGTCCTCGTAAGCCGCCTTGTCCTTCCGCAAAATCGCCGCTCCGGTGAATGTCACGCCAATCAACTTCCAGATCCGCGACTCCTTGTTCAACACATTCACCTTCGTTACTTCAAACGACATTCCCAGCCCGACATCATTCGCCTCGGACCCCGCCGTCATTTCCAGTGACGTCTCAGCTCGCAACATCACGTCCTGCGATTTAGCCGTTTCCATTCGCACGAGCCGCCGAATCTGCTTCACCGCAGCCAACAGCGCTGTTCCCAGTTTCCGTGCGTCCGTTCCGAAGGCACCACCCGAAACCTGTATCCCGTCGCCTGATGCACAACGCGTCTTGTACACCGGCCTCTTTCCCAACCTCCCGATATCCCTCACAATCTCCGGAAAGTCCTTGGCGTACAAATACCCGCCCACTTCCAGGTTGCGCCCCACCACCTCAGCGCGCGTGATAATTCCCACTTTCCGTCGCATGTCGTGGCAATCAAGTGACGGTGAATAATCCACCGCCATCCCGAGCAAAGAAGGAATCGCGGCCTCCGCCGCCCTCCGCGTCAGCAACACTCGCTTGCCTTTCGATCCCGAAGGCGCCCGAGTCGACGGCTCGTCGACCACAGTCAACACTCCACGAAACGCTGCACGATTCGGATGCCCCTTCACAACAGGCATCTCAACCGCCATACCCTCCAATGCAATCGTCATCCCATCATCTCCAAACCCATTGGGTTTTCCTGTGACCCTCTGTGCCCTCTGTGGTGAAGGGCTTGCCGATGCGAAGCCACGGTCTCTTCCAGCCCTCAGCAGTTCTCAAGATTCTTAACGGCTGAAAGTCTGACTCTCTCCAAGCGTCCCCAACCCGCGCATCCGCCGAACCTCATCAACGGTGAGCACGCCATTCCGCAAAAGAATTTCCTGAATCTGTGCCTCTTCCAAAGGATCAGTGGCATCCACGTCAGCAAAGATAAATTCCAAGTCGCTCCAACCAAGCTTCTTTGAAATCGCCCCGCGCGTCAGCGCCTCCGCCAGCAACCGCGCTGTAGGCACAACAGCCTGCCGGAACGCCAGATCGTTCATCTCCTCCGCGGTGGAGCGGTTCACGTCACGCTCCACCCCCAGGTAAAACGGAGGAAGATCAAACGCGGAAGCGACGACTCGCAGCAGGAACTCCTGCCACTGCAGTCGCAAGTCTGCATCGGTGCCTCCACCGAACCTCAGCACCTCCGGTTTGC
>Ga0335082_10000906_pt1 | contig 31058 bp, 29 predicted proteins | sample Lox_Sample_41_FD_206718 | JGI IMG/M metagenome (GOLD analysis project Ga0335082, IMG submission 206718) | Soil microbial communities from Loxahatchee National Wildlife Refuge, Florida, United States - Lox_Sample_4.1 | ecosystem: Environmental > Terrestrial > Soil > Wetlands | place: USA... | reverse complement strand
GTTCCGGCACGAAGAGGTGCCGCGGCACCCGGCGCATGGCTTCCAGCACCCGCGGGTCGTCGACGCCCCGCGGCGCGACGAAGCGGGACACCATCTCCCGCCGCAAAGCCTCCTGCCGAGAAGACCCGGAGGAAGGCTCGGTGGCGGCAGGCATTCCGAGGCCATTCTAGCGCGCCGAACGGGCGCCGATGCCTCCGGAGCGGATCGGGAGACGCCGCCCGGCCAAGCCGCCAAATCGGGAAGCAAACGCCGTCCCACCCCGTTTAAAATTGGCGTTTGCGCTTTTTGAGGGAGGTTCCGTGACGCCGCAGGATGCAACCGAAGTCGCGCCAACGACCGCCGGGGTCTCGCGTGAGGAGCTGAAGAAGTGGTACGCGCTGATGCACCTCGCCCGGGTCCTCGACGATCGGGCCCCGAACTACCTCAAGCAAGGGCTCGGTTGGAGCTACCACGCGCCGTGTGCCGGCCATGACGCGATCCAGCTCGCGCTCGGCATGACCTTTCGTCCCGGCCGGGACTACCTCTTCCCCTATTACCGCGACTTGACCACCTGTGTGGCGGCGGGCCTGACCCCCGAAGAGATCCTCTTGAACGGGATGTCCAAGGCGACCGACGTCGCCTCCGGCGGCCGCCACATGTCCAACCACTTCGCGAAGCCCGAGATCGGCATCCAGAACGTGTCCTCCTGCGTGTCCAATCAAGCTCAGCACGCGGCCGGGCTCGGACGCGCCATCAAGACCTACGGAAGGGACGCCCTCGTCTTCTGCTCGCTCGGTGAGTCTTCGACTTCCGAGGGATATTTCTTCGAAGCCGTCAACGGCGCCTCGCGAGAGAAGCTGCCGGTCGTCTTCGTCGTGCAGGACAACGGCTACGGCATCTCGGTGCCGAAGTCGGACCAGACGGCCAACCCGTACGCCTCCGACAACTTCCGCGGGCTCGCGAACGTGAAGATCATCCACTGCGACGGCCTGGACGTCTACGACTCCTTCCGCGCGATGCGGGAGGCGGTCGCCTACGCCCGCTCGGGAGCGGGCTGCGCCATCGTGCACGCGGTCGTCGTTCGGATTCATTCCCACTCCAACTCCGACCGCCAGGAGCTCTACCGCTCGCCCGAGGAGCTCGCGGCGGCGCAGGCCGCCGATCCGCTCCCGCGGTTCCGCCGGACGCTGATCGAAGGCGGGGCCGTGACGGAGGCCGAGCTCCAGGCGATCGAGTCGCAGAACCTGGAGGCGTATCAGGAAGCGGCGGATCGGGCCAAGGCGGCGCCCGATCCGGATCCGGCATCGATCTTCGAGTACGTCCTGCCCGAGCCCTGGTCTTCGCCAAAATGGCCGGACGGAATCTCCGACGGCTCGGGCGAGGCCCTGACCATGGTCCAGGCGATCAACCTGACCCTCAAGGAGGAGTTTCGCCGCAACCCCCACACCTACATCTGGGGCCAGGACGTCGCCTATCGAGACAAGGGCGGGGTCTTCAACGTCACGAAGGGAATGCAGCAGGAGTTCGGGCAGGAGCGGGTCTTCAACGGGCCGATCGCCGAGGACTACATCCTGGGCACGTCCAACGGCTTCTCGCGCCTGTCGGGCGAGATCCGGGTCGTGGTCGAGGGCGCCGAGTTCGCCGACTACTTCTGGCCCGCCGCCGAGCAGATGGTCGAGATGTCGCACGAGAGCTGGCGGACTCGCGGCAAGTTCGTTCCCAACGTCACCGTGCGCCTCGCCTCGGGCGGCTACATCGGCGGCGGCCTCTACCACTCGCAGAACATCGAGGGTTGGCTCGCGACGCTGCCGGGAATCCGAATCGTCGTGCCCGCCTTCGCCGACGACGCCGCGGGGCTGCTTCGCACGGCGATCCGGTCCCGAGGCATCACGCTCTACCTCGAGCCGAAGTTCCTCTACAACAACCCGATGGCCCGCACTCCCGTGCCGGGCGAGTTCGCCGCGCCCTTCGGCAAGGCTCGGCTCCGGCGCGAGGGAAAGGACCTGACGATCGCCGCCTACGGAACTCCGGTCCACTTCGCCCTCGAGGCCGCCCAGGTGCTCGAGGGCCTCGGCCGGAGCGTCGAGGTGATCGACATCCGGTCGCTCGTTCCCCTCGACCTCGATCGCATCGCCCGCTCGGTCCAGAAGACGAGCCGGCTGCTCATCGCGCACGAGGACAAGGTCCACGGCGGCTTCGGCGGCGAGATCGCTTCGCAGATCCAGGAAGCCGTGTTCCCGTCGCTCGACGCGCCGATCGGGCGGGTCGGCTCCGCCTTCACGCCCGTCGGGTTCAACCGGATCCTGGAACGGGCAATCCTGCCGTCGGCCGAGACGGTGCTCGAAGCCGCGAAGAAGGTCCTGGCCTACTGAGCGGCGGCGCTCGCGCCGTCATTCGCCCAAGGAGCTCCCGTGCCGCGCGTGCCTCTTCTGTTTGTCTCGCACGGTGCGCCGAGCGTCGCACTCGAGGAAAGCGATTACACACGGGCGCTCTCGGCCTTCGGGAGAACACTTCGACCCAAGGCCGTCGTCGTCGTGTCCGCGCACTGGGAAGAGGAGCAGCCGGTCCGCGTGGGCGCCGCCATCCGCCCCCGGACCCTCCACGACTTCGGGGGCTTCCCGGCCCCGCTTTACCAGCTGCAGTATCCGGCGCCGGGCTCTGCCGAGCTGGCCGCGCAAATCGCGTCCTCGCTCGAGGCGGCGCAGATCCCGGTGCGCCTCGACGCCGCCCGGCCGCTCGATCACGGAGCCTGGGTTCCCCTGCGTTTCCTCTTCCCGAAGGCCGACGTTCCCGTTCTCGAGGTGGCTCTGCCTCGTCCCCGCGAGCCTCGGCTCCTCGCCCGGCTCGGAGCGTCCCTTTCTCCCCTGCGCGAGTCGGGCGTGCTCCTCGTCGGCAGCGGCGGCGCCGTGCACAACCTCGCGCGCCTGTCCTTCGATTCGAGACACGCGGCTCCCGAGCCCTGGGCACGGGAATTCGACGCCTGGCTCGCCAGCCGCCTGCGCGACCTCGACCTCGACGCCCTGTTCGACTGGAGACGGCTCGCTCCGCACCCGCAGCTCGCGCACCCGACGACGGAACACCTGGATCCCGTCTTCTTCGTGGCCGGCGCCGCGGCCGCGTCGGACCGCGCGCAAACGCTCTACGAGGGCTTCGACTACGGCAACCTGTCGATGCGCACGGTGAGCCTCGGCTGATCTCCCCCCGCGGCGCGGCCAAACCGCCTCGATCGGCCGCGGCTCTCTTGATTCTTTTGCATCATGGCGGCCGGTGGGGTCCGGCCCGACCATGGGGCGGCTTCCATGAGAGAGTCTCTTCGACACCGCCAGCACCTCTTCCGAGTGGCCGCGCTCTTCGTGACGGGGCTGCTGCTCTTTGTGGCGGTCCGGGCGCTGCTCGTTCCGCCGGATTTCGGGCTGTACGGGCATTACCGGGCCGGCGCGCTTACCGACATCCGCAAGACGGCTCCTTCCTTCGCGGGACGCAGCGCCTGCGCCGACTGCCATCCCGACATCAGCGAGGCGCTCGCCAAGGGCAAGCATGCGCGCATCGGCTGCGAGAGTTGCCACGGCGCTCTGGGGCGCCATGCGGCAGACCCGGAGAAGCTGAAGCCCGCCATGCTCGAAATTCCTGCGCTCTGCCTCTCCTGTCACACGGCCAACGTCGCCAAGCCGAAGAAGTTCCCCCAGATCGATCCTTCGGACCACGGCGACGGAGCCCGCTGCACCTCCTGCCACGCCGCCCACCATCCGGGAGACGCCCCATGACGACCGACCGCCGAGAATTCCTGGCCCACGCCGGCAAGTACCTGCTGCTGACGGGGGCGGCCGCGGTTGCCTTCGACAAGGTGATGGCGGGCCGGCCGGCCGAGGCGGACAACTACCGCACCACGGACCACTGGTGGGCCTACGCGATCGACATCGAGAAGTGCATCGGCTGCGGAAGCTGCGTGCGGGCCTGCAAGGCGGAAAACGGCGTCCCGCTCGAGCCCTTCTACTTCCGAACCTGGGTCGAGCGCTATCACGTCCGGCCCGAGGACTCTCTTCACCCCGAAGTCGACTCGCCCAACGGAGGCTACGACGGTTTTCGGGAGCTCTACGCCGCGGGCGACGGAAGCAAGAGCTTCTTCGTTCCGAAGATGTGCAACCACTGCGCCGACTCTCCCTGCGAGCAGGTCTGCCCCGTCGGCGCCACCTTCCGCAGCCCGGACGGCGTCGTCCTCGTCGACAAGAAGTACTGCCTCGGCTGCCGCTACTGCATTCAGGCCTGTCCCTACGGCTGCCGGTTTCTCGATCCCCGTACGAACACCGCCGACAAGTGCACCCTCTGCTATCACCGGATCACGAAGGGAAAGACGACGGCCTGCGTCGAGGTGTGCCCGACCGGAGCCCGGCAGCTGGGAGACCTGAAGAACCCCAAGGACCCGATCCACGCTTTCCTGAAGGACAACAAGGTTCAGGTCCTGAAGCCGCAGATGGCGACCGGCGCGAAGCTCTATTACGCCGGTCTCGACGGCTCGGTGCGCTGAGCGGGAAGGAGAATCGATGCCGCCGGTCGAACAGATCTCGGGCTTCATGTACCCCAACGAAATGGAGCTGCAGTGGAGCCTGCTGATCGTCCTCTATCCCTACATCACGGGTCTCGTCGCAGGCGCCTTCATCCTCGCCTCTCTCGCCCGTGTCTTCAACGTCGCCGCGGTCAAGCCCACCTACCGGCTGTCACTGCTGACGGCGCTCGCCTTCCTCCTGGTGGCACCGCTGCCCTTGCAGCTGCACCTGGGCCACCCGGAACGCTCCTTCGAGATGTATCTGACGCCGCACCGGACCTCGGCGATGGCCATGTTCGGCTTCGTCTACCTCTGGTACCTGATGGCGGTGCTCGTGCTGGAGATTTGGCTCGACTACCGCCGCGAGATTGTCGAGGCGTGGAAGGAGAGCAAGGGAATCAAGCGTGTGCTCTACCGCGCTCTGGCGCTCGGCGCGGACAACGTCGACGAAGAGTCCCTGCGCGTCGATGAACGGGTGGGTCGGGTCATCACCATCATCGGCATCCCCTCCGCCTTTCTTCTCCACGGCTACGTCGGCTTCATCTTCGGCTCGATCAAGGCCAACCCCTGGTGGTCCACGCCGATGATGCCGATCGTCTTCCTCTTCTCCGCGATCGTCTCGGGGATTGCCGCGGTCCTGCTGCTCTACATGCTGGTCTCGTGGCTCTCGGACCGCCCGGTCGACATGGCCTGCGTCGACACGGTCGCGCGCTACTTGTTCTACGCGTTCGCGATCGATTTCTCCCTCGAGCTGCTCGACCTCGTGCACCGCATCTACGAGGCGGACGAGTCGTTCCGCAGCCTCGACTTCATGGTCAAGACCAAGCTCTTCACCTCGCAGATCGTGATGCAGATCATCCTCGGCACGCTTCTTCCCTTGGGCCTGCTCGGGCTCATCCAGGTCGTGCGCGTCAGCGAGCAGGCGCGCAAGGCGATCGCCACCGTCTCGAGCCTGTTGACGCTGGCCGGCATCTTCGCCATGCGCTGGAACGTCGTCATCGGAGGTCAGCTCTTCTCGAAGAGCTTTCTCGGCTATACGACCTACAAGGTGCAGTTCGCGACACGGGAAGGGCTCCTGCCCGCGGTCCTCTTGCTCCTGCTGCCCTTCGGCATTCTCTGGCTCCTGCTGAAGCTCCTGCCCCCCTGGAAGGACGAGCACCCGGCGGGTCTGCCAGAAGTGATTTAATTGGGGGGTAATAGCCCCTATCCTCGGGCGCGGAAGCGAAAGGAGACCAACCCGGTGCGGACGTCTCCACAGGATCGGACAAGGTCGAAAGACTCCGGGGTCCGAGTCCCATGAGCATCTTGGACACCGGCATCCGCGAGGATCTGGCGCGCCGGCGCTGGATCACGTGGCTCCTCGGCACGGCTCTCGGGGCGACGATCGTCTCCTTTCTCTACCCGGTGCTGCGCTATCTCGTCCCGCCGGTGTCGTCCGAGCCCTCCCAGTCCGAGGTGGAGCTCGACATCAAGGCCTCCGCCATCGCGCCCAACACGGCTCGGATCGTCCCCTTCGCGGGCAAGGCCGTGCTCCTGCTCCGGACCTCCGCGGGAGAATTGCGCGCACTGACCGCGACGTGCACGCATCTGGCCTGTACCGTTCAGTATCGGCCCGACCGGACCGACATCTGGTGCGCCTGCCACAACGGCGTTTACGACTTGAATGGCGGCAACGTCTCGGGACCGCCGCCCCGCCCGCTGACCAAGCTCGAGGTCAATGTCCGCGGAGACCGTATTGTCGTCCGCCGCGCCTGAACCCTCGCCGCCACCCGCGGGTGCTCTCGATTGGCTGCGCGACCGGCTCGGCTGGGATGACCTCGCTCACCTTGCCGCCAAGAAGGAAGTGCCGATCCACCGACACACGATCTTCTATTACCTGGGAGGGATGGCGCTCTTTCTCTTTTCGGTGCAAGTCGCGACCGGGATCCTGCTGCTCCTCTATTACCGGCCGAGCGCCTCCGAGGCCTTCGAGAGCGTGCAGTACATCATGGCAGAGGTTCCCTTCGGCTGGCTCATCCGGTCGATCCATTCGTGGGGAGCGAACCTCTTCGTCGGTGTCGTCGCCCTTCACATGATTTCCGTCTTCTTCCTGAAGGCGTACCGGGCTCCCCGGGAGCTGACGTGGATCACCGGAGCGCTCCTCCTCTTCCTCACGGTCGGTTTCGGGTTCTCCGGGTATCTGCTGCCCTGGAACGAGCTCTCCTTCTTCGCGACCCGGGTGGGCACCGACGTTCCGGCGCAGATTCCGGTCATCGGCCCGCTGCTCTCTCGCATCCTGCGCGGCGGCTCGGACGTGACGGGAGCGACGCTGTCCCGCTTCTACGGGATCCACGTCGCGATTCTGCCGTCCATCGCGACACTCCTGATCGGCGTTCATCTCCTGCTCGTTCAGAAGCAAGGCATGAGCGTGCCGATCTCCCAGAAGGGGCGGAACGAGCGCGGGGCGCTGCGTTTCTTCCCCGACTTCCTGATGCGCGACATGGTCGGGTGGCTCGTCGCGGTCGGCCTCCTGGCGGCGCTCTCGGCCTTCATCCCCTGGGAGCTCGGCAAGAAGGCCGATCCCTTTTCGGCGGCCCCGGCCGGCATTCGGCCCGAGTGGTACTTCCTCTGGATGTTTCAGGCGCTCAAGTACTTCCCGGCCTCGATCCTCGGGATTCCGGGAGAGACGGTGGGCGTGTTTCTCTTCGGCATTCTCGCCGCGGTCGTCCTGCTTCTCCCCTTGCTCGACCGCGGCGCCGCTCGCGAAAAGCCTTCGGTCTGGTGGAATCTCCTGGCGATCTTCACGATCGTCGCGGCCCTCGCCTTGACCGTGCTGGCGCTCCTGCCCGCAAAGGGAGCGCCGAAGTGATCGCGCTCTCGGCGCTCGCGCTCCTTCTCGCTGCCGTGCGCCCGACGCCAGCAGCCAAGCCGACAGCCGCGGCCAAGCCCGCGCCGGCCGCCACCGTCGGGTGTGTGGAATGCCACCTCGCTCTGGACGATTCGCGCCTCACGCCTCCGGCCAAGGCGTTCGCCGACGACATCCATGCCCGCAACGGCTTTACCTGCGTGTTCTGCCACGGCGGGGATCCCGCGGCGCTCGACCAGGACGTCGCTCACGACCGCCGGAAGGGCTTCCGGGGACGCATCCCCCCAACCGAGGTCCCCGAGGTATGCGGAAAGTGCCACGCCGACGCCGCGCTCATGAAGCAGTTCAACCCCTCGCTGCGCGTCGATCAGCTCGCAGAGTACCGGTCGAGCGGTCACGGCCACGCGCTCGCGAAGGGTGACACCTCAGTTGCGCAGTGCGCGAGCTGCCACGGCGCCCACGGCATTCTTCCCGTCAAAGACTCGCGATCCCCGGTCTCGCCCGCCAAGATCGCTCTGACCTGCAACCGCTGCCACGGGGACCGGGCGCTCATGGAGTCCCACAAGCTGCCGTGGGACGTCTACGCGAAGTATTCGAAGAGCGTTCACTTCAAGGCCCGTGAGAAGGGGGACCTCTCGGCCCCTTCCTGCAACTCCTGCCACGGCAACCACGGCGCCGTCCCGCCCGAAGTGGGGTCGGTCGCCAACGTCTGCGGCACCTGCCACGCGGTCTTCGCCGAGCAGTTCAAGCTCTCCCCGCACTGGGAAGCCTTCAAGGAGATGGGGCTTCCCGGCTGCGTGACTTGCCACGAGAACCACGAGATCGTTGAACCGACGGAGGAGTTTCTGTCGAACGGGCCTTCCGGCAAGTGCGGCGCGTGCCACGAGGTCGGCTCGCCCGGCGCCGTCGCGGCCGCCCAGATGCGCAACGACCTGGTGCGTCTCGCCACCGAGACCCGCCAGGCCCGAGCCCTCGTCCGGCGCGCCGCCGAAGCGGGAATGGAGGTGTCCCGCGCCAACTTCGATCTCGGGCGAGCGGACGACGCCCTCGTGCGCGCCCGAGCCGACGTGCACCTCTTTCGCGCCTCCGCGGTCCGAGAGGCCGCAGCGTCGGGGCTGACCATCGCGCAATCCGCGCGAAAGGCGGGACAGAAGGCGCTCGAGGAAAGGGACTACCGACGGCGGGGGCTCTTCGTATCCCTCGGTCTCATCGGCCTTGCCGTCGTCGCGCTCTTGTTCAAGATTCGTGACGTCGACCGCGAGCGCTCCGGCCGAGCTTAGGGAGCCCTAGTCGCCCTCCTCGTCCGCGCGCGCGACGTCCGCCAGGCCTCCCGAGAGCTCTTCGAGTAGGCGGAGCGACCGGTAGTCGGTCAGATCCAGGTGAAGGGGCGTGACCGAGATGTACTTCTCGGACACCGCCGCCAGATCCGTGCCGCTCTCGAGCTGCCCGCTCGGCGGCGCCGATCCGATCCAGTAGTAGGGGCGCCCGCGGGGATCGAGTTTCTCGACGACGACCTCCCCGTAGCGGCGCTTCCCCTGGCGCGCCACGCGGACGCCGCGCGGGGGCCCGGCGGGCACGTTGACATTGACGAGCGTTCCCGGCGGCAGGGACCGCTCGAGCAGGCTCCGGGCCAGGCGAACCGCAAAGTCCGCGGCGGCGTCGAAGGTGAAACCGGTTTCGATCTCCTGCGAAATGGCGACCGACGGAATTCCGATGAGCGTCCCCTCGAAGGCCGCCGAGACCGTGCCCGAATAGGTGATGTCGTCGCCGAGATTCAAGCCGAGATTGATCCCGGAGAACAGCAACTTTGGCCTATCGTCGCGAAGCAGGTGCAGCACGCCCCAGTTCACGCAATCCGTCGGAGTCCCGTCCACCGACCAGCGGTTCGGCCCCACGAGCTTGGCCCGCAGCGGATTGTGAAGCGTCAAGGAATGGCCGGCGGCGCTTCGCTCCTGGTCGGGCGCGACGGTGCGCACGTCCCCGACCTCGGAGAGTGCAGCCGCCAGGCGCTCGATTCCTTCCGAGAAGACCCCGTCGTCGTTGGTGACGAGGATGCGGGGCGGCGTCACGGGGCCGCGGCGCCGGCCGGTGGTTCGTCCGGGGGCGGCATGACGAACATCAGAATGATGTAGGCGAGGATCCCCGGGAAGGCCACCGACACGATGGAGATCAGGACGTAGGCCACGCGGACCACCGTCGGGTCGAGGCCGAAATACTCGGCCAGCCCGCCGCAGACGCCCGCGATCATCTTGTGTTTGTTCGAGCGGGTCAGGCGCCTCTCACGATTCGCGCTCATCGCCCTCCTCCTTCGCAAACCACGCGGTTCTTCTCCGTCTCGGCGAGCGCGACCCGCACGAGACGGGCCGGCCGCACGCGCCCCTCGAGCTGCCGCCAGATTCCGACGGCGATGTTCTCGGCGGTCGGGTTCACGCCCCGGAGAAAGTCCACGTCGAAGTTCAGGTGCCTCCGATCGAGCGGCCGCACGACGTGCTCCTGCACCAGCCGCTTCAGTACTCCAAAGTCCATGACGTACCCCGACTCCGGATCGATCTCTCCTTCGACCGTCACCTCCAGACCATAGGTGTGGCCGTGGCCGTTGGGGTTGTTGCACTTGTCGAAGACACGGCGGTTGGTCGCCTCGTCCCAGTCCTCCCGGTGGAGCCGGTGCGCGGCGGAGAAATAGCACGAGGAGACGAGCCGGACCCTCATGGGGCGGGCAAATAGGCGCCGCGCGACGAGAACACCGGGCAAGTCGCCATGTTTCTCAAAAAAATACCATGCCCTGAGGCCCGAAGCGGATCTCCCGAGAATTGACTCTCCATCCATCGTCAAACCAGAATGCCCCTTTGACCTCGGGGGTTTCCAGTCGATTGAAAGAACAAGATAAGTCGCCGCCCAAGGGACGCATGGCGGGCTTGATCCGCGACCTGATCCGCCCTTACCGGGGTTGGCTCGTGATCATCCTGCTCGCAATGCTGGTCGAGACCGCGATGAGTCTCGCCGGTCCGTGGCCGCTCAAGATCGTCCTCGACAGCGTCGTCGGACACCATCCCCTTCCGAAGTGGATGCAAGACTTGCTCGGCCCCGCGATCGCCGACCACAAGCTCGGGCTCGCCGCGGCGGCAGGGGGCGGCGTCGTGCTGATCGCGCTGCTCGGCTCGATCGCGACGTATATCGACAACTACTACACCGAGAGTGTCGGCCAGTACGTCGCCAACGACCTGCGGCTGCGCGTCTACGACCACCTCGATCGCCTCTCGCTCTCTTACTACGACACCCAGCAGACGGGAAACCTCCTGAGCACGATCACGACCGACATCGCGACGATCCAGAACTTCGCCTCGGGCGCCACACTCGGAATTCTCGTCGACCTCTTGACGATCGTCGGGATGCTCGGCCTGATGTTCTGGCTGAACTTCGATTTCGCGCTCATCGCGATCGCCGTCACGCCGTTTCTTCTCTTCTTCGTCATGCGGTTCAAGAAAGCCGTCAAGAAGGCGACCCACGAGGTTCGGCACCGGCAGAGTGACATCGTGGCGGTCGTGCAGGAAGGGCTCGAGTCGATGCGGGTCGTCAAGGCCTACGGGCGGCAGGAGCTCGAGGAACAGCACCTGAAGGACGCGAGCAAGGAGGCGGTCGAGGCGGCTCTGAAGGCCCGGCGTGTGAAGTCGCTTCTCTCCCCCGTCGTCACCGTCGTCGTTTCCTTCTGCACCGCGTTCGTCCTCTACCGCGGAGCCTCGCTCATTCTGGCCGGGACGATGACGATCGGCGCTCTCACCGTGTTCCTCTCCTACCTGAACAAGTTTTTCAAGCCCGTCCAGGATCTCGCCAAGATGACCAACAGCATCGCGCAGGCGGCCGTGGGCGTCGAGCGGGTCCAGACGATCCTCGGGGCGGACCAGATGATCCCCGAGAAGTCGGAGGCGCGGGAACTGCCCACACCGAAGGGCGAGATTACGTTCGACAAGGTGGCCTTTTCCTACAAGCCCGACGCCCCGGTCTTGAAGGAGATCACCTTCACGATCAAACCGGGGCAGCTCGTGGGATTCGTCGGGGCGACCGGAGGCGGCAAGTCCACCGTCGCGAGTCTGATTCCGCGCTTCTACGACCCGTCGGCCGGCCGCATCCTCATCGATGGCGTCGACGTTCGCGACGTGAAGCTCGCCTCCCTGCGAGACAAGATTGGCCTCGTGCTCCAGGACACCGTCCTCTTCCACGGAACGATCGCCGACAACATCGCCTACGGGAAGCCCGGGGCGACCCGGGACGAGGTCGTTGCGGCCGCGAAGCTCGCCAACGCCGACGAGTTCATCGCGAAAATGCCGAAGGGTTACGACAGCGAGGTGGGCGAGCGAGGCATGACGCTTTCGGGCGGCCAGCGGCAGCGCATCGGCATCGCCCGCGCGATCATTCGCAACTCGCCGATCTTGATCCTCGACGAGCCCACGGCGGCCCTCGACACCGAGTCGGAGAAGGTCGTGATGGAGGCCCTGGAACGTCTCATGAAGGGGCGCACCGCCATCGCCATCGCGCACCGCTTGAGCACGATTCGCGACGCCGACAAGATCGTGGTCTTCAAGGACGGAGTCGTGGCCGAGGAAGGCCCCCACGAGGAGCTGATCAAGCGCGGCGGAGTCTACGCCGAGCTCTATCGCATCCAGTTCGGATCGCCGGCCGAAGCGCCCACGGCAGCCGCCGCGGCGAAGAGCTGAGCAGAAGGAGTTCGCATGGCATCACGTTCGCTCATCGTCCTGCCCGACGACGCCGCTACCCCGATCCTCGAGGCGATCGGCAAGGCCAAGAAGTCGCTTCGAATCAAGATGTTCGTGTTCTCCGATCCGGCGCTCCTCGACGCGGTCATCGGCGCCCACAAGCGAGGCGTGAAGGTTCAGGTCATGTTGAACCCCGAACGGCGGAGCGGCGAGGAGGACAACGAGGAGACGCGCAAGAAGCTCACGCACGCGGGCATCGAGGTCAAGGACAGCAATCCCGCTGTCGACCTCACACATGAAAAGTCCATGGTCGTCGACGACGAGGTCGCGTTCGTCAAGTCGCTCAACTGGGCGACCAAGAACCTGACCGAGACCCGCGACTATGCCGTCGTGACCGACCACAAGCACGAGGTCGACGAAATCGTGGCCTGCTTCGAGGCCGACTGGCACCGCAAGACCTTCGAGCCGGGCGGGAAGGCGCACCTCATCTGGTGTCCCATCAACGGGCGAGACCGCATCGCGCAGTTCATCGACGAGACCAAGCACACGCTCTTCGTCCAGAACGAGCGATACCAGGACGCCGTGATATTGGAACGCCTCGTCCGAGCCGCAAGACGCGGTGTCAAGGTGCATGTCATGGCGCGCCCGCCGCACGCGCTCAAGGAAGAGAAGCTGGTCGAGGGTGTGGGGGGCCTCCGGATCCTCGACGACGTCGGCATCAAGATCCACAAACTGAAGGGGCTGAAGCTCCACGGAAAGATGCTGCTCGCCGACGGCGTGGCGGCGATCGTCGGCTCGATCAACCTCGCCCCGGGCAGCTTCGACAGTCGGCGGGAGCTCGCGATCGAAGTGCGCGATCCCGAGGTCGTCGAGCGCCTACACAAGATCGCCATGCACGACTGGGAGAACTCGCACCCTCTCGACCTCTCGGACCAGGGGCTCATGGCCGACCTCGAGGACCGCAAGGAAGACGCGGCCCAGAAACTCGCGATCGAGCCCGAAGAGAAGCACAAGAAGGCAAAGAAGTAGCCGCCGCGACGGCGGGCGTCGGCTTCTCCGGGCGAGCCCGACTACGGAACCGGCGGGATATTGCTGCGAGGCCGCTGGGGCGGCCGGTCCCTCCTCAGAGGTATCCGCCGCCCGTCAGTCCCACGCCTGCTCGACCGGAAGGACGAAAACGTGCAGGCGCTTCCCGAGCCGCCCCTCGACCCCCTCGAGGGCGCCGCGCACCTGCGGCAGCTGCGCTGCCGGGACGACGGCGAGAATGAGATCCGAGACGCCCGGGGCGGACCTGGAACCAAACCGCGGTCCCGACCGCCCTTCCCCGTAGACGCCGGGCACCTCGGTGAATCCGAGTGAGCCCGCGGCCCCCTCGAGCGCCGCCTCCACGTCGTCTCGCACCTCGCGCGGCACGACGAGGAGCAACAGCTTCACGACCTTACCGTGACGCTCTCGCGCACGCCCAGCCGGCGGAGCAACAACATCATCGGGCAGGTCCTCGAAAAGAGGGACTGCAAGAGGTTGGCGCCGACAAATGCCGTGAAGAGGAAGAACGCCGGATGGACGAACCACCCGAGTGCGAGCGATACGAGAATGAAACTCCCCGCGATCCCGCGCAGCCATTCGTCAATCGTGCGAGTCATGCGAGACTCCTTTCCGGCTCGGTCGAGGGAGCCCCGGCCCTGGCCGGCGCCCTCCTCTCCTCCGAGCGCTTGAGCAGGTAATAAAGGACCGGCACGGCCGCGCGCGACAACAGCGTCGCGGCGACCTCGCCGGCCATCATCGACACGGCGAGCCCCTGGAAGATCGGATCGAGCAGCATCACGGCCGAACCGACGACGACCGCGGCCGCCGTGAGAAGCATCGGGCGAAAACGCACTTCGCCCGCGTCGAGCACCGCCTCGGAGAGACCCATTCCCTCCCGGCGCCGCAGCTCGATGAAGTCCACGAGGATGATCGAGTTGCGCACGATGATCCCGGCGCCGGCGATGAAGCCGATCATCGACGTGGCCGTGAAGAACACGCCGAAGAGACCGTGCGCCGGCAGGATTCCCACGAGCGTCAACGGGATGGGCGCCATGATGACCAGCGGCACGGTGAAGCTCCGGAACCAGCCGACGACGAGGACATAGATCAGGACGAGCACCGCCGCGAAAGCGAGCCCGAGGTCGCGAAACACCTCGTAGGTCACGTGCCACTCGCCGTCCCACTTCAGGCCGTAGTGCGCCGTGTCGAACGGGGCGGTGGCCGTGCGCGTCGAGATCCGATACCCGCCGGGCAGGCGGATGGCCGCGATGCCCTTCTCGAGGGCGGCGATGGCATAGACCGGCGCCTCCCGGCGCCCCCCGACGTCGCCGGTCACGTAGACCACCGGCTTCAGATTCTTGTGGTAGATCGAGGTCTCCTCGGGTTCGAGCTCGAAGCGGCCGATCTCGGAGAGGGGCACGAGCCGCCCTCCGGCGCCCGGCAGCGACAGCGCCCCCAGCGCGGCGAGGTCGTTGCGTCGCTCCGCCGGCAGCGTCACGACGAGCGGGATTCGCTCGCGAACGTCCGGAAGCTGGATCTCGCCGGCGGACTGCACCCCGAGCGCGAGACTCAGCGTGGCGGCGACGTCCGCCTCGCGGATCCCGGACAGCCCGGCCTTCTCGCGATCGAGGCGAAAGACCGCCCTCTCCCGCGGGCTCTCGACGTACCAATCGACGTCGACGACACCCTCCGTCCGCGAAAAGACATCGCGTACCTGCCGCGCAACGTCGCGCCGGCCGGCGTCGTCCGGCCCGTAGATCTCGGCCACCAGTGTCTCCAGGACCGGCGGGCCCGGCGGGACCTCCGCCACCTTGACCCGGGCCTCGTAGCGCCGCCCGATCGACTCGACGATCGGACGGGCGGCGCGGGCGATGGCGTGCGAGGAGCGACGGCGCTTGCCGCGTGGGGCGAGCGACACCTGAACGTCCCCCTGGTGCGGCGCCGAGCGCAGAAAGTAGTGCCGCACGAGCCCGTTGAAGTTGTAGGGCGCGGCCGCGCCCGCGTACACCTCGGTTCCGACGACCTCCGGAAGAGCGGCGAGAGCTCCCGCCATCTCGGCGAGCGCCCGGTGCGTCGTCTCGAGCGTCGTGCCCTCCGGAAAGTCCACGACGACCTGAAACTCATTCTTGTTGTCGAAAGGAAGCATCTTGACGACGACGACACCGAGCGGCACGAGCGCCACGGCGGCGGCGAGCAGCACGGCGATGGCCCCGAAGAAGAACGCCCGCGCGCGCCCATGGCCTTCGGTCACGAGCGGCGTCATCGCCTTCCGGTAAAGAGCCGCCAGCCGCCCTCCGCCGGGCTCGCGCGGGCCGACCGAGACCGCGGCCGCCTTCCGAAACAGCCGGCGCGTGGCCCAGGGCGAGACGGCGAAGGCGACCAGGAGCGAAAAGAGCATCGCCGCCGAGGCGCCGATGGGGATCGGGCGCATGTAAGGGCCCATCAAGCCGCCGACGAAGCCCATCGGCACGATCGCAGCGATGACCGCGAACGTCGCCAGGATCGTCGGATTGCCTACCTCGTCCGTCGCCTCGATCGCAATGCGTGCGAGGGTGCGGCCCCGGGAGGACGGCAGCCGAAGGTGCCGAACGATGTTCTCGACGACGACGATCGCGTCGTCGACCAGGATTCCGATCGAGAAGATGAGGGCGAACAGCGTGATCCGGTTGAGCGTGTAGCCGAGGATGTAGAACACGAAGAGCGTCAGCGCCAGGGTGACCGGCACGGCCAGCAGCACGACGCCGGCTTCCCGCCGGCCGAGCGCGACCGCCATCAGCAGCGCGACCGACAGCGTGGCGATGCCCATGTGCTTCAAGAGTTCGTTCGACTTCTCCGACGCCGTTTCGCCGTAGTTGCGGGTGACCGTCGACCGAACGCCCGCCGCGAGAAGGCGCGGCCGCAGACGATCGAGCTTGAGGTCGATCGCCTGCACGACGGAGATCGCGTTCGCGCCCCGCCGCTTGCTCACCGACAGGGTGACGGCGGGGGCCTGTCCCTTGACGCTCCGCTCCCCGTGAGTGACGTAGGAGACCGGCTCCTCGGGGCCGTCCAGGATCCGGGCGACGTCGGCGAGCCGCACCGGGCGTCCGTCTCTCTCGGCGATCACGACCGCACCGAGCTCCTCCGCCGTACGCAGGAACCCGCCTGCTTCGACGGCGATCTCCCGGTCGCCGGCGACCAGCGCCCCGGCTCGAGTCCGCCGATTGGCCGCCTCGAGCGCGCCGAGCACCGCGTTGGGCGCCAGTCCCCGCGCCGACAGCCGCGCCGGATCGATTTCGACGCGAAACTGGCGGCGCAGCCCGCCGATGAGCGCCGTGTCGGATACCTCGGGAATCGTCTTGATCTCGTTCTCGACCTCGGCGGCAATCTGGCGCAGGGTCGCCGGGTCCTGCTCGGTACTCCAGAAGGTCATCGCCCAGACGGGGACGTCATCGATCGAACGGGCTTTCACGAGGGGTGGCGGCAAGTCCGGGGGCCAGTCGCCCGCCATCGCGTCCAGTTTCGCGCGCACCCGAACGAGCGCGCGGTCCGGATCCTCCCCCACGCGGAAGCGAACGACGAGCAGGGCGCGCCCGGGGGAAGACGTCGAATAGACGTACTCGACGCCCGGAATCGACCAGAAGGCCTTCTCCAGCGGGGCCGCGACCTGGCGCTCCACCTCGACGGGCCCGCGGCCCGGCAGGTCCGCGAACACATCGATCATCGGCACCTTGATCTGCGGTTCCTCTTCGCGCGGCGTGACCGCAATCGCCAACGCGCCGAGCGCCAGGGCGAAAAAGATGATCAGCGGCGTCAGCTTCGAGTCGATGAAGGCGCCGGCCAATCGCCCGGCGATGCCCAGCCGTTCCCGCTCGAGCGCGAGGCGGTTTCGAGGATCCACGGTCACGAGGCGATCCGAGTGCCCGCCTCGAGATCGGCGGGCGGATCGACGACGACGCGCTCGCCGGCCTCGAGGCCGGAGCGAATCTCGACCAAACCCCCGGCCTCGGGCGGACCGGTCCGAACGTACCGGAGCGCCACGATCCCGCCCGGGCCCACCGCCCACGCGAGCTCCAGCCCGCCGCGCGGAACGACGGCACGCGCCGGCGCAAAGAGCCGGGGCTCCGGCGGCCCCGGCAAACGCACGCGTGCGAACGCTCCGATCGCCGGCTCGGCCCCGCCGGGCAGGTCCACTCGCACCGTTCGGCGCCGCGTGACGGGATCGACCGCGCCGACGATCTCACCGATCCGGCCGTCGACCGTGCGGCCGCCGAGCTCGACTTGGACCGCGTCGCCCACGGAAAGCTGTGCCGCTCTCTCCTCTCCCGGTGCTGTTTCCACGCGCCGGCCCGCGGCCGAAGCCAGGCGCACCAGCGGACGACCGGGAGCCGCCAGGTCCCCGGGCGACACGAGCTTCTCGACGACCACGGCGTCGAAGGGCGCGATCAGCACCGCCTGGGCGCGATCGGTCTCGGCCCGCCGGAGCCCGGCTTCCGCAGCGGCGAGGGCGGCCGTCGCCGACGCTTCGTCCTGGCGCGACCTCTCGAGCTCGACGGCGGCGGCGGCCCCGCGGCCCTCGAGCCTTTCGAAGCGGGACAGATTCTTGCGGGCCAGGCCGAGGGCCGATTCCGCCGAAGCGACGGCGGCCCGGGCGCTCTCGACGGCGCCGTCGGCCTCGCGCTGCTCGAGGCGGACCAGCACCTCTCCCGCGCGCACGGCCTGGCCCGGCACGGCGTGAACCTCCGCCACGGCCGCCGCCAGACGGCTCGCAAGCACGGCTTCGCTCCGGCCCACGACGATTCCGTCGACTTCGACTGCGCCCGGCGCCACCCGGCGCTCCACGGTCGCCGTGCCCAGAGCCCGGGGCACGGAAGCCGCCGGGGCTCCCTCCTTCTTGGCGCAGCCGCCGGCAACCAATGACGCCAACGTCAAGAATCCCAGGATCCGTTTCATCCCTCTTCCCCCTCGGGCGGCAGGCCGAGGGCCAGCCGCAAGTTCGCGTTGGCGACGACTTCCTCGGCCGCCGCCGCCGTCAAGCCGATCCGCGCGCGCATCTCCGCCGCCCGGGCCTCGAGCAGATCGGTCAGCCTCGCCACCCCTTCCGCATAACGCTCCTGCTGGATCTCTCGAGCCTGGCGGGCCGCCGCCTCGGCCTGCTCGAAGGCGAGGCGGCGCGCGCCGGCAGCGGCGGCGTCGGCTCGCGCACGGGCGATCTCGCTTTCGGCACTGCGGCTCGCCTCTCGCGCCGCCGCGTCCGCCATCAGCGCGGCGGCCCGGGCCTCGGCAACCCGCGCGTCGATCGCACCCGAAGCGAAGAGCGGCACGCGCACACCGCCGAAGACGGTCGCCGAGTTGCCGTACCGGCCTCCCGGGGTCGGCGCATGGACCTCGTAGCGTCCCGCCAGGATGAGGCTCGGCCAACGCGATGCCGCGGCGGAGCGCTCGGACTGCTGCGCCGCGGACGCCGCCGCTTTCGCCGCGGCAATGTCCGCTCGCTCGGAGGCGGCCCGGTCCGGTGGCGAGGAGACCTGCGGCAGAGGCGCCAGGGGCCTTCCCGCGGCCTCGAAACCGATCAGGACGGCGAGCGCCGCGCGAGCCCGCTCGAGCGCGGCCTGCTCGACCGCCAGCTCGGCGCGGACCTCGGCCAGCGCCGCACGTGCTTGCGCCGGATCGGCGTTGGTCGTGAGGCCTTCCTCCGCCAGCGACACGGAGACCCCGAGATCCTTCTCGGCGTCCTGCTCGCGCTCCCGGAGGATCGCCAACGTGTCTTGCGCCCGCCGGGCGGACGAGAACTCGGAGATCGCCTCGAAGGCGACGCCGTCGCGGGTCCGAGCCGATCCGAGCTCGACCGCCCGCGCCGCCTCCCCCGCCGCTCGCGCGCCCGCCCGGGCGGCACCGAAGAGATCAATGGACCAGGACGCCGACAAGACGCCGCTCCAGTCCTTCGTGAAGGGAGGACTGTTCGGGTCGGAGGCAAAGAATTCCGCCGCCGAAAACCGCTCCTGCTCCAGGGCCAGCGAAAACGCCGTGACCGGGTTGTCCGAGGAGAGGAAGCCGACATCCGCGAAGAGCGACGGTCCGAGGAGCGAGCGGGCCGAGGCCTCGCGCGCCTTGGCGCCCTCGGCTGCGGCGTGCGCCTTCTCGACCGCCGGCGCGCCGGCAGCCGCCAGCGCCGCGGCCTCTCGGAGAGTCAGCGGGGCCGGGGCCCCCATGGCGGCGAGCAAAAGAGGAACCAGCATGGCGTCGCTTGACTATATGAAGATATGGTTATATAGTCAATAGTGAAAATGATGCACTGCCCCCGGCCTCCGGAAGGAGGCGAGTTCGGCTACCCTGTACCGGTGGAACGGCTGACCCCCCTCTCCGAGCGCGCCCGCGAGCTGGTCGCCGCGCGGTTTCGGGCGCTGGGCGAGCCCATGCGCCTGAAGATCCTGGAGCGGCTGTTTCGTTCCCCTGCTTCGGTCGGGGACATCCTCGCGGCGGTCGGCGGCACCCAGGCCAACATCAGCAAGCACCTGGCGGTGCTGCACGCGGGCGGGCTCGTGCGGCGCCAGCGGCTAGGCCTGAAGACCGTCTACTCGATCGGGGACCCGACCCTCGAGCGGATCTGCGCGATCGTCTGCGACTCGATCACCCGGGACGCGCGCGAAGAGGCTCGGGCGGTGACCCCCGCCGAGGCGCCGAGGCGCCGCGCTCGGCGCTGAGGCCCTGCCCGGTCGGACGCTACCTCTTCCGCTACCCATCAGACTAGGGCCGCCTTGGCCGGCGGCCAAGACGGGTCCAGGCATGCGGTCCCGCCCCGGGACCAACTCCGCCGAGGGAACGGCAAAACCTTCACGCCGGAGCCCCGTATCTCCTGTCGACAACCTACAGGGGTGAGTCGCCACGGGGGGCGACTCCCGCCTGCGGGCAGGAGGGGTGGTCCCATGATGCAGACCGGCACGGCGTTCGCTCGACGTCATCCAGCGCTGGGAACGACGTGGGGTCTGGCGGCGCTTCTCTCACTCTGCCTCTCTCTCGCTCTCGGCCTGGCGCCGGGCGCCGCCGCGGGAGCCGAGACGGCCAAGCATTACGTCTGCCCGCCGTGCGGTCTGCCGTGCGACAAGGTCGTGTACGACAAGCCGGGCACGTGCCCGGCCTGCGGCATGGCGCTCGTCGATCAGGATTCCGTGGCGGCCGACGCCAACGCCCATCCGAAAACGAAGGTCGCCCTCCTGATCTTCACCGGAGTTCAGATCATCGACTACACCGGACCCTACGAAGTCTTCGGAGTCGCCGGTTTCGACGTCTACACAGTGGCCGAGTCGAAGGACCCAATCACGACAGCCATGGGGATGGCGGTTCTTCCGAAGTACAGCTTCGCGGACGCTCCTCAGCCCGACATCCTCGTTGTTCCCGGCGGCGGGATCAACGGGGCGCTCCACAACGCGGCAACCACGAGGTGGATCACGGACACCAGCGCCCGCGCCCAGGTCACGATGTCGGTGTGCAACGGCGCGTTTCTCCTCGCCAATGCCGGGCTTCTCGATGGCCTCACGGCGACGACGACGGCCTCCCGGATCGAACAGCTCCAAACTCAGTACCCCAAGATCCACGTCGTCGACGACCGCCGCTTCGTCGACAACGGCAGGATCATCACGACCGCCGGGCTCTCCTCCGGCATCGACGGCGCCTTGCACGTCGTCTCCCGGATGCTCGGGAACGGAGAGGCGCAGCGGGTCGCCCTCGCCGACGAGTACGACTGGCGGCCCAAGTCCGGCTTCGCGCGCGCGGCGCTCGCCGACAGGAGGATTCCAGACATCGATCTGAACGGGATCGGAGAATGGAGAATCGAACGCACCGAGGGCTCGACCGATCGCTGGGAGTTGGTCGTCCGCGGGACCTCCGACCTCTCCCCCGCCCAGTTGGCGGAACGAATCGGCGGCGAGCTCGAGCGCAAGGGAAATTGGACGAAGGTCGGCGCCGCGGCGGTCGCCGCATCCCCGCCCAACCGCACCGCCTGGAAATTCAAGGCGCGCGACGGCAAGGCCTGGACGGCGAATCTGACGATTCAGCCTGTCTCGGGGGGCAAGAAGGATTACACCGCGACGCTGACGATTGCCCGAGTCTCCTAGCGAGGGACGGCGCTCACCGTCCGACTGGCTCGGGTCGTCTGGAAGAGCCAGACCGAGCTCGCGAGCAACAGAGGCGAAGAGTAAAGGCCGGGCAGCGGAGCCCGCGCGTAAACCGACGTCAGCAGGTGGAGCGAGCCATTGGCGAACATCAGGATGGCGTAAGGAAAGGCGAGGTATCGAAGGCTCGGCCTGCCGCCAAACGCCAGCGGCGTCAGGCCGGCCAGAAGCAGGACGGCCGCGACCAGAAGCGTCAGCCAAACCCGGAACGTGAAGGTCGGCAGCGGGAGGAAAGGGAGCCTCGCGCGAATCGCGTCGACCGCGGGGTTGTACACCGCCAGGAAGTCATGAGTCGCTTCATCGAGCACGTGAAGGGCGAGGCTCGCCGTCAAAGCCACCCACGACCAACCCCACATCCGCCCGGGTCGCGGCGTCATCGGGAACGCGCGCTCACGGCATCGAGGGCCCGGGTCGAGGACATCGTCAACTTCCAGTGATACGCTTTGGCACCAGGGGGTGCCCCATTCGTTACCCTGCCAGTTTCGTCTCCGCGATGCTCCTGGCCCTGGGACTTCATGCGCAGCAGGCCCCGCCCGAGCTCTACCGGATCGACCTCGTCTTCAACGGAATCGCGTTCGCGCTCGATGAGCCCAAGCTGCAAGGCGACGCCTACGTGCTTCACGGCTGGCCGGATGGAGCGATCATCCATGTCAAGCGGGTCAATGTCCGGAAGATCACGCCGTGGACGAGGAATCCGACTCAGGATATCGCTTATCGGATCGACGTCCTTCCCTCCGGGCACATGTTCTCTCGTGACGAGCCGAAGCTCACGAAATCGATGTACGTGTTCCGCACGTCGCGAGACGGAAAAGTCGTGAGCTTGCGACAGGCCGACGTCCGAAAGATTACCCGACTCACTCCCGCCGAGGCTCTTGCCGAAGAGCACGTCACTCGAAGCGCCATCGTCATCGGCGACCTCGCGATGCAGGGCGGCAGCTCCCAGGCCGGGCCTTCCAACTTGAATGCGGTGGGGCACCCGGGAGCGGGCGCGGGAAACAGCGGGGCTCAGAGCTCCGGCAACTGGGTCTACCAGGGAACTCCGGGTGTCTCCGACGCCTACGCGCCGGCGACCGCGACCGTCAGTGCTCGGGGCGACGTCCCGAGGATGACGGGCGGTCCCGCAGCCCACTGATCCTGCGGCGGTGCCTCGCCAAACTGCTCAAATCGGCGGCGAGCCCTGCCACGGAGCTAGGATTTCGGCGATGGCTGCCAAGGCCTGGCGCGCTGGCGATCACGAGGTCATCGAAGTCGTCGTTCGCGAGCAGTACGAGCCCTACGACAGGATCCCTTTGAGGCAGCAGGGCGGCGGCGTCACTCGCTGGACGGTTCTCTGGGCGGAACGAGATCCGCACGGCTGGAGGCTCACGGCGATGAGGTGCCTCGACGGCTGTCGGGAGCACCCGCGCAAGAGGTGATGCGGTCGCGGATCGCGGGAAGACCCGCTGGAGTCCCGAGCCGGTCCACCCGGCGCTCGTTGACTACATCCTGGGCCGGCCCGAATGCGGGCCTGGCATCGGGTGGGCCACGGGCCGCTGCATCGGAACCTTCGGGAAAACCGGACGAGAGAATGGATGCCCGGGATGGAAGCCGAACCGGCGAGCCGGAAGGACTCCACGGTGGCCGAACCGTCCCGCGTAAGGCGCCCCCAGGTATCCGCCACCGTAGTAGTACCCGCCGCCACCCATGTCGTAGCCGTAGGGCGCTCCGTAAACGACTTCGCCCTCGGGCGAACTCGGAGCGACGGGTGCGCCGCCCTCCCCCGTCGCGCCGATGTCCAGAGCCGCCAGTCTCGAAAGGTAGGAAATCACGGACTCCCCGGCGCCGGCTGTCCGAAGCCGACGCACGCTCTCGAGGTCGATGACGGCCGGAAGATCCACTCTGTGGACCCGAAGGTAGTCGATGACCGTAGCGTTATCGAACCCGTCAGTTTCGAGCCGGACGGCCTCCGCGAGAACGTCGGGGCGGGCGGCGGTCCTGTCGACGGAGGGCGCTGCTGCCGGAGCGGGAGCTCGTTCGATCGTCACCTTGTTGCCACTGCCGCGAATTGTTACGCGAGTCTGACCCGGCAGCTGCTCTCCGGCCAGCGCGACTGAGGCGAGCGTCAGAATCGCGAGAAACGCCGTCTCGGCTGTACGGAAAAGCTTCTGCATGTCCGAGCTCCCGCAACTTGATATCACGACCGACGAGACAGGGTGATTCGTTTCACCCTCTCTTAGGATTCGCGCACCCGGAGTTACGGGGCGACGCAGGAAAATTCAAGGACATCAAGGGCAATGGCACCTTCGAGGGAACAGCCAACGCGGACGCCAGTCGGACGCGCCTTCTACTGACGAGTGAACCAGTGCAGGGGGATCAGCGTTTGCATCAGTAGCCATCCATAACTCTACGCATGGCCAGCCGATGGATCTGGAGGATTCCGAGGCGCGACCCGCCGTCTCATTTCGAAATTCATCGTCAAGACTTCCTCCTTCCCCAGTCAATCTTCCGAGGTCTCGATGCTGGGAACCGCAAGACAGACTGAGGACTGCTCTGGGAATGTGAGGCGGGGAACCGGCTCCTGCACGGCTCGAGTTCCTCGAGAATCAGCGCCCTCGGGTTGGTCCGCTCAACCTGCGGTATGATTTCTGTCACGAATCCGACGATTTCCCTGGTGTTTCTGCTCCTCGCGGGAGCGATTCCGGCACCGGATTGTGCCGGGATCGGCGCCGCCCTGCGGAAGGCGAGTCAATCCTCGATCGGAAACGCCAGTAACGATCAAAGACCGTGAAAAACCGCAACAGCCGCCCCTCGACGAGATCGAAGGGGTCGAGGGTCAGCCGGAGTCCGGCCGTCGCGCTGGCGTGCGTCTTGGGTCTCGTGCTCCCATTGTCGGCTGGCACACCCATCCTGGGGCAGCGGCGGCTCCCAGCGGGCCCGCCGACCGTCGGCCTTCCCTGGACGGGTCAGCCAGGGGTGACCGAGACGACCGCTCAGATCATGGCTCGCCAACGTCAGGCGGACCTGCAGCCGCCAAAACCGCGCCGAGTCATGCCGGAGCACAAAGGGGCCCGCCCGGACCGCCCCCAGAACCCGGAGGCCCCTGCGGTCCACCAGTGGCCGCTACCGTCGGCGCCGCCGACCATCAGCTTGCAAACTCCCCAGACGCTCGGTACCAGCTTCACCGGAGCCACGCTTGCCGACACCGGCGCCTTTCCCCCTGACTCGATGGGAGCCATCGGGCCGACGCAGTTCGTCGTCTTCGTCAACGGGCGCATCCGCACCTTCAACAAATTTGGCGTGGCGGATGGCGTGCTCAACGCGGACCCGGACGTGTTTTTCGCTTCGGTCATGACGTCGGGGGTCACTCTCAATTTCACCAGCGACCCGCAAGTGCGCTACGACCGTTTGTCGGGTCGCTGGATCCTCACCATCATCGATGTGCCGAGTAACCTCAAGATCGCTGACACACCGAACCGCCTGCTCCTGGCCGTCTCGGACGCGGCCAGCGCGGGGGTGCTTTCCGGGGGAACGGTGTGGACCTTCTATTTCGTTCAGCAGAACACCGTCGGGGGCGGTAACACCGGAGAGTTCCTCGACTACCCCTCGCTCGGCGTCGACGCCAACGCGCTCTACGTCGGCGGGAACATGTTCGTCGCCTCTTCGGGCGCCTTCTCCACGACGTCCGCCTTCGTCATCCGCAAGAGCTCGATCTTGAGCGGGGGTCCCATCGTCGTTACGGCGTTCCGCACGCTCATCACCGGAGGCGACGGCCCGGATAGTCCGCGCGGCGTGGACAACTATGACCCGGCTTCGACCGAGGGCTATCTCATCGGCCCGAGCGACGCCGCTTTCGGCCGGCTGATCCTGCGCCGCGTGGGCACTCCGGGGGGAACGCCGACGATCTCTGCGAACGTCGCCATCACCGTGAGCACCACGGCGTTCCCGATCAATGTCGACCACCTCGGCAACACGGGCGGGAGCAACGGCAGGCTCGACGCGCTCGACGACCGCCTCTTCGCCGCACACATCCGCGGCGGCAGACTCTGGACCGCGCACAACATCGCCGTGACCGCCGCGGGCATCGCCTCCAGCACGAACCCGCAGCGCCGCGACGGCGTCCGCTGGTACGAGCTGAACGTCCCGGTTGGGTCCGGGACGCCCGTCGTGGTCGAGTCGGGCACGATCTTCGATACCGCGACAAACGCTTCCGACGCGCGCCAATACTGGATTCCCTCGGTGGTGGTCTCGGGGCAGGGCCACGCCGCGCTCGGTTTCAGCACCGCCGGTTCCCCCTTCCGCGCGGACGCCGCCACGGTGGGCCGCCTGGTCGGGGATGCGCTGGGAACGACCGAGACCGTATCGCTCTACACCAGCAGCTCCACCGCCTACAACCCGACAGATAGCCTCGGCAACCCGATCAACCGCTGGGGCGACTACTCCTTCACAAGCCTCGATCCTCTCGACGACATGACGATGTGGACCATCCAGGAGTTCTGCAACGCGACCAACTCCTACGGCGTCCGAGTCGTCAAGCTCATTGCGCCGCCACCGGCTGCTCCGTCGAGCACCGACCATCCCGGCGGTATCGCGGCGGGGCTCTCCTCGGTGAGCGTGGTTGTCACCGGGACGTCGGCCTCTGGCTCCGGTTTCTACGATCCGGGCGCCAACCTCGGTGCACCCGCGCTGGCGTTTAACCATCTCAGCGCGTCTCTGAGCGGCGGTGTCACCGTCAACAGTGCGACTTACAACAGTCCGACTTCCGTGACGCTCGACCTGAATACGACCGGCGCGCCCACCGGTCAGAAGGACATCACCATCTGTAACCCCGATGGGCAATGCCAGACTGGCGTCGGTATCTTGACCGTGTCCGGCCTGGCGACGCCGACGCTCACCGCCACCGCGACTCCGACGGCCACGCGGACCAGTACCCCCACCAATACGCCGACCAACACGCCCACCAACACACCGACTCAGACTGCGACCGCAACCAGCACGTCTACCGCCACGGCGACCAGCACGCCGACCCCGACTCCGACCAACACTCCCACGAACACCCCGACGACCCCAACGAGCACTCCGACGCCGACACAGACAAGTACCCCCACCAATACCCCCACGAACACGCCGACTCAGAGTGCGACCGCAACCAGCACGTCTACCGCCACGCCGACCAGCACACCGACCCCGACTCCGACCAACACGCCCACACTCACACCGGCAAACACACCAACTGCGACTCCGACCCCGACGGTGACCCCCACCAGCACGCCGACGCCGGTCTCATCGGCGATGGATTACTTCACGGTGACGCCGTGCCGCGTCATCGACACCCGCGGCGGCGCGGCTCCGATTACCGGCCCGGCCCTCGCGGCTGGAACGGATCGGGTGTTCGTTCTGGCAGGCAAGTGCGGGATCCCTGCGAGCGCTAAGGCCGTCTCGCTGAACGTGACCGTGACCCTACCCGAGACCGCCGGCGACTTGCGCCTCTACCCCGCTGGCTCGCCTCTGCCCCTCGTCTCGACGATCAACTACAGCATCGGCCAGACCCGCGCGAACAACGCCATCGCCCTCCTCGGCTCCGGAGGCGATCTCACGGTCCGCTGCGATCAGGCCTTCGGCACGGTGCAACTCATTGTGGATGTGAACGGCTACTTCCAGTAGCTGTCCTCATGCACGCAGAGTCGCAGTAAGGCGGGCGATCAACGGAGAGTTCTGGGTGTTCTACGGCTCGCTGACCAACGTGCAATTCACTCTCACGGCGACCGATCAGCAGACCGGCAAGGTCCAGACCTGCGTCAACCCGAAGGGCCAGCTCGCCAGCTTCACGGATACCTCGGTGCTCTGATTCGCCCGGCTGGCAGTCCGAGGCGGAACCAAAGAAGTCGGCCGGTCTCTTCCGAGACTCCCGCGATACGACCCGTTCCGGTCCCCGAGCTCCAGGGCTCAAGAGAAGATGTCCCGGTCGATACACCCGGGTCGCGGGCGGCTGCCCTCAGGGCGGGTGCTGGCGAAGGATGTCGTCGACGTCCTTCATGGTGAACGTGTTCAACTGCACGACCTTCGCTTGCGAGCGAAATGGCGGCGGGACAATGCCGCGGGCCTCATCCTTACTCTCTGCTTCGACGAGCATCCATGCCTTGTGTTCCCCGTCCTTGCATCCCCAATCCGCGCGGGTCAGGAAATGAGACCCGGTCCGGAGGAAGACCTCGACGGCCCGAGCGCAGGCCACCATGGTCCCTTCGTGCGGAACCTCGATGAGGAATCTTGTCGTCACGTGCGGTCTCCTCTTTGGTTGGAGATGAACTGGCCCCGCCTAATGTAGCGCCTTTGGCCGCCATCGGAAGAGCTGGGGTTCAGCCGCGAGCGCGAGTAGCGCCTCATGATGTCTTTGCCGATTCCCCTGACCCAGGGATGAGGGTCACGCCAGAGAGGCTTGCGCATGCCGGACCCGTGGCCCGAAGTGTAGCCTCGAGGCTGGCCCCTCTCGGCCATCCCCTCAACGCCATTTTCGAAGTCCGCGGGAAGCGACCTGCGGGCCGAAGGCTGTTCCGTGTTCGAACTCATGTCCGAAGTCGGACTCGCGAGGGCACTCAAGAACGTCGACTCGGCGCCCGCAACGCGATCATCGAAAATTCGGAAACCCCTCGCAAATGGGGCGAGCCAGTTTGGGACGTGCTGGAATTCGCAGGTGTTCTATTGGTCGGGACGCCGGGATAAGGGTCTCCGGGAGCCGCCAGTCGACCTGATGCAATCCGCTCAAGACGGGTGGGGGCCAGTGGCTAAATGATTTGCCCGGATCGGCCCATGAGACGGCTCTGGTATCTCGTCAGGATTGGTCTTGCACTCGTTGCGCTCCCTCTCCTCGTCTCCCTCGGCTGTGCGAGTGGCTCCCGAACCCAGGAACACGCCTTGGTTACCCATCTCACAGAAGAGCTTCCGTGCGCGCCACCGACGATGGCGGAGGGAGAGCTCCTGCTCGCGGCGGGGACACCGATCCCACTGCGTCTGAAGCAGAACGCCACGTCATTCAATACGTCGTCTGGCGAATCACTGCCGTTCGAGGTTTCGGAGAACGTTCGCGTCGGGGAGGCGGTCGTCGTGCCGCGAGGACTGGCGGTCGGGGGTCTCGTATGGAATTCGAAACGGGGGACTTCGGGCCGTGTCGCGGGCGCTCTCGGCGTCGAGATTCGGAAACTCGATCTCCCCGACGGCAGAACTGTCTCTCTGAAAGCGTTCCTCGCTTCTGTCGCGTCTCCGGGCTCCGCCCAACAGATCCTGGTCGGCCTGCCGAACGAGAGCACGACACCGTGGGTAGGAAAAGGCGGGATTACGTTCGTGCCGCTTGTCATTTCCCTCTTCGCCCTCGCGTCGGCTGCGACTGGTCGAGGCGGCGAAGCATGGCTGCTGCAGGGCATGATCGCGACTGCCCAGGTCCGATGCGATACCGCGGTCATCCGAGCCGAGCTTATTGCTCCCCCGGTGCCCGAACCCGAGCCTACCGGCTCGGCTGTCACCGCGGCGAGCCTCGGGCCGATCGTCATCCCCCGGAGCGGCCGCCTAACGGACTATTGGAGCGTCCGTCTGGAAGCCGTCGCCCCTCCCCGTCAGGTGCGGATCGCTTCGATCGGCAGCCGTCTCCCTCCACAGGTCACCGGCTCGTCGAAGATCGTCTCCCACGGGTCGTGGCAAGAGGTTCGTTTTCCTGCATGGGCGTTGGTCCGACTTGCCGTGCTCGATCCCTCAGCGCCAGTAGCAGTCCCCGTCGTCCTCGAGGGGACCCTTGGGAACGGCTCGCCCTTCTTTGCGTCGGTGACGGTCTCGATTCAGTTTGAGAAGTCCTGAAGTCGCGGCAGGGGCTTCCGCTGTTCCCGGCGGCGAATCCCGCCGACTACATTCTCGGCCGGTGGGATGGCGGACCGGGAATCGGCTGTGGCCTCGGCGTCCCGCCCGGCTTCGGGAAGGGATGGGGAACCGGGTGACCCGGATGGAATCCGAACCGCCGGGCGGCTGTCACCGGCTAACATTACTTGGGCCGCCCAACGAAAAGCACCAAACGAAGCACCCTCAGTGTTGGGCGACGGCCGTCCGCAAGGCCGCCACCTCCGCCTTGAGTTGCTCGATCTCAGTCGCCTGCTGCTCGATCCTCTTCTCCTGCTTCTGCAGCTCGTTTAAGAGCATCGCAGGCATCTCATGGTACAGAACCGTCTCAACCTCTCCCGCGGAATCGCTGACGACCAGGTCGGGAAGGACCTTCTCGACCTCCTCCGCGATCAACCCGAATTGCCTGCGGGCTCCTGCCTGCCTCTTGTAGCGGAAAGTCACTGGCCGCAGCTTCAACAATTTGCTGCTCGCCTCGCCCATGTCTTCGGCGTCTTCCTTGAACCGCGCTGAGGAGGAGACCGTCCCAAGCTGCCCCGCAGAATCGATGACGACCGGAACGGCGTCTCCATTGTCGGTTGTCACCCCGCGGACTCCGGCGATGAAGGCCCGGAAGTTGACCGCCACGTCGCCGATTCGGATCGTTTGACTCTCACCCGCGACGCCCATGTTCCCGATACAAATGTTGTTGTCTCCCGTCGTGAGGTTGCCTCCCGCTAAACGGCCCACGGCGATGTTGAAGGAGCCCGTGGTGTTGTTCACGAGAGCGGCGAATCCACTGGCGGTGTTGAAGTTGCCCGTGGTGTTGACGTTCAGCGCACCTATTCCGCTGCCGGTGTTGGAGTTTCCAGTCGTGTTAGAGCCGAGCGAAAGTCGTCCGAGGGCCGTGTTGCTCGATCCTGTCGTGGTTGCCTGGAGCGCGTTTTCTCCGATGGCCGTGTTGCCGTTTCCTGACGTGATTGACGCGCCCGCGCTGATGCCAAGAAAGGTGTTTAAGCCACCGACTGCTGCCCCGGCGTAATAGCCGTTGGTGTCGATGATCAGGTCGGCGCCCGAGACGGCAGCTACCGCCGTGATGCCACCCACATTCCCCAGCGCTGAGATTGCCGCGTTGGCCACCGTCTGGCCAGCGATGTAGTTCAACGTCGAAGCCAAGGGCCGCGCCTCGCCCTCTGGCCAAATCGTGATGTGGCCCGGGCCCGCGGTATTCGTAACGGTGACGTTCAAGGAAACCGCCTGGGCGGTACCGGGTATGCCGCACTGGCCAATCAGGGTGAAGTCGCGTGGAACATTGGCTGCAAGAGACGGCGGGCCGTAGCCGGCGGGCTCGGTTGCGTTCCGGGTGTCGACGATCCGGCACGGGTTGACGGCGATGAAGGGGAGAGGCGAGGTGGGAACGGAGAGCGCCGACTCAGCATGAATTGCCGGCGGCCCTCCTCGTTGGTCCCCCGTTTCGGCTGGAGTCGCAGCCGCCTCCCCGGGCGACCAGAACGGCGGCGCCAGCCAGTTCGGAATCGACTCCTGTCCTGACTGGGCGGAAAGGGGGACTGCGAGAACAGCAGCCGAAAGAAGCAGACCGAGGCAGCGGCGTGTGCAAACCATAACCTCTCCTTGCGCCCGGTGGCGCTTTCATCCTCTTGCAGGAGTTACTGATCTAGCCAACAAACGAGCCGTCTAGACCGAGGTCGACCGCCAGCACTGGGCGAGGCACGGGACTTGGCTCTCCGTCCACGCGAACGATGACTTCGATAACCTCATGAGCGCCAGCGCGCGGGGTCCTGAGAGCCATCGCCCGAAGACCCCTTAGCCCCTCCGGGCCAGTCGGGAGCCTTCACTCTAGCCTGAGCTATCCCACAAAGGTGTTGACACCTCGTGGAGTCTGGAAGGCGCAGATGAAACGAGGGCCAGAGACCTATTCTTCCGAGAGTGTTCCTCGCCAAAGGAGC
>Ga0335082_10000905_pt1 | contig 31134 bp, 25 predicted proteins | sample Lox_Sample_41_FD_206718 | JGI IMG/M metagenome (GOLD analysis project Ga0335082, IMG submission 206718) | Soil microbial communities from Loxahatchee National Wildlife Refuge, Florida, United States - Lox_Sample_4.1 | ecosystem: Environmental > Terrestrial > Soil > Wetlands | place: USA... | reverse complement strand
TCGGGCTCGACGTCGGCGTCGGCGTCTCCGTCTCAGTGGCGGTCTCGGTCGCCGTTTCGGTCGGCGTTTCCGTCGGCGTTTCGGTCGGCGTCTCCGTAACCGTCGGCGTGTCCGTCGGCGTAGCCGACTCGGTCGGCGTCCCCGTTTCCGTTACCGTCGGGGTAATCGTCGTGGTTGACGTCTCCGTCGGGGTCGCGGTCACGGTTGCTGTGTCAGTCGGGGTCCCCGTATCGGTCGGCGTGCCGTTCGGTGTGAATGTGTCGGTGGCCGTCGCGCTTTCCGTCGGCGTCAGCGTCTCCGTGGGGGTTTCCGTTGGAGTCTCGGTTGCGGTGATCGTCGTCGTGGGCGTCGCCGATGGTGTGCCGGTCTCCGTTGGCGTCGCAGTAACCGTCGCGGTGTCCGTCGGTGTTCCCGTCTCGGTCGGGGTTCCCGTCTCCGTCGGCGTCTCCGTCGGTGGCGGGATCGGCGTGTCGGTTGTCGTCGCGGTAGGCGTCTCGGTCGCCGTCTCGGTCGGGGTGGAGGTCGTGGTCTCGGTCTGAGTCTCGGTCGGCGTCTCCGTCGGCGTAGCGCTTTCGGTTGGCGTGCTGGTCACCGTCGGCGTGTCCGTCGGCGAGGCCGTCTGGGTCGGCGTCCCGGTGTCCGTCTGCGTTGAGGTCGCCGTTGGCGTCTCCGTTGGCGGCGGCACGGGGGTATCGGTCGCGGTGGCGGTCGACGTTTCGGTCGGCGTCTCCGTCGGCGTGTCGGTCTCTGTCGCCGTCGCCGTCTCGGTCGGTGTTTCGGTGGGTGGCGGCGGGATCACGTTGTTCGCGAATACGCTGGTGTTGCCATTCGCATCGGTCTGCGTCGCCGTCATGTGCGCCGGCAGATCCTCGGCCGGTTCGAACTGGAACGTCGCCACGCCGCTGGCGTCTGCTACAGCGTCGCCGAGGAAGGTTTCGCCTTCACCCGCGCCGCTGGCATCGGGGGGCTCGTCGGTCGCGAAGAACTCCACGCTCGCCCCCGCCACGCCGGTTGCGGTGAGCCTGCGGTCCATCAGCGCCAACGTCGGGGGACTCACCAAAGTCTCGGCGCCGCCGTCGCGCACGATCCCCTCGTTGGCGTTATTGGCGATCGAGTTTCGCCGCAGGGACACAGCGGTGCTGTCGTCCCCTTCGATGTCGACTCCGACGCCATCGTTGTTGATGATGCGGTTGGGTTCGTTCGCCCCCGTGCCGCCGATCAGTACGTTGAAGGCGTCGAAGACGGCGATGCCGTCACCGTTGCCACCGCCGACCTGATTGCCTTGGACGAGGATGTCGTGGGCGCCGCCGTCGACGCCTTGGATGAAGATGCCGGTGTCGTCGCTGTTGGCGATCACGTTGCCGTCCTCGAGGTTCGGACCGCCGATTCGATGGCCGGCGCTGTTGAAGATCGAGACCCCGTCGATCGCGTTGCCCGCCGGCACCGCTTCGAGCCCGATGCCGATCAGGTTGCCGACGACCGTCGCATTGGCCGCATCGTCCTCGATGTCGACCCCGTTCCCCAAGTTCCCGGCAATGATGCAGTGCTCGACACGGTGACCGTCGCCGTGCACTTCGATGCCGTTGTCGATGTTGCCCGGCACGTCGAGATCGGCGAGCGCGACGCCAACGTAGCAGTCCCGCACGACTGCCGCTGCGGATCCCGGCTCCAGCATGATCCCGACGGCAAAGGAACTGACCGCCAACCCACGCACGAGGGTACGGGCCGCGCCGATGTCGAGGCCGAACTCGATGCTGTCGCCAGTCAATTGGATGTCGGGAGTGCCGTTGCCGTCGATGTCTCCGTCAATGGTCGTGTCGTTGTCGGTCAGCAGCGGCAACCCGCTCTCGAGCGTGATCGTCGCGCCGATCAGGTTCGACGCGAACAGCACGGTGCTGGGTACGCCATCGTTGTTGGCGTTGGTCAGCGCTTCGCGCAGGCTGCCGGTGCCGTCATCCGCCGTGGTCGTCACCACGTAGGTCACCGGCGTTGCCGTCGCGGTCGGCGTTTCCGTCGGGGTCTGCGTCGCGGTTCCCGTCGACGTCTCGGTCGCGGTCGCCGTCGACGTCTCGGTCGCGGTCTCGGTAACCGTGTCGGTCGCGGTGGTGGTCGGCGACTCGGTGGGAGTTTCGGTCGCAGTTGCCATCGCTGTGGGCGTCTCGGTTGCGGTGTCGGTTATGGTCGGCGTCGGCGTCTCCGTCGGCGTCGGGGTGTCGGTCGGGCTCGCGGTCTCAGTCGGTGACTCGGTCGCCGTCTCGGTCGGCGTCGAAGTGGGTACCGTGGTCGCACTCTCGGTCGGTGTCGGCGACGCGGTCGGGGTCGCCGTAGCGGTTGGCGTTGGGGTATCCGTCGACGTACTGGTGGCCGTCGTGGTTGGCGCCAGAGTCGGCGAGAGCGTCAGCGTTCGTGTCGGCGACGCCACGCTTGTCTGGGTAGCCGTCTGCGTCGGTGTCGCGGTCGCCGATGCGACCGACGTCGGTGTTTCGGTTGGCGTCTCGGTCGCCACCGACGTCTCGGTAGGCGTCTCTGTCGGTTCCGCAGGTCCGGTCGTGAACGGATAGCTGAATCCGTTGAAGGAGCGCGGCGGGGAATTGGTGTCACTGGCGCTGATTGTCACGGTGATGGTGCTATTCGGCGGGAGCGGAGGATCCGGGGTAAAGACGAACTTGAATCCCTGCAGCATGCGATCGAAGCGCGTCCCGCAGGGCGACCCCGACACGTCGTCGCAGGGATCCAAGTTGTCGGCGACGCTCTGCCCGTTGATGCTAATGCTGACGCTTGCCTCATCGATATTTTGGACCGCGGTCGCGATGACGAACGAGATCGACGTAGAGGGAGGCACGTTCGTATCGTCGGGACGCGGATGCGGCGGATCGCCGGCGTCATAGCCGAAGTCGGTGACGAACGGCTGCCCTTGCAGCGTCAGCACGCCGGCATTGGTGGTCTGGCCGGCGGTGATGACCAGGCCGCTGGTGGGCCCGCTCCGATACGACGGGGGATAATTGTCGGTTTGACTCAGAAAGTTCCGCAGCTGCGCATCATTGAAAGCCACGTCGTAGCCCAGCACTTCGACGGTGATGGGACCGGGTTGCAGTTGGTTGATCACGACGTCGCACTGCGCCATCGGATCCACAAAGGTACGGCTCTCGGCGCGGCCCGGGCCCGTCAGCCGCACCTCGATAGTCGACACACTGGGTGGAATCGGGTCACGGCCTTCGCATCCGGGCGGTCGCGCCAACGCGCGGAGCGACGAGCTGTGCGTGGACTTCTCGAAGGTGGCGCTCAAGGTCAACGAGCCCACGGTGGAGGACGTCGTACCGCCACCGCCCCCGCCGCCGCAACCCGCCGTTACCAGCACCATAGCGGTGAGCAGAACGACACGCCGCACCGCTTCTGAGGAGAGCTGGTCTGGCGAGAGTCTCAACGAGCGCAACACATCCTCCTCCAGCGTACGAGTCGAATACACACGCTGTCCGACTAGGTCAACCCACAAGCCGAAAAAACTGACACGCGCGGTGGGTGCGGCCACCGGACCGTCACCCCGGATCGAAGCGCGACGCGCCGCACATGCGCGGCCCCGCCGCGCGAACGACACGAACCGAGCGAAAGCAGTGGCGCGCGGCCGCGCCGCCCGCGGACGTCGCGCGCACTATTGGCGGAGCGCCGCCGGATCGACGCGCACGGTATAGCTGCCCCGCGCCGCCGCCGTCGCTCCGTTCACTTTCAGCAACGCCCCCAAATCGGTGCCGAGCGGGAACATCGTCGTCGGATCGGTGGAGAATTCGCCCGCGACATCGACGCCGCTCACCTGGTCGGTCAACGTGCCATGGACCACGAACTGCGACGCTTCGACCCGCCCCGAGACGCCATCGTTGAACAACGCAATGTTCGCCAAACCGCGGACAACGAACCACCCGGCCGGCAGGCCGTTCGGATCGGTGCAGGTACCGTCGGCGAGGGCGCCGGCGAGTACGCTCCCGAAACCGGCCGTCGTTGCCGGACAGAGTCCAAGCCGCGCGCTGTAGGCACCGCGCGTCGTGTCGTCGGCGCCGGCCACCATGAAGCCGTACGTGCCGTTGCTCGTCAGCGGCAACTCCGCAAGACCGGTGGCACAGCCGCTGTCCGGGGTTTGTGGCCCCGTGGCCAGCAACGTCAAGACGCACCCGTTGACCGGCGGTCGGATGGACGCAGCCTGCGGGAGGGTGCCGTTCGGCGTAAACGTGTACACATCGTACCGTTGACCAGTGGACAGCTGACAATCGTTGCTCTGCCAAGAGCCGTTGACGTCGCCCGGGCTCACCGCTGTGGCGTCGCACGCCGTCGCGACCACACTGAAGGCCGGTGGTGGGAAGCTGGTCACGTCCACAGGCCCCTGGTCGATCGAGGTCGAGACCTCGACGAAGTGAATCCCGTCCGTCTGCCGGATACGACTCACACGAGCGTCCGACGTGAAGGGGTCGAACGGATCGTTGTCGTTCTGCACGACCCTGCCATCGGGAGCAATGAGTCGCAGCGACGCATCGACGTCGGTCGAGCGCATCGACACGGTCACGAACTGTTGCGCCGAGCCGCTCAACGCGTAGGAGCGGAAGGGAATGCCACCGAAGCCGAAGCATTCCGTGGTGCTGAAGGTGTCGTTGACCTCCAGCCCCGTCACCGGGTTCAGGGCGCCGCGCACCGGACACTTCTGCACGAAGAGGCTGTAGTTCACGACGTCGCCGATGTCGGTGGGATCTTCCGGGTCTGGAGGCAACAGCACGTTGTTGTTTGCGGCGACGATCATGTAGGTGCCGGGCACGACCAAGGTCGCCGCCAGTTGCGCGTCGGACGTGGCACCCGACGAACCGCTGTCGTCGTCCTGAGTGACCAGCGGGTAGCCCGCGCTATCCGGCCCGAGCAGGTAGAGATGGGCATCGTCGTCGGAGTCCATCTCGACGCTGATCACGTCACCGGGAGACGCGGTGAAGGTGTACAGATCGGAGCCCGAGCCGACCTCTGGCGTGTCGTCACTGATACCCGGAATCGGCAACGGCGCCCCCCAAATCGTGCGATTGGGGTCGCCGTACAGCATACCCGTGCAGCCCGGTCCCGACTGCCCCGGGCAGACCAGCGGCCGATCCGCTGGAATGTTGGTCAGCGCCGTGATCCGGCTGGTCGGCGAGATGAGCGTCAGCTGGTAGTGTCCGGTCCCTTGCCCGCCGCCGGCGATCAGCGTGTATGTTCCGGTCGTCAGGGCCAGGAAGCGCGCTTGCGCATCCACGCCGAATCCGCCGGGGGCGGCGTCGTCGTCGTCATCGGGGCTCACCACCTCGACACCGTCGGGGCCGAGGATGGTAAAGCTCGGATCGATCGTATCGTCCTCCGAGGTCTGACGCATCGTGATCACCAGGTTGGTTGGCGCCTGCGCCACGGTGAACGTGTACACGTCGACCGGATTCAGCTTGGAGCCGACGTTGGGGGTTCCCGGATCGGGGCAGTCGGTTGGGTCGAGGGTCGCCGAGCGTGCGCCCGGGACGCTAAGCGCCACCGGAGTGGGGCACGTGGAGACGGAGAGATTGAGGGTGTACGAGCCCAGCTCGACGGCGCTCGTCGGGTCCGAGGCGATGCTGATGTGGTAGGGAGCCGCGCTGGCGAGCGTCAACTGGATCGGTGGATGCCCTTCGATACGATCGAATTGCCCGTCGGCGTCGTCCACCACCACGATCGGCACGATCGAGGACGCACCAGCCGGTACGGTCACGTTGATCGACAGCAGGGTTCCAGGGGTTCCGGAGAACGAGTACACATCACTGTGGCGCTGCACACCGCCGACAGTCCGCAAGCAGTCCCCGGCCGTCAGCTGGCCGCTGGTGTTCCCCGGCTGTATTGATTGGATCACGCAGACGCTGGTCGGCGTGGCCGTCGCACGCGGCGTGAAGGTCGAGGTGATGGTCGGGGTCAGTGTCGTCGTGCGCGTCGCGGTGCGCGTCGGCGTCATGGTCGGCGAACCGGGCGGGCCGGTCGGGCTATTGGTGGGGCTGCGCGTCGACGTGGCTGTAGGCATGGTGAACGTCGGCGTCGCGGTCGGCGTGGGTACCGTACGGGTCGGCGTCACCGTCGGCGTGAGCGTCGGTACCACGAACGTCGGCGTCGCAGTCGCACAGGCGCTCCCAATCGAAGCGATGATCGCCACCACATCGGCGGCACCCAGTCCGCCATCACTGTTGGCGTCGGCGATCACCCGGAGCAGCGGGTCGAGGTCCTCGGTGTACAGAATCTCCACTTCCGTGGCGACATCATTCGCGCTCAGCACACCGTCCTGCTCGACGTCACCACGACAGACGTCCTGCGCCGCGCTGGGACGATTGGCCAGCAGCAGCCACACCGTCGCCGCTACCAGTAGCTTGTAGATCCACGCTCGTCGCACAGCAGCTCTCGGCAAAGCCTGACCCTATTTTGCCGAGCACGAGAAAGTCAAGAACGAAGGTACGCAGCAAATGCACGTGGCGGGACGCGATTGCGACCGAGAGCGAAGACGGTATAGTACTGCGGTGCCGCGAGGAACGTCTTCCGCCAGCGACGTGCGCCGCGAGATTGCGCGGCTGCGCGACGCGATCGATCACCACAACTACCGCTACTACGTCTTGGACGCGCCCGAGGTCTCTGACGCCGAGTACGACCGTCTGTTGCGTCGGCTGCAAGAGCTCGAGGCGGCGTACCCCGAGCTTCGCAGCGCGACGTCGCCGACCCAGCGCGTCGGCGCCCCGCCGGCTGAGAAGTTCCGCACCGTGCGCCATACCCTACCGATGCTGTCCCTCGGCAACGCCATGAGCGAGGAAGAGTTCCGCGCGTTCGACGAACGTGTCCGGCGCGCCTTGAAGGCCGACGAGCCGATCGAATACGTCGCCGAGCCGAAACTCGACGGTCTCGGCATCGAGCTGGTGTACGAGCACGGCGAGCTGACCGTCGCCTCAACGCGCGGTGACGGTACGAATGGCGAAGACGTCACCGCCAACATCAAGACGATCCGCAGCGTGCCGCTGCGTCTGCGACACGACCGGCACGCGCCGCCGATCCCGAAGCGGCTCGAGGTGCGCGGCGAGGTCATCTTCCCCAAGCTCGCCTTCGAGCAGCTCAACGTCGAGCGCGCCCGCCGCGGCGAGCCGCCGTTCGCCAACCCGCGCAACGCCGCCGCCGGCTCGGTTCGCCAGCTCGATTCGCGCATCACCGCGTCGCGGCCGCTCGACATGCTGTGCTACGCGCCCGGCGCGAACGAGGGGACGGACTTCGAGACGCACTGGAATTTCCTGCAGACGCTGCGCGCCTGGGGGCTGAAGACCAACGCCCTGAACAGCCGCTGCCACGGCAGCGACGCGGTGGTGCGCTACTTCCAACGGATCGCCGAGCAACGTGCCGATCTGCCGTACGACGCCGACGGCGTCGTCGCCAAGGTGAATCGTGTCGCCCTGCAGCGCCAGCTCGGCGAAGTGTCGCGCTCACCGCGCTGGGCCATCGCCTACAAATTCAAGGCGCAGCAGGGCCGCACGCGGGTCAAGAACATCGTGCCGTCCGTCGGTCGCACCGGCACCATCACACCGATCGCGGAGCTCGAGCCGATCCCGGTCGGCGGCGTCACCATCTCCAGCGCATCGCTCCACAACATGGACGAGATCGAACGCAAGGACGTGCGCATCGGCGATACAGTGGTCATTGAGCGCGCCGGGGACGTCATCCCGTACGTCGTCGGTGTGGTCACCAGCGAACGCACCGGCCACGAACGCACGTTTCACATGCCGGAGCGCTGTCCGGTGTGCGGCAGCAAGGTGCTGCGCGAGGCAGGCGCCGTCGCCTACCGCTGCATCGGCATGAGCTGCCCGGCGCAGCTGCGCGAGGCGGTCCGCCACTTTGCCTCCAAACACGCGCTCAACATCGACGGGCTCGGCGACAAGCTGGTGGCCCAGCTGATCGACACCGGCCTGGTGAAGAACGTCGCCGACCTGTACGACCTCACCAAGGACCAACTCGTCGACCTCGAACGCATGGCCGACAAGTCGGCGCAGAACATCCTCGCCGCCATCGCCGGCAGCAAGCGCACCACCCTGCCGCGCCTCCTGAACGGACTCGGCATCCCGCAGGTGGGCGAGCACATGGCCGAGGTCCTCGCCGAGCATCTCGGCAGCCTCGAGGCGCTGCAGCATGCCGGCGAGGAGGATCTGCTGGCGGTGCACGAGGTCGGCCCCGAAACGGCGCGCGAGATCCGCGCCTTCTTTGCGCTCGAACAGAATCGCGCCGTGATCCAGCGCCTGCTCGAGGCCGGCGTGCACCCCGTCGTCGAGCGCCGCCGCCGCGCCGGCAAGCTGGCCGGCAAGACCTTCGTGCTCACCGGCGCGCTGTCCACGCCACGCGACGAGGTGGCGCGGACCATCGTCGCCGCCGGCGGGCGCGTGGCTTCGAGCGTCAGCAAGCGCACCGACTACGTGGTCGTCGGCGAGGCCGCGGGCTCGAAGTTGGAGAAGGCGCGCGCGCTCGGCGTCCCCACGCTCACGGAAGCAGAGCTGCAGCGATTGTTGCATGGGTGAGCCCGCACAACAGGCGCGCGTTCGGTTGCGCATCAGCGGCCGCGTTCAAGGCGTCGGCTTTCGCTTCTCGGCGCTCGACGAAGCCCGGGGGCTCCAGCTGACCGGATGGATCCGCAATACCGTCGACGGCACCGTCGAGCTGGTGGCCGAGGGGGAGACGCAGCGCCTGCGACGCCTCGTCGCGTGGTGCCACGAGGGGCCGCGTGGGGCGCGCGTCACCCATGTCGAGCAGGACTGGCTGCCCCACACCGGCGAGTTCGACACGTTTCGCATCCAGCATGACGGGTGGTGAACCCAAGGAGGTGGTATGATCAACACGGTTCTCGGTCCGTGCACGCCGGACGCTCTCGGCGTGACGTTGATGCACGAGCATTTGATGATCGGTTGGCCCGGCTGGGAGGCTGATGCCGCGGCGCCGCGTTTCCAGCGCGCCGAGGTGCTGAAGCTGTGCGTCGACCGCATGCAGGAGCTCAAGGGGCTCGGCTTGCGGACGTTCCTCGACCCCTGCCCGATCGATCTGGCGCGTGACGCGGAGTTCATGGCCGAGGTGGCGCAAGCCGCCGGCGTCAACATCATCTGCGCCACCGGCCTCTACAAAGAGGATCAGGGCGCGCCTCCGTACTTCAAGTTTCGCGCCCAGTTCAGCGATGCGGTGAGCGAAATGACCGAGACCTTCGTCAAGGAGCTCACCGAGGGCATCGGCGGCTCGGGCATCAAAGCCGGCATCCTCAAGGTGGCGACGCAGGCGCACAAGATCTCGCCGTACGAGGACATGGTGCTGCGCGCCGCCGCCCGTGCCGCGACCACCACCGGGGCGCGCATCACGACACACACCGACGAAGGCACCATGGGTCGCGAGCAACTCGACATCTTCGCATCGGAGGGCGTCGACCTGAAGCGCGTCATCGTCGGCCACTCGTGCGGCAGCGCCGACCTGCGCTACCACGTCGACATGCTCGACCGCGGCTGCCTGCTGGGCTTCGACCGTTTCGGCTTGGAGATCTTGCAGCCGGACCGGCTGCGCACCGCCGCGCTCATTGGTCTGTTGGGCATCGGCTTTCACAACCAGATCGTTCTCTCGCATGACTCGGTGTGGTGCTGGCGCGGTCGCCCGCTGCCGGTGCCGGCCGAGTTGCTGCCGAACTGGAACCCGACACACGTCTTCAAGACCATCATTCCGGCGCTGCGCGAGGCCGGCGTTGCGCAGGCAAAGATCGACGCGATGCTGGTCGATACCCCGCGCCGCTTCTTCAGTGCGTGAGGCGAGGCCGCGGCAACCGGGGAATTTTGACAGCCATACGGGCCCCTGCTACTGCGCGACCGTGGAAGGCGATCATCTCCTCGATCTCTGTGCCGAGCTGGTGCGGGAGCGCTTCGGCAGCCGCTCGGAGGTGTCGCGCCTGGCGCCGCTGGCGGGTGACGCATCGACCCGCCGCTACGTCCGCTTGTGGCTGAGCGGGCCGGATGTGCCAAGGTCGGCAGTCGCCATGATCCTGGCGGACCGCGGGATTTCGATGTCATCGGAGGAGCTCGCGGTGTTCAAGGAGGCGCCGCGGGAGCTGCCCTACCTCAACGTCCATCGCTTCCTCGTACGTCTCGGCGTCGCGGTCCCGGCGCTGTATGCCGACGCCTCGGCGCGCGGCGTGCTCTTGCTCGAGGATATCGGCGACGTCGCGCTGTGGGACGCGGTCCAACACCAACCGGAGACTGAGGTCGTCCAGTTGTATCAACGCGCCATCGATCAACTCGTGCTCATCCAGGTCGACGGCACGCGGCAGCGCGACCCTGACTGCCTGGCCTTCCACCAAGACTTCGACGAGCGGTTGTTTCTCTGGGAGTTTGAGCACTTCATCGAGTGGGGCGTCGAACGCCGGCGCGGGCGCCCGCTCCCCGCTGCGGAGGCTGACGAGCTGCGCGTCGGCTTTGCGGACATCGCGCGCCGACTGGATGCGGCGCCACGCTACCTGGCGCACCGCGACTTCCACAGCTGGAACTTGTACGTGCAAGATGGCGGCATCCGGGTCATCGACTTCCAGGATGCCTTGCTCGCTCCCGGCCCCTACGATCTCGCCACGTTGCTGGGCGATCGGGATACGCCACAGGTAGTGCGGCCGGCAATCGAATCGACGTTGCTCGCCTACTATCAGCATGCCTGGCAGGTGCGGAGCGGTCTCGGGCTCGACGCCCGGACCTTCACGGACCTTTATTTCCTCTGCGCATTGCAGAAGGCGTTGAAGGTGGTCGGCCGCTTCTATTTTCTCGACCTTGAGAAGAAGAAGCCGGGATACCTGCGATACATTCCCTCGACCGTGCGACAGATCGAACGAATCCTACCGCGATTCCCTGAGCACGCGGCGATGGCCGACATCTTGCGGCGAAACCTTCCAACGGTATGACCTGATGCGCGCCATGATTCTGGCCGCCGGAAAGGGGACGCGTTTGCGGCCACTGACTGATGCGATTCCGAAGCCGTTGATCGAGGTGGCGGGGCACCCGATGATCGCCTTCCCGCTGCGTCTGCTGCGCGCTGCCGGCATCGAGGAGGTGGTCATCAACCTGCATCACCTCGGTGACCAGATTCGCCGCAGCTTGGGCGACGGTCGGGAATACGGCGTGCACATCACGTACTCGGAAGAGAATCCGATCCTCGACACGGGCGGGGCCATCGCGGCCGCGCGGCGCTTCCTCGAGCCCGAGACCTTCGTCGTGCTCAACTCCGATACCTTCATCGAGCTGTCGCTCCAGGCGGTCATCGATTTCCATCGCCGGTACGGGGCCACCGGGACCATGGTGGTCCGCGCGGACCCTGACGCGTTGCGGCACGACCGGATCCGCCTCGACACGACGCGGCGCATGCGGCGCATCTACGACCAACCAGACGGTGGAGTGCCGAACGCCCAGGCGCCGACGGCGGCGGAGCTACCCACGCCGTTCATGTACACCGGGGTGCTGGTGCTCGATCCGCGCGTATTCGCCTACATTCCGCCGGGCGTATCGAGCCTGACCCGCGACGTGTATCCGCGCCTGCTGGCCGCCGGCGAGGCGTTGTATGGATACGTGCATGACGGGTACTGGCGGGTGCTGGACACTCCAGACGACTTGGCCGCTGGACGCCGGGAGATCTCGCTGCGAGGATTGGAGGCATGAAGCGAAAGTTCTTGACTAAGTGCGTCAGAACTTTATAGAGCAATCAATCGATTGAGAGGTGCGGCGATGGGAATCACCATCGTACAGAAGAGCGATCTCTCGGTGCGGAAGAAGCATCCGAAGATCGCACTGGTGCTCGCTGGTGGAGCGGTCACGGGAGGCGCGTTCAAGCTCGGCGGCTTGAAAGCTCTCGACGACCTGCTGGTGAACAAGAAGACCATCGAGTTCGACACGTACGTCGGCTTGAGCGCCGGGGCCGTGCTCGCCGCACCGCTGGCCGCCGGCATCAGCCCGGCCGAGATGCTCAAGAGCCTCGAGGGGCGCTCGGGACAGTTCACCCGCTTCGGCCCCGGTGTCTTCTACAACCTCAACCTGCGCGACTTCATTGCGCGCCCGGCGCAGTTTGCCCTCAACGCGCTCACCTTCTTGCCGGGAACGATCAACGATCTGCTCAACCAAGCGCCGTCACTGACGCGGGCGTTGCGCGAGCCGCTGGCGCGCGTGCTCCGCGAGCCCAGCATGGTGAACGCGCAAGATCTGCTGACCCCTATCGGCGAGGCGCTGGCCAAACGACGCGGATTCCCCTCGCCGCTCGACTACCTGCCCTCCGGCTTCTTCGACAACTCGAGCATCGAAGAGTATCTGCGGACCAACTTCGAGGCCACCGGCATTCCCAACGACTTTCGCAACCTGCAACGGGTCACCAAGCGCGAGCTCTACATCGGCGCCATGAATCTCGACACCGCCGAGCGCGTTGTCTTCGGGCACGACGAGGACACCTCGGCGACGGTGGCGCAGGCGGTGCAAGCCTCGACGGCGCTCCCGGGGTTCTACAAGCCGGCACGCATCAACGGCGTCGACTACGTCGACGGCGGCGTCCGGCGCACCGCCAACATCGACGTCGCCATCGAACACGGCGCCGATCTGGTGATCTGCTACAACCCGTTCCGCCCCTTCTCCAACCGCGTGCGCCGCGTGGTGCGCAACGGCAGCTACGAGGTCGACGGCCAGCCGCTGGCCGACAGCGGCATCCTCACGGTGATCAACCAGGTGTTCCGCACGCTGCTGCATTCACGGCTGCAGTACGGCTTGCGGCAGTATCAGGACGACCCCAACTTCCGCGGCGACATCGTCGTCATCGAGCCCAAGGAAACCGATCAACACTTCTTCCGCTTGAACGCCCTGGCGTACTGGGAGCGTCTCCGCGCCGCGCAGTACGGCTACATCTCGGTGACCGAGTCGATTCAGCAGAACTACGACCTCATCAAGCAGATCCTCGAAAGCTACGGGATCTTGATGACGCGCACCCAGGTGCGCGCTGGGGTCGAGCGTTTGCGCGACGAGGACAGCGACGAAGCCTCGGAGGTGCTGATGCGCGAGGTGCCGCGGCGCAACCTCAGCGTCGCGTGAGTCGGGCAGCGCGCCGGCGCTCGGTGTGCGTGGGTGAAACAACACAGGGCCGCGGGGTATCCCGCGGCCCTGTGCGTTGCGGCGCGCTCACACGGTGGACCGACTACAGACGTTCGATGATGGTCGTGATACCCATGCCGATGCCGATGCACATCGTCGACAGACCGTAGCGCTTGTTCTGGCGCTCCAACTCGTCCAGCAACGTGCCGATCAGCATCGCCCCCGTGGCCCCCAGCGGGTGGCCCAGGGCGATGGCGCCGCCGTTCACGTTCACCTTGTCCGGGTTCATTCCGGTCTCCCGCATGACGCAGAGCGGCACCGGGGCGAAGGCCTCGTTGATCTCGATGAGGTCGATCTGGTCGATCGTCATGCCGGCACGCTTGAGCGCCTTCTGCGTGGCGGGGATCGGGCCGGTGAGCATGATCACCGGGTCGGAGCCGACGATCACCTGTTCGACGACGCGCCCGCGCGGCGTCAGCTTGAGTTCCTTCACCTTGCGTTCCGAAGCGAGCAGCACGGCGGCGGCGCCGTCGACGATGCCGCTGGAATTGCCCGCCGTGATCTTGCCGTCGGGCTTGAACGAGGGCTGCAGGGCGAGCAGCCCCTCGAGGGTCGACTGCGGCCGCACGTGCTCGTCGGTGTCGAAGCGTTTCGCCTGCCCGTTGTGGGTGACGTCGACGGCCACCAGACTCTTCTTGAACCGTCCTTCCTGAATGGCGCGCCAGGCCTTCTGCTGACTGGCGAGCGCGAACGCGTCGATCTGCTCGCGGTTGAATTTCCACTGCTCGGCGATCATCTCCGCCGACAGGCCCTGCGGCACGAGGTTGTACTTCTCCATCAGACTGCTGGGCAGGGGACCCATGTCCGCGCCCATCGGCACGCGGGTCATGCTTTCGACCCCGCCGGCTACAACCAGGTCCTGCGCGCCCGCCTTGACGGCTTGCGCCGCAAAGTTCACCGCCTGCTGCCCGGAGCCACAGAAGCGGTTCAGCGTCACCCCCGGCACCTCGATGGGCCAGCCGGCGGCGAGCACCGTGCCACGCGCGATGTTGGTGCCTTGCTCGCCGGTCTCGGTGACGCAGCCGATCACGGCGTCGTCGATCTCCCGCGGATCGACGCCGGTCCGCTGCACCAGGGCCTTGAGTGGCACGGCCAGCAGGTCGATCGGATGCACTTCCGACAGGCTGCCTTTGCGCCGGCCGCGCGGCGTCCGGCACGCATCGATGATGTACGCTTCACCCATGTTGTTCCTCCGTTTCGTCTTCGGATTTGGTTGTCAGGGCCGCGGTTGGTCACTGAGGCGGCGGCCTGCACGCTGGTAACAGCACGCCTCGCCTCAGTCAATCGGGTGGGCGGCGCCTCAGTGCGCGTGACGGAGGTAGTCCGTCAAGTCGGTGATGGCCGCATGTACCTCCTGCGCTCGGGCGCTGCCCGCCGGCAGGAGCGGCTCGGCCTTCTCGAACTGACTGAGGGCCTTGTCGAACTCGCCGCGCAGCTCGAAGGCCTTGCCGAGGTGATAGAAGCCATCGCCCTCGCGGCCGGCACGGCCCGCCAAGATGCCGAGGCCGTAGTGAGCTTCTTCGAGGCCCGGCGCCAACTGCAAGGCGCGCTCGTATTCGCGCATCGCGCCCTCGGTATCGTCGAGCGATTCGAGAACACGGGCCAACTCGCGGTGGGCCACCGGGTCGTCCGGGCTGACCTCGGCGGCGCGGCCGAGCAGTTGGCGCGCCTGGTCGAGCTGCTGCAGATGCAACAAGGTGCGCCCCATCTCGCGATCGACGCTCCCAAAACCGAGCCGCTTGGCGGCGTCGAACGTGTCGCGTGCCGCATCGAAGGAGCCGGTCTCCAGATAGGCGAGCCCCAGCAAGTAGCGGGCGCGCGCGTCGCCGGGCTGGGCGCTGGCGCGTCGATGGTACCAGGCGACGACGTCGGGCGCCGGCTCGGAGTGGGCCCGCGTCAGCAGCTGCACGCGCTCCAGCTCCAGGCTGGTCGGCTGACGCGCGCCGCGATCCCATTGATGGGTGCGCAGCACCGCCTCCAGGTTGTTGAGCCGGGTGTCGGTAAGCGGGTGCGAGAGCAGGTACGGCGGCGGCAAGGTCGGCGACAGGCGCTGCTCGTCGAACATCTTCTTGAAGAAGTCGAGCATGCCGCGCGGATCGTAGCCCGCCTGACGCATGTAGCCGGCACCGAGGTAGTCCGCCTCCTGCTCGAATTGACGCTGATACTGCAGCTGGACGGCGGCGTTGGCGGCGACGGCGCCGGCGCCGATCGCCGGTTGAATGATGGACGCAAGCAAACCCAGCAGAGCCGCATAGTTCAGCAGCTGCGTCTGCTGCTGCTGGCGCACCAGATGGTGGGCATTGACGTGGGCGATCTCGTGCCCCAGCACCCCAGCGATCTCGTCGTCGTTGCTGGCCCGGGCGAGGAGGCCACCATGCACGTAAACGTAGCCTCCGGGGACGGCGAAGGCGTTGATCCGTGGGTCGCGCACGACGAAGAACTGATAGGTGAACGGCTGATCACCCAACGCGGTAACGATCTTCTGGCCGACCCGCGACACGTAGCTGGAGATCTCGACGTCGTCGATCAGCGGCAGTCGGGCCCGCGCCTCGAGCGCGAACTTCCTGCCGAGATCCTTCTCGTCGCTCACCGACACCTCGGCCGCGATGGCATGGGCGAACGTCACCACGTACACGACGACCCACATCAGCACCCGTCGGAGTTGCGTCGCTCCCATCGGCAACCGCCAGCTCAGCGACTCTTGCGTCCGGCCTCCACGGCGGGCGGGAAGAGTGACGCCACCTGCTGGCTCTCCAGCTCGGTGGCGCTCGGGTCCTCACTGCCGACGACGCCGGCAAAACCCGTCTCCACGCGGTCGAGGCGACGGTCGGCACCGGCGAAGCTCGATACGGCGTTATTGAGATGCTTGCCCACCAACCGGAAATCGTCGCGGAAGCGATCGAAGTCGCCGCGCAGGCGACTCAGCTGCTGCAGAATCTCGTGCGAGCGCTCCTCGATGCGCAAGCCGCGCAACCCCAGCACGATGGCTTGCAGGTAGGCGTAGAAGGAGCCGGGCGATACCGGGATGACTTTGCGCGCCAACGCGTACGCGCTGATGTCCGTGTCGCCGGTGACGTCGTCTTTGACGACGATCTCGTAGTAGACGTTCTCCGCCGGGATATACATCAACGCGAAGTCGAAGGTGTTCTCATCGGGAAGGATGTATCTGGTCGCCACGGCGTCGACGTGCCGTTTGACGTCGGCGACGAACGCCCGGCGCGCCCGGGTGCGCTCGTCGTCGGTCTGCGCGTCGAGCAACCGGCGGAAGTTCTCGAGCGGGAACTTGGCGTCCACCGGCACCAGCCCGGCGCCCAGCTTGATCACCGCATCCACCTTCTGTCCGCTGCGAAAGGTGTGCTGCGTGCCGAAGTGATCAGCGGGGAGAATTTGCCGCAGCAGGTCCTCGAGCAGCAGTTCGCCGAGCCCGCCCCGCAGTTTGGGGGCTTGCAGGATCTGCTGCAGCGAGGAGATGTCCTTGCCGATCTCGTAGATCTTGCGGTTCGCCTCCTCGAGCGAGCCGAGGCTCTTCTGCACGGCACCGACGACGTGCGTCGTCGCATCGAGGCGGTCGCCGAGGGCCCGGTGCGTCTGCTGGATGATCTGCACGTTCTCATGCAGGCGCTGATTGACCGCGCTGGTGAGCTGCGCCAGCTGCTGGTTCAACGTCTGCGTGTTGCCGTCCAACGCGCGGCCGAACTGGTCTCGCAAGCCCTCGAGCTGTTGCTGTAACAGAATCGGCGAGCGGTCCGCTTCGCGCGCCGCATCAAGGGCGTCGAGCCGGGCCGCCGTCTGACGCTGATTCACCAGGACGAGGATCAGCAGCACCGTCACCACGGCGAGCGCGATCGCGAGTGCAGTCGCGAGACTCACAGCACATGCACCGCGTATTCGAGCAACGTGCTGAGCTGGCGGATCCGCCGCGCGTAGACCGGTCGCTCCGCCACCGGAGCCGCATCGAACAGCTCCAGCGTCAATCGCAGATTGAGCTCGAGGATCTCGATGCAGCGCTCGCCGCAGGCGCGCTCCCGCTCTCGCCGACGGGCCCGCACGATGTCTTCGAATGGAATGACCTCAGCCATCGGTCGATGTCCTGAGCTGGGACGGCGCGGCAGCATCGGCGTCGAGTGCCCCCACGTCGCTCGGGTCCGCGGCCCGCGCCATCCGTTGCCACCCGCCGCGGCCGAACCACTCGATCTGCCGCGCCAGTGCCAGCCAAATGCGCACGTCGCGTTCCTCCAGTTCGGCTCGCCCCAGCATTCGGCGCAACGCGAACATGATGTGATCTGGATTGTCCGCGAGCAAGAAGCCGATCGACAAGAAGGCGTCCTGCAGCCGTTGAAACATGAATGCCACGCGGTCCGCCGGTGCCAACACTGGACGTGCTGTCGCCTGCGCCTGCGACGCCAAGAAGATTTCGTAGCAGCACACGAGCACCGCCTGCGCCAGGTTCAACGAGGCATAGTCGGCCGCCGTCGGTATGGTCACGAGCTGATGGCAGGCCTTGAGGTCAACGTTACTGAGCCCATGATCTTCCGGTCCGAAGACCAGCGCGACCCGATTGGCATGCGCCGCCGCGACGATCCGCGGCGCCGCCGCACGCGGCGATTCCGCCGCGACCCGATACAAGCCGCCCCGACAGGTCGTGCCGACGACCAGGCCGCAATCGCCCACCGCGTCGTGCAGCGATTCCGTGCGCCGCATGCCCCGCAGCACGTCGTCCGCATGCGCCGCCATTGCCCGCGACCAGAACGAGCCCATCGGCGCCGGCTGCACCAGCACGAGGTCGCGCAGCCCCATGTTCTTCATGGCGCGCGCCACGGCGCCGACATTGGCGGCGCCGCGCGGGCGCACCAGCACTATCCGCACGGTTTCCAAGAGCATTGACGAGCGATGGTAGCATCCCGCCACCGAACGGCCAACGCTTCGGTGTGACCGATGCAAGCTAGTTGATGGCGTGCGGCGCGACGCCTGAGGGCTCATCGCGGAGCCACGCAACCAGCGCCTGCCCGACGTCCGCGGTCGGGACGCGTCCGTCACGCACGATGCGCGCCGCGGCTTGCCGTAACAGCGCCGGACTGATGCGTTGCGTCCACAACAGTCCCAGGGGAAGCGCCGCGGTCGCCGCCTCGGTCCGCAGCCGACTCGCCAACTCCAACCCCTCTCCCCGTGGCAGGGCCAGATCGATGAGGACGACCTCCGGACTCGCCGGACCGATCAGGTCGAGGGCTTGGCGCGCGTCGAGCGCAATGGTGGTCGAGGACCGTGCACCACCGAGGATGGCCCGCAGGCGTGTCATCAGCTCGATGTCACCGCTGACGGCAAGGAGACGTTGGATGCCAAGGCGTTCGAGCAACCGCGCGGCGCACGCCTCGGGATCGAAGGGAAATGGGAAGTAGTCGATCATGCCAAGCCCCACGCTGCGCGCGGCCTCGGCGCAGTATGTGAAAGCGCGCGGCTCGGGCAGCCCCCACTTGTCCGCTTCGCTCAGCAACGCCAGAGGATCGACGTTGCGCGCCAATAGATTGAGGGTGAGCAGGCAGGGTTCCCCTATGGCACCGGGCGGTTCCTGCGCACACACATAGTGCACGTCGGGGACCTCGCTGAGGGCGGCCCGCACGGCGTCGCGCATCGCCGGCTGATCGTCGATCTGCACGACGGTGATCGCACCCCGCGGCAGCGCCGGCAGGCTGGGCTGCGGTGCGGTCACGCTCGTACTGGCCGCCAAGCTCAGGCCCGACCCCTCGCTCGAGACGGTGGATGCGGCAGACACGGAGGGCGTGCCGAGCGTCGTGGGGACGTCACCGAACGAGGCTTCCAGCTCGCGCACGCGAACCGCCAACGCGTCGCGTTCCTGTCGCAGCGTGCTCATGCGTGCGGCGCCCTCGTCCTGCAGTGCACGGACATCGCGCAACTCCTGCTCGAGGCGTTCCTGCTCGGCAATGCGCAAGCGCAACGATTCCCGGCACGCCGCCAACTCACGCTCCACGTCGACATTCGGGTCGCGTTGCGCCGGCGCCTCCTGCAGGCGGGCCAGCTCAGCGCGGGCGGCGCCCAAGTCATCTTCGAGCTGGCGAATCCGCTGCGCCGCCGCGGTCCGCTCGGCGCGTGAGTCGGCGAATCGCGACAAGAGCTGCTCGTGGTCGCGGCGCTCGCGCGCCAACTCCTCCAGCAGGCGCTCCCGTTCCTGGGTCGATTGTTCGCGCTGCGCCGCCGCGTCGGCCAACTCCTGCGCCGGGCCGCGTCGTGCCATCTGCGCATCATGCCCTCTGCCCTCAACCTCGTCGCAACCGGTGGTCGACTCGGCAACGGTCGTAGCGGGAGCGCGCGCGTCGGGTTTGTTGCTCACGGTGAGGGGGCCTTCACACGGGTCGAGGTGCCCGCGAGGCGCGGACCGCGACGGGCCAATCGAGGCGGAGGCGAGACAGATCGCCAGCGACAGGCAACACGAGGTCGCGCCTCGCACGCGTCGCGGCCGCCAGGGGGCTCTCTGCCAAGCTGTTCTTGTTCATCCGTTCCTTCAAGGGTGCACCTCGCGGAGCAGCATGCGTGCCGCCGACGACGCTCTCCTTCCCGTTGGCGATCGGACATTGCCCCCTGGTGCGCGTTCACTTGTCGCCGGACGCGAGGCGTTTCGATGACGCCAGCGTCACGTGGGCCGCAGTGAGAAATGGTCGCGGGGACGCACCGGCCATCGCACGCCGCCTTCCCTCACAGGCGGATCGCTGGTAGCCAAGTGAGCATGACAACCATGCGCGTCGACCACGTCTCCATCGCGGTGCACGACATCGACGCCGCGCTCGCGTTCTTCCGCAGCTGGCTGCCCCTCGAGATGGGCGTGGAAAAGCGCCCCGGTTACACGGACGACTTCAACTGGTGCGACTTCTACATCGGTGACTTCAAGCTCGAGCTGATCGAAGCCACACGGCCAGAGAGTTTCGTGCGGCGTTTCATCGACACGCGCGGCGAAGGGTTGCACCATCTGTCGCTGCGGGTGGTGGAGCTGGAGCCGCTGCTCGATCGACTCCAAGCCGGCGGCGCCCGCATCGTCGACCGCTTCGACGGCGGCGACGGCGACCTCACCGCGTTCATTTCGCCGCGCAGCGCCCACGGGGTCTTGATTCAATTCTGGCAGGTGCCGGCCGACGAGCCGACGCGACGCTCACGCAGCGCGGCCCGCCCGCTGCGCTCCGGAGACACGGTGCGCATGCGGGTCGACCACGTGTCGATGGCGGCGCGCAGCATCGACACCACCCTCGACTTCTACCGCCGGCACTTTCCGATTCGTCAGCAGCATCCCACGCATCCCGGATACGACGGCAGCTTCTTGCTCACGACGTTCACACTCAACGACTACAAGATCGAGCTCATCGAACACGCCCCCGACCGTCCCGCCGGTTTCGTCAGTCGTTTCCTGGAACGCCGCGGCGAAGGCTTTCATCACCTCTCCATCGACGTCGATCGGCTCGACCCGTTGATCGCGCAGCTGCGCGCCGACGGCGTGCGCATCGTCGACGAGACGGACCTCGGCAGCGGCTGGAAGACGGCCTTCGTCTCACCGCGCAGCGCGCACGGCGTGCTCATTCAGTTCTGGCAGAACCCCACGTTCGAGGTGTAGCGCCTGCGAGTCGCGTCATGGTGCAGGCAGTGCTCTTCGATGCTGGCGGCACACTCTTTCGCGTACGCGGCTCGATCGGCGAGGCGTATGCTCGGATCGCGACACGATATGGCGTGAACCTTCCCGCCGCGACGATCGAGTCGCGCTTCCGCGCGGCATTCCACCACATGCCACCCCTGGGGTTTCCCGGCGTACCGGAGACGGAGCTGCCGGCGCACGAATACGCCTGGTGGAAGCAGCTCGTCGCCGGCGTCTTTGCCGAGGTGCCGGTTGACGATTTCGACGCGCTCTTCCGCGACCTCTTCGACTACTTCGCGCAAGCGCAGAGCTGGGAGCTGTTTGCCGACGTGCATCCGACGCTCATAGCGTTGCAGCGGCGCGGGTTGCGCTTGGGCGTGGTGTCGAACTTCGACGGTCGACTCGTCGGTATCTGCGAGGGTTTGGGGCTGGCAGGCTATTTCGACACCATCGTGATGTCGGGCCGCGTCGGCTTCGCCAAGCCCGACCCGCGCATCTTCGCCGTCGCATTGGCGCGCCTCGGGGTGGCGCCGATGCAGGCGCTGCACGTCGGCGACAGCGAGGTCGAGGACGTCGCCGGCGGCCGCAGCGCCGGCGTGCGTGCCCTGTGGCTCCGCCGGAGCGCAGCGCGCGGTCACGACACCGATACCATGCACGATCTCCGTTCGCTGCTGGCCGTCATCTAGATAGGCGTTGAGGCATGGCGGACCGCGACGAGGCCGTCTGCTGCCGAAACGACGGAAGCCCCGGGGAGCAGCCGAGGTGCACTCGCGCTCACGCCACCAACGACGACGGACGGGCGACGGACCAGGGCTTGCGTGCGGCGTCGCCGTCGTTGGTCGCGACCGCCGTCACGTAGGCAACGAATTCATCGCTGGGCAGCCGCTCGCTCCTCACCGCGCCGCGCAGCGCGTAGACCGGCAACAACACGCCCTGCACCTCGGTCGGCGGCAGGCACAGCAGAGCAAGGTGCACCCGCGTCACCACGACCTGCGCGGAGCTCGGCAGCTCGCCGCACGGCTGGGTCGCGGCAAAGCGCTCAAAAGCCTGCTGCGGCGGCACGGCCGGCCGCGTGCCACGGCGAGTCACATCGCGCCAGAAGCGACACCCCTGCACCAACTCCCCGTCTCGCCCGACGGTGACTTGTGCCTTCGCGCCGGCGCCGACGAGCGGAAGTCCGTCGAGCCGGAAACGGTGGCTGACCTGCAGGCCGGCAAGCTGGCGCTCAAACGCCTGCCGGCCACGGCTGGCGGTTGTGACCGTCAGCTCGGTCACCGACTGGATCTCGGCGTGCGCGGCGGTATCGCCGAGGAGGTTGTGAAACCGCTCAGCGACGGAGACGGCGCGGGCGCGGTCGAGCACGGCGTTGGACGTTCCAACGGCCGCGCCCGCGGACGCATCCCGTCCGAGTCGAACCGAGTGGCTCGCTTTGCATACCTCGAGCGTCGAGGCGCCATCGCGGATCACGAACCAGGCCCCCGCATCGATGACGGGGCCGCGCACGTCAAGACGCATCCCGAGGTCGGTCACGCGCTCGACATCCCAGGCCGGATTGACCGTCGCGTACACAGGAAGCTCGGGGGCCACGTGTGGCGGGTTCGGGAAGGTGATCTTCACAGTCATGGGAAACTCTCCTTCGCGTCAGCAGAGGTGATACGAAATCCGCGATGCGCCGGATTCATTCGCCGCTTCAGCAACCAACGCACGACGCTTGACGGACCCAAGAGACATGCCGTGGTGAAGGCCACGCAGACAGCGCGTGTCTGAGACGAGCCCGTCCAATGCGCCAGACGAGCACTCGCCCCGGCGTCTAGTTATCAAGACAGCACGCCGTCACGGTGCGGCAGCGTTCCCTGGAGCTGGCGGTGGGCCGGTGCCCGCCGCTACGCCCTCGGGACGGGGACAGTGCGGTGCGCGTGCCGAGCCGGGCGCACGGGTCAGAGTTTGCGCTTGCGCCCCCGGCTGTCCGCGAGCGCCTCTGGGCCCTCGACCGAGCGCGCCCCCTGTCCGAGCCACGCGCCCAGGTTGCGGGCGAGCACGACGTTGCCGCCGGTCAGAAACTGATTCTGGAAGATCGCGTCATCGCCGAAGACAACAAAGCCGCCGCGCCCCACTTGCCCGGCGACGGCGACGGCGAAGGATTGCACGGCATCGCCCGCATCGAGCTTGCCGTTGGCGTTCAAGTCGACCCACGCGGTCGGACTCGTCTGCGCGATGACGGTGACATTCGCGCCGCGGTTGAGCAGTGCCCAGGCGCCGAACACGTCGAACCCTTCGACGTGTTGTGTCACCGCATGTTGGCGCAGCGCCGTGACGTGAAAATTGAGCGGGTCGTCTTTGATCACGTTGGCGGGTTCGCGAATGATGCCGTTCGAGAAATCGACACCGAGCCGCTCCAGGAGCGGCGACACCGGCTGCGGGATGTGAAGCATCAAGGCCAGTCGGCCACCGTGATCGACAAACCCCGTGATCGCCTCGATCTCCGCTGGGGCAAACGGCGCGAACGGACCGGACACGACCAAGCCATCCGCTCCGGACAAGCGCGCCGCCGTGAGTGGCTCATGATTCGATTCGACTCGTGCGCCCGCGGCGCGAAACAGCTTGGCAAGCGCCGACAAGTCGAGCGCGCCGGCCTTCTCGATCGTGAACTGCTGGCCATGGGCTTCGTCGAACAACAGTGTCGGCGCAGCCGCCGCCGCACGCACGCAGGCACCGAGCCAGACGATCCCCATCGCCAGCCGCACCGCCGCACCACGCCTGGTCCTCGGTTTCATGGTTCCGGCCCGTCGATTCGCCGCGAACAGCGGGGGCTCAGCCACTGATGACCGACCGCGAATCAGATGGTCTGCGGTCAGAGCGGCAGGTTCCCGGTCGCCGCGCGTGTCGACTTGTCCTTCTTGTAGGCGTCGATGGTGCGCTGCGCGATGCGCCACTGGTGCACCTCGTCGGCGCCGTCGGCGAAGCGCGCCCAGCGCGCTTGCTGGGCCATGTGGGCGAGCGGCGTGTCGGTCGAGTAGCCGAGCGCGCCGTGCACCTGAATGGCGCGGTCGATGATGCGGCCGAGCGAGTTGGCGACGAAGTGCTTGGCCATCGACACCTCGCTGCGGAAGTCCTCACCGCGATCGATCTTGTAGGCGGCGTGCAGCACCATCAGCTTGCATTGGTACAGCTCCATCGCCGAGTCAGCGATCATCCACTGGATGCCCTGCTTGTCGGCGAGCAGTGAGCCGTGCGCGAAGCGGTTGAGGGCGCGGTCGACCATCATGTCGAGCGCCACCTCGGCCTGCCCGATCCAGCGCATGCAGTGCGCCAGCCGCGCCGGACCCAGCCGCGCCTGGCCGAGCAGGTGTCCCTGGCCGCGCCCGCCCAGCATGTTCTCCTTCGGCACCCGCAGGTTTTCGATCCGGATCTCGGCGTGATTGTGGTGGCCGGCCATTGTCGTGACGTCGCGCACGACGTTCCATCCCGGCGACGGGAGATCGACGAGGAAGGCCGAGTTCGCCGCCTGCGGGATCTCGGGCTTGTCCTCGGTGCGCGCGATGAGAATGGCGAACTTGGCGCCGCTGGCGCCGGAGATGAACCACTTGTGCCCGTTGACGACCCAATCGTCACCGTCCAGGACGGCGCGCGTCTGGATGAGGGTCGGGTCGGAGCCGGCCACCTCCGGCTCGGTCATGGCGAAACATGAGCGCGAGACGCCATCGCACAACGGCCGCAGATATTTCTCCTTCTGCGCCTCCGTTGCCCAGTGCAGCAGCGTGTGCATGTTGCCCTCGTCGGGCGCTTGCGCGTTCAGGGCGAACGGACCGAATCCCGACTTCGCCGCTTCCGCGGACACCGCCGCCATGGCCACATGTCCGATCCCCATGCCGCCGAGTTCCTTCGGCATGTGCGGCAACCACAGGCCCCAGTCCTTGGCGGCGACGCGCATCTCGATGATCGACTGAATGAGAAAGCGGCGGTCGCCTTCGCGTTCGGCGATCTTCGCCTCGGCGGGTCGCACCACCTGGGCGATGAAGTCGCGCACCTTCAGGCGCAACGCGTCGATCTCTGGAGGGAAACTGAAGTCGATAGCCATGACGTCGTCCTTTCGTCTGTGAGTGAGCTGGGAAACCTGAGATTCGTGAGCAGCTCTTCAATGACGCCGTTACGCCTCGGAATCAAGTCGTCAGGCCGCGCGGAGACAGCGAGCGGGGCACCGCAGACCAACACCGCACCCCTAAACCGACCCAGAGTACATTCCATCGTCGGCGGAGCCGACAACCTGGCCAAGGCCGTTCCTCCCAGGTCGTGCCCATTCCGCAGAGACGGAGTTGCCGCGTTTGAGAGTCGGACTGAACCGCGGTTGAAGGCAAGCGCTGCAACCATGACGGGGCAACGAGGCAGCGCGCTTGCTCCGACATGGGCACCCCCCCGTGGTCACTCGCGGAGGGTGCCTGCAGCGATCATGGGAAGCCGGTAGAGCCCTAGGACGGGAACGCCGACGTGACACGCGGTTTCGCCGTCTGAGTGAAGTGTGATTCACGTGTACGACGGTGTGAGGGCTCGCAGACCGCCACACGCAGCACTTGTGGTCATGCAATCATAACGAGCCTTATAGACGTAAGCCCCTGCCGCGTGTTATTAGATTGACCTCTTGTCTGGGGGGCATCTGCTCCATGACAATCAACGCAACACCCCCACTCAGACGCAAACCCCGACGCAGACGCCAACGCCAACGCCGAAGGCACCAGTGGTGATCGACGGCGCGGAGGGCGGTTCGACCGACATCATCGTCGGCGGTATCGGCGAGTCGACGTGCACACCGACTCCAATTCAGGTTTTCGATTGCGGCCCGGACGGCATCTGCCACAACGACGACGACTTCGAACTCGCCACGACCTCAATCACCAAGCTGCCGGACGGCAGCTACATGATCCACCTGGCGAAGCCGCTCGTCCCCGGCCAGAAGATCTACGTCACCGATGGCTGCACCGATCCGCTCCTCAGCGTGATCGCCGTGGTTCGCGCGCCGGTACCTGCACCATTGATGTCGGAGCGGGGGCTTGCCACCCTGGTGGCCATGCTGTTGCTCGTGGCGGGGATCAGCCTGACTCGCCTGCGCTCGCTAACCTGAACCTCGGCCACGCCCGCGCAAGCGGTTCTCCGCCGGAGCCGGGCACTCGCGGCTAGCGCCCAGCGGCGCGTTGCGAGAAGAGTTCGCACCAGCGATGTTTGCGCACCATTCCGTATCTCGTGCGGCGCTATCGGCGCCATGGCGTGACGCTCCGCTAGATTGGCGCGCGGCTACAGGCAGCGGGGCTCCTGCCCCGCTCAAGTTGACAGTAGCACCTGCAGACAATCGCAAGCACCGCTCAGCGAGGCCAGGCCGGGTAACCGGTCAGGGCCGAGACTTTCCTCCAAGTGCTTCCCCCCATGGTTCCTCAAATGGCCGTATCTCGGATGGAAGTCCCTTGGTTTGACAGCCAAGCTGACGGGCAGCACAGGGCGGATGGCACGGACAGGGCATCACGCGAGACGCATGTCGAAGGGAATCGCATCGCCCTTCACGTCGGCCAGGTAAGACATAACGGTTGGTGAGACGTCGCCGCGCATCACCGCGCGCGCGTCACTCCACCGTCACGGCGGCGTCTTCGATGATGATGTCGTAGTGGTAGCCGAAGCCGAGGTCCTTGTCCGCCCCCAACGTCCCCCGCACCAACACCATGTCACCGATGGCGGCGGTGGCGTTCGTCGACACGGTGAGATCGTTGGTGCCGGCGCTACCGGAGCCGTCGCGCAGGTGCAGCCAGTTCTTGCCCATGACCGACGCGGTGAACTTGACGACCCGGCCGCGCACGACGACCGCCTTGCCGACCAGGGCCGCCTTGTTGTCGAACAGCTCAGCGACGGTCTGGCCGCCGTCGGCCTTGCGGATGTCGGTAAGGTCGACCGTCGTCTTCTCCGCGGCGGCGGAGTGACCGGGCATGCCGTCGGCGGCCGCCGCGTGACCGGCGGCGCCGTGCGCGCCCATGCCGTGCGCCGCTGCGGCCGGCGCTCCGCCCGTCCCCTTGCCGACCACCTGGATCGCCGGCACGAAGTAGACCACGTCGAAGGTTCGATCCAGCGTCTTGCTATGGAAGTCACGCATCGGCATGCCGTTGGGGATCGCAACCTTGTCGCCGACGGCAACGGCGGTCTCGGGTGCCGCCGCCCACGTCTGCTTCGAGCCGTCGTCAACGCGGACGTAGGTGTAGCCGCCCGCGTTCATGGTCTCCTTGACGACTCCAGTGATGCCGCCGGCGGCATCACCGCCCGCCGCGCCGGGTGCGGGGGCTTGCGCGGTCGCTTGCCGCGCGACGGTCCAAGCGGCAACGCACGCAACCATCGCAACGCTGATGACGAATACCGATCGGTGCTGTCTCACGCGCTGGTCTCCTCGCACTGCAATCTAGCCGATCAGGCTCATGGCCTTGGCGTAGCCCGGCCGCGCCGTACACCGCGCCATCCAAGCGCTGACGTTGGCGGCGCGGCCGAGATCAATGCCGGCCATGGGCGCCCAGCCAATCACTGACGCGACGTTGAGGTCGGCGACGGTGAAGTCGGAGCCGACCAGGTAGCTCTTGCCGGCCAGCTCACCGTCGAGGACCCGTAGCGGCGCTTCAAAGCGCTGCGCGGCGTCGTCGGCTTTGGCGGTGTCACGTTGCTCCGGCGCGAAGAACACACGGTTTAGCAGTGCCGTCACCACCGGCTCCTCGGCCTCGGTCATGGCCCAGATACTCCACTTGAAGCTGTGCCCCTCGGCGGCGACCGTCTTCGGCCACAAGCCCTTGTCGTACTTCCGCGCCAGGTAGAGGTTGATCGCCAGCGACTCCCAGAGGATGACGTCGCCGTCTTGCAGGGCGGGGACATGCCCGTTGGGGTTGATCTTCAGGTACTCTGGCTGCCGCGTCTCCCCAGTGAAGCCCACCTTGACGTTCTCATACGGCACACCGAGCTCTTCCAACATCCACAGCGAGCGCATCGCGCGTGAGCCGGGAACGCCATACAGCTTGATCATTGGCTGTCCTCCTCCTGAGCCGCCGGGCTCTGTCACCCAACCGATTGCAGTTGTACGTCCCTCTAGGTCACGAGCCGCGCTAGCGCAAGCCACCGGAGTCGTTGGAATGCCGGGGGCGCAGTCACCCCACCGTCACGACTGCCCCTGGTAGAGGCGCGCGATCTCCGCAGCCACTTGCTGCGGGCTGCGGCTGTCCGTGTCGACGCGATGATGCGCGGCCGCTTCATACAGCGGCGTGCGCTCGCGCAGCACGTCCTCCACCTCGTCGGTGAACGACTTGCCGGCGGTGAGGGCGGGTCGTTCGGTGCCCGCTTCGATGCGGGCGACGATCACCGGCACCGCGGCGCGCAGCCAGAAGAGCTTGCCGTTGCGCCGCAGGTTGCCGACGTTCTCCGGACGCAGGATGACGCCACCACCCGCGTCGATGATGAGATGGTCGCGCGCCGCGACGCGCTTGGTGACCTCGGCCTCGAGATCGCGGAAGTGTGGCCAGCCGTGCGCCGCAACGATTTCGGGGATCGAGCAGCCCGCCTGGCGCACGATCTCCTGGTCGAGGCTGACCACCTCCATCCCGAGCTGCGCGGCGAGCAACTTGGCGACCGTCGACTTGCCGGTGCCGCGGTAGCCGATGAGCACGAGATTCATCGCGACCTCGCCGCCGCCCCCAGGTGTTCGAGCACGACCTCACGCATGGCCGCCCGCGGCGCGCGTCGTCCGGTCCAGAGCTCGAACTGCAGGACGGCCTGGTTCACGAACATCTCGACGCCGGAGATCGTCTTGAGCCCGCGCGCCGCGGCGTCGGCGAGCAGCTGGGTCTGCAGTGGATTGTAGACGATGTCCATCACCGCGAGGTCGTGGTGCAGCAGCGCCGCGGGCACGGCGCTCTCCGTGGTCTTGGGATGCATGCCGACCGGCGTGCAATGAACGAGCACCTGGCTCTCGGCCAGTCGCGCCGCCAAGGTCTTCGCGTCGAGCAACGCCCACGTCGCCGGGGCGCCCGCTTTGGCGACGAGGTCGCCGGTGAGAGCGCGCATCTCGGGCTCGATGATGCCGAGGATGGCGATGGCCGCCGGTTTCGCCGCCGCCAGCGTGAAGGCGATGGCGCGCGCCGCGCCACCGGAGCCGAGGATGGTCACCGACTTACCCGCCACCTCGACGCCGGCGTCGCGCAACGCCTGCTGCGCCCCCGGGCCGTCGGTGCCGAACCCTTTCAGCCGCCCGCCCTCGTTGACCACCGTGTTCACCGAGCCGATCTGCCGGTCGACCTCCGCCACCTCATCGAGGTGCGGGATGATCGAGACCTTGTGCGGGATGGTGACGCTCAGGCCGCGGAAGTTTTCGAAAGCGCGCATGCCGGCCACCGCAGCGCCGATGTCTTCGACGCGAAACGCCACGTACACGAAGTCCAGGCCCAGCTCCGCAAAGGCACGGTTGTGAATGGCCGGCGACATCGAATGGGCCACCGGATTGCCGATGACCGCGCACACCTTGGTGCTCGGGGAGATGTCGGTGATCGCCTTCATCGCCCTCGTCTGTCCTCTCCGAGCCTGTCCTCTGCAACCCTGGCGAAGGTCATGACGGCCTCTTTACATCCTCGCGGCTAGCGAGCACAAACGCGGCGCGGCGCCCATGGCGCCGGTGCCGGTCGCTTGCTACCAGTTCCGGTGATCGCGCGGCTCGATGCCGGCGCGGCATCACGCGTAATCACGAAGGAGTTGGCACTATGCACATCGCGGGGCAACACGTGCTCATCACCGGTGGGGGCAGCGGCATCGGGCGGCGCATGGCCCTCAAGCTGGCGGCCTTGGGCGGCCGCATCAGCGTGTGGGACATCAACCAACGCAGCCTCGACACGGTGATCGCGGAGTTGAACGGCGCGGCGCAGCAGCCGTCCCGCGGCTTCCTGTGTGATGTGTCGCAACGCGACGCGGTGTACCGCGCAGCGCAGGAGACGCAGGCCGCGGCGGGACCGGTGGACATCCTCATCAACAATGCCGGCGTGGTCAGCGGCGCGCTGCTGCTTGATCTGCCGGACGAAAAGATCGAAGCGACCTTGGCGGTCAACACGTTGAGCCTGTTCTGGACCGCCAAGGCCTTCCTGCCGAGAATGGTCGAGCGCAACCAGGGGCACGTGGTGACGATCGCCTCGGCCTCGGGGTTGATCGGCGTCGCCAAGCTCACCGACTATGCAACCAGCAAGTGGGCCGCCGTCGGCTTCGACGAGTCGTTGCGCGCCGAGCTGCGGCAGATCGCGCCGGGCGTGAAGACGACCGTCGTCTGCCCCTACTACATCAACACCGGCATGTTTGCCGGCGTGAAGTCGCGTTTCCCGCTCCTGCTGCCGATCCTCAACGAAGACGAGGTGGCCACACGCATCGTCGCCGCCATCCAACGGAACAAGCGGCGCCTGTGGCTGCCGCCGCTCGTGTACACCATCCCGGCGATGCGGGTGCTGCCGGTCCGCCTGTTCGACTGGCTCGCCACCTTCCTCGGCGTCAACGCCTCGATGGACGAGTTCAAGGGTCGCGGCCACTCGACCTGACTGCACCAGCACGGCGATCCGTGCTTGCCTTTTCCGCGCCCTTCGTCGAGCCTGCGTCGACGCGTCTCACAGCCGCCGCAGGCGGCGCATCAGCTCGGCGAAGCGCCAGAGGCCGCGCGCGCCCTCGCCGCTGAAGCTGGCGCCGGCGTTGGCAAGAATGAAGTGGCCGCACCCGGCGTCTGCGAGCGGCGCAACTTCGTCGCAGATCTGCTGCGTGGTGCCGATGTACAGCAACGTCAGCAGAATCTCCGGGGTCATCGTCGCGGCAGCCCGATCGACTTGTTCGACCGTGATGCGCGTCGGCACGATGTCGAGGAAGCCGCTGTGGGTGTCGCCGAGCGGGTGCGCGCGGCCGTGGGCGCGCCACACCGTGGCCGGCGCTCCGAGCGCCATGGCGGCGCAGAAGCGACTCGCCATGGCCCGTTCGAGCACCTGCTCGCGGCTGTCGCCGAGCCCCACCAGCAAGGTTTGCGTGGCCGTAAAGGGCCGTTCACCGCGCCCGGCGCCGGCGGCCGCCTGGCGGATGATGTCGAGCCGCGCACGGTAGTCCTGTGCCGACACCTTCTGCCCCGGCAGCCAGCCGTCGGCAAAGCGTCCCGCCAGCCGCAACATGCGCGGATAGTGCGCCGCCACGAACAGACGCGGCGGCTTGCCTCGTGTTCTCACGGATGCCGTTGCCGATGCCGAGGATCGTGCGGCCCTTCGAGATGTGGTCGAGGGTGACGAACGCCTGCGCCAGCGACAT
>Ga0335082_10000904_pt1 | contig 31135 bp, 29 predicted proteins | sample Lox_Sample_41_FD_206718 | JGI IMG/M metagenome (GOLD analysis project Ga0335082, IMG submission 206718) | Soil microbial communities from Loxahatchee National Wildlife Refuge, Florida, United States - Lox_Sample_4.1 | ecosystem: Environmental > Terrestrial > Soil > Wetlands | place: USA... | reverse complement strand
TGAGGGTCAGGCAGTTGAATTCGAGGTGAAGAAGGGTCCGAAAGGCCTTCAGGCAGAGAACGTCACAAGCCTCTAGCCTGTGCATTGGGAGGGTCCTCGAGGGGTCGGGGACCTTCCAATTTCGAGGATAGGAAACAGCGAGTAGTCCAAGGAGGAAGCTGTGCAAGTAATGCAAGAGGGCCAGACTATCAAGCATGAGCTGTTCGGCCTGGGAATCGTAACGGCATCCGATCCCGAGCGCACCGCCGTGGATTTTGATGACCACGGGCCAAAGCTGTTTGTCACGAGCATATTCACAGCAGAGCTGATCGGCGAAGCACCCGCGACCCCGCCCAAGACGAAGCGCCGCCGGAAAGCGTCTGCCGCCGCCAAGGCAGCGAAGAAAGCCCTGGCAGCAGCGAAGTAAGTTCCTGAAGTAACTCCTTCCTGAAGTAACCCCCCAAACGCGCCAGAAGACGGCGCGGGGGTGTGCCCAAACGAAAAAAAACAGGCGACGTGCCCGGCTAGCGAGCTGCGGATTCGGCCTGATCGAAGGCGTGGTAGGAGGAGCGAACGAGCGGGCCGGCTTCGACGTGCTTGAAGCCCATGTGCTGTTCGCCGGCGCGCTTGTATTCGGCAAACTCATCCGGGTGCACAAAGCGCACAACGGGCAAGTGATCGCGAGTAGGTTGAAGATACTGGCCCAGCGTCAGGATGTCCGTACCTTGGGCGGCGAGATCGTTCATGGTGGCGAGGACTTCGTCCTTCTCTTCGCCCAAGCCCAACATCAGGCCAGTCTTGGTGGGGACGTCGGGATGAGTCTGCTTCGCGCGGCGCAGTAATTCCAAGGAGCGCTCGTAAAGCGCGCCTTTGCGGACCTGGCGGTAGAGACGCGGCACCGTTTCCGTGTTGTGGTTGAGAATGTCGGGCTTCACGGCGAGAACGATATCGAGCGCGTCCCAATCGCCGCGAAAGTCGGGGATGAGGACTTCGACTTTGCAGCCGGGAACACGGCTGCGAATCTCTTCGATGGTGCGGGCGAAAATGCGGGCGCCGCCATCGGGCTGGTCGTCGCGATTGACGCTGGTGACCACGGCATAGCGGAGGCCCATGCGGGCGGCAGCCTCAGCCACGCGAATGGGTTCCTCTTCATCGGGAGGGCCGACAGGCTTGCCGGAAGGCACAGCGCAGAAGCCGCAGGCGCGAGTGCAGATATCGCCGAGAATCATGAAGGTGGCGGTGCCATGTTCCCAGCACTCGCCCATGTTGGGACAGCGCGCCGATTCGCAAACGGTGTGGAGATCGAGCGTGCGCATGATGCGCTTGAGGTTCTGATAGCGCTCGCCGCCGAAGAATTTAACGCGGAGCCAGTCGGGGCGGGGATGGGCATCGGGCGCCGGGACGACCGGAGCGGGTGCGTTGGAAACGATATGGAAAGGGGAAGCCATTGGCTACAACAGGCTATTTTACGCGGTTCTTCGCGGGCGTTCAAACCACGTGTGCGGCGAGCCGTTAGAGAGGTTGCCGAGAAGAGCGAACGAAGTCGCGAAGAACGGTGACGTTCGGGCCGTACGCGCCGATGCGGCCGGCATCAACGGGAAGGCCAAGACGCTCGGCGAGATCGAGATCGACGCCGGCGTCATCAAGTTCGGACAGACTGAAGCCGGCAGCCGGAGCGACGCGGTTCATGCCCGCGGGATAGACAGGGCGGGGCGGCCGGTGGCGCTGCCAAGGACGGCGGGCCAGTTCATAAAACTGCTTCCAATCGCGTTTGTGCCACGTGTGCATCGGTTGCTCAAGTCCCGAGTTCTACAATTGGATGCGGCGAAAGCTGTCAAGGTTCGCCGAAGCGCAAATGCTTTGACCGCTGCAACCACATCCGGAACGACTGCGACGATCAACTACAAGCTGCCCATTTATACTCTGGGCTGAGGCGAACGAAAGAAATTCTTCGCCTGCTGTTTCAAACACGTCAACTTTAGAAATGTTCCGGCGCAGGATTGCGCGGAGCGTGCGGCCGAAACCAGGAAGCCGGAGCCGAAAGGAGCGACGCAGAAGCTTCCTTGTTCATCCGGGCGGGATACTACACGCAACGGCGAGGGATGGCCAGCGAATTTCGGGCGAGGCTGTGAATTTCGAGCGAGAGAAATGGGAGCGAAGGACTCCAGAAGAAAACACACCAAGAGCGCAGGAGTAGAGAGCGGAAGCGAAATTGTGCCGACGGGCAATTGGGCGGAAGGCCCGAAGCACGGAACAGGAGAGGGAGAGAAGAGGGTTCGCGCTACCAGCGATTGCCGCGATCGCCACGGTCGCCGCGATCACCACCGCGACCGCCGCCACGACCACCACGATCACCGCCGCGACCGCCACCGCCACCGCCACCATATCCGCCGCGGCCACCACCGCCGCCGGAGCGTTCGGTTTGCGGACGGGCTTCGTTGACGACGAGGTTGCGGCCTCCGAAGTTCTGGCCGTTGAGACTATTGATGGCGCGATCGGCGTCCTCATCGCTGGCAATTTCGATGAAGGCGAAACCGCGGGACTGCCCTGTGAAGCGATCACGAATCAGGCTGATCGCGGAAGCACTGACACCAAGCTGGCCTAACCATTCCTGCAACTGCTCTTCCGCTGCACTGAATGGAAGATTACCGACGTAAAGCTTCTTCACCTCGAACTCCTTCTGCCCGAAACCAGAACACCGAGTCGCGGAGCGACTGGAAGACCTCCAGAGCCGGAAGGGCAAACCGGGGGGAGTGCCAGCGGCGGGAGGGGCCATCCAGTGGTCCCGTGCATGGTCTCGAAAAAAGCCTCGATTTGCAACCTAATAATCTTGAGGAAAGGTGACCTGCGGGCGCGGGAGGCTCGCGGATCGGGAAGGATTGAGATAGGATGCGGCAATTTGGGCTGCTGCCAGGACGGAGACAGGATGCGCGGGACGATGATGGATTTTCCGCTGGTGTTGCCGGTGCTGCTGGAACGGGCCGGGAAACTGTTTCGAAACGTGGAGATCCTGACACGGCAACCGGGCGGAGCGGTGCAGCGGTCGTGTTACGGCGAGTTCTACACGCGGGCGCGCCATCTGGCGGCGGCGATGGTGCGGCTGGGAATGAGACGGGGCGATCGAGTAGCGTCGCTGATGTGGAACAGCGGGCAACATTTGGAAGCGTTTTTCGGCGTGCCGTGCGCGGGCGGAATTCTTCACACGCTGAACCCGCGGCTGCATCCGGCTGAGATTGCGGCAATCGCTCATCACGCCGAGGACCGGTTCCTGTTGATCGACGAGTGCCAGTTGCCGTTGCTGGAAAAGCTGGGCGGTTGCACGAGGTTTGAGCAGATCATCGTGAACCGGCAGGGCAGCGGAAAAATTCCGGCTCCATTTCTGGACTATGAAGAACTGATTGAGGGGGAAGACGGGGCGTTCACGTATCCGAAGATCGAAGAGAATGAAGGGGCAGCGATGTGCTTCACTTCGGGGACGACAGGGCATTCGAAGGGAGTGGTGTATTCCCACCGAGCCCTGGTGCTGCATTCGTTCGGAATCTGTTTGCCGGATGCGGCGGGGCTGAGCCAGCAGGACACCGTGCTGCCGATCTCGCCGATGTTTCATGTCAACGCATGGGGACTACCCTTCGCGACGGTCATGGTGGGCGCGAAGCTGCTGCTGCCTGGACCGAATCTCGATCCGTGCAGCCTGCTGGACTGGATCAAAGAGGAGAGGGTGACAGTTTCGGCGGGAGTTCCGACGGTATGTCTGGCGCTGGTGGATGCGCTCGAGAAAGAGGCGGGAAGCGGGCGGTGGAAGTTTGACGTTCCGTTGCGCATTCTGTCCGGCGGGTCGGCGCCACCGCTTGAATTGATCCGGAGGCTGGACCAGTTCGGCATCCACCTGTTCCAAGGCTGGGGAATGACGGAAACCACACCGCTGGCGACGGTGAGCCACCTGAAGCCGTCGATGAGCGAGTGGACGGAAATTGAAAAGTATCAGATGCGCGCGAAACAGGGCATGGCCGCGCCGTTTGTGGAAACGCGGTGCACGCGCGACGGCGTGGAAGTGCCCTGGGACGGACAAACTTCGGGAGAGCTGGAAGTACGCGGGCCGTGGATTGCAGGCGAGTATTACAAAGCACCGGAGATGGCGGAACGGTGGACGGCGGACGGGTGGTTCCGGACCGGGGACGTGGCGACGATCGACGAAGAGGGATTTGTGAAGGTGGTAGACCGGACGAAAGACCTGGTGAAGTCCGGCGGGGAATGGATCAGCTCGGTGGACCTGGAGAATGCGCTGATGGGCCATCCGGCGGTGAAGGAAGCGTGCGTGGTCGGGCTCCCGCACCCGAAATGGCAGGAGCGGCCGCTGGCGGCGGTGGTGCTGCGCGAAGGTGCCCAAGCGACCGGCGCGGAGCTGCGCGATTTTTTGAGCACCTGCTTTGCGAAGTGGCAACTGCCCGACGCGTTCGTGTTCGTGGAGGCGATCCCGAGAACGAGCGTGGGCAAGTTCAAGAAGTCGGTATTGCGCGAACAATTCGCGAACTGGAAATGGAACGGGTAGCGCCGCAGGCTAGGTCCGGTACGAAGCGTTGATGCGCACGTATTCGGCGGTGAAGTCGCAGGTCCAGTAGCGCGCCGAGGCCTTGCCGGCGTGCAGGTCAACGATAATGTGGACATTTTTTTCGAGCAGGCGATTGCTGGCGGCACGCTCATTGAAGTCGAGAGGCTGACCGCGGCGCAGGACGGGAATGCCAGCCATGTGAATATCGACCCTGTCGGGGTCGAACCTCACGCCGGCGCGGCCGGCAGCGGCGAAAATGCGGCCCCAATTGGGGTCGCCGCCCGCGAAAGCAGTTTTGACGAGGGGCGAAGTGGCGATGGTTTGACCGATTCTGCGCGCGGCCGATTCGGTGGAGGCGCGGCGAACATCGATTTCGATGACGCGCTGCGCGCCTTCGCCATCGGCGACGATCTGCAGGGCGAGCGAATGGCAGACTTCCTCGAGCGCTTTTGCGAACGCGCGATGGGCGGCGGAATTCGGCTTGATGGCGGGAGCACCAGCGGCGCCATTGGCAAGAACCAGGAGCGTGTCGTTGGTGGAGGTGTCACCGTCGATGGAAATGGCATTAAAGGTGCGGCCGGTAACATCGCGCAGCGTTCTTTGCAGGAGCGAGGGCGAGATATTGGCGTCGGTGGCGACGAAGGCGAGCGTGGTGGCCATGTTGGGATGAATCATGCCGGCGCCCTTGGCACAACCGACAAGATGGATGCGCTTGCCAGCCATTTTGAAGGAAGAGGTGGCGGTCTTGGGGCGCGTGTCGGTGGTACAGATGGCCAGGGAGAATTCCGCGAAGGAGCGCGCGGAAGGGCGGCGGTTCTTCGTAACGCCGGGAAGCGCACGAAGAATCTTTTCGAGCGGCAAGGGAACGCCGATGACCCCCGTTGAACAGACGAAGACTTCTTTCGGCTCGCAATTCAGGCGACGGGCAGTCTCCTCGACAGTTTTGACCGAAGCCGCGTAGCCCACCTCGCCGGTTGCGCAGTTGGCGTTTCCGGCGTTCACAATGACGGCGCGCATACGACCCTTGGAAACCTTAAGATGCGACTTTGAGACAACGACAGGAGCAGCTACGACGAGGTTCTGTGTGAAAACGGCCGCCGCAGACGCGGGCACATCACTGGAGAGAAGTGCCAGGTCAAGCGCGCCGGTTTTCTTCAGACCGCAAGCAGTAGCGGAGAAGCGGAACCCGCGAGGAAGCGCGGCTTCGGAGGGAGGGTGATTCATGGACGGAGGATCCGCAAGGCGAATGCGGCGATGATCACGGAAGGGACCTCCGATCCTCCGCGTGATAAGAGGCGGACTCAATCACATAGATGACGGCAGGACGATTCATGGCGTTTTCTCCAGTTGAGCGAGTTTTTGCTCGAGTTGCGCGATGGCAGCCCGAACAGAGCTTTCGGCCGTTCCGCCGGGAACGGATTTCGAGTTGATGGCATTTTCGACCGACGGGCTGTTCAAGAAGCCGTCGTCGATTTGGGGCACGATGTTCCGGATCTCGGGGAGCGCGAGTTGCGGCCAAGGCTTGCCCTGTTTTTCCGCTTCGCGAAGGACTTTGCCCACGGCATCGTGTGCCTGACGGAAGGGCACGCCCCGGCGAACGAGATAGTCGGCGGCATCGGTGGCGAAGAGGGCGGGATTGTTGGCGGCGGCGCGAAGGCGATCTTCGCGGAATCTCGATTTGGCGAGAGCGCCGGCAGCGACGATGAGCATCTGGTTGATCTGGTCGTGCGCCGCGAATAACGCTTCCTTGTCTTCCTGAAGGTCGCGCTGGTAGCTGGTGGGCAGCCCTTTCATGGTGGTCAGGAGGCTGAAGAGGGCGGCCGTGATGCGGCCGGTCTTGCCGCGCAGGAGTTCCCAGGAATCGGGGTTCTTCTTCTGGGGCATCAAGCTGCTGCCGGTGGAGTATTCGTCGGGAAGAATTACGTACGAGAATTCCTGAGAAGCGAAAAGAACGAAGTCTTCGGCGAGACGGGAAAGGTGGGTGGCGATGCCGGAGATGGCAAAGAGATAGTCGAGGGCGAAGTCGCGGTCGCTGACGGCGTCGAGGCTGTTGGGAGTGAGATGCGAGAAGCCGAGATCGCGAGCGATGGCGGCACGATCGATCGCGAAGGAGCAACCGGCCAAAGCGCCGGAACCCATGGGGCAGGCGTCGGCGGAAACGGCGGCGCTGTGGAGGCGGGCAAGGTCGCGCGAAAAAGCCTCGGCGTGTGCCATGAGGAAATGAGAAAGGAGAATGGGCTGGGCATGCTGCATGTGAGTCATGCCGGCCATAGGAAGCGCAATGTTGGCCTTCGCCTGAGCGAGGAAAGCCTGGATGAGCGCAATCACCGCTTCGCGTGTTTCCGAGACCGCATCGAGAATGAACAGGCGGAAATCGGTGGCGACCAGTTCGTTGCGGCTGCGTCCGGTGTGCAGTTTCCAACCAACGGGGCCAAGTTCTTCGACGAGAACCTTCTCGATGAAATGGTGGACGTCTTCAGCGGCGGAATCAGCGAGCCACAGGGGGTCGCGTTCCGCGCGCTGGGCGATGTTGTCGAGTGCGGCCAGAGTCTGGTTCACTTCGCCGGCGGTGAGAATTCCGGCGCGCTGTAAAGCGTTGGCCCAAGCGCGGTCGACGGCGATTTCGTAGGGAAGAAAGCGGCAATCGAACGCAAAGGAGTTCTGGAACGCGTCGAAAAGCTCATCCGGAGCCTTGTCGAAGCGCCCTCCCCACAGGCGGTCGTCTTTGCGTTCGTCCATAAAAGTCAGAGGCACCCAATTCCAAGTCGTGCGTGAAAAGACAAATACAGGGCCCAACGCCGGGCGTGTACGGCCGGCAGAGCTGCAGAAAGCAGCGACTACGGTTTGCCGGCCTCGGCTTTGGCCTTCGGTCGAACGGTGACCGGCAAGGCAAAGAGATTGATGAAGCCCTCGGCGTCCTTGGGATTGTACCGGCCCATGGAGAAACTGGCGAGGTCAGCGCGGTAGAGGGAGTAGGGAGAAAGACGCTTGGTGACGCTGAGCGTGCCTTTCCAAAGCTTGAGGCCGACGGAGCCGGTGACGCGCAGCTGGGCGACGTTGAAGAAGCCGTCGAGGGCTTCGCGAAGCGGGGAGAACCACAGACCGTTGTAGACGAGTTCGGCGTAGCGAACGGAGAGTGCCTGTGCGAAGTGCGCGGTCTCGCGGTCGACGGTGAGGCGCTCGAGTTCACGGTGTGCGGTAATGAGCAGGGTGCCGCCGGGCGTCTCGTAAGCGCCGCGCGACTTCATGCCAACAAGGCGATTTTCGACGAGGTCGGTGCGACCGACGCCATTTCTGGCGGCGATATCGTTCAGGGTGTTGAGGAGATCGATCGGTGGTAGGGGTTTGCCGTTGACCGAGACGGGAGTGCCCTGTTCGAAGCCGATCTCGACTTCTTCGGGCTTGTCGGGAGAATTTTCGGGCGACGTGATCCACTGCCACATGGCTTCGCTGGGCGCGTTGGCAGGGTCTTCGAGCTCGCCGCCTTCATGGCTCAAGTGCCAGATGTTGCGGTCGCGGCTGTAGATATTTTTTTTGCTCTGCTCGACGGGAACGTTGTGTTTCGCGGCGTACGCGATGGCGTCTTCGCGAGAATCGATGGCCCATTCGCGCCAGGGGGCGATGATCTGGACGTGGGGCGCGATGGCCTTGTAGGCGAGTTCGAAGCGAACCTGGTCGTTGCCTTTTCCGGTACAGCCGTGCGAGAGGCCATCGGCGCCATATTGCAACGCAAGCTCAGCCTGGCGCTTGGCAATTACAGGGCGCGCCATGGAGGTTCCGAGCAAGTAGGTGTGTTCGTAGACCGCGCCGGCCCGCAGCGTGGGCCAAATGTAGCCCCTGATGAACTCTTCGCGAAGATCCTCGATGACAGCGACGGATGCGCCGGTGTCGAGAGCTTTTTTCTTGGCCGCTCCCAGGTCTTCCTGCTGGCCGACGTCGCCGATCATGGCGATGACTTCGCAGCCGTAGTTCTCGCGGAGCCAGGGAATAATGATCGAGGTATCAAGCCCGCCCGAGTAGGCGAGCACAACTTTCTTGGGTTTATGAGCAGTTGGGGTCACTTGGATTCCTCTTTTCGATGACGATGGAAGTATCAGGTGTACAGCGCGTGCAGAATCGCCTTCTGCACATACATGCGATTTTCGGATTGCTGCAAAACGACGGAATACGGGGCATCGAGCACTTCGTCGGTGACTTCGGCGCCGCGGTGTGCCGGGAGGCAATGCATGAAAACGGCGTCGGACGCGGCGAGTTCCATAAGCTTGCGATTCACCTGATAGGGCTTGAAGACCTGACGGCGAACCTTTTCCTCGGACTCAAAACCCATGCTGGTCCAGGAGTCGGTGTAGACGGCTTGCACGCCGTCGACAGCTTCTTTGGGGTCGGTGAAGAGTTCAATTTTCGCGCGGGTGTCCTTGGCGACTTTGCGGGCATCGGCGATGACATCGGCGTCCGGGGCGTAGTTGGCGGGGGTGGCAATGCGAATCTGGGCGCCAAGGCGAGCGGCGAGATAAACCAGCGAATGGCAGACATTGTTGCCGTCGCCCACGTAGGCGAGCTTCAGTCCTTTTACGGAGCCGAACTTTTCCTCGAGGGTGAAGAAATCCGCCAGGGCCTGACAGGGATGGAACTTGTCGGAAAGCGCATTGACGACGGGGATGGAGATGGTGGCGGCCATTTCTTCGAGGACGCGCTGTTCATAAACGCGCGCGACGATGCCTTGCACCCACTGTTCGAGGTTGCGGGCGACGTCGGGAATGGACTCGCGTTCACCCAAGCGAGCCTGGGTATGGTCAAGGAAGCAGACGAAGCCGCCCATGCTCTGGATGCCGACTTCAAACGTGACGCGTGTGCGGAGCGAAGGCTTCTCGAAGATCAAGGCGATATGCTTGTTGCGGAGCACGGAAGCGTAACGGGAGGGGCGCGCCTTGATTTCGGCGGTGCGGTGGAGGAGGTCACGGGCATCCGCGGGGCTCCATTCAGCGCCAGTGAGGAGGTCCTTGGCGATGGAGACCGGAAGGGTCAATGAAGTTGCAGCAGTCATATTCATCTCCTAAAACAAAAACTCAAACAAAAGCGCTGGCCGCGTGTCCGCCGGGATTGTGTTCGCGGAAGACCCGGGTGCCAGGTAAACCAGAAAAGGAATTCTTGCGGGAAGGCTCGGCGAAGAGCTGGGGATCGAGCACTGCCGCGGCGGCGTCACCACCGACGATATGAACTTCGCTAACGCCGCCTTCGAGGGCGCGTTTTGCGGCTTCGAGCTTCAGCACCATGCCGCCGGAAACGACCCGCGAGTGAACGAGAGCTTCAATCTCCTGACAGGAGATCGCGGAAATGACCTGCTGATTCTGGAGGACGCCGGCAACGTCGGTGAGATAGATAAGGTGATCAGCGTCGATAAATTCGGCGGACGCCGCGGCCATGTGATCGGCGTTGATGTTGTAGAGTTCGCCGTCGGCACCCAGGCCGAGGCAGGCCGCGACCGGAACGAGATTTTCGCGCCAGAGCGATTCAAGGAACTTGATGTTGACAGCTGTGAGATAGCCAACGAATCCCAGGCTGCCCTCTGTGTCGTTGTGCACCAGAGGCGCCGCAGAGAAGGCACCTGCATCGGAAGCGGAGATGCCGACAGCGGGCTGGCCCGCCGCCGTGATGGCGCCGGCGAGCCGCTTGTTCAACAGGCCGCCAAAGACCATAACGGCGACATCGCGAGTCTGGCGGTCGGTGACGCGAAGGCCGGCGACGAACCTGCTGTCGATGCCGAATTGCTTCAGAGTCTGCGTGAAGATGCGGCCACCGCCGTGAATGACCAGGATTTCGTGGCCCTGGGCGGCCAGCGCGGCCACATGCTTCGACAGAGCGTCAACGGTGGCGGCGTCTTCGAGCAAAGCGCCGGCAAATTTAATGACAATTCTCATAGCAGACCCGCCTGCTCCTGGAAATTCATCATAAGGTTGAAATTCTGGACAGCTTGCCCAGCGGCGCCTTTGCCCAAGTTGTCGAGACACGAGACCACGATCAAGCGCTTGCCCGATTTATCGAGAGTGAAACCGATGTCACAGAAATTAGTGTTGGTCACGTGTTGCAGCTCCGGCAGCTTGCCCGCGGGCCAGACACGGACCATGGGCTTTCCGGCGAAAGCATCCCGATAGAGCTTCTCGATGTCGCCGGAGGATTGCGGCGAATCGAGAGAGACGTAGATGGTGGAGAGGATGCCGCGAGCGACTGGAAGCAGGTGAGTAGTAAAGACCAGTTGCGACTCGGGGATGCCGGTGTGTTCCAGGATTTCGGGCGTGTGGCGATGAGAGAAGAGATTGTAAGCACGGAAATTTTCGCCGACTTCGACGAAATGAAGGTCACGACGGGGTTCTTTGCCGGCGCCGCTGGCACCGGACTTGCAGTCGCAGACGATGTTCTGCGACTTATCGACCAGGCCAGCCTGGAGCAGAGGCCGGAGCGGCAAGATGACGCTGGTGGCGTAGCAACCAGGATTCGCGACCAGATTAGCCTTGCGGATTTCGTCGGCGTAAAACTCGGGCAGGCCGTACACGGCGTCGGCGAGCCGGTCGGCATGGGGAGCAGGGAGTTTGTACCAGGAGGTGAAGGTTTCGGCCGAGGCGAAACGGAAGGCACCGCTGAGGTCGATGACGCGGATACCGGCGTCGCGCAACCGGGGCGCATGTTCGGCGGAAACCTCGTGAGGCGTAGCGAGGAAAGCGGTTCCCGCGTCGCTGGAGGTGACGGCGTCGAGCGCGAGAGTGCGCAGAGGAGCTTCGGCGCGGGAGCGCAATTGAGGAAAGAGCTGCGAAAGGCAGTGGTAGCCGTTGGTCTCGCGCACGTAGAACGCAGGCGGCGGAACTCCAGGATGGCGGAGCAGGAGGGTGGCCAGCTCAAAACCAGTGTAGCCAGTGACACCAAGGACGGCGATGCTGCGGGGATCCCTCATTTCACGTGTGACTCGATCTTTTTTTGGAGGGAGAGCCGCGCCTTTTTGTCGGGCGTGATGATGAGGACGGTGTCGTCACCAGCGATGGTGCCGGAAATCTCGGGAAATTTCGCGGCGTCAACCGCGGCCGCCAGTGGCTGCGCGCCACTGGGAGGGGTCTTCAGGACGAGCAGGTTTTCTGCCGGACGGATGTCGAGAAGGAATTCACCGAGCGCCCGGGTCAAGGGAGGCACGGCAGGCGCGTCTTCCGCCAGGCCGTTGGCCTGCCGGTAACCGGACTTCGTTTTGACGAGCTGCAATTCCTGAAGGTCGCGGGACAATGTGGCCTGTGTGACGCGAAGGCGCTGCTGGGCAAGCCTGCGGCGGAGGGCTTCCTGGTTGGCGATCGGCTCGGCGTTGACGAGGCGAAGGATCTGGCCTTGGCGGAATGTTTTTGTCGCGCTCATCGCACCTAGATTATGCACGGCAATGAATATTTATACAAGGACAATCCGGAGCCTGTAAACGGCAGCAGGAACATTCCCGGGCTGGAAATCCAGACATGCAACGGCGGCCGGAAGAAGAGAACGGGATTATGATGGAATTGCCGCACGGAACCGCTCGCCGCCCTTTCTTTTGCGGAGCCAGCCGAAGGAGCCAGCGATGGCCAAAGAACGTTCTCCCAAGAAGTCCCGCGAGCAATACCGCTTGCGCACAAGGCTGATTCACGGAAGCTTCGCGACGGGGAAATGGGACTACGACCACCATGTCGTCCCGCCACAATCGAGCTCCGCGACATACCGGCTTTCGTCGGTGCACCGCGGAGCGCAAGGGTTCGTGGAATTCGCGACGCCGGAATCGCGGCAGGCTCCCATCTACATTTATGACCGGCTGGACGAGCCGAGCCGGGGGATGCTGGAAGAAAATCTGGCGGTAGCGGAAGGCGGGGAGATTGCGGTGGCGTTCGCGACGGGCATGGCAGCGGTGAGCGCGGCGCTGGGGATCCTGGCGTCCGCGGGCGACCAGATCGTGGCGCATCGCGTGCTGTACGGCTGCACGCACAGCCTGGTGACGAACTGGCTGCCACGCTACAGGATTCGGACCGATTTTTGCGACCTAAGCAATCCCGAGGAGCTGCGCAGGATTGCGACAAAGGATTGCCGCGTGGTGTATTTCGAAACGCCCGTGAATCCAACGATGGAACTCATCGACATGCAGGCGATCCGGAAAGTGGTGGACGAGTTGAACGCGGGAAGGGCGGAGAGCGAGAAGATCAAGATCGTAGTCGACAACACGTTTGCGACGCCCTATTGCCAGCGACCGCTGGAGCATGGTGTGGACCTGGTGGTGCACAGCCTGACGAAGGATATCGGTGGATTCGGAACGGAGACCGGGGGATGCGTGGTCGGCGGGAGCGGATATTTCAATCATCTGATGATGTACCGGAAGGACTTCGGGGGAGTGCTCTCACCAAAGAGCGCGTGGCCGATCCTAGTGTATGGTCTGCCGACGCTGGCGACGCGGCTGGTGAACCAGCAGAAAAGCGCGATGCAAGTGGCGGAATTCCTGCTGAATCAGGCGAAAGTGGCGCGGGTGGTGTACCCCGGGCTCCCGAATTTTCCGCAGAAAGAGTTGGCACACCGGCAAATGACGACGCGGGACGGCGCGTTTGCGCCGGGCAGCATGCTGTATTTCGAACTGAAGGGCCGGGATGGCAGTTCGCAAGCAATGGCGGAGGCCGCCGAGCGCTTTGTGGACCACATCGCGCAAAAGTCGTACACGATCACGCTGGCGGTGAGCCTGGGGCAGATCAAAACGCTAATCGAAAGCCCGTTTTCGATGACACATGCGGTGGTGCCGGAAGAAGAGAAGATCCGGGTAGGATTGCGGCCAGGGGGAATCCGGCTGTCGTTGGGATTGGAGGATTGGCACGACATCATCGCCGATCTTGAGGATGCGCTGGAAGTGGTCTGACCAAAAGGGCAGGTGGCGCGCGACTGCTGCATGATTGGTCGCAATGGAGAGATGTTTACTGGCTTTTCGGGCAAAGGAATGTTACGAATCAGCAATCACCAGTTCGCCTATGACTGAACTGTGCCACATCACGGGGTGCAAGCACGACGTGCCGCACGCGCTGGCCGAGCAGCGGCTTTGCATTCTGCATTTCACGCTGTCGCTGGAGGCGAGTTGCGCGGAAATGCGGCGAGAGACGGCGCTGGGAAACACGCCGCATGACCGGCAGCGCGAAATCATGGGCTTCATTACGGAGAATGGCGAGAGGTTAGCACGGGTGGCGACGAGCGGACTGCATCTGACAGACGATTTGAAAGCGCGGGTACTGAGCACCTTCCTGACGTTAATGAATTTGCGCGAGAACCTGGACCGAGCAGCACTTCGGACACCGACAGGGCGGGGCGGCTTCGCCCGCTAGCCGCAAGAATCAGGCACCAATATATTTGGCGTAAAGAGAGCGGGCGACAGCCGGGTCCTTTGTTCCCTTCAAAATAGCGCGGCCATCGGAGAAGACCGTCATTTCATAAGGCGGTATGCGAAAGCGCAGGAGAAAGCCGTTCTGGCGAACGTCGGAAACGGTGGAAGCGAGGCGCGCTTCGAGAACTTTCAAATCGAGAGAGCGGCTGCGCTCGTGGATTTGCACGGAATCGCGCCCACACATGGTGATGTGCGGCTGGGCGACGCCCGACAGATGGGCAAACTGATGCTGGACACAGACACGGCACTGCGGGTTACGTTCGGGGAGGATGGACTGGAACCGGCCGCTCCAGACATCGCAGGAGAGCAAGCGGCCGTGGAGAGAGGCGGGGCGGCCCGACAAGAGTTTGATCGCTTCAGTGACTTCGAGCGAGGCGATGAGATTGACGATGGAGCCAAGCACGCCGACGGTGTCGCAGGTTTCTTCGAGGCCGGCATCACCAAGTTCAAGCAGGCAAGCGAGACAGGCGGATTGACCGGGATGAATGGCCATGGTGACGCCGTAGCTGGAGACGGCGGCGGCGTAGATCCAGGGTGTTGCGGATTTCACAGCGAAGTCGTTGATGAGGAAGCGGGTCTCGAAATTATCGGTACCGTCGAGAATCAGGGGAAAGCCGGAGAGCAACTCTTCGGCATTCCGCGGGTTTAGATCGGCGACGATGCCTTCGACGCGAACATCGGAGTTAATGGCGTTGAGTTTGCGCCCAGCGGCAAGTGCTTTGGGGAGGGCATCGCGAGCATCGGACTCGTCGAAGAGCGTCTGGCGCTGGAGATTCGAAGATTCGACGAAATCGCGATCGATGATCCGGAGCCCCCCGATACCGGCGCGAACGAGCAGGTTGGCGGCGGCAGCGCCGATGGCGCCGCAACCGACCAAAACGGCACCGGAGGAATTGAGGCGTTCCTGTCCTTCGGGGCCAAGTGGCGAGAACAGCATCTGGCGCGAATACTTCTGGTCCAACGGGTGGTTCACGTAAAATAAAGTCCCAGCACTGGAATCCTCTCATGATAGCTCCAAAGGCTTCCGGGGAAGCAACGCTGCGTGTGCTAGGCTTCGTCTGAATCATGGAACGGATGAAATTCCGCTGGGACAACAGGTTGCGCGGATTGGCGCTCCTCACAGTGCTCATGGGCGCTGCGAGCGGATCTGCGCGAGTGGCCGGGCAGGAAGCCAGCCAAACAGCGGCGCCGATGGTACGGGAAATCCGGGTAGTCAAAGAGGACGGAACGATCCTGAAATCGGACCCCGCGGGAATCGCCTCGAAGGCCGGGAACCCCCTGCAGGGAGAGGAAGTAGCGTCGAGCATCCGCACCCTGTACCGGACTGGGGACTATGCCAATATCCGCGCGGTCACATACCCGGTAGAGGATGGGGTCCGCCTTGATTTCATCGTGCAGGAGAATCTGTTCTTCAGCCAAGTCGTGGTTCAGGGGCTGAAGCCGCCGCCCACGGAAGCGTCGGCGGCGGGAGCGATGCAGCTCAGCCTAGGGCAAACTTACCGTGCGAGTGACGTGGAGGAGGCCCTCAACCGGCTCAAAGACACGTTGCGTGAGGAAGGTCTGTATGAAGCCAAGGTTTCCGCGGAGAAGGTGCCGCACGCGGAGACGCACCAGCTGGATGTGATCGTGCACGTCGACCCAGGCCCGCGGGTACGACTTGGAAACATCGTCCTGCTCAACAACACGGACTATAAGGATGCGCAACTGCTGAAGCTGTTCAAGGTCAAAACGGGCAGCGAGCTGACGATAGCGAGAGTGCAGTCCGGCACCGATCGCGTGCGGAAATTCATGGAAAAGACCGGGCATTTGAGCGCGCGGGTGTCGGTGCGCCGTGGCGACTATGACGCCCCCACGGATACATTGCCGTTGACGCTGGAAGTGACGCAAGGTCCGAAAGTGCTGGTAACGGTGCAAGGGGCCAAACTGTCGAAGCGGGATCTGCAGCGGCTGATCCCGGTTTATCAGGAGCGGTCTGTGGACGCCGATCTGCTTGAGGAAGGCAAGCGGAACCTGCGGGAACGGATGGAGCGGGACGGATATTTCGATGCGAAGGTGGACTATTCCGTGTCATCGAGCGGGGGGAAAAGCGAAAACGCGGACCGGTCCGAGCAACAAGAGAGCATTCTATACAAGGTGGAGCGCGGGCCGCGTTACAAGCACATGCGCGTTGAAGTCGCGGGGAATCACTATTTCTCGACGGATGTGCTGCTGGGCCGCCTGGCGATTATTCCGAGCAGCCTATTTGTGAAGCCGCGATTCAGCCGGCGTCTGCTGGATGCGGATATTCTTTCGATGAAAAACTTGTATGCGGCCAACGGCTTCCTATCGGCATCGGTGGTGGGCACGACGCCAGCGTCAAACCAAAAGAGCGAGCTGGTGGTGCGCTTTGAAATCGACGAAGGGAAACAAACGCTGGTCTCCGGCCTAAAGATCGAAGGCAACTCGGCAATATCCGAAAAAGAACTGCGCGAGTACGTGGGTTCGACGCCATGCCAGCCGTATTCCGAGGTCAGTTTGGCCTCCGACCGGGACAACATTCTGGCGCTGTATTTCAACCAGGGCTTTCCGAATGCAACGTTTTCCTGGAGCGCGGAACCCGACACGTCGGAAAGCGCCAAGGGACAATGTTCCCAGGGCAAGAACGGAGAGAAAGGGGCAACCGGCAGCAAAGGCGAAACGGACCCCCGCGGTCAACCGATGAACCTGGTTTACAAGATCCAGGAAGGCCAGCGAACAATCGTCCATCGAGTATTGCTGGCCGGTTACAACCACACGCGGCCGTATGTGATCGAGCGGGAAGTGAAGCTGGATGCTGGAGAGCCACTGCGCGAAGGGGATGTGGTGTCTTCGCAGCAGAAGCTGTACAACCTAGGGATCTTCAACCGCGTCACGATTGAAGCGCAAAACGCAAGCGGCACTAACCCGGAAAAAGATGTGGTCGTTCTGGTGGAAGAGGCGAAGCGGTACACGTTCGCATACGGTGGAGGCTTCGAAGTTCAAAGGCTGGCGAGCACGACCGATCCCACCGGCGGACAGATTCAGGCGGCTCCCCGGGGGATACTGGAAATCTCGAAACAAAACCTGACGGGGCGGGCGGATTCGCTCAGCTTGAAGATTCGTGGCAGTACGATCCAAGGGCGCGCGTTGCTCGCCTACTCCGCACCGAGCACGTGGGGACATCAGAAATTGAGCATCCAGGCCACCGGTTACGTGGAAAAAACACAGGATATCAACACGTTCACGCAGACGCGCTATGAAGGGAACCTGCAGCTGACGGATCAGCTGACGCCGCGGTCGAATCTGTTGTTCCGGTACGCATTTCGCAAGGTGACGGTGAGCAATCTGAACATTCCGCCGCAAGAGATACCGCTGTGGAATCAGCCGACATTGATTTCGGAGTTCAGCGGGACATGGTTTCGCGATACACGGGACAATCCGGCCGACGCAACGAAGGGCTCGTTTAACACCGCCGACTTGAGCGTGGCGGGGACGGCGCTGGGGTCAAGCGCGAGTTTCATCCGGGTGTTTCTGCAGAATTCCACATACCGGCCCATTACGCGAAACATCAGCTTTGCACGATCGATTCGCCTCGGCATGCTGGTGCCGTACGCTTCGACGCAGTCACTCGCCTTCCCCGCGCCGAATACCGTGCCATTGCCGGAACTGATTCCACTGCCCGAGCGCCTGTACGGAGGAGGCGGCACATCGCTAAGGGGTTTCGCGCTGAACCAGGCGGGCCCGCGTGATTCCATCACGGGCTTTCCGGTGGGCGGGCAGGCCATGCTGATCTTGAACCAAGAACTACGGTTCCCCATGAAACTACCGATTATCGGGTCAAAGCTGGGCGGAGCGATTTTTTACGACGGAGGCAACGTCTATAGCCAGCTGTCGCGAATCAATTTGCGGTGGTCTCCGCCGAAACCGATCTTCAAGTCCGCTTATCCGGATCAGCCACCTGGCAGGTTCAACCCAACGCAATGCATCTATAACTGCACGAATGAACTCAACTATTTTTCCCACACGATCGGATTTGGCCTGCGGTATGGGACGCCGGTCGGACCGATCCGGATCGATTTAGGGTATGAATTGAACCAAGCGCAGTTCGTGATTCCCTGCAAAGACTCAGCACCGCTCTGCCAGCAGGGCACGCGTTTGCCGAAGCTGCAGATTTTCTTCAATCTGGGATCGAGTTTCTGATGCGAGTTCACCGGCTGATTCCGGTTCTGGCTCTGGCGCTTCTGTTCGCGCAGGTGGCGGAAGCAGTGCGGGCGCAAGAGATGATCGACCGAATCGCGGCACGGGTGGACCAAGACATCATCCTGTTGAGTGACGTGCGTGAGCTCGCGCGTTACCAGCAGTTTGTCGACGGCAAGTCCGAGAGCGACGCGGAGATTCTCGATCGCCTAATCGATCAATGGATCGTGCGGACGGAAGCCAAGGCCGCTCTGTTCCCACTTCCATCGGACGAAGACGTGAACCGCAGCCTGCAGCGGCTGAAGCGATCGTTCTCATCCCCGGAAGAATATGAGGAAAGGCAGAAGCAGAACGGGCTCAGCGACGACGACGTGCGACGCATGCTGCGGGCCCAGTTGTACCTGAGCAACTACCTGGATTCACGGTTTCGCGCCTCGATTCAGATTGATGACAAGGCGATCGAGGATTTCTACAAGAACCGTGTGATCCCTCGAGCACAGGCACGAGGGCAGGCGCCACCTACGCTGGACGCAGCGCGCGATTTCATCCAGGAAGCGCTGGTGCAGCGGGCGATCAACGTGCAGGCAGAGAAATTCCTGAAAGACAGCCGACTGCGGCTTCACGTGGAGAATCTGTTGAACGAGACGCCAAAATGACGACGGAAACGCGCAAACAGAGGATCCGGTGGCTCGAGCATCTGTTCTGGATGCTGGGGACGTGGGCGGCGCTGTTCATCGCGCTGAGCGTGATCGCCGTGGGCAGCGGCCTGGCCAATCCGTTGCTGCGGCGGATTCTGATCCACCGGATCGAGGCGCTGACCGGCGGCCAGGTCGAGATCCGAACGGTGACGGTGGGGTGGTTTTCGCTGAACGCCACGGTGAACGGGCTGGTGATTCACGGAACGGAGCCAAAAGATACGGAACCGCTGTTCACGGCGGAACAGATCAAGGTGGGTTTGCGGATCGACTCGTTCTGGGGCCGCAAAGTCGGACTGGACGAGTTGGTCATGCAGCAACCGCGCGTGCACATTCGCGTGGAGAAGGACGGAACAAATAACCTGCCCAGCATCAATGGTGAAAAGTCGACCGGGCGGCTGCAGGAGAAGCTGATTGACCTTCATGTGAGCCACGTGGAGATCAAGGACGGATGGATCCTCTACAACAGTATCAAGTCGCTGGTGGCGCTGGAAGGAGGCGACCTGGGGTTGGAGGTGCACCTCAGCGGCACGGCCGAAAAGCCGTTGTACCTGGGGACACTGGACTGGCAGTCGATTGAACTCGCGCGCCGCAGGGACGTACCGATGCCGGCGAACATTTCAGCGAAATTCTCGATGGCAGCCGACGGGTTTTCCGTCGACCAGGCCATCGTGGATGTGGGGCGCTCTCACATGGATCTGCGCGCATCCGCGAAAGACCTGGAAACGCCGCAATGGAGCTATCGATATCGCGCCTGGCTCGACCTGCTCGACATCCGCGAGACGTTTCGCACGCCGGAAGTACCGCTCGGGCGAATCGATCTGAGAGGCGAAGGAACCGTCGACGGCGAGGGAATCAAGGGCAAGGGCGGCTTTGCCGGCGACAACATCACACTGGGATTTCTGGATTTCCACACGGCCAACCTGACGAGCCGCTCGAGCTACATCCTGGATTCAAAAGGGGTGGTGCTTCCGGATTTCGTGACGAGCGGGCTGCGCGGGAGCGTGCGGGGACGAATCACGATGCGGTTCGAAGGATTGCAGTTCCGCGCGGAAACGCATCTGGATGGGATGCGGCTTGCCGCCATAGCTCCCGCAATCGACCATGCGGGATTTCCGGTAGATTCCCTGCATTGGGACTCCATTATTTCCGCGGACACAGTAGAAACCTGGCGCGATGCGTTCTACGACTTTGACTTGAAAGGGAAGATGCATTGGCAGGGACCCGATGAAGTCGAGCCCGGACACATTCCGGTGAGCGGCGACTGGCAATTGCGCTACCGGGACGCGTCGAATCTACTGGAAATCACGCAAGGTGAATTCGAAACGCCGACATCCCGCGGTTCGTTCACCGGGCGACTGGCGCCGAAGGATACGAATCTGGACGCAAAGCTGGACGTCGGATCGTTGCTGGCCTGGAACGATTTCATCCACGCGCTTTCCGGAGATAAACCGGGTTCGCCCGAAGCGGCCATACGCATGGACGGCGCGCTGCAGTGGACCGGAAAGATCGTCGGACCTTCCGACGGGCCGGAATTCTCCGGCCACTTCCGGGGCGAGCGGGTGCGCTACGACGACATCCGGCTGGACACAATCGACGGAGACATCAGCTATTCGCCCACGCACCTGGTGATCACGCGGGGCCACGCCGTGCGAGGCGCGATGAAGGCCGATGTGGACGGTCAACTCGTGCTGACGGACTGGGAGTTCAAACCCGAGAACGAATGGTCGGCAGAGCTGGACCTGGAGAAAGTGCCCATTCAGGCGTTGCAGGAGCTTGCCCGCGTGGAGTATCCGGTGACGGGCCTGATCACCGGGCAATTCCACGGGCGCGGCACGCGGGAAGAGCCGATGCTGACAGGACTGTTGGATATTGCCGACGCCGAAGCCTACACAGTGCCGTTCAACCGGCTGCGAGGGCAACTGACGCTGATGGCGGACGAGGTGCGGCTGGCGAATGCGGAGTTACGGTTTTTTCCGGCGGGGAGCGAAAAGACGGGTGGCGCGGGGATTGTGACCGGCACCGTGGCGTACCAGCCCAAGAATGGAATCTTGAGCACTGATCTCGTTGGGGCGTCGCTACCGCTGGCGAATTTCCGGCGGATTCGAGCGAACAATCTTCCGTTTTCAGGGCAGATTTCGTTCCGCATGAAGACGAACGGGCCGGTGGCGCGCCCGCAGGCCGAGGGCAACTTCCGAGTGGTCGACCTGGCGATGGGGCCGGAAGTGATCGGAAGCTTCGAAGGCGATTTGAACTCCGACGGGCGGGAGATGAAGTTGAAACTAAGCTCGGCGATGAGCGCCGGAGCGATTGGCGGAGACATCACGCTGGGACTGGAAGATCCCAACCCAATTCACGGGATTGTTTCCATCAAGAACATCAACCTGGATCCGTTCCTTGTGACGGCATTGCATCTGAGCAAATTCAGTGGACATGGAACGGCGGACGGGGACATTCGTGTGGACGGCGAACTGCAGCGCGCCGAAACGGTCACGGTGGATGCCAACTTCACGCGACTGATTCTGACCTATGGCGGCGTGCAGTTAGAGAACGCCGGGCCGATTCACCTGACGTCGACCCGGGACAGTTTGAAGATAGATACAGCGGCACTGAGGGGAACGGACACCAACGCGTCGCTGTCCGGCTCGGTGCAGTTTACGGGGCGGCGTACCGTAGCCATGAAGCTGAACGGTTCGGTTGATCTGGGTCTGCTTTCGGGATACATCCCGGATGTGGATGTGCGGGGACATGCGGACATCGGCGCTTCGTTCGAAGGCACGCTGGATCGTCCGCGCATTATTGGAAAAGTGAAGTTGAACAGTGTTTCGGCCAGGTCGGCCGACTTCCCGACCGGTTTGAGTAATCTGACAGGCGAATTGGTGTTCGATGCGAACCGGTTGTTCTTCGACAACGTTACGGGCGAAGCGGGCGGCGGGGTCATCACCTTGACCGGAAGCGCGAACTATTCCGACAAACCGTTGCGGTATGACATTTCCGCGAAGACGGACCGCATCCGGGTGCGCTACCCGGAAGGGATGAGCTGGCAGGCGGGCGCTTCCTTACGGTTGACGGGAACGATGGACGGAGGTTTGCTCACCGGGAAGGTGCAAATCCAGCGGCTGAACCTGAACGAAGGGCTCGATTCGGCGGGTGCGCTTTTTTCCAGTTCCAGTTCGGGCGGGCCCACCGGCTCGACGTTCTTGCGGAATCTGCAGTTTGACGTCGAGGCGACTTCCACGCCGGATTCGCGGATGGAGTGGCCCGGAGCGCACCTCGAGGCGGATGCCAACTTGCGCGTCCGCGGCACCGCGGAACATCCCATCATCCTGGGACATATCCACGTGCTGTCAGGAGAGTTGTATTTTCACGACAGCAAGTACCGGGTTGCGCGCGGAGATTTGAACTTCGCGAACCCGTTCCGGCTGGATCCGGTGATCAACGTGGAAGCGACGACCACGATCCAGCAATACGAGATCACGCTGAATTTCAGCGGACAGGCCAGCAAGATGAACCTGTCATACCGGTCCGACCCGCCGCTACCGGCGAACGACATCATCACGCTGCTGGCAATGGGACAAACCAGCTCGGAGGCGGCAGTGCGCACAGGCGGGACGTCGCAAACGGGAATGGGAGCATCAGCGTTGATCTCCGAAGCGATTTCCAGCCAGCTGGGTGGCCGTGTGGAGCGGTTGTTCGGGATCACGCGATTCCGAGTCGACCCAGGGCTGGTGGGAGTGGGCACCAGCAGCTCGGGGCAGAACGCGGCGGCGCGCGTGACGGTGGAACAGCAGGTAACCCCGACGCTCACGGTGACGTACGTCTCCAACGTGAGTTCGACGCAGCAGCAGGTTATTCAGGTGGAATACAACGTAACGCGGAATATCTCGGTGGTGGCGCTGCGCGATCAGAACGGGACGTTCGGCGTCGACATCAAGTTCAAGAAGCGCCTCCCGTAAGGTTGTCTAGTCGAAAGAACGTCGACGCTATTGTGGATCTTGTTGTTGGGCGGATTGCTGGGAAAGATCGGCCTGGTGCTGCGGGCGACGCTGGGCGGTGCGGTGCTGGCCGGCATTGGCGAGACGGGCGTTCTGACCCACGCCGGGATTCTCCTGTTTGGCCTGCTGCAAAGCGTCTTTTACGGCCTTGGAGGCTTCGCTGCGGGTGGTCTCCTGAATTTCGCGAAAAATCTTCGGACTCTCGGCGGCGACTTTCTGGCCGAGTGGTGAACCGTAGAACTGGAGCAAGCCGCGAATCTCTTCGTCGGTGTAGTGCTTGTCGTAGAGCGTGACGAGCTCTTCGTTCACGCGGTCGATGTCGAAGCGCTTCTCGTATTCGTTGATGGTGGTGTTGACGAAGGCCTGGCCCTTATCGTTGTTTGGCACGGCGGCGAGCAGTTTTTCGCGATATTGCTCGGCAATCTGCCGGACAGAATCCTGCACCTGGTCGCGCGCGCCGACAAGTTCGAGGAGCGCGCGGATATCCGCTTCCTTGGCCGGTTCAATCGACGTGGAAGAAGAGGCTGGTTTGGCCGGCGCCTGTGGAGCGGCCTGAACGGAGACCGGCGAACCACTCTGGATGGCCACCAGGAACATTCCGACATAAAGGACGATTAATGCGAGGGCCGCCTTCATAAATCCTCCAGCAGAGCCCCGGTGGATGCGCAGCTTCCGGTAACTCCACTGATGATTCTAGGAAGTGCGATTGCGGAGCGCGCCTGCTCGGGAGGGCAGCTTTGTTGCGTCCGTCACTGTTCGGAGGAGCAGGAGAATCGGCCCGTGGGCCGATTACGGGCGAATTTCGATGGGAGTCCCAGGAGGGACCAGTTGATCGAACTGGTCCATTTCGGCATTGGTCAGCGCGATGCAGCCGTCTGTCCAGTCGACGAGACGATGCCATCTCCCGATCCAACCCCAGCCGTTCTTGATGCCGTGAACCATGATCAATGCACCAGGATCGACTTTCTCGGTGGCGGCGTGTTCCCGGTCCGCGGCGTTCGGGTAAGACACGTGCATGGCAAGGTGAAAAGCGCTACGCGGGTTCTTGCTGTCGAGCAGGTAGGCGCCTTCAGGTGTTTTGTGGTCGCCCGCCCGGGATTTGGGCCCGAAGGGCACGCGTCCAAGGGCGATGTGGTAAATGCGAAGTTCTTGATCGCCGCGATAGACCGTCATGCGATGTTCGTGTTTCACGACGATCACTTTGTTGGCGGGTCCTCCATCGACGGGAGGAATGGGGTACCAAGCATAGCAGACGAAGCCCATGCAAAACAGGATGGCAAAAACGAGAATCTTCCATCGGTTCATTGCGTGCAGCCTTTCGCCGTGTCCTCAGCTACACTTAGCATAGAGATTGGCAGGTACGCCGCAAGTGCCGGGACCCTCTGTGTGGCGACATGAGAACAAGTGAATCTTCGCGCGAGGTTTTGGAAGATTCCTGCGTGAGAGAGCGCGAGGCGATGGTGGAGAAGCAGATCCGCCAGCGCGGGTTGACGGACGAGCGTGTTCTGCGCGCGATTGCTGCGGTCCCACGGCACGAATTTGTGCCTCCCTCTTCACTGAGCATGGCGTATGCGGACGAGCCGCTCGGAATTGGCGGCGGCCAGACCATTTCGCAACCTTATATCGTCGCGGCGATGACGGCGGCGCTGCGGCTGAGCGGCAAGGAGCGTGTGCTTGATGTCGGCACCGGCTGCGGTTACCAAGCCGCAGTGCTATCGCTGCTGGCGCGTGAGGTATTCAGCGTCGAGGTTCGTTCGGAGCTCGCGGAATCGGCGAAGCAACGCCTGCGCCGGCTGGGATACGGGAATGTTGACGTGCGTTGCGGTGACGGGTCGATGGGACTGTCAGAATTCGCTCCGTTCGACGCCATTCTGATCGCGGCGGCTGGTCCCAGCGTCCCGGAACCTCTGTTGGTTCAGCTCGGCGATGGAGGACGGTTGATTGGCCCTGTGGGTGGCGATGATCACCAGCAGCTGATTCTGGTCATTCGCCAAGGCAACGAGTTTTTGCGGGAGCGACGCGAAAGTTGCCGCTTCGTGCCGTTGATTGGGCGTCACGGCTGGAATCGCCGGGAGCCTCTGTGAGCGACCTTCCTGAGCTTTCGATTGTCATACCGTCGTATAACGAGGAGCTGCGGCTTCCTGCCTCGCTCGAAAAGATAGCGACGTATATCCGAGCGGGGCGGCCGAATACGGAAGTGATTGTGGTGGACGACGGGTCAACGGACGGCACCGCGGCGGTGGCCGCATTGTGGCACGACCGGATTCCTCTCTTGCGCATCGTGTCCAACGGCATGAACCGCGGCAAGGGTTTCAGCGTGCGCCATGGTTCGCTCGAAGCCCGCGCGCCGATCGCGTTGTTTACCGACGCCGACCTTTCCTCACCGATCGAGGAAAGCGAAAAGCTGCTGGCGGCGCTGCAAACGCACGACGTGGCCATCGGTAGCCGAGCCGTGGACCGCAGTTTGATCGAAGTGCACGAGTCGGCGTTCCGGGAGTTTGCGGGCATCGTGTTCAACCGGATTGTGCGCGTGATCCTGCGGCTGCCATTTGTCGACACGCAATGCGGGTTCAAGGCGTTTCGGCGCGAACGCTGCCGCATCATTTTCGAGCAACAGACGATCGAGAGGTTCGGATTCGACCCGGAGTTGTTGTATCTCGCGCGGCACCACGGGCTGTCGATCGCGGAAGTGCCGGTACGCTGGGCGCATTCGCCGGCGACGAAGGTGAGTATGCTGCGGGACAGCGTGCAGATGTTTGTGGATGTGTTCCAGATCCGGTGGAACGCGGTGCAAGGGCGGTACCGGAAGGGGCGTTAGGGTGTGCTTTGCTTCATAAAGTACTTGACATAGTTCGCCCCGGCCGCTATTATCTCCCGCATGGCTGGGCCTCTCTCAAATCGCGCTGTCCGCTCCGAACCGATTCCTATCGACGCCCGAGCCGCCGATCACCTTCGTTACATCCGCGAAACTATGGAAAGCGCCGCCGAGTTTACGGCGGTGCCGGGCTGGGGTGGGGTCACGATGGGGCTGACCGCTTTGGGCGCCGCCTGGCTTGCGGCGCGCCAGGCCACGCCGATGGGCTGGGCCACCGTGTGGCTGGCAGAGGCGTTCGTGGCGGTTGCGATCGCTGGGCCGGCGGCCGCGACCAAGGCGCGTCGCGCCAATTCCTCGCTCTTCTCGGGGCCGGGCCGGAAATTCGTGATGAGCTTTGCTCCACCGATTGTGGTGGGCGGATTTTTGACGCTGGCTTTGATGCAACTGGGGGCGTTCCACGCGCTGCCGGGAGTATGGCTGCTGCTGTATGGAACGGCGATCGTCACGGGGGGAGCATTTTCGGTGCGGGCTGTGCCGATCATGGGATTGTGTATCATGGCGCTCGGCGCGGCGTCGCTTTTCTCGCCGGCCGCGTGGGGCAACCTGTTTATGGCCGCAGGATTTGGAGTGGTGCAGATCGGGTTCGGGTTGTGGATCGCACTGAAATACGGAGGCTGAAGGGAAAGGCAAGATGGCAAAGTCCTCTACAGTCCGCCAGGAACGCATTGCCCGCGAGGAGATGGCGGCGCCCGTGCGCACGGCTTCGTCGCAGCCGGTTTCCACAAGCCTCGACCGGCTGATTCATGAGCGGATCCGCCTGGGAATCGTAAGCGCGCTGGCGGTGAATCGTTCGCTGACGTTCAATGAGCTGAAAGCCCTGCTGAAGACCACGGACGGAAACCTGAGCGTACACGCACGGAAACTTGAGGAAGCGGACTACATCCTGTGCACGAAATCCTTTGACGGGCGGCTGCCGAAGACGGAATACCGGCTGACCGTGGCGGGGCGCAAAGCACTGGAGCGTTACCTGAACCACATGGAGGCGTTGATCCGGGCGACCCGGGAGGGGTAGAAGGGAAAATTTTTTAACTTGTGACTTTGTATAACGAAGTACTCTACACAGTGTAGCGGCGGAGAAATCGAGCGATGCCCATGCAAACCATTACCCGGCAACTTACGGTCAATACGCCTGTGTTCGTTGTCCATCCCCTGCACGTCGCGATCATCTGCGATGGGAACGGCCGGTGGGCCACTTCGCGAATGCTTTCCCGTTCAGGCGGCCACCGTGCCGGCGCCAATGCCGCCCGCGCGGTCATTCGCACGGCGCCGCATCTGGGAATCCACACCCTCACGTTGTTTGCGCTCTCCTCGGCGAACTGGAAGCGGCCGCCGGCCGAAGTCCGCGAGATCCTGGAGATTCTTCGCGAATATCTGCTCGAGGAAACCACGCACTGCATCGACGAAGGCATCCGCTTGAATGTCATCGGGCGGCGCGACCGGATTCCCCCGCCGTTGCGCGAGACGATGGCAGACGCCGAAGCACTGACCAGCAAAGGCACTACGCTTCACCTGCGGCTGGCTGTGGACTACTCCGCGCGCCATGCGCTGTTTCAGGCAGCCAGCAAGTTCTACAAAGTGACGGATCTCTCGCCGGAATCGTTCAGCCAAGTTCTATCGGAAGTGCAGCGAGGCGGTTCGACGGACGTGGACTTGCTGATTCGGACCGGCGGCGAGCAGCGGCTTTCGGATTTCCTGTTGTGGGAGTGCGCGTTTGCCGAGTTCGTCTTCTTGGAAAAGCGCTGGCCGGATTTTACGCCGGCAGACCTGCGCGATGCGGTGCTGGAATTCTCGCGGCGCGAACGAACGCAAGGAGGGCTTCCGCAGGAATGCGCGAGTTGAAGGAGATACGCGATGCTTGTGCCCGCCCCGAAGTTCACTCCTGTCGGAGTGCTGGCATTGTTGGGAACCGAGGGGATGCGCGCCCTATGCCAGTTGGCCGCGATTGTCGATCGCGAAGGGACCGTGATGCAGGGTCTTGAGATCCATCCATTGCACGGGGAAGCTCAGTCTCAACTGCCGAACCCGCAACAGCTCGCCTAACTCGTTTTAACAACGGCACTTATGAGCGACCTTGCGCCTGAGGGATCCCCTGACGTTTCTCCTTTCCCCGTCGTCTATACCGCAGGAGCAAAGGTATGGGATCGGTGGGACTTCTGCTGGGGTGGGAGCATAGAATCTCCACAGTGGCAGACGGTGGGGGGACGCGGCGAGTGCAACCTGCGGAAATCGAGCCTAAGCCAGCGCAGTTGACTGGCATTGCGCCGAAGGACGCGGCGTTGGCGGCGGGGTGTCGCGCAGGAGACATGGGGGCCTACGAGCGGCTTTACCACATTCAGGGCGTGCGGATGCGCAATCTTGCCCGCAACCTGCTCGGCTCGCAGAGCGATGCGGAAGACGCGGTGCAGGACACCTTCCTCAAGATCCAAAGGAGCATTGCGAGCTTTCGCGGGCAGTCGTCGTTCGTCACCTGGACGTTCCGCATCCTGGTGAATACCTGCCACGACATGCGACGCAGCCGTCTACGGCGGAAAGAGCATGTGCAGGACGACACGGGCGAAGACGCGCGGCCGAACGAGCCCCGGGCCCCGGGGGCCCACCCCTCCTTGCGCATGGCGCTCGAGCGAGCCCTCGCGCAGCTCACGGAGCACCAGCGCGACGTATTTCTGCTGTACGAAGTCGAGGGCTTCCGGCATGCGGAAATCGCCTCTCTGCTCGAAATCAGCGAAACAGCGTCAAAGAACACGCTGTTTCAAGCGAAGCGGAATTTGCGCAGCATGCTGGAGCCTCCACGCAGCGCGGAAGCAGGCGGTGCACGATGACGATCACGTGTCAGGATCGCGAGAGGATATTTCTCGATGGCTCAGCGGAAGAGTGGGCCGCCCTGGAACAGCATGCCACCACTTGCGCAGAATGTGTCGAAGAAGTGCGAGCCTGGAGAGCCCTGAGCGTGGCCGCGGAAGAGTTGCGGGATCATCAGGAGAATCCGGCGCTTTGGCAGCGAATTCAACGTTCCTTGGAGGAGCAGGGGACACGGGAAGCGAGCTTCTGGGCGAGAGTCAAGTCCTGGAAACCGCTTTCGCCCGGCTGGCAGACCGCTCTAGCGGGTGCGCTGGCGCTGCTGGTGGCAATCGTTGGCGGGTACGCGTTGCTGAATCGCCCAAGCGCAGACCCCGCGGCGGCCAACAAACTCTTGAAGAACGCGGCGCTGGCGGAAGTCGAGCGCACCGAGCGCGAGTATATGAAGGCGATCGACCGTCTGGCGACCGATGCCAGGCCACAGCTTGATTCACCGGCAACGCCGCTGGCAGCCAGCTACCAGGAAAAACTCGTTGTACTGGACAGCGCGATTCAGGAATTGAAGAAGGAAGCGGAGCAGAATCCTTCGAATGCCCATCTCCGTTACCAGCTTCTGGCCATGTATCAGGAAAAGCAGCAGACGCTGCAGGATGTTCTGGAGATGAAACGATGACGGTTGGTTCCAGGTCTGTAGGAGCATTGAAGATGGTTGCGGTTGCGATGATGATCGCGCTGATGGCGTTGCCAACGCAGGCGGGGACGCTGGGGCAGAGCACTGCGACGCGCGATTTCAAGAAGACGTTGACGCTCGGGCAGGGCCAGACAGTCAGCCTCGAGCACAGGTTTGGGGACGTACGGATTCACGCGGAGAACACGCGGGAAGTTTCGATTTCGGCGACGATCCGCGTGCAATCGCGCTCCCAATCAGAAGCCGACAAGTTCGCCGACCAGGTACAGATCGAAGTGTCGCAGGATTCGTCGGGAATCAAGGTGCGCACGGTATACCCGAGCGACGCTAACGGCGGATTCAAGTTTTTTTCGGGAGGATCCCCATCCTTTTCGGCCGACTATGACATCGCTGTGCCCACCGATGCGAAGCTATGGATGAAAAACAATTTTGGGAACGTCGAAGTGCGCGGTGTACGCGGCTGGACCGATATCGAAAACGGCCACGGGCGCCTGACCTTCCAGGACGGAGGATCGACGAAGCTCACAAATTCGTTCGGATCGGTGGAACTTTCGGGCGCGGACGGCGGCGCGACGATCGTCAATACCAACGGTTCGGTGAATGCGACGAATGTCAAAGGACCACTGGATATCAAGGACCGCTTTGCCTCGATTACCGTGAGCAACATTCAGGGTGCGACCACTATTTCAGGCGGGAATGGAGCCATCGAAGTCACCGATGCGGGCGCCGCCAAGATCAGCAACTCGTTCGGAGCGGTAAATGTGCGAAATATTCGAGGCGACTTGGTGGTCAACGACAACAATGGGGCCATCGAAGTGAATACGGTGAGCGGCGGCGCGCAATTGAACACCAGCTTCGGATCGATCAGCTTCGCGAACGTAAACGGCCCGGTGCGCTGCACCTCTTCGAACGGGCGAGTCCACGGAGGGCCCGCAGGCGGCGAGGTCTACGTCAAGACAACGTTTGGGGAAGTTTCCCTGGAGCAGGTCAACGGGCCGGTGGAGGTCGAGAATTCGAACGGCGGCGTAGTAGTGCGGGACATAAAGGGCAAAGCCACGCTGGCGACGTCGTTCGGCGCCATCGAAGCCAGCGGCCTGCCCAAAGGTGTTCACGCGACGACGGGCAACGGCCGAATTTCGCTGACCGATGTCGGCGGCGATGTTTACGCGAAGACCAGCTTTGGCGGGATCAGTGTGCAGCGCGTGGGCGGGAACCTGACGGTGGAGAACTCGAACGGGCCGGTTTCGGTGAACGGTGTAAAAGGAGACGCCGCCGCGAAGACCAGTTTCGGAGCCGTGACGCTGGAAGAAGTGGCGGGGGCGGTCACAGTGGCCAATCAGAATGGCGTGGTGACCGTTTCGGCCGCGCGGGGTTCGTCGACGTGCAAGAACATTTCGTTGAAGACATCGTTCTCGCCGATGCAGCTTCGCTTGTCCGAGGATGCGAGCTATGAGGTGACGGCGCGGACGTCGTTCGGGCATATCACCAGCGAGCTGCCCGTGACGGCATCGGGCACGCTCAGCGGCGATTCGCTGAGTGGCAAGATCGGCAACGGCGCGTGCACGCTGACGCTGACGAATTCGAACGGGAACATCGAGATCCTGAAGGCAAGCCGCTGACCGGAAAGCACGTCAGGAACCGGAACGCATTCTGCGCCGCTTGCGGTACAGGGTAAAGGCATTATGGAGGACACGGGTGGCGGTTTCCGTGAGCCCGTAGCTCGGCAGGTCTTGTTCTGTCACATAGACGACATCGGTAACGTCACTTCCCGGATGTGCTTCGCCGGAGATGCGCTCGCACAGGTAGTCGACAATCACGTAGTGAAAGCGGGGGCGCGAAACGGAACTGCTGCCGCTGTCGTCCGATGGAAAGATGCGGTCGAATACTTCGATCAGGTCCAGGACGCGGACTTCCAATCCGGTTTCTTCGAGCAGTTCGCGTGCGACACC
>Ga0335082_10000903_pt1 | contig 31138 bp, 23 predicted proteins | sample Lox_Sample_41_FD_206718 | JGI IMG/M metagenome (GOLD analysis project Ga0335082, IMG submission 206718) | Soil microbial communities from Loxahatchee National Wildlife Refuge, Florida, United States - Lox_Sample_4.1 | ecosystem: Environmental > Terrestrial > Soil > Wetlands | place: USA... | reverse complement strand
ATAGCGCTTCGCCAGCCCTTCGAGCTGGACGAGGCGGAGGAGTTCGTGGACCCGATCGGCGATCTCGCTCCTGGTGGGCCGCGCCGCCCGGGGCCTCACCCGCAGGCCGAAGGCGACATTTTCGAAGACCGTCATGTGCCGGAACAGAGCGTAGTGCTGGAAGACGAAACCTACCCGCCGTTCCCGCACGCTTCGCCTGGTGGCATCCGTGCCGTTGAAGAGGATTGCGCCGCCGTCGGGGGCCTCCAGGCCGGCGATAATCCGCAGGAGGGTCGTTTTGCCGGAACCGGAGGGTCCGAGGAGCGCCACCAGCTCTCCGGAAGGAACCGTCAGGTCCACCCCCCGCAGGGCGGAGAAGCCGTTGAAATTCTTGCTGACACTGACAATCTCTATGCTCATGTCACATACCTTTCCCTGTTCATCGGTTCAACGTTCTATGTTCAATGTTCTATGTTTAATATTGAGAGTTCGATGCCAGATGGGGTGCAACCGCGAAACGTTGAACGGCGGACTGCTTTATCCCGATGCCCGCATCCGCCACTCCACAAAACTCTTCGCCACGAGGGTCACCAGTGCCAGGAGCGCCAGGAGTGATGCCACGGCAAAGGCGGCCGCGTAGTTGTACTCGTTGTACAGGATCTCCGCGTGGAGCGGGATAGTGTTGGTGAGGCCGCGAACATGGCCGGAGACCACCGACACCGCGCCGAATTCCCCCATGGCCCTGGCGTTGCAGAGGATTACCCCGTAGAGCAGACCCCACTTGATGTTGGGAAGGGTGACCCGGAAAAAGGTCGTGAGCCCGCCCGCCCCGAGAACCAGGGCCGCCTCTTCTTCCTCTCTCCCCTGGGCCTGCATGAGGGGGATCAGTTCCCGGGCAACAAAGGGGAAAGTGACGAAGACGGTGGCGAGAATGATCCCCGGCACCGCAAAGATGATCTTGATGTTGTGGGCCGAAAGCCATGGTCCCAGCCACCCCTGCAGGCCGAAGAGGAGGACGTAGATGAGTCCCGAGATCACCGGCGACACGGAAAAGGGGAGGTCGATGAGGGTGACGAGGAGACTCTTCCCCGGAAAGTGGAACTTGGCAATGGCCCAGGCCGCGGTCACTCCGAAAACGAGATTCAAGGGAACGCAGACGGCCGCCGTCAGGAGGGTGAGCCTCACGGAGGCAAGGGCGTCGGGCTCGCGCAGGGCCGCGAAATAAGCCGCCACACCTTTTTCCAGGGCCTGGGTGAAGACCGCCGCCAGCGGCACGAGAAGGAATACCCCGAGAAAGACCATCACCACCCCCGACAGCACGAGGCGGACAGGGAGGGGCTCCCGCAACCCCAGTCCGCCATCCCCGGCCTTGTTCCTGCTGTTCTTCGTTCCCGTCAGTTGCATGGCACAGTTCTCCTGTCAGCGTTCCGTGTATCTCCTGCTCCACCACTGGAGCAGGTTGATGGCGAGGAGGAGGACAAACGAAGCTCCGAGCATCACCGAGGCGATGGCGGTGGCTCCCGCATAGTCGTACTGCTCCAGTTTGGTGATGATGAGCAGCGGCGTGATCTCCGACACCATCGGCATATTGCCGGCGATGAAGATGATCGACCCGTATTCCCCCACAGCCCGGGCGAAGGCCAGGGCAAAACCGGTAAGGATCGATGGCACCAGCACCGGAAGAATGACCAGGCGGAAAGTCTGCCAGCGGTTCGCCCCGAGACATGCCGCAGCCTCTTCCAGCTCCCTCTCCAGGTCCTCGATGACCGGCTGGACGGTGCGGGCCACGAAGGGGAGGCCGATGAAGGTCATGGCCACGAGGACACCGAGGGGGGAATAGGCCACCTTGATACCGTGGGGCTCCAGCCAGCGGCCGAGCCAGCCGTTGGGAGAGTATAACGTAGCGAGGGTGATTCCCGCCACGGCGGTCGGCAGGGCGAAGGGAAGATCCACCAGCGCATCCACCAGCCGCTTTCCCGGCAGACGGTAGCGGACGAGAACCCAGGCCGTGAGGACCCCGAACACGCCGTTGATCAGAGCGGCCAGGAGCGCCGCACCGAAGGTGAGCCGGAAGGAGGCGACGATCCGGGGGGCTGTCACCGTGGCCCGGAACGTCTCCCAGGAAAGGGTCGCCGTTTTCGCCACCACGGCGGAGAGGGGGATGAGAACGATCAGGCTGAGGTAGAAAACGGTATACCCCAGGGATAGCCCGAAGCCGGGAAGCACGTTCCGTTGTCTGCTGGTGAGATTCATCCTTTGATCCTCTGAGGCTGCCGGGAGGGGGCGGCCCTCCCCCTATTTGCTCGGTGCGTAGATCTGGTCGAAGACGCCGCCGTCGGCAAAGTGTGTCTTCTGGGCGTTCTGCCAGCCGCCGAACACCTCGTCGATGGTGAAGAGCTTCAGCTTCGCCAGTTTGACGGGAATCTTTTTGCCGATGGGGCGGTAGTAGTGCTTGGCGGCGATTTTCTGCCCTTCGTCGCTGTAGAGATACTTCAGGTACTCTTCCGCCACCTTGCGAGTCCCCCTCTTGTCAACCACCCGGTCCACCACGGCCACCGGAGGTTCGGCGAGGATGGAGAGCCGGGGGGTCACGATTTCGAATTTGTCCGGCCCCAGCTCGTTGATGGCCAGGTACGCCTCGTTCTCCCACGCCAGCAGTACATCCCCGAGCCCCCGCTGGACAAAGGTGTTGGTGGAGCCCCGGGCACCGGAATCGAGCACCGGCACGTTGCGGTAAAGCCGGGTGACGAAATCCCTCGCTGCGGCGTCATTCCCGCCTTTCTGTTTCAGGGCGTACCCCCAGGCCGCCAGGTAGTTCCAGCGGGCTCCGCCCGAGGTCTTCGGGTTGGGGGTAATGACGGATATTCCAGGCCTGACCAGGTCGCTCCAGTCCTTGATCTTCTTCGGGTTCCCCTTGCGCACCAGGAACACGATGGTGGACGTGTAGGGAGAGCTGTTGTGGGGAAGCCGCTTCTGCCACCCCTCGGCGATCAGTCCCTTTTCCCGGATGGCATCGATGTCGTAGGCGAGGGCCAGGGTGACCACGTCCGCCTCCAGGCCATCGATCACCGAGCGGGCCTGCTTGCCGGAACCGCCGTGGGACTGCTGGATGGTGACGCTGTCGCCCCCCTTCTTCTTCCAGTACCTGACAAAAGCGGCGTTGAAGTCCTGGTAGAGTTCACGGGTCGGGTCGTAGGAGACGTTGAGGAGTTTGCTGTCCGCGGCGAAAACGCCCGTAGGGGGCACGAGCCCGAGGACCGTTGCGGCGAGGGTCACGGCGATGATGAAATGCGTGGGTTTCATGGGGTACCTCCGATGTGGTGTGGTTGCTACTAAAATAAAATATTTTATCTATCAATTTACTAGTCTAATAAAGCAAAAAAATTTCAGATGAAATACATGACCGCCTCTCCCCGGTCCTTTGCCAGGATATCGATCTGGCGAAGCACCTGGGCGAGGGTCGTGCCGTCCACCACCCGCGCCGTGGCGTTACGGACCTCCTTCATGACGATCCGGATGCCGCAGGTGAGCTCGTCGCCGCACTCCTCGCACTTCATGTACGCGGTCTGGCTCACGCAGGGGACTGGCGCCAGCGGGCCCTCGAGTGCCCGGATCACCTGACCGAAGGTGACGGCGTCGGGGTCCTTTCCGAGGAAATACCCGCCCCCCTTCCCCTTCTTGCTCTGGAGAAGCCCCTTGTTTTTCAGCTCCAGGAGGATAAGCTCCAGGAACTTCTTGGGAATCCCCTCCTGCCTGGCCACATCGGCAATCAGGAATGGCCCCTTGCCGTATTCCCTTGCCAGAAAGAGGATGGCCCGCAGGCCGTATTTGGTCTTCTTTGATAACATTGTCTATCTTTCTGATAGAGTTTATCGAATAATAGTTTCTCCGATGCGGCTTGTCAACAATTTTTTCACAAAAATGACGAAATGCGCTACCCTAGATGACACATGCAGATACTCTGGCTCCCCATAACGCTCTTCTGCGCCTTTTCCCTGGCCACCAGCGATGCCCTGACCAAGAAGGCCCTCGCCGCCAGGCACAACGAATACCTCATCGCCTGGTTCCGCCTTCTCCTGATGCTCCCCCCCCTCATCATTCTGCTGCTTTCGGTGCCGCTTCCGCCTATCGGCCAGGAGTTCACTCATACCGTCCTGAGCGCCCTTCCCCTGGAGCTGCTGGCGCTCATCCTCTACTGCAAGGCTCTCAAGCTTTCCCCCCTCGGGGTGACCGTCCCCTTTCTGGCGCTGACGCCGGTCTTCCTCCTGGTGGTCCCCTACCTGCTCCTGGGAGAGCGCATCTCCCTCACAGGCGGAGCCGGCATCCTCCTCATCGCCGCGGGGGGCTATGCCATCAACTTGCACACGTCAGGCAAAGGGGCAATGGAGCCCCTGCGGGCGATCTTCCGGGAACGGGGCACCCTCTGCATGATCGGGGTCGCCTTCCTCTACAGCTTCACCGCAACCCTGGGGAAAAAGGCGATTTCCGCCTCCTCCCCCCTCTTCTTTGCCGGGCTCTACCCCATGCTCCTCTTTGCCTGCCTGACTCCGGTCGCACTCTGGAAGGGTCGCCACGACATGCGCCTGCTGCACGGCACGGGAATACTCCGGGCGGCCCTCCTCCCGGCGCTCTTCAGCTTGCTGGAGACGGTCACCGGGGTCATCGCCCTGAGCCTCACCAACGTGGCCTACATGATAGCGGCAAAGCGGCTGAGCCTCCTCATGGGGGTACTCTACGGGCACTTCCTCTTCCGGGAGGACGGCCTGCGGGGAAGGCTCGCCGGCGGCGGACTGATGGTGGCGGGGGTGGTGCTGATCGTGGTGGGGGGGCATTGACCGGCGCGGTACTCATCGGCGCCACGCTCCTCTCCATGGCCTTCGGAAGCTCCCCCCTCTTCAGCAACATGCCTCCCGGCGGCACGGCTCCACGTACAGACAACCCGCTTTCCCAAAAAGAAAGGCCCGCTCCGAGCGGGCCTTTTCGTGGCGTTTCCATCCGGATTCCCGGCAGGATTCGGCCTACTTCTTGATCTCCAGCAGCTCCACCTCGAATACCAGCGTGGCGTTGGGGGGAATGACGCTCCCTGCGCCCCGCTCGCCGTAGGCGATTGCCGGCGGGCAGACAAGACGCGCCTTGCCCCCCACCTTCATCTTCTGCAAACCCTCGGTCCAGCACTTGATCACGCCGTTCAGCGGAAACTCGACCGGCTGACCCCGCTTGTAGGAGCTGTCGAATTCCTTGCCGTCCACGAGGGTGCCGCGGTAATTCACCTTCACCTTGTCCGTTGCAGCGGGGCTGGCGCCGCTCCCCTCCTTGAGGGAAATGTAGATGAGGCCGGTCCCGGTCTTTACCGCTCCCGGCTTCTTGGCTGCCTTATCGACGAACTCCTTGGACTGTGCGGCGAGCTTTTCCCCCTGGGCGGTGCGCCGGGCATTGGCCAGGGCCTGGACCTTCGGATTGTAGGCATCGAGTTCCACGAGAGGTTTCTTGCCGGTAGCCGCGTCCCTGAACCCCTGTATCACAAACTCCACTTCCGCCGGAGAGAGATTGAAGACCGAGATCTCCCGGTTCATGGCAAGGCCGATGGCATAGAGAGTTTTCTGTTCTTCGGTCTTCGGCTCATCGGCGGCGAATGCCGGAAGGGCGAGAAGGGTGATGAGGATGGCAATGATGGTTCTGCGCATGGGTACTCCTTTCAGCTCTGAGTGAAGGTGATTGCGAGGGGAGATTCTAGCAGAATTTTCCGGCCAGGCAAGGCATTTCCGGAAAGCCTCCGCTCCTTTGACATTTAGCCGCGCTATGGAATAATAACAACGTGGATAGAGGCTTCCCGCCGTCACTGCAGGGAGTGCCCCCCACAACATCCCTTTTTCATCGATCGCGAGGGAGTGTCCGTTATGGGGAAATGGAAAAAGCCCGTCCTGGTATTCATGGTACTCCTTCTCCTCGGGGCCGGGGTGATCGCCTTCATTCTCCCCGGTATCATCAAAGGCAGGGCCATCAGGGGCATCGAAGAGGCCACCGGAAGAAAGGCGGCCATCGCTGCGATTCACCTCAATCCCTTCACCTGGACAGCCCGTGTCGAGGGGTTCCGCCTCCGGGAAAAAGGGGCAGATGTCACCTTCGCCGCCTTCAGCAGCGTGCAGCTCTCCGTGAGCCCCCGCTCACTGCTGCGTTTCGCCCCCATTGTCTCGGAGATACAGGTCGCGGCACCGTACGTCCGCATCGTGAGAACCGCCGCGAATACCTACAATTTCTCCGATCTCCTCGCAGGCAAGAAAGAGTCGGAAAAACCTCTCCGCTTCTCTCTCAACAACATCACCATCACCCACGGTTCCGTCGATTTTCTCGACCGGGGACTCTCCCGGGAGAAGGACCATGCCGTCCGGCAGATCGAGGTGGGGATCCCCTTCATCAGCAACATTCCCTACCTGGCCGACCGCTACGTCCTCCCCCGTTTCAGCGCCGTGATCAATGGCGCGCCGCTTCACATGGACGGAAAGCTGAAGCCCTTCGCCACGGGGGCGGAGATGTCATTCGGCCTGATACTGAAGGATGTGTCGCTCCCCTACTACCTCGCCTACTACCCAGGCACGCCGCCGGTGACGGTCTCGTCCGGACAACTTTCCACCACCCTCGACATCATTCACCGTATTGGCAAGGACAACTCCCCCGACCTGGAAGTGCGGGGACGGATATTACTGGAGCACCTGGAGGCGCGGGAAAACAGCGGTGCTCCTCTCGTGGCCCTCGCCCGGGGAGAGGTGGCGATCGGGCGGGGCCGGATCACGGCCCGGGATTATGCGCTCACCACCATCACTGCCGACGGCCTCGACGTACACCTCACCCGCGACAGAAAAGGGAGATGGAACTTCCAGCGCCTTGCGGACGGGGGAAAATCCGGGGAAAAGGGAGGGCAACAACCCGATGCGTCAGCTCCCAGGACCCTTTTCGCCATCGACAGCATCAAGCTCGACAACGGCCGGCTCCATATGGCCGACAGCCTGCCGCCGGGAGGATTTTCCACCGACGCAGACAACATAACCCTCGATGTTCACGGATTCTCCACCGCGCCGGGAAAGAAGGCCGCGGTCAGCCTTTCCCTGGCAACCGGCCGTGGGGAGAAACTGAACGTGAAGGGGGAATTCTCCCCGACGCCAGTGGCATTCACCGCTTCCACAAACCTGGAACAGGTGCGTCTCGATGCCTACTACCCCTATCTGGCGGATTTTCTCAACGCTCCGGTAAGAGGGACCCTCGATTTCTCCAGTCAGGTAGCATACGCAGACAACATGTTCACCGCCGACAGGATGACCGCCCGGCTCCGCAATGTGGCAGCCGACTTCGGTGCCGGCGATGGGATACGGTTTGCCGATACCGTCATGGAGGACGGACGCTACCACCAGAAGGAAAACGTCCTGGAAATTCCGTCGGTCGCCATCGCGGGGGGCGATATCCGCTTCTCCCGCGACCGGGAGGGAAACTTCTCTCCCGTGCGGCTTCTGAAAACATCGAAGCCCCGGGATACCGAGACGGAGAAACGCCCCGCCGCTGCAGGTCCCCCCTTTCTCTTCCGCATGAAGAAATTCGCCGTGAAGGGGCTTGCCGTAAGCTTCACCGACCGGAAGGTCGCCGACGAGCCGACCTTTGACGTGCGGCGGATGAATCTCGACATCGGCAACCTGGCCTGGCCCGAGAGAGAAACCACGCCGTTCAGTTTCTCGGCCGGCTACGGCAGCGGCGGCCGGATACGAGCTTCGGGAAAGCTCCGGCCGTCCCCCTTCGCCCTCAGGGGTGAGGTGACCCTCGCGAAGATCCCGCTCACCGATTTCGACGCGTACCTCCCCGACAACCTGCACATGACCCTTGCCGACGGGAGCCTCGACACCACGATGTCGTTCAACCTGGCGGAAGCGAACGGGAAGATGACGGGGAGCTTCAGCGGCGACCTCGGGGTCCGCTCCTTCCATTCCCTGGGTGCGGACGACGAGGACCTCCTCAGCTGGGAGAGCCTGGAACTGGACAACCTGCGAGGCACCCTCGCACCCTTTACCCTGAATGTCGCCGGGGTCGCGCTCAACAGGTTTTATTCCCGGATCGTCGTGGAAAAGGACGGCACCCTCAATCTGACGAAGCTGTATGTCTCGGAACAGAAGGGGCAGCCGCAGCCACCGCCTACGGCTCCGCAGCCCCAGGTGCCGCCTCATTCTCCACCGGCTACACCTCCCGGCTCGTCAGCCGCGAAGCCAGAGGAGCCGGGGAACGTCCAGATCGGCACGGTCACCCTGCAGGAGGGGACCATCTCCTTCGCCGACCGCCATACAAAGCCGGAGTATGCATCGACCATGACCAATCTGGGGGGCCGGATCAGCGGTCTGTCGTCCGCAGCCAACCAACTCGCCGACGTCGACCTGCGGGGAAACCTGGAAAACCACTCGCCGCTGCGCATCACCGGGAAGATCAATCCCCTGCGGGACGACCTCTTTGTGGACCTGAAGGTGAGTTTCACCGACATCGAGCTCTCGCCCTTCACCCCCTATTCCGGCACCTACCTGGGTTACGCGGTGGACAAGGGCAAGCTGTACCTCAATCTCAGGTACCGGATCGAACATAAGAAGCTCGACTCCGAGAACAAGGTGTTCATCGACCAGTTCACCTTCGGCAACAAGGTGGAGAGCGACAAGGCGACCTCGCTGCCGGTCCGGCTCGCCATCGCCCTGCTCAAGGACCGCAAGGGTGAGATACATCTCGACCTCCCCGTATCGGGGCGGACCGACGACCCGAAATTCAGCGTCTGGCGGGTGGTCCTGCAGATACTGAAGAACCTCCTGGTAAAGGCGGCGACCTCCCCCCTCTCCCTCCTCCAGTCGGCTTTCGGCGGGAAGGCCGATTTCAGCACCGTCCTCTTCGAGCCCGGCTCTGCCCGGCTCACCGACAGCGAGCGGGAGAAACTGACCAAGCTTGCCGAGGCGGTCCACGACCGGCCGGCCGTGAAGGTGGAGGTAAGCGGTTTCGTTGACAAGCAACGGGACCCGGAGGGGTACCGGGAAGAACTCCTGCGCAAGAAGATGAAAAACGAGAAATTCCTGGCGCTTGTCAAGGAGAAGAAGAACCTGCCGGGACAGACCGCCGAGTCGCTGGAGATCCTTCCCCAGGAAAGTTCCACCTACCTCACGGCGGTGTACCGCAAGGAGAAATTCCCCAAACCGCGCAATTTCATCGGCATCGCCAAAGATCTCCCCGATACCGAAATGCGGAAGCTGATCCTGGCCCATACGGTTGTTTCCGACGACGACTTGCGGAACCTGGCACGGGAGCGGGCGGTGGCGGTGCGCTCGTTCCTCGTCGGCGACGGGAAGCTGCCACCGGAGCGGATCTTCGAGAAAAAGGGAGACATTTTCGCGGCGCCGGCCCGGGAGGGAGAAAGCGCCAGCCGGGTAGAACTGGGGGCGTCAGGCCAGTGACAGAAAAAATCTCCCCCCTCTGTTCTGTCCGCTTTCTCCGCTCCCATGCACAAATTTTACGCATTCTTGCGTTTGCTATCCATCGGCCATCACAACGTCTACTCATCGATGTGAGCCTGCACCGACACAGGCATGGGGCCTCCTTTGCGCCCTCTGCGCCTCGGCGCGAGGAATGCCGTTCCAGTTCCTTCCCCTTGCGGTGGCACGCCTTATGCTTCTTCTCCGGTGACATCGACACGCGGCAACGAGGCCCCGCTATCCCGGAACTGTTCAATGAGCCGGGATACCGGGGCCTTTCGTTTTCCGCCGGGAGGAAGCCATGGAGAACCGTGCGAACGACCGCGTCATCATCGACGACACGACCCTGAGGGACGGCGAGCAGACCGCCGGCGTGGTGTTCAGCGCCCGGGAAAAGATCGCCATCGCCCGGATGCTGGATGCCATCGGCGTGCAGGAGCTGGAATGCGGCATTCCGGCCATGGGGGAGGATGAGCGGCAGGCCATCAGGACCCTCGTTGATCTCGGGCTCTCCGCCCGCCTCATCAGCTGGAACCGCGCCACGATTCCCGACATCCGGGCGAGTCTCGACTGCGGCCTGCGGGCGGTCGACATCTCCCTGTCGGTGTCGGACTTCATGATCGGGTCGAAACTCCGCAAGGACCGCGAGTGGGTCAAGGAGCAGCTGAAGGTGGCCCTCGGGTTCGCCAAGGAGCACGGGCTTTATGTCTCGGTGGGGGGAGAGGATTCCAGCCGGGCCGATCTCGCCTTCGTGACGGAACTCATGGAGATCGCCCAGGGGATGGGGGCGGACCGGTTCCGCTTCTGCGACACCCTCGGCATTCTCGACCCGTTCACCACCTACGCTAAGGTGCGGACCCTGCGGGACGCCGTGCCCGGACTCGATATCGAGGTGCATACCCACAATGACCTCGGCATGGCCACGGCCAACGCTATCGCCGGGGTGAGGGCCGGGGCGCGATTCGTCAACACCACGGTGAACGGCCTGGGGGAGCGGGCCGGCAACGCGGCCCTGGAAGAGGTGGTGATGGCGCTGAAACACGCCTGCGGCATCGATCCGGGGATCGACACCCACCGTTTCGTCGAGCTTTCCCGTTTCGTGGCCAGGGCCTCCCACCGGCCGGTTCCCGACTGGAAAGCGGTCGTGGGGGAAAGGGTCTTCTCTCACGAATCGGGACTCCACGCCGACGGAGTGATCAAGGACCCGAAAAACTACGAAGGGTTCGATCCAGCAGAAGTGGGACTGCGTCGGCACCTGGTGGTAGGGAAGCACTCCGGCACCAGCGGCCTGGTGGAACGCTACCGGGAACTGGGAATTGTCATTTCCCGCAAGGAAGCGGTCTGCCTGATGGAGCAGGTACGGGCCATCGCCCAGCGGATGAAGCGTCCGCTGAGCGACCGGGAGTTGCGCAGGCTTCACAAGTCAGGAGTCTTCACGATGAAAGCGGCGTAGAAAGGGATGGTGGTGCTGGAAATAGGGGCGCAGGTTGTTTACCCACTTTTCTCGGGGAAAATGACTAGAGGCATCACTCCGGCGGAATGTGGGAAAACGAGGTCAGTTCTCCGGTAACGTCCGTATCGTAACCCGGTAATGCTTTCAGCATGTTCCGGAATGGCCCGGACTGAATGACCTCGATAAGTGTCCGCACCCTGGGATCGTCCAAATGTGCTTGAGGGATGCAGAGATCGTAAGCCTCTTCGCGAACCGGGATAAAATCCAGGCCGGCCTCCTCAGTAACCAGCCGCAATGCCACCCCGGCTTCAGCCCATCCTGACCGCACCGCATCTACCACGCCGCGATGATCCCTAGCCATTATCAGTGGTGTTGCCTTTCCCTGAAGCACTGCATCCAATACCTGTCGGGCTCCTGAACCAGGCTCCCTGCCGACCCAACGAACACCGGACGCAAGCAGCTGGGCTATGCTGCCGAGCCCCAGGCCGGGAGTCAAAGCGATTCCCTCCTGCCAGTTCGCCACGCGCACCAGTTTCGCAGGAGCATTGAGAACCTCATGAGCAATCCTCGCATTTGCTTCCGGTGAGCTGCTGTCAGCCAGATGGAGTCCGGCGACGTGAATGAACCCGTCCCTGAGCAGTTGGAGAGACTGCCGGCTCGAACGGGGAAGAACCAGCATCCGGAAATTTGTCGATTTGGCATATTCAGCCGCCAGGAGGCCGACTGCAGGGTCGCAGCATGCAACCAGCAGAGTCCGAGAAGGTTCGGCCGTTGGATTTGCAACAAACTGGTTGTCCCGGTAGATGCCGTCGTGAGGAACCATGCCGAGAGGCGACGGCTCCACCGGGAAGAGAAGATGCCTGTCATCGACCGTGACGTGCCAGTATCGACAGGACATCTGCGGCGGAGGCCATGCCCAGACAGGCTCAGATACGCTGCCAAGGGAGAACAGGTCCTCCACCTTGCAGCCGAAGACCTTGGAAATCGACAGGGCTGCGGCGGTAGACGGGATTAACTTGCCCATCTCGATCGCGCTGATGCCGGCGCGTGACAATCCCGCCCGCTCTGCCAACTCTTGTTGAGTCCACGCGCGCTCCTCGCGGAATTGTTTGACACGGTTGAGCAGAGGTGTAGCTTCGCTTGACATAATGATGAACCCCTTGGCACAAAACAATCATCCTGGTGCATCGTAGCACATACCCCCCGCTAAACTCGATTATTATTTGGACAGGCGGGAGAAAACCGAGACGGAGAAAACCGAGATGAACCGATGCACCGATTTGTATTGACATCATAATATCTTTATGACATAAAAATGTCAATACGGTTGTATCATACAACCATGACGCAGGTGTGCGCTGAAAAGGTCTGCAGGAAAAAATGGGGAGGGCACAGACATGGGAGGAATGCCGACGACGTACTCCCTTCCGTTTCTCGGAACGCAGGCAGGACCGGCGTGCGGTTTTCACTTCCGGGGAATTTTGTTATAATAATACGTGTATCCTGATAGAGATGTTACATCGGCTCATAAGGAGGTTAGCCATGAAAGTCAGCGCACGAAACGTATTCGCGGGGACAGTATCCAAGATTACCAAAGGGGCGGTCAATGCGGAGGTATCCCTGACACTCAAGGGAGGGTTGCCTCTTACCGCCACCATAACCAACGGCGCCCTCGATAACCTAGGGCTGAAGAACGGGACCGATGCCTGCGCCATCATCAAGGCGAGTGCGGTCATTATCGGCACCGACCTGCATGACGCCAAGGTGAGCGCCCGCAACATCTTCTGCGGCACTATCACCAAGGTCATTGAGGGACCGGTAAACACCGAGGTGGATGTAGAGATCGGCGGCAGCAACACAGTGAGCGCCGTCATAACCCATGAAAGCGCAAAAAAACTCGGTCTTGCTGCGGGGGGGCATGCCTGCGCCCTGTTCAAGGCATCGAGCGTCATTCTCGGCGTAAGTTGATGAAGCCAGCCATCACGAGGGACAGCACAAGCGTTGTCCCTTTTCTTTTCGTTATCGTTATATCGCACCAAACATAACGGTTGCCCGCGAGGAGAGGGAGATGCTGTCACTGCTGCCTGATTCGGAAATCGAACGATTCATCGAGGAAGACCTTCCCTATGGAGACCTGACCACCCATATCCTCGGAATTGGTAGCCAGTACGGGAGGATAGAATTTTCCACCCGCGAGGAAACCGTTCTTTGCTGTACGGAGGAGGCATCCCGGCTGCTGGTGAAGTGCGGCGCCCACGTGACCTCGAGTATGCCGAGCGGAACGAGGCTGAACAAAGGAGTGGCTTTTCTGGTCGCGGACGGAACGGCCCGGTCTCTCCATGCCGGTTGGAAAGTGGCTCTCAACCTGATAGAATACGCGTCCGGAATCGCTACCCGAACCGGAAGGATCGTCGATGCCGCACGGGTCATGAACCCGGGGATCGCCCTCCTCACAACCCGCAAATCGTTTCCCGGCACGAAAAAGATCGCGATTAAGGCGATAACTGCCGGGGGCGCCCTGCCTCACCGCCTTGGCCTATCGGAATCCATCCTGGTATTCAGGCAGCACACGGCATTTACCGGCGGTCTGGACGATTTCCTGAAAACAGTGCCGGACCTGCGTGCCAGGGTGCCGGAAACCAAGATCATCGTCGAGGCCGATACAACCGACGAGGCGCTCCGGATTGCCCGTGCGGGGGTCGATGTTGTGCAGATTGACAAACTGCCGCCAGGCAAAGTGAAAACTATTGTCGAGACTATCCGGGATATCGACAAAACGGTTGCGATATCCGTCGCTGGCGGGATCAATGAAGCAAACGTTGCGGAATATGCTGCAACCGGCGTGGACATTATTGTCCTGTCATCCGTATACTTTGGCAAACCCTCCGATGTTTCAGTGACTATCATCCCCTGTGAGAGAAATTGACACAAAGGGAGATGACCCGGTGAAGAAATTGTTTACCTTGGTATCCGTACTTACTACAATGGTGTCCTGCGTTTCTCATCTCTGCCACGTCACTGTGCCGCAGGAGTAATATCCGAGGGAGACCTGCCACACACCTCCGGCCGTAGCCGGTGCAAGAAAATGTGAAGCCCTGACTTTCCATGCTTCGCTGCAATCCAGCGAAACAAAGGCAGTGGCCAATACGCAAGTATTTATTAGCAAGTAGGGGTTCCCGTGCTGGAGTTCTCATCCGCCGAATATGCAGCTATCCTTCTGTCACTCAAGGTGTCGGTCGTCGCGACCATCCTCTCTCTGCCGTTCGGCTTCGCAGTCGCATATGCCATGACATACCGGAAGTTCCGGGGAAAGGTCGCGTTGGATGTATTCGTGAACCTCCCCCTGACCCTCCCGCCTGTCGTCATCGGTTACATTCTCCTCCTTCTCCTCGGCCAGCGAGGCTTCATCGGTCAGCATGTTCTGCAACCGCTCGGCATCAAGCTGATCTTCACCTGGAAGGCGGCAGTGATCGCCACCGCCGTCGTCGGGTTCCCTTTGCTGGTCCGCTCGATCAGGATCGGCATGGAAACCATCGACCAGGGTCTTCTTCAGGCCTCCTGTTCCCTGGGGGCAGGGTGGTTCGACACCATGCTGACGATTATCCTCCCGCTCTCTCTGCGGGGAGTGATTGCCGGTTCTGCGCTCATGTTTGCCCGCGGCCTCGGGGAATTCGGCGCCACCATTATCGTTGCCGGCAACATCCCGGGGGTGACCCAGACCATTCCACTGGCGATATACGAATACGCCAGTTCACCAAGCGGTGATGCCATGGCAATCGCACTCTGCGTCGTGTCCATTGTCATTTCTGTAGCAGTGCTGTTGTTTCATGAATATCTCAGCCGGCGCATGACCAGGGGAGACTGACGTGGAACTCCGTGTGGCGATCAGAAAAAGATTCACCTCATTCGACTTGAATGTCGATTTTACGGTCTCGCAGGACAGAATCGGCGTCTTTGGGCCATCGGGAAGCGGCAAATCGACGCTTGTCAACCTGATTGCCGGGTTGCAGCAGCCCGATGACGGCATTATCCAACTCGATGGCACAACGCTCTTCGATGCCAAAACCAATGTCCCGACCGAACGCCGGCGTATCGGGATCATATTCCAGCATCCCCACCTCTTTCCGCACTTGAGCGTCAGACGCAATCTGCTCTATGGACATACGCGGTGTACGCCTGAAAATCGCAAGATCGATATCGACAGCCTCGTTGGGGTGCTCCAGATCGGCCACCTGCTTGAACGGGGCGTCAACAACCTTTCCGGAGGTGAAAAGCAGCGGGTGGCGCTTGGCCGGGCGATTCTCTCCAACCCGCGTCTTCTCCTCATGGACGAGCCGCTGTCGGCCCTCGATGACACCCTCCGATTCCAGATTATCCCCTACCTGCGCGGCGCATGTGAAAACTTCGGCATTCCGTATCTCTTCATTTCCCACTCCCTCCTGGAGATGCGCCTCATGGCCGACAGGGTCATCGTTTTCGACAATGGGCGCCAGACCGCCGAAACGACCCCTGAAGAATTGGCCCGCGACCGGATGGGAATCAGCACCGTGGGGTACATCAACCTGCTGCACCTGACGAATCCCCGGGAACGGGGAGGGATAACCTCTTTTCAGTGGGGCACTGAAGAACTTCTCGTTTCCACCGAAGGAGGCACAGGAGAAAATCTGTTCGAGCTGTCATCGAAAGATGTAATCCTCTTCAAGAAGCATCCCGAGGCCATCAGCGCCCGGAACCTGCTGCATTGCCAAGTTGTACGGACATTCGCGTCGGGAAGGAAGATCGGCGTCGAGCTCTCCTGCGGAGGAGAGCGGCTGGTTGCGGAAGTCGTCGCCGAGGCGGCCGCCGAGTTGGGCATTGCCGAGGGAGTTGAGATCTTTGCAGCCATCAAGGCCTCCGCCTTTCGGGAACTTCGCTGAACTGCCAGAAGTATTTCGATACGTGCCGTGCCCCAGTACCACCACCTTCCAGAGAAGAGATCAGGATTTGCACAAAAACAAGGCAGTTCGCCGGCATGTTTTTTACGCACACCTCGCCTTCCTTGCCTCCCCACCCCCCCAATTGCCCCATAACCCTCAGAAATAATTCAAACTAATTTTTGCCATCGAAATGGCACGGCATGTGCTACCAGGCAAAGTGTCACAACGACGTGACGGACTGATCCAGTGAATGAACCAAGGCAAAGGCGCCATCCCGCCGCAAGGTGAGAAGCGCCTTTTTTCGTTGTGTATCCAAGATCAAGAGAAAGGGGGAAGAACGAGGGCTGTACGGTTGCAAAAAAGCGGTACGTGGCACAATTGGAATGCCATTATTCATTAATTATTACAAAGGAGTATTACGATGACGAAGACTTTGAGAGCTTTCATCCTGGCAATGGCGCTGACCGTGACTGTCACGGGAATGGCACTGGCAACCCCCTCCACCCAGATCTGGATACCCTCCACGGACATCCAGCCCTTCATGGTGGGCCACCTGAACATCGACAACTACTTCCGGTCTTCCGGCGTTGCCAAGGCACCACCCAACGGCGCGGCGACCCGTGACGCCAACGTCATGGACATCGGCCCGACGGTGGGGATCCTCCCCTTCGAGAAGATCCAGGCGGAAGTCGGCTTCGACTACCTGGTGATCGCCAACGACCCGAACGACAACCACCCCTTCAGCGGCAACTTCAAGATCGGCACCCCGGAAGACTCCCTGTTCAAGTTTTCGCCCGCCATTGCCGCCGGCATGTACAACGTCGGTCCGACCAACTACGATAAGGCCCGGGCCGGTCTGATCACGTCCGGCCAGAACATCGCCTATGCCCTCGCCGCCAAGACCCTCCCCGAGTTCGGCGGTGTCCCCTCGCTGGGGAGGCTCTCCGTCGGCTACTATCACGGCAGCCAGCGCGCCCTTACCGACACCAACGGCAAGAGCGCCAATGACGGTGTCCTCGCTTCCTGGGACCGGACCATGACCGAGATCTCCGACAAGCTCTGGCTGGCGGTCGACTACATGAGCGGCAACAATGTCGACGGCGCCATCAGCGTAGGCGCATCCTGGGCCTTCTCCAAGAACGTCTCCGTGATTTTCGGCTACGACATCTGGAAAGAGAAGGCCCTGGCCGGCAACAACACCTTCACCACCCAGCTGGACATCAACTTCCCGTAGCATGCACGACCCCCTTCATTGACATGGGGGAGTCCCCTCCCCCGCTTTTTTTTACTGAGAAGGGAAAACTATCAATCTAAAGAAAGGAAGGGTCAACGGCGCCCCTTTCGAAGCCCCAACGAAAGGAGAGCACCAATGGCAGACGAACAGCAAGTCACCCGCGGTACGCTCGGTCTCACAGGCCTCACCATGAACGCAATGGCGCTCATCGCCCCCGGCGCCTTCCTCTGGCTCACCTTCCAGATGCAGTCCCTCTACGGGGCACCCATGGCCGGATGCGCCATGTGGTTCGGCATCCTCTTCGCCCTGATCCTCTGCCTCGCGACGGCATACAGCTATGCGGAACTGTCGAAACTCTACCCGGGTCCCGGCTCTTCCTACCTCTATGCGGAGCAGGCATTCCTCTCCAAGACCCACGCCTATAAGTTCGCCCGGCTCGCCAAGTTTTTTACCGGCTGGGCGAGCCACCTCTACTACTGGGTCTACCCCGGCGTCATGGTCGGCGTGACGGCTATTCTCGGCGGCTTCCTCATGAGCCAGTTCTTCCCCGACACCTTCAGCGGCACTTACAACAGCCCCCTCTTCATGTTCCTCTTCTGCGTCGTCTTCGCCTTCGGCGTGGCCTACATCGCTTACCGCGGGGTGACCGGCACGACCGCCGTCAACGTGGTGATCAACATCGTCCAGATCTCGGCGCTCCTGGTCTTCTCGGTGATCGCCATCGGCTACCGGGCCCAGCATCCACAAGGCTCGACCGGCTACCACCTCTCCAACGGCGTTGCCGTGAGCTACCAGGTGGCCCAGGAAGTGGTGAAGGACGACAAGGGAGTTCCGCAGCCGGTCCTGGACGCCAACGGCAAGCCGACCATGGACAAGGACGGGAAGCCAGTCTACCAGATGAAGGACTCCCAGGACAAGGACGGCAATCCCGTTGCGGCGGACAAGGACGGGAAGCCGGTCACCGACCCGAAACTCGCCGCGCCGTTCACGGTCGACTACGGCGCCGAAGGGGCGATCACCAAGGATGACAAGGGTAACCCGACCTTCAACTACCATACGTCGGCCAAGTCGGTCGTCGCCCCCCACGGTTTCAACTTCATCTTCATCCAGGCGGCCATCGCCATCCTGATCCTGGTCGGCTTCGAGTCGGTCACCGCCATGGCGGATGAAGCGAAGAACCCGAAGAAGGACGTTCCCCGGGCGGTCCTCCTCTCCCTCGTGATCCAGGGTGCGGTCTGCTACCTGATCGAGTACTTCGCCGCCAACTATTTCCTCCACAACGGCTACACCATCCCGAACGCAGGCGCCTCCGGCGCACCGCTCGGCGACATGATGGTCATCACCGGCACCTGGCTGTTCGGCAGCGCCGCGGCGGGCAAGGCGTTCATGCTGGTCCAGGCCTTCACCGTCTTTCTGGCCCTCATCGGCACCACCCTCTCCTGTCTCTCCACCGGCGCCCGCGTCACCTACGCCATGGGGCGCGACGAGGAAGTGCCTTCCCATTTCGGCCTCCTCCACGGCAAGACCATGTCCCCCTACAAGGCGATCTGGGCTCTGGCGATCATCTCTGCGGTCATCGGGATCGTTGTCTGCGCCATTTACATGGGCGGCCAGTCAACGGCCCCGGCGGCCCTCGACAAGCACAATTTCTGGTACAGCTTCGGCATCTTCTCGCCCGAGGCGTACACGAAGCTCCCCAACACGCTCCTCATCATGACCCTGGTGAGCAACTTCGGCACCTTCCTCCTCTACATGTTCACCTGCGTGATTGCCATGGTGGCCTTCAAGGAGCACCATACCTTCCATGGGTTCAAGCATGTCGTCATCCCGGTGCTCGGCCTTCTGGCGAACCTGGCTATCATGCTCTTCTACATCATCGGGCCGTTCACGGTTGCGGGGATGAGCTGGAAGGAGCCGTTCATCGCCCTCGGAGTCTGCGCAGTGTGGGGGATCTACGGGGCGATCTACTTCCTCAAGGCGAGCAAGACCAAGGGGAAGGAGGTGCTGTTGAGTAACAAACCCACCATGACACCGGCCCATTAAGCACGGCCACCGTCTCACGGCAGGGGGAATCCGGACGGTCACCTTCACGGGTGGCCGTCCTTTTTTCACACATGCTTTTTTTTAGGCAAGAATAATGCTAAGGTGCTCCGACCATGGAACTGACCTACGCTGAACTTTCATCGCCGGGACCGGTCCGGGAGAACAACGAGGATTTCGTCGGCTTCTGGCAGCCGGACACCCTGGAGGAAAAGCGGAGCCACGGTGCGGTCGCGGCGCTGGCCGACGGAGTCGGCGGACTGCACCATGGCGAGGTGGCAAGCCGCACTGCGGTGGAGATTGCGCTCAAGGCCTTTCGCGAGGCCCCGGAGGGTAAGACTCCGCAGCAGCTCATCACGCAGATGTTCAACGCGGCCAACCTGGCAGTGTACGACAAGTCCATGGAGAACCACGGCAGGGCCCGCATGGCGACAACCCTCTCCATTGCGCTCCTTCGCAACGACGAGGTCGTGGTGGGGAACGTGGGGGACTCCAGGGTCTACCTGGTCCACATGGGGGAGATCAAGCAGCTCTCCACGGACCATTCCTACGTCGGCATGCAGCAGAAATTCGGGCTGATTTCCGAACAGGACGCCAAGACCAGCGAACACCGGTCGGTACTCACCCGCAGCGTGGGCCACGAGCCGATGATCCGGGTCGACGTGGAAAGCGCGACGGTGGTTAAGGGAGACCGGATCGTCCTCTGTTCCGACGGTCTCTATGCCCATGTTGCCGACAAGGAGATCGCCGACATCGTCTCCCGTCTCTCCCCGGCCCAGGCCTGCCGCCAGCTGGTGGCTCTGGCGGAAAGCCGCGGCACCGACGACAACCTTTCCGTGCAGGTCCTCCAGGTGAATGACATCGAAAAGATGTCGTACTATCGGGGTCTTCCGGTCTATCACGAGTCGTCCTCCCCGACCACCGGCTACGAACTCCAGCCGGGGCAGACCCTGGACGACCGGTTCTTCATCGTGGAGACCATCAGCCGCAGCGGCATGGCGACCATTTTCAAGGCAACCGACCGCAGCACCAACGAAACAGTGGCGCTGAAGGTCCCCCTGATGGAATTCGAGAGCGACTCCGGCTTCTACTCCCGCTTCGAGCGGGAGGAAGAGATCGGGCTCAGCCTCAACCATCCCTACATCCTGCGCTTCATCCCCGTGGAGCACAAGAGCCGCCCCTACATCGTAACCGAGTATCTGCGCGGGTACACGCTCGCCCACCTGCTGAACAGCGTCCGGCCGATGCCGGAAAAGGACGCACTCAAGCTCGCCAGTCGCGTCTGCGATGCGCTCGCCCACATGCACGAGCACGGGGTGGTCCATCGCGACCTGAAACCGCAGAACGTCATGATCTGCTATGACGGAACGGTCCGGGTCATGGATTTCGGCATCGCCAAGGCCGCCGAGGGAAGACGCATCACCTTCACCGGCTTCACCCCGGCAGTGGGGACCCCCGACTACATGGCACCCGAGCAGGTCAAGGGGAAGCGTGGTGACGAGCGGACCGACATCTACAGCCTCGGCGCCATGCTGTACGAAATGGTGGTCGGCGTGACGCCATTCTCGGGCGAAAACGACAACCTGTTCGTGGTCATGAATGCCCGCGTCACCGGTGACCCGATGGCCCCGCGCAAGCGCAACCCGAACATCTCTCCCCAGGTGGAGGAGATTATCCTTCACGCCATGGAGCGCGAGCCGGCTAAACGCTACCCTTCCGCCGCCGCGATGAAGGCTGGCCTGGACAATCCGGGCGACGTGCAGCTGACCGGGCGGTGCGACCAGCTCCAGGCGCCGGCACCGTGGAAACAGAGCGGGAAGAAGGTACTCTGGATCGTCCTGGCAATCGCTGTCATGGTCATTGTTTTTCTCCTGTTGATCCTGCTCATCATGCATCGCGGTCCAGCCCATTGAGGATGGCGCACTATTTGCTAAAAAGTAGACAGTATTGGCGAAGCCGGCCACAGGCCACGAAACAGATCACGAAGGGACAGGAGCAGCAATGACACCAGTCGCATGGTTCATCTTCATCGCCGCCGCCACGCTGGAGGTCACGGGTGACGCGGTCATCCGGAAAGGCCTTCACGGCAGCGTCGCCTGGTTCATCATCACCGGCTTTCTGATGCTGGGAGGGTATGGCATCGTGGTAAACACGGTCAAATGGGACTTCTCCAGGCTCCTGGGGGTCTACGTCGCCGTCTTCGCCGTGGTGAGCGTCCTGGCAGGGCGTTTCGTGTTCAGGGAGACGATCCCCGCTTCGACCTGGCTGGGGCTCGCCATAATCGTTGCCGGTGGCGCGGTGATCCAGGCGGGTCCCGCGATAGGGAGATAGCTGGTCACAGAACTTCGTGGTTTGATCACCTGCCAGTGTCCCGTGCGGTTAGTTCACCGCAAGAATTCCGAGGAATTTTGGTTCCTGGCACGGAGCGGCGACGCAGGCCGAGCGGGGCCTACGCCGAGGAGCCGCAACACAGCGGGGGCCAAAAGGCCCGTAATTGTAAGGCAAGAAGTAACCGCACGGGACACTAGTACCGATAGACCGTTGGAAGGCGCCCTGGTGTGCCGGCCATCAGGGACAAACAGGCAAAGGCGCCTTTTCATCCTTCACGGGATGAGTGGCGCCTCATTTTTGTGCAGAAGTGATGGAGAAGCAAGCTGTGCGATGTCCATCGCGAGGAGAAAGGAGTGCACCGTGAAATTCATGCACAATACAAAGACCGGCTTACTGTGGGCACTGCTGCTCGCACTGTTTGTGTCGGCGCCGGCCTACTCCGAAGAAAATCCGGGTCTCGTCCCTCTCCGCGCTTCGACCGGAATGCCGACCGCAGGCGCACCAGCCGTTGCACCGACACACGTGCTGGCCGCCAAGCCCGATCCGACCGGCGCCAATACCGGCGTAGCCGGCGATGTCGCGGGCGGATCGGCCAACGCCCCGACCCGGGAGGAGCTGGACACCCTCGGGAAAACTGAGCCGCTGGCCGCCAAGTTGGCTGACGTGGCCGGCCACAACAGGATCTCCATCAACATCGTCTGGACCCTCATCTGCGGTTTTCTGGTCATGTTCATGCAGGCGGGTTTCGCCTTGGCGGAGACCGGTTTCACCCGGGCAAAAAACGCGGGGCACACGATGGCAATGAATTTCATGATCTACGCCCTGGGGCTCCTCGGCTACTGGATCTGCGGCTTCGCCCTGCAGATGGGGGGCGTCGGCGGAGTGGCGGCACTCGGCGGGGCCAAGGCCCTTGGCAGCGAGTTCGTTATTCACTTGATGGGCAGGGATTTCGGGCTGTTCGGGACCAAGGGGTTCTTCCTCTCGGGCGATGTCTACGATGCATCCATCTTCTGCCTGTTCCTCTTCCAGATGGTCTTCATGGATATCACGGCCACCATCCCTACCGGCGCCATGGCCGAACGGTGGAGCATGAAGTCGTTCTTCATCTACGGATTCTTCGTCTCCGCCATCCTCTATCCTTTCTATGCAAACTGGGTCTGGGGAGGGGGGTGGCTCGCCGGCCTGGGGGCAAACTTCGGACTCGGCCACGGCCACGTGGACTTTGCCGGATCCTCGGTCGTCCACATGACCGGGGGAGTGATCGCCCTGGCAGGTGCCAAGGTCCTCGGCCCAAGGATCGGCAAATTCAACAGGGATGGATCCCCCAATCCGATCCCGGGGCACCACATCCCGATGGCAATGGCCGGCTGCTTTGTCCTCGCTTTCGGCTGGTTCGGATTCAACGCCGGTTCCTCCCTGGCCGGCACCGACCTCCGGATCGCCGTCATTGCCGTCAACACCATGCTGGCGAGCGCCGGAGGCGCCTTTTCGTCCTGGGTCTACATGTGGGTCCGCTACGGCAAGCCGGACATCTCCCTGAGCGCCAACGGCCTGCTGGCGGGACTGGTGGCCATCACCGCCCCTTGCGCCTTTGTTACCGCACCGGTTGCGGTCCTGATCGGTGTCATCGCCGGCATCCTCTGCTGTGTCAGCATCTTCTTCGTTGAGCGAACGCTGAAAGTGGACGACCCGGTCGGCGCCATCTCCGTGCACGGCACCAACGGCGCCTGGGGGGCCCTGGCACTGGGACTCTTTGCCGACGGCAGGTATGGCGACGGCTTCAACGGCGTGAACGGGACGGTAACGGGGCTCCTGTACGGCGACTCCGGCCAGTTTGTCGCCCAGATCATCGGAACCGCGACCAACATCATCTATGTTTTCACGATATCCTGGGTCTTTTTCAAGGTGCTCGACAAGGCAGTCGGTTTGCGGGTTCCAAAGGACCTTGAGCTGGAAGGGCTCGACCAGGGAGAGGTGTCGGTCACCGCATATCCGGATTTCAACCTTCGCCACCTCCCCCTGGGCAGCGGATACTACCCCCACAAACCTGAAAAGTAGTCGAGCAGTCCGGGATCAGCTTAAAAAACAGGCACTGCCTGGCGCTGCCGCAAGAGCGTAACACACTGCAACACACCGTAATCATTACCATTAAATAACGCCTCCAATTTGGCACACCTTGTGCTTCAGGATAGATTGAAAAGTTGAGCACAATGACGTGCGAGCATAACTGCAACGAAGGCAAAGGCGCCTCATCACCTATGGTGAGAGGCGTCTTTTTTGTTCCGGAAACGGGTGGCTCATCTGCCCGGCCAGCCACGTTGCAATCCCGAACCCCGGTTATATACTGAAATTGCGGATCAATTCCCGCCGAACCGGGTGGCACGATCACCGTTCGATGAACCGGTCGGCCGGAACTGCCCGGTGGCGTAGCCTGCTGCTTTTGTTGGCACTCGCAGTGAATTTGGGCGGCACTACCGAAGATTTATGCAGTTCGGCAGATTAACCTGCCTGAGTAGTGGGGGGGGCAGCAGCTACCACGTGAAGAGACCTGTAACAGCGATCAGCGTATGATCGGCAACCAACTAAAGGGAGGAAAGCAATGAAGCTTATCGAAGCCATTATCAAGCCTTTCAAGCTTGATGAAGTCAAAGACGCCTTACACGAAATAGGGGTCGAAGGGATCACCGTCTCCGAAGTAAAGGGATTTGGGCGCCAGAAGGGACACACCGAGCTGTACCGGGGTGCCGAGTATGTCGTCGATTTCATCCCTAAAGTGAAGATCGAGATCGCCATAACCGACGAACTGGTGGCAAAGGTTGTGGAAACCATCGAGAATACGGCCAAGACCGGCCGTATCGGTGACGGCAAGATATTCATCATCCCCATGGATGAAGCGGTGCGGATCAGGACCGGCGAAAGAGGAAACGAAGCAATTTAAGCAGGATATTAACCATATTACATGCGGAGGTATTGACAATGGTACAAAGCGGTATCACACGAAAGGCAACGGATGCCTCGGCTCCTGCCCCCTTTGCCAGCGCTGGCCTGAGAGTGCCGGCAGTCACAGGCATCAAAGCCCTGCTCGTCATGCTCACGTTCGCCATGATCACGGTCATGGTTCCCGCAGTAGTCCCGGCCGAAGACATGAAGCCGGCGACGGCACCGGCAGCAACATCGGCGGCGACTCCTGCCCCCGCTCCTGCGGCAGCCGCCCCGGCCGCACCGAAGAACGTTGATCCGGTCCTCAATACCGGTGACACCGCATGGATGCTCGTGGCTTCCGCCCTTGTTCTCCTGATGATTCCCGGCCTGGCGCTCTTCTACGGCGGCATGGTGCGCCAGAAAAACGTTCTCTCAACAATCATGCATTCCTTTGTCGCCATGGGAATCGTCGGTGTACAGTGGGCGATCATCGGCTACTCCCTCGCCTTCGGCCCCGACGCCTTCATGGGACTCATCGGGAATGCAAGCAAGGCGATGCTGAACGGTCTCATCACCTTCGGCAAGGACGGCAACCCCGTCTATGCCCTCTTCCAGAACGTCACCACCGAACCGGGCTCCATTCCGGAGTACGTCTTCGCCATGTACCAGGCGATGTTCGCCATGATAACCGTGGCCCTCATCTCCGGCGCCCTGGCCGAGCGGATCAAGTTCTCCGCCTACTGCATCTTTGTACTCCTCTGGACAACACTGGTCTATGATCCGCTGGCCCACTGGGTCTGGATGACCGACGGCTGGCTCTTCAAGAAGGGGGCCCTCGACTTCGCCGGCGGCACCGTCGTCCACCTCTCCTCCGGTATCTCGGCCCTGGCGGCCCTCACCTTCCTCGGCAAACGCCACGGCTTTCCCCATGAGCGGATGGCCCCCCACAGCCTGCCCCTGACCCTGCTGGGTGTCGGCCTCCTCTGGTTCGGCTGGTTCGGATTCAACGCCGGATCGGCCATCGTCGGCCCCAACTGCTCCGACGCCGCCGGCGGCCTCGCGGGTCTCGCTTTCACCACCACTACCATCGCCCCGGCAGCAGCCGGCCTTTCCTGGATGATAGCGGAGTGGATTCATGGCGGCAAGCCTTCCGCCCTCGGCTTCGGTTCCGGCGTGGTCGCCGGCCTCGTTGTCATCACCCCGGCAGCCGGCTTCGTGCAGCCCGGCGCAGCCCTCATCCTCGGACTCGTGGCAGGTGTGGTCTGCTACGGCGGCGTTCTCATGAAGGCCAAACTGAAATACGACGACTCCCTCGATGCCTTCGGCGTGCACGGGGTAGGCGGCACCACCGGGGCAATCCTGACCGGCGTCTTCGCCACCGTCGGGGCCAAGGGGCTCCTTGCCGGCGACGTGAAGCAGTTCGTCACCCAGCTGATCGCCGTTGTCGCGGCCGGCGCCTACGCCTTCATCGTCACCCTTGTCATCGCCTTCGTACTCCACAAGACCATCGGGCTCCGGGTGGAGAAAGAAGACGAAATCATGGGCCTCGACCAGACCCAGCATTCGGAAACTGCCTACAACTAGGCGAACGGACATTCATGCATATGATCGGCAAGAGGAAAGCCGCCAGTTGACCGGCGGCTTTCCTCTTGCCTGTTTTTAGGGCGATTCATGCTGCATTATTGTGCACTTTCCGGTTCACCGACCACCCCCCGCCGGCTGAAAGACGCTATTTCGGGCTATTCCGTGATGGCACGGCTTATGCGTATTACCCCCTGGAGTGGTATTCCTGCCGCACTTCCCGATATCCCGGCACCCCTTGGAAATGCGGCGCAACCGGTCAGAAGGCGGGAACGACCATGCGACTTCCCCTGCACAAATTCAGTGAGAACAAGATGTCCAAGCATCTTCTCTGCAAGGCCACGAAGCAGCCGTTTGCCAGCCAGATATCCCCTGATGGCCGGATCGACGAGCGGCTCCTCGAACAGCTCGCCTTCAACGAAAAAATGGCGGAGCTGGGCAAACTCGCCACCGGCATGGTCCATGAACTGAACACCCCCCTGTCGGTGATCGTATCCGCGGCCCAGATGATCCTCCGGGAAGACAACCTGTCGGACTTCAGCAGGGAGATGGTGGAGCGGATCGACCAGGAAGTCCAGCGTCTCTCCCAATTCACCAAGGGGCTCCTGTCATTTGCCCGCCGGGAGGAGGGGCCGGCTGTGGAAGCCGATCTCAACCAGCTTCTCCGGGAGGTCATGGCATTCCTCCGGTACGAGGCCCAGAAGCGCTCCGTCACCGTCATCGAAGAACTGGACTACCATCTTCCGACGATACTCGCCGATGGCAACCTTCTCAAGCAGATATTCATCAACCTCGTCATGAACGCCCTCCAGGCCATGGAAACCGGCGGCGCCCTCCTCCTCAGGACGGCGGTCCCCGACGACCGTTCCGTGGAAATCCAGATCGCCGACACCGGCACCGGCATCAACGACGACACCCTTGCCAGGATATTCGAGCCGTTCTTCACCACCAAGAAGGCGGGAGCCGGCACCGGCCTCGGCCTCTTCATCACCAGGACCATCGTCGAGCGTCTCGGCGGTCGGATCACGGTGCAGAGCGTTGTGGGAGAAGGGACTACCTTCACCGTCACCTTCCCGCTTCCCTCCTCCTGAAAGACAGTTGACCGATTGCCCCACTACCCCCTTGAAGGTTGCATCGTAGCCGGCTCCGTAGTATTGTACTTTCCTGACGGTCGGGGGTGGCAGGAAGTGTGCGTCCCCGGGGAGGAGAGGCAATGAGGGATTTTCTCGAAGCGGCGACCACTGCCGCCCGGGCCGCCGGCGCGCTCCAGCGGGAGCGATTCAGGACCGACGTTGCAGTGGACTACAAGGGGGAAAAGGACCTGGTCACGGAGGTTGACCGCGGCTGCGAGGAGCTGATTGTCGGCATGCTGCGGGAGAGGTTCCCCGGCCACGGATTTCTGGCGGAGGAGAACGATTACGGGAGGGGGGGGGGCGCCTGCACCTGGATCATCGACCCTCTCGACGGGACCACCAACTACGCCCACGGCTTCCCCTGGTTCTGCGTCTCCATTGCCCTGGAGATAGAGGGTGTGGTGAGCGTCGGCGTGGTCTACCAGCCGCTGTTGGATGAACTCTTCACTGCGGTACGGGGCGAAGGAGCGCTCCTCAATGGCCGACCGATCCGCACCTCGACGCGCCGCCCCCTGAAGCAGTCGCTGCTGGCTACCGGTTTCCCCTACGACCGGACGGGGGAAAACGAAAACAACTTCGCCAACTTCTTCAATTTCCAGTTGTCGTCCCGGGCCGTGCGCCGTGCCGGCTCGGCGGCCATGGACCTCGCCTATGTGGCGGCGGGGGTCCTCGACGGCTACTGGGAGATCAAGCTCAAGCCGTGGGACGTGGCCGCAGGCGCCCTCCTCGTGGCGGAGGCCGGCGGCCGGGTCACGAACCACCAAGGACTCCCCTACGCCATCCGCGACCACCGCATCCTCGCCAGCAACGGCCTGATCCATGAAGAGATGGTCGAGGTGCTGCAAAACCGATGAGAGATGAGAGTAGAAAGATGAGAAAGGCTGTTCCTCACGCTTCATCCTTCATTCTTAACTCCTCTACGGATACAGCCCCCGCACCTGCAATGCCTCAACCACCCGGCCAATCCCCAGCACCTGGGCCGCGGTGCGGTTATCGATCCGCTTTTCGTCAGCAATGGCAGTCACCTTCTTGAAGGCGGCCACCATCAGCTGGCGCAGACGGTTGTTGATTTCCGCCTCGTTCCAGAAATAGTTCTGCAGGTCCTGCACCCACTCGAAGTAGGAGACCGTCACCCCGCCGGCGTTGGCCAGGATGTCGGGGAGGACGAAGACCCCCTTGTCCTTGAGGATCTCGTCGGCGATGGGGGTGACCGGCCCGTTCGCCCCTTCGGCAATGAGCCGGGCCTGGACCCGGACGGCGTTATCCCGGTGGATCACGTTCTCCAGCGCCGCCGGCACGAGGATGTCGCACTTGAGGACGAGGAGTTCCTCGTTGGTGATCCGTTCGCAGCCGGCGAAACCCTCGAGGGTCCGGTGCCGGCTGAAGTGGCGCTGCAGTTCGAAGGGATTGATGCCGGCGCCGCAGTACCAGCCTCCCTCCTTGTCGCAGATGGCGACAACCTTCACTCCTTCCCGGAAAAGGGCGCGGGCCGCCGAACTCCCCACGTTGCCGAAACCCTGAACCGCCGCCGTGGCCCCCTCCAGCTTCATGTTCAGGCTTTTGGCCGCCTCCATCACCATGAAGACCACCCCGAGACCGGTGGCATCTGCCCGTCCCTCCGAGCCGCCGATGGCGATCGGCTTCCCCGTCACCACGCCGGGGACCGCGTGACCAACCTGCATGGAATAGGTGTCCATGAGCCAGGCCATTACCTGGGCGTTGGTGTTCACGTCCGGAGCCGGGATGTCCCGGTCCGGCCCGATGAAGCTCATGATTTCCGCCGTGTAGCGGCGGGTGAGCCGCTCCAGCTCGCCGGGGGAAAGCTCCGCCGGATCGCACTCCACCCCACCCTTGGCACCTCCGAAGGGGATGTTCATCACCGCGCACTTCCAGGTCATCCAGGCGGCCAGAGCCGTCACCTCATCCAGATCGACACTGGGATGATACCTGATCCCCCCCTTTGCCGGGCCTCGCACCGTGCTGTGCTGCACCCGGAAACCCTTGAAGACCCTGATGCGGCCGTCATCCATCCGCACCGGGACCGAGACCAGAAGGGAGCGCTCGGGATAGCGCAGCTTCTCCAGCAAGTTCGGGTCGCACGCCAGGTGCTTCTGGGCCTTGTCGATCTGGGCGAGCACCATCTGCCAGGGGTTGATTCTAGTGGTATCTTCGGGCATGTTTCCTCCTGAACGAAGAGTTTTAGAATCATTATACCTGATCGAGACGGCTTATCACCCCAGAAAATAGTTCTCGCCCCGTTGCGGCGGCTTTGCCGGCGGGGTACGTGATCTGATGCCGTTTCCGGATTGACGTGGCGGGCAACCGCCGGCTCCTCGGTGGCAGCAGACTGGCGGCACAGACAGGTCCGGGAAATTTGATTGCCTCTGGCGGTTCCGTTGCAACAAGACTCAGTGATCCAGAATAAAATACCCCGCAGCAAGCTGCGGGGTATCTCACACCATATTCGATTGCGTGTCTCGTGGCATAGCTACGGTACTTGTTCCCTATGATGATCAATATCACAGCACCTTCCCGTCACAACGCACGTCCTTTTCGGCGGCCACTTCCTGCGGAGTGCTGCTTCCACAGAAGACCTGTCGAAATATTTTACTGCGTATACGCCTCAATCTCGGTAATATGGCTCCAACTGTCTCCCGATCCGTTCACCACGATCCGGATCCGGTCCGTGGTCACCGCAGCGAAGGTGACCTTGCGCCACACTAGATTGTTGCCGGTTATGCTCCCCCCCGGCATCGTCACCCAGTTCGAGCCGTTCCAGTACTGTACGTCGAAGGCCGTTATGCCATACTTGGTGAAGGTCAGGGTTGCCGTCGGCTCCACCGGATTGGTGTAATTGTCCTGTACCGTAAAGACGTCGATCTCGTTGATGGTCTTCTGGCCGTTAAAGGTGACCTGGACCCAGTCCGGAAAGGTATTAGGCGTGGCGTCGAGCCACCCTCCTCCGGCACCCCAATTTGCGCCCGTGTGATCGCCATTGTTCACCGCCTGCACCGGGTAGCCGCTGCTGTATGTGGACGACGCCGTCGCCACCCCGCCGTTGGCCTGCAACGCCACGTTCACCCGCTGGCTTACTGGATTGTTCACGGTAACCGTTACGGCCGATTGCCCAATGTTGCCTGCCGGGTCGTACGCCTTGGCGGTAAGGGTGTAGCTTCCGTTGGCCACCGTAGTTGTGTCCCACTTGAAGGTATACGGCGTTGCATTACCGGCAGAGAGGAGTGTCCCCCCTATGTAGAACTCGACCATATTCACTGCAATATTATCGGAGGCGCTGGCACTGATCGTTACAATGCCGCTTAGTGCAGCTCCTGCGACTGGCGCGGTGAACGAGACGACCGGCGGAACCGTATCGCCGGCGACAATGACGGATACCGGTGCCGACTGGCCGACATTGCCGGACGAATCGCGGGCACTCGCCGTCAGGGAATAGGTTCCGAATGCCAGCGCTGAGGTATCCCACAAAAAGGTGAAGGGGGTCGCCGCGGAAAAGCCGATAGAGGAGCCGTTCGCCGCGAAATCGACGAGTGCTACGCCGACGTTGTCAGAAGATGTGATCGTAATCGCCACGGTCCCGGTCACCCTGGCTCCGGCTGCAGGGCTGACAATCGAAACTGTCGGAGGGACCACGTCGACCACCGATATCGCCGTCGGTGCGGAATCGGCAGTTGCCCCCAGGTTGCCGTAGGCCCGGGCCATCAGGTTGTATGGCCCAAGGGGTACGTTTGGCCAGGTGTAGCTGTAGGGGGGAGTGACGGCAGAGCCCAGCAGGGTGCCGCCGCTGTAAAATTCAACCTTGCGGAGCGTCCCGTCGCCGTCACTGGCGGTCGCGGTCAAGGTGACGGTTGCGGGGCCGGGGATGACCGCCCCATTCGCCGGTGCCGTCAGGGTCACACTCGGCGCGGCGTTCCCGCTTGCCGCGGTATACGCCTCAATCTCGGTAATATGGCTCCAACTGTCTCCCGATCCGTTCACCACGATCCGGATCCGGTCCGTGGTCACCGCAGCGAAGGTGACCTTGCGCCACACTAGATTGTTGCCGGTTATGC
>Ga0335082_10000901_pt1 | contig 31207 bp, 33 predicted proteins | sample Lox_Sample_41_FD_206718 | JGI IMG/M metagenome (GOLD analysis project Ga0335082, IMG submission 206718) | Soil microbial communities from Loxahatchee National Wildlife Refuge, Florida, United States - Lox_Sample_4.1 | ecosystem: Environmental > Terrestrial > Soil > Wetlands | place: USA... | reverse complement strand
GCATGACACCCACACCGGCCGTACGCTCGCGTTTGCGATCGTCGGCAAGCCGTCGTGGGCCACGTTCAACAGCAAGACCGGCACGCTCGCCGGTACGCCGAGCGCGGCGAACGTCGGGCGTTATCCCAACGTCGAGATCGTCGTGAACGACGGTCTGAGCTCCGCGGTGCTGCCGGCATTTGCGATCACCGTGCAGGCGAGCAGCGGCGCCAGCTCCACGGTGAAGCTCTCCGGCACGCCGGCCACCAGTGTAGTGGCCGGCCGCGCCTACGCGTTCCAGCCGACCGCGACCGATTCCGCGGGCAAGGCGCTCGCGTTCTCGGTGGCCAACAAGCCCGCATGGGCGACGTTCAGCATCTCGACTGGTCTGCTGAGCGGGACGCCGAGCAGCTCGCAGAGCGGCAGCTACGCCAATATCACCGTGACTGCGAGTGACGGCAGTGCGTCCGGGTCGCTGGCCCCGTTCACGATCACGGTCACTGCACCGCAGTCCAGCAGCGGGTCCGCGACGCTGTCGTGGATCAATCCGACGCTCAACACCAACGGTACCGCGCTCACCGACCTGGCGGGCATCCACATCTACTACGGCACCTCGCCCTCGAGCCTCAACAACATGGTGGACGTGACCGGCACCGGTGAGACCAGCTACACGATCAGCAATCTTCCGGCCGGCACCTGGTACTTCGCCGCCACGGCCTACACCAGCGGGGGCGTGGAGAGCGGCCTGTCGCAGGTGAACAGCAAGACCATCAGCTGATGCCGAGGGCGGCCGGAGCGCTCCGGCCGCCCTCAGTGCACCCATCCGCTGAACCGCCGCCACGCGCCGCTCGAGGCCGCCGCGCACGCCGCTCGCGCCGGGCTCGTTGCGGTCTCGGCTCGCGCTTGCCTACGCTCGCAGCGAGCGCAAGTGCGGAGCCACCCGTGCGGCTGTTGGACCACATCGCCCAGTGCAGCACACCGTTTGTCGTCAGCCAGGACGACGGCACGCCCTGGCGGCTGAGCGGCGCGAGCGATTTTGCGCCGCGCCTGCAGCGCTGCCCGCTGCGTTACGTGCTCGGCGATGATCTGGTACGCACCTGCATCGCCCTCGCCTACGCGGGCGGCGATGAGCTCGGCGCATGCCTGGACCTACTGCATCTGCCGGCCGAGCAGGTGTGGATCGAGTGGGACGAGGAAGTGCGGCGCGCCGAGCTGCGGCGCTGGCTGCCCGCCTCGGATGCGCCCGAGGCACCCGCCGCACTGCGCGCCGGGGCACTGCTCAGCGCCCACCCGGGGTGCCGCGGCGGGACCCTGCGCACTTTCTGGCTGCCGGCGGACGAGCCGCGCGAGCCGTTGCTCGCCCCCATCGAGACGCTCCTGGATCTGGATGCGGCCACACCGGCCGCGACCAGCGCGGAACTGTTGGACGGCGGCTGCGTGAGTGTCGGTGACCCCGGCAGCCGGCCGCTCGAGGCCTTACTGCAGTGCGCCCGCTTCCGGCTGGACGGCGCGTGGCTGCGCTACTACCGCGCAACCGCCACCGATGCTGCGGCCCGCCGGGACGTGATCGAGCGCTCCCTCGGCGCCGTGGCCTTCGATGTGCCGCTGCTGCTGGCGCTGTTCCTGCTGCTGTCGATCCGCGCCGACCTCATGCGTGTTCCGGTAAACCCCATGCGCCTGAACGCCAAGCGGCTGCGGCTCGGCCGGCGCCCGCTGCTCGAACACCTGGAGATCTCCGCGCCAGTGCTGGCACCTCCCCCGGCGTGGCGCCAGGAAGCCGCGGCCGGCGGGCGGCGCGGGCCGCGCTTTCACCACGTGCGCGGCCACCTCGTGCGCAGGCGCGATACGGTCTACTGGCGGGCACCGCACTGCCGCGGGCACCTGCGGCTCGGGAGCGTACGCACCCGCACGGTCGAACTCGGCCTGCCGAGCTGACTACTCGAGCAGGAAGGGGTCGAGCCGGTCACGGTAGCGCCGGCTGAGAGTGAGGCGGGTCCCGCGCCGTAGGACCAGCTCGTAGTCACCGTGAAACAGCGGATGCATCTCGGCGATGTGCTCGACGTTCACCAGGGTCGAGCGGTGCACACGCACGAAGCTCGCCGGATCCAGCCGCTCCTCCAGCTGCGCCAGCGGCTGGCGGAAGGAGAAGCAGCGGCCGGCGGCGTAGATCTTGACGTGCTTCGCCGCGGCCTGCACGAACTCGATGTCGCGCATGGCCAGCACCACGACCTTGCCGCGCTCGGCCAGCAGCAGCCGCGTGCGTCCGGCGGCCAGCGCCGGACGTGCCGCGGCCGCGGCGCCGTTGCGGTTCGCGATCAGCGATTTGGCGCGCGCCAGGGCGCGGGCGAAGCGCTCATCGTCGAAGGGTTTCAGGAGGTAGTCGACGGCACCCACGCCGAAGGCATCCATAGAGCGATCGGAGTAGGCGGTCACGAAGATCACGTAAGGATTCACGCCACTCTCGGCGAGGCTCGCCACCAGCTCCAAGCCATCGAGCTCGGGCATGCGAATGTCCAGCAGCATCAGCTGCGGTGCATTCTCGCGCGCGTGCGCCGCCGCCTCGGTGGCCGAGCTGAAGGTAGCCACGACGTTGATGTCGGGGTCACCACGCAGCAACTTCAGCACGCGCTTCAAGGCGAGCGGCTCATCGTCCACGACGACCGTCGAAATGGCAGCATTCACGCGAGGTCCCTCCTCTGGAGTCGCGTCACCGCGTAGTCGCGCAGTGGCAGGTCGAGATAGGCACTCGTGCCGCCCTGCGGATCCGGGCCGATGGTCAGGCGCGCGTCATCGCCGTAGGCGGCGTGCAGCCGCAGCACCACATTCCCCAGGCCGTGGCCATAGTCGGCCGGCGACAGATCGGTGCGCAGCCGGGGGCTGCTGTTGTTGACCGCGATGCACAGCCGGTCGTCGATCACCGAGGCCGCGACCCGTACGTGCAGCACCGCGCCGCTGTCGTCACGGCCGTGCTCGATGGCGTTCTCGGCGAGCGGCTGCAGCAAGAGGGCAGGCACGCTCGCCCCGAGCGATTCGGGACTCGCATCGATCGCGATGCGCAGCGCATCCGAGAAGCGCATCTGCTGCACCGAGAGGTAGGCCTCGAGTCCGGCGAGCTCAGTCGCCAGGTCCACCCACGACCAGTGACTGCTCTCGAGCGCGTGCCGCAGGAAGTCCCCGAGACGCGCCAACATGGCGGATGCCTGGCGCGGACTCTCGTCGATCAGCACGCTGATGGCGTGCAGCGAGTTGAAGAGGAAGTGCGGCTGCAGCTGCGCGGACAGCATCGCCATGCGCGCCGCGGCGCAGGCGGTGGCGAGCTCGGCGGCGCGCAGCGCCTCGCGGTGATGCCGCCGCGACACCAGCACCAGCGCGATGGCGCACAGTCCCAGAACATAGGGAGGCAGGAAGAAGCGCATGGGCATCGCCCAGTACTCCCAGCCCGGGTCCTGCAGCCACAGCCGGAAGGACTGGTTCATCTCCGCGATGCGGCCGTCGACGAAGCCGCCGGCAAGAGCCAGCGCTACGGGCGCCCACGCCATGACCGCCAGCGCCATGACTGAGTGGAGAAGCACGACGCGCGCCTGCGCCCACTGCCGCTGCGGCCAGCCGAGCGCTATGGCACCGCGGTACGCCAGCGCCGCCACCAGGAACACCATCAGGTGCTGCAACGCCCGGGCGGCGCTGGACAGTACGTAGCCGTGCTCGGTGTGCGTGCCGCTCGCCGGCAGCATCCACAGCAGCGCCGAGCAGGTCACGATGAACCAGCACGCGCCACCCACGCTCCAGATGACCCCCCAGGGATTGTCGTCGCCGTGCAGCGCAGATCCCCCGCCTTCGGCGGCATCACCGTCGCTCGCGGTGAAAGCCTCGGGCGGACGCGAGCGCATGCTCGGCAGCACGCCGTGGGGAACGAGCGACTCCGGAAAGGCCATCGCTCAAGTCTATGGCCAGCCCCGGATCCACAGTCAGCGGACCGGCGTGAACGGGACTCGTCACGGCGCAAGCGGCGGCGCCGGTGTGCCCTCAGAGGGCTCGAGCCTGGTCGCTGCGGATGGTGCGCCCGCTCGCCCACAGGTGCCAGGCGGCCCAGAAGCCGGTGGGTGCAAGCACGAGCTGCGCCCAGCGCAGCGATTCGTTCCCCGCGCCGAAGTAGTCGCGGAACACATCGCTCAGCAAACCGATCAGCTGCGGGGCGACCACGAGGTTGCCGAAGTTGGCGAGGAACAGCAGCAGCGCGCACGCCGTGGCCCGCATGTTGGCGGGCACGACGTTTTGCAGCAGCCCGAGGATCGGGCCGATGTAGAAGTACACCCCCGGGATGAACAGCCACAGCATGAGGGTCGCCAGGCTGAGGGAGCTCACCCAGTAGGCGAGCACCGACGGAATGGTCGTCAGCACTACCACCACGGCCAGCAGGCGTGCGACGTAGCGCGGGTCGGCGGCGACGCGCCGGCTGACGAGCACCGCGGCCAGCACCGTGCTGGCCGTGCCCGCGATCAGGTGCATATAACCGAGCAGCCCGCCGGCCTCTCCGACGCTCAGGTGGTGGAAGCGCTGCAGGAACGCCGTCGTCCACACCATCAGACCCCAGCTCCACAGCGTCGCCACCGAGCCGCCGAGCACGAGGTGCACGGCCGAGCGCTGTCCCGCGATAAAGCGCAATGTTTCCCGGTAACTGCCCGCCGTGGGCGAGTGACCACGGTCGAGCCCGCCACGAATGGGCTCGCGCACCGTGAGCCACACGAGCAGTGCCAGCATCGTTCCCGGGACTCCCAGTACCAGGAACGCGGCGCGCCAGCCGCGGGTCTCGGCCACCTCGCCCGCGAGCCAGGAGCCGAGCCACGCGCCGAGGCAGGCACCGAGGGCGAACACGGTCAGCGCCATCGGGCGGCGCTCCGGTGGAAACTTGTCCGCGAGAATCGAGGTCGAGGGCGCCGTGCCGCCGGCCTCCGCAACGCCGACGCCGATACGGGCCAGCACCAGCTGCAGCGAGGTGCGTACGAACCCGCACGCGGCGGTCATGAGCGACCATGCTGCCAGTGCCACGGCGAGGATGTTGCGGCGGTTGGCACGGTCGGCGAGAGCGGCGACCGGAATGCCGACGCCGATATAGAACAGCCCGAGCCACCAGCCGGTGAGCGCCCCGAGGCGCGTGTCGCTCAGGTGCATCTCCTGCTTGATCGGCTCGATCAGCGTCGAGATGGAGAAGCGATCCGCGATATTGAGCGCGTACACCGCGGTCAGCACCGCCAGCACGTACCAGCGGTCGGCAGGCGCAAGCCGGGGTGGTGGCGCGGCGGCCGGCGGGGCGCTCACGCGCTCACGGACTCCAGCTCCAGTCGGCAGCGCTCTTGCGGCAGCCACCGCCGCCTGCTCCGGTCCAGGCGCGCCCACGCACCGCACGTCCGCTCGCCGCGCCCGTGGCCTCAGCGCCGCGCAGCGCGCGCACGCCGTTCACCCAGACGTCGGTGACGCCCGTGGCGAGCTGCTGTGGCTCATCGTAGGTCGCGTGGTCCTGCACGGTCGCCGCGTCGAACACGACGACGTCGGCGAAGTAGCCGCTCTTGAGTGCGCCGCGATCCTCGAGTGACAGCGTGCTGGCCGGAAAAGCGCTGAGCTTGCGAATCGCCTCCTGCAGCGTGAGCACGTGCTCCTCGCGCACGTACTTGGCCAGCACCCGCGCGAAATTGCCGTAGGTACGCGGGTGGCGACTGGCCTTAAGGAACACGCCCTCGGGGGCCGGGGCGTCGGCATCGGAGTCGAAACTCACCCAGGGCAGCGCGACTTCCCGCCGCACGTTTTCCTCTGACATGAGGAAGTAGGCGACACCGACCCGCGACCCGTCTTCGATGACCAGATCGACGATCGCGTCCTCGGGACTGACGCCGCGCGCCTGCGCCACGGCGGCGAGCGTCTTGCCGGTGAGCGGCTTGAGTGCGGGGTTCTTGAAGGCGAGCAGCAGCATGCCCTTTGCTCCGGCGGCCGCGCCGAGATTCTCCCAGCCGGGGGACGGGTCACGCATGTCGCGGATGACGCGTGCACGGGTCGCCGGGTCCTTGAGGCGGGCGATCCAGGCCTCGAGGCCCCCGTCCTGCACCCAGGGCGGCATGGCGGCATCAAAACCCGTCGCGCCGGCGGTATAGACGTACATGTCCGCTGTGATGCGCGTGCCGGAGGCACGAGCCGCCTCCACCGTGCGCACCAGCTCATCGAGCTTGCCCCAGTTCTTCTGCCCGGCGGCCTTGAGGTGATAGATCTCCGCGGGCGCCCCGGAAGCCCTGGCGATGTCGATGGTTTCCTGCACGGCCTCGATCAGCCGGTCGCCCTCGCTGCGCATGTGGGCGCTGTAGAGGCCGCCGCAGCGCGCCGCTTCGCTCGCGAGCGCGATGAGCTCGCTGGTGTGGGCAAAGGTGTTGGGCGCGTAAATGAGCGCGGTCGTCACCCCGAGGGCGCCCTGCTCCATCGCCTGCCGCACCAGCAGCTGCATCTGCGCCAGCTGTGCCGGGGTCGGCGCGACGTCGCGCTCGCCGAGCACGTAGGTACGGACCGTGCCTGCTCCGACGTAGGAGGCGACATTAGGCGCGATGCCACGGCGCTCGAGCTTGCTGAGGTACTGTCCGAGCGTCGTCCAGTCGACCGCGTACTTGATGTCAGCCTGCCGCTGCACGGCGTGGGTCTTCATCTGGGCACTCAGGGGCCCCATCGAGTCCTCGCCGATCACCTCGAGGGTCACGCCCTGGCGCAAGTCACTTAGCGCGCGCCCGTCGGCGATCAGGGACTCCTCGGGATGCGCGAGCATGTTCACGAACCCGGGCGCGACCGCCCGGCCATGGGCATCGAAGTGCTCGTGCGCCTTCCCCGGGGCATGGGGGCCCGCATAGACGATGCGGTCACCGCGGATCGCGACATCTCCTATATAAGGAGTTCCGCCGCTGCCGTCGTAGACGGTGCCGCCGCTGATCAGGAGGTCATAGGTCTGCGCTGCCGCAGGCTGGGCCGCCGACAGACTCAGACACATGGCGAGAGCCTGCAGAATGACCGGCAAGCGGGTTGATGCCCGCAGGACGGGGGCTGGTGGCACGCGGCACCTGTTGAGCGGCTAAATCGCGGACGACACCTTAACTTAATTCAGCTCCCGGCCGCGACGGGCCGGTGCGCACCTACAGCACCTACGGGCCAGTTCCCACTTATGGGCAGCCGGGAGCTTGCGAGTATCTTTGCATTCCGCCCGGACGGCGGCGGCGGCAAGGAAGGCCACCATGACAGGCGTCGAAGGTCGTGCAATGACTGCGACAGCGGAGGCTCTCTCACCCCCTGCTGAGGAGCCGATGATCGATCCCTGCCCCGAGCTGGATGAAGAGGCGGACCGCATGGTGTTCGCCGTGGCCGGCTGCGGCAATGTCCCGGCCGGGCATCCGGCCGGGCGCTCGCGGCAGTACGAGGATCTCGAGAGCGGCGAGCCGCCCTACTGGGCGACGTGGGTCATCTACTGAGATCTCCGGCGACGGGGCGCCCCGCGGCGCCCCGTGCCGGAATGCTCCACTTCAGGCCTTGGCCTTGTAGGTGAATTTCTGGCCCGCGACGGTCGCCTGGTACATCGCGCCGCCCTTGACGATGGTGAACACGGCGAGGCCTTTGTAGTACTTGCCGGCAGTCGTCGCATCCTTCATGCCGCCGCTCGCCCCGGCGCTGGCGCCGGTGGTACCGACGCTGCCACCGGCCGCGGCCGTGATGGCCACCGCGCTCACGTCGGCGCCGAACTCGAAATCACCCTTGGTGAATTCGTCGAACGCGCGCTGGTCCTCGAAGAACACGATCTGACTGTAGGCCTTCCCACCGGCCTGGAAGCCGACGCTCACCTGCGTCACCGAGGTGTCCCCCACGTACTTGCCGTGTACGTACACGCGGCCCGTGCCATGAGCGCCACCGACCACGAAACCACCCTCGCCGACGGTGGGAAACACGGCGTACCCGTAGCAGTGGCTGAAGAACCAGCGGCTCTCGCCGGCGTTCTTGAACAGTGCCACCGTGTCGTCGTACGAGCTCGCCCACAGCGAACCGGCCAGCAACAGCCACATCGCGCCCGCGAGCGCACCAATCTTCCGCTTCATAAACTGCTCCTCAGTAACTCAAGCGTGAGCGTCGGACGTAACTCTCAAGCCAACGCCGCGTCAAGTCCGTAGGCCAGGCCGAGGGACTCGTGTAGGCACGGATTGACAGTCGCGGCCCGGACCCTGCGGCAGCCATCGCGGCCGATCTTCGCGACTCCCCCGGCGGTTTCCGCGACAATGCCCTATCCAGATAACCGGAGCAGCACCTATGGGCGCCGAAGGAGAGGCCACGGATCCAGCAGCGCAGCTGCCGGGCCTGGAGCTGCTGCGCCAGATGATTGCCGCCGGCCGGCGTCCCGGGATGGCCGTGTCACTCGATTTCGCCCTGGTGGAGGTCGATAGCGGCCGCGCCGTGTTTGCAGGCAAACCCGGGAAACACGCCTACAACCCCCTCGGTATCGTGCACGGCGGCTACGCGGCGACGCTGCTCGACTCGGCCTGCGGCTGCGCGGTGCACAGCCAGCTGCGGGCCACGCAGAGCTACTCGACGCTCGAGCTCAAAGTCGCCTATCACAAGGCCATGACACAGGACACCGGCGTGGTGCGCGCCGAGGGTCGCGTGGTCTCGCTCGGCCGGCGAGTCGGGTTCGCCGAGGCCGCTCTCCGAGATGCGGCCGGAACTCTCTACGCCTCGGCCACCTCGACGCTGCTGATCACCGAGCGCTGAGAGAGGCCTGGGCCGCGTCCGCACTTCAGGGCAGTGATCCCGTACGCGATGTGGACACCTCGGGCGCCTCGACCTCGGTGGCGCCCCGGGGCGCCGGATGACGGGGCGCATGGCTGCCCACGTGCCCAGGGAGCCAGCTATTGAGCGTCGAATGGTCCAGTTCGGCGCGGAAATACTGCTCGAGTTCGCGGGTGAAACGGCGCACGTCGCGCGGCGGCGCGAAGCGCCGGCCAAGGCGAACCCGGTAGGTGATGGGCAGCGACGGCACCCGGAACAACGGCCAGCCCTTGCTGAGGTACGGCGAATCCGTCTCGATCAGCAGGGTCAGGATCGGCGCCTGGGCGTGCTTGGCGATCGTGCCGACGGTGAGCTGAAAACGATTGACGGGATTACGGACGGTGCGCGTGCCCTCGGGAAAGAGCAGCAACGCCGCGCCGCTGCGCACCGCGGCCACGGCCTCACCGATCATGCGCCGCGGCGCCGCGTTGCCGATGAAGCGCGCCAGTCGCGCGCCGGGCCCCAGGAACGGATTGCGCAGCATGGCGCTCTTCATGATGCACACCATGTCCGGGTGGTACGCGAGCAGCAGGATGGCGTCGAACAGGCCGGGGTGGTTTGGCGCGAGCACCACGGAGGACTCCTGCGCGAGTTCCTCCAACGCCCGTGTGTCGAGTTTGATGGCACCCACCCGGACCATCACCGCGAGATACCAGCGGAAGCCGCGGCAGATGCCGCGGCGCCCCAACACCGCACCGGCTCGCGGCGGGAGCAGTAAGCGCGCCGGCAGCGCGATCAGCGACCAGCCCAGGCACAGCGCGCCGAACAGCGGCAGCCCGAAATAGAAAATGAGATACGTGCCGAGACCCGCACTTCCTGCACGCACGCGCATATTCCGCTGCCCCCCGTCCCGGGCGCCGGCTCGACCGGCTTTCACGAGGCCCGATTATATTGGGAGCCGCGCTCGGGACGAACTATTGGGGGGCGCCGCGCCGCCCCTCGGCCTAAGCGCCGGCGCGCACCGGGCTGCCCGGGGCGAAGCGCCCGCGCCAGAGCCGGGCGATCCCGAGCGTCATGAGCGGCAGCACGTAAACCGCGAGAAAGACGTACGCGAGTGCACGGTAGCCGCGTGCAATGAGCGCGACCAGGCCGAAGCGCTCGGCGATGAACATCGACAGCGTCAGCACGGCGAGGGTGAGCAGCAGGCGCGCGCGGCGGCCCAGGTCCGCGCCGTGCCGCGATCGCCAGGCCGCGACGCGCTCATTGATCGCATGCACCGAGCCCGTACCGCTCTCGAGCAGCGCGGAGAAGATCATGAGCTGGAACAGCAAATGGAAGAACGGCAGGTCGAGCCGCTGTAACAGGAAGTCCGAGGGTAGAGTGGCGGCAGCGATCTCGGGGTAATACGCGATCATGCAGATGAAGAACAGCAAACCCGGCAGCATCGCCAGGGGGCCGGCGATAAGACCCGCGATCAGCGCATCGCGCGAACTCGTCAGGTGCCGCAGCACCGGCAGGATGACCACCGCGCCGACGATGTTGTAGCCAGCATAGAACACGCCGCCCCCAAACCAGCCGCTCATTGGCGCGGGCTGTGCAAACCCCGCCGCGATGCGCCCGCCGAAATGGGTGAGCGCGAGCACCACGAACAGCACGTAAACCCCATAGAGGAGGAAGGATACGTACTTGAACAGCCGTTCCACGGCGACGTTGCCGAAGGTGGCGAACAGCGCAATGCCTGCGGCCAGTGCCAGCGTCCCGACGAGGGGTGCCAGACCGAGAGTCGCGGCGCCGATCGCGCCGGCGGCCGCACCGAATACCGCGAGGATCAGCACCACGAACAGCAGGTAAGCCGCCTCGAACGCGATCCAGCCCGGGCCGAGCAGCGCGCGCACGAAGGTGAGGTAGTCGCGGGCACCGGTGGCCCGCGCGAACAGGAAGGTCGTGACGCACACCACGCTCCAGATCACCGTCGCGAGCAGCATCCCCGCCAGCCCGCCCCACGGCCCACTCGGCAGGAAGAACTCCGCAAGCTCGCGACCGGTAGCGTAGCCACCGCCGATCACGACGGCCTTGTACGCGAAACCAGGCAAAAAGAAGCGCTGAAACCTCGATGACATCCGGGATCCGACCGTGGTGTGCGATCGGCGGCGCTCCGAGGCGCTCCTGGCGGGCTATAGCCGCCGGCTTGCGCGCGCCGGGCACGCCGCGCCACGCCGGATCATACCGTTGACACACCTCGTCGCGGCGGCAAGGTGGTGGCGCAGAAAGGGCGTGCAGGTCAAGCACGTAGTCGGACCGCGAATCCGGATGACACCGTCAGACTCGACGCATCTGGCGCGAGTTTCGCCGTCGCTGCCGGCGCCGCGCACGGATCAGGCGTACCGGCCGTTGGTCGGATTCGCGCTCGTCTCAAACATCGGCACGCCGTGGATCATCGTGCTGCGCACCCGCCTCGATCCCCGACGTCTCACCGGCGGGGATAACTGACGGCATTGCCCTGAGTGGAGAATATGTGCCGATCCGGAGATCCGGCGCGTCCGCCGTTATCACCTGCTTCGCGCGCACCTTCAGGCTGGGGCGGGAGAGCTCGCAGCGCAACGCTGAGGAGCGCGCCGCGCTGACCGGTCAGTCGGACTTCTCCGACTGAGAGAGACTGATCAGCTCGCCCGCGAGATCGGGATCCTCGCTCGAGCACACGCCGAGCACCAGGGCGCTCTCGCAGTCCTTGGCGAGATAGGCATGGCCCATCGTGCTGTCGATATAGATCCCCTGCCCGCTACTGAGCACGACCGGGGTGTAGAACTGCAGGTGTACCTCGATCGTGCCCTCGAGCACGAAGATGAACTCCTCGCCCTGATGGCGCACCATTTCGCCGAACTGGAGGATATCGTGGGCCCGGATGCGCGTGAGGATGGGCACCATGCGCTTCTCACGGAGGTCGGCGCACAGGTACTCGTAGTCATAGTTGGGGGTCGAAATCTCGATCGAATTGCCGTCGCCTGTCAGGCTGCGGCGTGCCGTGACGACCTTGGGCGCCTCGGCGCCCGGCGCCTCCGCTGGGGCGAGGAACTCGGCGAGAGTCATGCCGAGGCGTAAAGTGAACTGTTGCAGCTTGTCGTAGGTCAGGGAGAGCTTGTCAGCCTCCACCTTGGCCAGCGTCGAGAGCGGGATACCCACTTTCTCGCTCATCTGGCGCAGCGTCCAGCCTTGCTGCTGTCGCAGCTGGTGTATGAGGCTCCCGAGCGTACGGTCGCCCTTGGCTCCGGCTTTCCCTCGTTTCACACGTACGCGTTTCATGATCGGCTCCGAGCGCATCGCGCCTCGGCAGCGCCGCCCTCCCCAAGATTCCCGGCGCAGAGCCTAACGACTCGCGCGGCAAAGTCACGCCTCAAATAGGCCGTGCGCGCTCCAAAAAGGGCTGCTAGACTGCACATAGTCTACATTAAGAGATTTATTTCTCTTAATGGGCCTATTGGGCACGCTCCGGCTAGGGGAGGACGGCGAATTGCCCAGCACCCAGTACGCGGTCAGCCAGGGGAGTCCTCGACAGAAGTGCGCATGCAAACCATCGCTCCGAAGAATCGTCTGACATTTCTTAACCGATACGACGAGGCTCCGGGGGTAGGCTTCGCACCCGTCGCTGACACCGGCCGCCACCTACATCCCACGGCGGCTCTGATACCCGGAGACACCGCACGCTTGAGTGATCCATCCTTCGAGGCTCGGCGCCAGCCCTCGAGTCAGCAGTCAGCTCATGTCGAGGAGTACGCGCTCGCCTCGTGTCGCGCCGCCATCACGCGCGCGTTCGATGAGATTGCGCGGCTCTCACAGAGCGTGAGTCCCGGTCGACAGCTCGACAGCGGCGAGCTGCTGCGCACCGCAGAGCGCGCGATGGCGCGGGCCTGGGCCGAGACGTTCGCGGGTGACTGACTCCCGTACCTCGTGAATCACCGCACACCGACTCAACGGCCGCTGCCGAGCGCGCGCGGCCGGTAACCGCAACAGCCTTCGTACACCCTGATTGCCCATGCCTTTCCTGCATCCCCTGCGACCCTACACACGCGAGCACGTCGAGTCCCTGAACCCCAACCAGGTGGGTGTCTACGGCATATTCAGCAACGGGCGCTGCATCTACGTGGGGCGTGGGGACATCCGCGAGCGGTTGCTCGCGCATCTGGACGGCTACATGGCCTGCGTCAGCGGGTCGCGCATGACGCACTGGACGGGTGAAGTGACTGCGGATCACATGCTCCGCGAGCAGCAGCTCATCCTTGAACTGACTCCGCTGTGCAATCTGCGCGCGGGCTAGGATCCCGCGTAACCGGTGCCGTCGAAGCGCCCGGAGATGCGCCCGAAGTAATAGTCACGACCGTCGACGCTGATGCGCGTGAAGAGCGGTTCGACCCGGATCTCCAGCTGCTGGCCCGTTACGCTGTCGATGACCTTGAGGTCGCGCACCGCCCCCGGCAGCCGCAGCACGTTGAGCAGCCGGCCGAACGCCGCGCGCATGCGGCCGCAGGCCACCGTCCACCGCGATGCGCCGGCGGCCAGCGGCGATCCTGCATAACGGCTGCGAAAGGGCGCAGGCATGCGCGGCTCACTGCGATCCATCGCCCGGCCGCGATCTGCGAGCGGGCGGGGATTGCGGCTCGTGCTGCCAGGCACCGGTCACCCTGGCCAGGAGTGCGGTGAGCGCCGCGAGGGACGCGCCGGTGTTCGCGGGGCTGCGTAGCTCATCGAGGATGCGGGCAATCTCATGCGAGGCCCGGCGGTGGCTGCCGAAGCGATAGAAATGTACGGCCGTAGCGACGTTCGGGAAGTGGCGTAAATGGGCGCTGGCGTGGCGCAGCTGCGCCCACAGGCTGAAGAACTCATCGCGAGCACGCTGCGGCTGCGCGCGGCGCCCTGCCGCGAGCTCGAGCAAGGACTGGCGACTGATCTCCAGGACCATAGGGCTTCCGTCCGACTCGGACATGACGATGATCATGGCGTGTGCTGCGTGGCTGCCGAGTCGCCGCACCCCGCGGCTCCTGTCACGGACCCCTCATCGCGTCAGTTGACCTGGAACACCGTGCCGCCGCCGCCCGCACCGCCCGCAGAGGTCAGCCCGTACAGCGTGCCGTCGGCGCTCTCGATGGGAGTACCGTAGGGCGTCTGTCCGTCGCTGCCTGCGCCGAAGGAATAGAGCACCGCCTCCGAGCCGCCCGGGGTGATCTGCACCAGCGCGCCGGCGTTGTTCGCGCCACCGGCGGGGGTGAGCGCGTAGAAATTGCCATCGCTGGCGAGCAGCAGGTCGCCGTAGGGATTGACGCCATCGGGCCCCGCGGCGAAGGAGTACAGGAGCGACTCGGTGCCGTCCGCGGCGATCGCGAACACCGTGCCGGTGGAGTTTGTGCCGCCATCGCGGGTCAGTCCGTACAGGGTACCGTCCGCGGTCTGGACCAGTGCCCCGCTCGGGTCCGCCCCATCGGTGTTGGCACCGAAGGAGTGCACCACACTCTCCGCACCCAGCAGCGTCACCCGGAAAACCGTGCCGGCCCCGTAGGCACCGCCGGCCGAGGTCGTCCCGTAGAGCTCACCATCCTGAGCCTGGATCAGCCCGCCGAAGGGTGCCTGGCCGTCGGGAAGCGCGCCGAAGGAGTACAGCACGGACTCCGCGCCCTGCAGGCTGACGGCGAACACGGCACCAACTCCATTCGCTCCACCGGCGAGGCTCGTGCCGTAGAGATTGCCGTCGCTAGCCTGCAGCAGGCCGCCGTAGGGCTGCTGGGCGTCGGTGCCGCTGCCGAAGGTGTACAGCACCGACTCGACGCCCGCGGCGCTGATCACGAAGACCACGCCCTGACCGTTGCTGCCTCCGTAGGCAGTCGTGCCGTAGAAGTTGCCGTCGCTCGCCTGGATGAGGCTGCCGTGGGGATTGGCGCCGTCGGCGCCACCGCCGAAAGAGTGCAGCACGCTCTCCGTGCCGTCGGCCGCGATCCGAAACACGCAGCCGAGTCCGTAGGCACCGCCGGTGTACGTCACTCCGTAGAAGTTGCCGTCGGCACCGGCGAGGAGACTGGCGTAGGGCGATGTCCCGTCGGCGAGTGCGCCCGCGAATGCATGCAGCACGGACTCACTGCCCGGACCGCACGCCACGGCAATGTCGTTCACGTCCGCGTTGCCGACGCTGCCGCTGCCGTTGGTGATGCTGCAGTCTACCCCCGGCGGATGGGCGAGGACCCGCACGTCGTAGCTCGCTCCGAGCGGCAGGCCGCTCGGCAGAGTGAACGTCGCCGCGTTCGCGAGCACTGCCAGCGTGTCGCTGCCATTGGCGAGCACCAGGCCTGAGGCGCCGAGGCCGGAGATCGACCCGCCCACCGTGAAGCTGCCGGTGCCGCACACGACCGCGACATCCGTGACCGCCACCGCGCCCACCGTGCCGCTGCCATTCGCGACCGCGCAGGTGAGGCCGAGCGGCTGACTCTGCACCACGATGTCGTAGTGCGCCCCCGTGGGCAGCGCGCCCGGCATGGTGAAGCTGCCGCTGCGCCCTGGCACCGCGAGGGTATCAGCGCCGTTGGCGAGCACCAGGCCCGAGGCCGAAAGACCGCTCAGCGTCCCGCCGACTGCGTAGGTCTGCGGCGAGCACACCACCGCGAGGTTGCTCACGTTGGCGGCCGGCATCGTGCCGGAGGGATTATTCACGGCGCACTGCAGTCCGGCCGGTGCGCTCTGAACCGTCACCGCGTATTGGGCGCCGTAGCTGACGCGCGCCGCCAGGGTGAACGTCGTCGCTCCCGGCGCCACTGCCTGGCTGTCGGCGCCGTTGGCGAGGACCAGCCCGGCGTTTGCGCCGAGTCCGCTCACCGTGCCACCGAGGGTGTAGGACTGAGCGGTGCAGTTCACGACGACGCTGCTGACGTTGGCTGCCGGCATGGTGCCGCTGCCGCTCTGCACGCCGCAGGCGAGGCCGGTGGGCTGGGTAAGCACGGTGACGCTGTAGGCGCTGCCGGAGGCGACGGGCGTGGGCATCGTGAACTGCGTAGCGCCGGCCGCGACGCCGAGCGTCTCGCCGCCGCTTTTTAGTACGAGCCCCGAGCCATTCAGGCCGCGAATGCTGCCGCCGAGTGTGAAGGATTGGCTTGAGCAGGTCACCACGGCATTGGCGACGTTCGCTGAGTTGATCGTGCCCGAGCCGCCGGCCACGGTGCAGGTCTGGCCGGCGGGCGGCGTGGCGACGGTGACCGCGTAGCGCGCCGCATTCGGCAGGGCTTCCTTGAAGGTGAAGGCGCCGCCGTGCGCGAGCGTGAGGGAATCCGCACCATTATCCAGAAGGGTCAGCTGCTGCCCGGACTGCAGCCCCGCGACCGTGCCGCCGACCGTATACGCTCCGGCGCTGCTCGTGCCCGATGAGCCGCAGCCGGCGGCGCCGAGCACGGCGGCCACCACGGCGATCGGCAGTAAAGGCCACGCGGGGTTTCTTTGCCTGCAGCTCATAGCAACCTGCCCTTGAGTTGTGCTCGCCGCCTCATGCGGGCACGCCTGCGCCGCATGAAAGCTGCCGCCTACTGGCTGTTATCGGCCGCGGGCGCGCCAACTTGATGAGCGTGGCAGGCCCACGAGTGCGGCTGCCGCGTGCGCATTAGGTTCAATGCGCGAAGCCCCCCCCACGCGGGGCGCTGCCGCAGCGCAGACCCAGTCCAGACTGCCCTGCCCTGGCAGCTGGCTGCGCGGCGACACTCAAGTCCGGGCCGCGTGCGGCCGTTAGGAGGTTAAGGTAGTGTTCGAGCCTCACCCGGCGGCCGCCGCCGCGCCGCGCTTCCTCCTGCGGGTATCGTGAGTGCGATCGGGTGAGGCTCGGGCGACAGCGCAGACGGAGAGCACTTCGATGTTCGATGGCGCCAATACAATCGTTCTGTACGAGGAACTCGCCTTTCAGGATGTGCTGCCGGTCACCTGGCGCTCAATCCCCGGCGCCATCGACGCGGATACCGCGGCCGTCTATAACGAGCGCAACATGCGGCTGCTACAGGCGCGTGAGGCGATGGATCAGCTCGGCCCGGTAGAGAACGCCGACGAGAACTCGCCGCACGCCGCGGACCTGATGCGCCTGGAGCTCAAGGTAAATCTGCTGCTGGAGCTGGTCGGACAGATTCTCGCCACCAACCGACCGCGGCCGCCGGCGGTGCCGGTGCGCTTCAACTCCCTGGGCGCCGTCTGGCGCGCCGCGGCACCGCTGCCGGAAGCCGGCGCGCAGGGAATCGTCGAGATCTACCTGCACGATTGCCTGGCCGAGCCGCTCAAGATCCCGGGCCGCGTCGCGAGCGTCACTCCCGACGGTCACGTGAAGGCCCGCTTCGCCCCCGTCGGTGAGACCGTGGCAGACCTGCTCGAGAAGCTGGCGTTTCGTCGCCACCGCCGTCTGGTCGCCGGCAGCCGCCAGCCACCGCGCGCGACCTGACACGCCGCCGGCGTGTGACCAGCGTCACAGCGGCGCGCTCGGGCGCGCAGGCGCTGCATTCCCCGCGAAAGTTAGGACCGCATCACGGTGCGGTGCGCGGCACGCGGGCAACATAATCTCGTCACAAATGGTTACCACGGCGAAGCAAGAACAAAGGGCGAGTTGAAAGGCGACGAGTTAGGAATGGTCAGAGGCGATCTTGCCGTGGGTGCCGGGCGCGACGTGCGCCCCCGTGACGAATCCGCAGTGCTTGCACCGCCGGCGGTCGCCGCCGATGGCGCCGTGCGCCTGCCGAGCGGGGAATCGCCGGCCATCCGCCGTATCGGCGCCCTGATTCGCCAGGTCGCGGCTCATGATTCGACCGTGCTGGTGCTGGGTGAGTCCGGCACCGGCAAGGAAGTCGCGGCGCGCGCCATCCACGATCTCAGTCCGCGCCGTGCGCGCCCCTTCGTGGCCCTCAACTGCGGCGCTATCCCAGCCGAGCTGCTCGAGTCGGAGCTGTTCGGCCACGAGAAGGGCGCCTTCACCGGCGCGATCAGCGCCCGCAAGGGTCGCTTCGAGATCGCCGACGGCGGCACGCTGTTCCTCGATGAGATCGGCGACATGAGCCCGACGATGCAGGTCAAGCTGCTGCGCGTGCTGCAGGAGCGCGTCTTCGAACGCGTCGGCAATCACGCACCGATCCGCTGCAACGTGCGCATCATCGCCGCCACGCATCGCGACCTCGAGGAGGCGATCGGACGCGGGACCTTCCGCGAGGACCTGTACCACCGCCTCAACGTCTTCCCGATCGAGATGCCGCCGCTGCGCGCGCGCATCGAGGATCTGCCGCGGCTCACCGAGGAGTTCATCGCGCACAACCTGGCCGAGGGTCGCCCGCGCGTGCAGCTGTCCGCGGCCGCGCTCGCCGCCCTCGGCCGGCACAGCTGGAGCGGCAATGTCCGCGAACTCGCCAACCTCATCGAGCGCCTGTCGATCCTGTGCGCCGGCCGGCTCGTGGAGGTCGCCGACCTGCCGGCCCGCTACCGCCAGGACAGTGTCCCCGCCGCCGTCGCGCCGCAGCCCGACGTCGCCGCCCCCGCCGACGAACCGGCCGCGGTCGTGTCCCCCCCCGCCGCTGAAACCCTCGGCGACAGCGCCGTGCTGCGCCTGCTCGAGGCCGACCCGGAGACGATCGAAATCGCCTCCGTGCAGCCCGTGACGGCAACCGATGCCGGCAGCGCCGCCGATCCACTCACCTGCCTGCCGCAGGAGGGTCTGGACCTGCGGGCGCACCTCGCGGCCATCGAGCGGGAGCTCATCGCGCAGGCCCTGCAGCGAGCGCAGGGCACCGTGGCGCACGCCGCACGGCTGCTCAACCTGCGCCGCACGACGCTCGTCGAGCGGTTGCGCAAGCTCGGCCTCCTCGGCACTCAGGGCGCGACGGAAGTTTGACGCCCGCGCGCGCCGCTGCGGCGCGCTGCCCGTGACCCACCGCACAGTTCCGCCGTGCCCGGCCGCAGGCACGACTCTTGCACCATAGCCTCTGCGCGCCCGCAAACGGCGCGGGAGGACAACATGACCGAACCGTCCGACGGTGCAGCGGAACAGGTGGGCGCCGAGCGCGTCGCGCCCGAGCCGGTCGCGCTCGCCGAGGTTTCGCAGCGGCTGCTCGATCTGGCGCAGCGGGTTGCCGCGAGCGACTGCACGGTGTTGCTGGTCGGCGCCTCCGGCACCGGCAAGGAGGTGCTGGCGCGCTTCATTCACCGCCGCTCGGCGCGCGCCGCGCGGCCCTTCGTGGCCGTCAACTGTGCGGCGCTGCCGGAGCACATGCTCGAGGCGATTCTCTTTGGCTACGAGCGCGGAGCCTTCACCGGGGCGCACGCGGCGCACGCCGGCAAGTTCGAGCAGGCCCAGGGCGGGACCCTGCTGCTCGATGAAGTTACGGAGATGCCCCTCGGACTGCAGGCCAAGCTGTTGCGCGTGCTGCAGGAACGGGAGGTCGAGCGGCTCGGCGGCCGTGGCTCGCTTGCGCTCGACGTGCGCGTGCTGGCGACGACCAACCGTCGCCTGCGCGAGGAAGTGACGGCGGGGCGTTTCCGCGAGGACCTCTACTACCGCCTCAACGTCTTTCCCCTGAGCCTGCCGCCGTTGCGCGCCCGCCGCGAGGACATACTGCCGCTGGCGATGCAGCTCCTGAGCGCGCGCTGCCGCCCCGGGGCACCCATTCCGGCGCTGAGCGCCGAGGCCGCGCAGCTGCTGCTGACCTACGCGTGGCCGGGCAACGTACGCGAGCTCGACAACCTCATCCAGCGCGCACTGATCCTGGTCGGCGGACCGGTGATCCGCGCCGAGCACATTCAGTTCGAACCGGTCTGCGAGGCAGGCGCCGCGGAACTCCCGGGCGGCAGCCCGGCCCCGCACTCCCTGGCGGGCTCACTCGATGAGCGCGAGCGCGAAGTCATCCTCGAGGCGCTGCGCACCGGGCCGGACCGGCGCGCGGCGGCACAGTCTCTCGGCATCAGCGCGCGCACCCTGCGCTACAAGCTCGCGCGCCTGCGTCAGGCGGGCGTCGAGGTGCCGACCACCCAGGCGGTGAACTCATGAGCCAGATGCAGATCGAGCAGGTGTTGCAGCAAATCCGCTCCCTGTCAGCGCAGCTGCGGCCCGCCGCGACCCCGAGCGCCCCGCAGGCAGCGGGCGGCGTCAGCGAGTTCGCACGCCTGCTGCACCAGGACATCGACTCCGTGGCACAAAGCCAGCAGCGTGCCGGCGCGCTCTCCGACGCCTTCGAGCGCGGCACCCCGGGAGTAGAGCTGCCGGATGTGATGCTGGAGCTGCAGAAGGCCAGCGTCTCCTTCCGCGCCCTGACCGAGGTGCGCAACCGCCTGGTGAGCGCCTACCAGGAAATCATGAACATGCCGCTGTGAGCGCCCGCGGCGCGCGCCTGCCTCACCGAATACCTGCCCGAATCCACCTGAGCTGAACCTGAGCCCCACGATGGCGAACGAACTCGCAGCCCCTGCCACCTTCGGAAACACGCTCTCCTCGGCCGTGAAGCCCCTGCTGCTGCTCGTCGGCATCGCCGCCGCGGTCGCCGCCGGCCTGAGCGTCGCGTTCTGGTCGCGGGGTTCCAGCTACAGCCTGCTGTACACGAACCTGACCGCGGAAGACCAGGCGCAGATCGCGCAGGCACTCGATGCCGCCCAGATCCACTACCGCCTGCAACCGGGGTCCAACGCCATCGAGGTGCCCACCGAGCGTCTGGCTGATGCGCGCCTGAAGCTCGCCGGTCAGGGCCTTCCCGAGGGCGGCGGCGGGTTTGCGACGCTCGACAAGGATCCGGGATTCGGCGTCAGCCAGTTCGTGGAGAGCGCCCGCTATCAGCATGCGCTCGAAACCGAGCTGGCGCGCACCATCGCCAATCTGCGTCCGATCGAGGGGGCGCGGGTGCATATCGCGCTGCCGCGCCAGTCGACCTTCGTGCGCGACCACCGCGCTGCGAGCGCCTCGGTGTTCGTACAGCTGAAAGCCGGTCAGCGCCTCGAGCAGGAGCAGGTGCAGGCCATCGTCAACCTCGTAGCCTCGAGCATTCCGGAGCTCGAGGCGGGCCAGGTGACCGTGGTCGATCAGCAGGGCCGCCTGCTGACGCAGGCCCCGGGCCACGACGAGTTCTCCATGCGTGAGGAGCAGTTCGACCTCGTACACCGGCTCGAGGAGGACTACCGCCAACGCATCGAGTCGCTGCTCACGCCCCTGGTCGGCGCGGCCCACGTGCGCGCGCAGGTCGTGGCGCAGCTGGACATGGCTTCCACCGAGGAGGCCCGCGAACAATACCGACCCGAGAGCCAGATCGTGCGCAGCGAGCAGATCTCCGAGCAGTCCAGCCGTGATGGTGCCGGGGCACAGGGCATCCCGGGTGCACTCTCCAATCAGCCGCCGGCGGCCGGCGTCGCCGCCGTTCCCGCGGCGCCAGCCGCCGCGGCAACCCCCGCCGCCCCCGGCAGCGCCAAGCCCGCGCCCGGAGCGCCTCCTGCCGCAGCCACCACGACCGCGGCGAACGCGCAGCCGGAGAGCACTACGCGCGAGAGCACGCGCAACTACGAGATCGATCGCACGCTCGCGTACACGCGCGAGCCGGCGGGCAAGCTCAAGCGGCTGACCGTCGCGGTGCTGGTCGATGACCTGCGCGCGCCGGACAAGGCCGGCCAGGGCGCGGTTGTGGCACTCACCCCGGCGCAGATCGAGCACATCACCCAGCTGGTCAAGGACGCGGTGGGCTTCGATCAGGCGCGCGGCGACACGGTGAGCGTTGTGAACGCCTCGTTCGCAGCCGAGGCGCCGGCCCCCGAGGGCGAGCTGCAGAAGCCGGCGATCTGGGAACGACCGCTGTTCCGGGACCTGATCCGCATCGTTTCCGGAGCGCTGGTCCTGATCGTTCTGGTGCTGGCGGTCCTGCGCCCCCTGGTGCGCAATCTCCTTAGCCTACCGCGCCCCGAGCGGGGCGTGGCGGCACTGGCCACGGCCGCTGGCCCGGCGCTGCAGGCCCAGCCACTGGGCGCGGCTGCCGCCGTGGCGCCGGCGCTCGTGGACCCGGCACAGCAGTTGACGCAGGCCCGTGCGCTCGTGAGCCAGGATCCCAAGCGGGTCGCGCAGGTGGTGCGCGGCTGGGTGGACCCGGATGGCTGAACAGGCGCAGACCGCCGCTGACAGCCCGCCGCCCCCGGCCGCCGCCCCGGCCGCAGCCCCGGCACCACCCGGTCGCAGCGGCACGGAGCGCGCGGCGATTCTGCTGCTGACGCTCGGTGAGCAGGAGGCGGCCCAGATCCTGCGGCACATGGGCGCCAAGGAGGTGCAGCGCGTCGGCGTCGCCATGGCGCGTATGTCCAGCGTCTCGCGCAACGACGTGGAGCAGGTGCTCAGGGACTTCACCACCCACGTCGAGACACAGACCTCGGTGGGCGTTGGGGCCGATGAGTTCGTCCGCAAGGCGCTCGTGCACGCACTCGGCGAGGACAAGGCCGCGGGCATCATTGACCGGATCAGCGGCGCACGTTCGACCAAGGGCCTCGAGGCCCTGAAGTGGATGGACGCGCGCGCGGTGGCGGAGCTCATCCGCCTCGAGCATCCGCAGATGATCGCCATCGTGCTCGCCTATCTGGATCCGGACCAGTCGGCCGAGATCCTCGCCCTGCTGCCCTCCAGCATCCGGCCCGACGTCGTCATGCGCATCGCCACGCTCGATGGCGTACAGCCGAGCGCGCTGTCCGAGCTCGACGACATCATCGAGAAGCAGTGTCGCGGCCGCAGCGGCAGCAATACATCCGTGATCGGCGGCGCCAAGGCGGCCGCCGGTATCCTCAACGCCCTCGAGGCAGCGACCGAGGGCGCCATCATGGAGGAGATCGGCAAGTCCGACCAGGCACTCGCCACGCTCATCCAGGACCTGACTTTCGTGTTCGACGACCTGATCGAGCTCGATGATCGCGGCATGCAGGAGCTGCTGCGCCAGGTACCCGGCGACAGCCTGCTGATTGCCCTGAAGGGCGCCGACGAATCCCTCAAGGCCAAGATCTTCAAGAACATGTCGCAGCGCGCCGCCGAGCTGCTCAAGGACGACCTCGCCGCCAAGGGACCGGTGCGCCTGAGTGAGGTCGAGGAGGCGCAGAAGGTCATTCTGCAGACCGCACGCAAGCTCGCCGAGGCCGGCACCATCGCTCTGGCCGGCAAGGGCGAGGAGTATGTCTGAGCGCTCCGGCGCCGGCAGGCGCATCGTCGAGCGCTGGTCGCCGCCGCGGGTCGAAGGAACCTACCCGGCGGGCACGCGCGAGCCGCACGGGTCCGCGACAGCCGCGCGGGCCGCAGCCGCGCAGCAGGCCGAGGCCGCAGGCTACGCGGCGGGCCTCGAGCGTGCCGGCGTGGAGCTGCAGGCGCGGCTTGCACAGCTCGACACCCGTATCCGCAGCGCCGACGAGCTCCTGAGGCAGCTGGCCAATCCGCTGCGCATCCTCGATCAAGAGGTCGAGCAGTCGCTCTTCAGGCTGTCGCTCGCGATCGGCACGCAGCTGGCGCGGCGCGCCCTGCGCGCTGACCCGGCGCAGATCATCGCCATCATCCGCGAGTGTCTGAAGCAGCTGCCGCTCGGCGCCCGCGACGTACGCATAACGCTGCACCCGGAGGATGCGGCCGTGGTGCGCGAACGCCTTGCCGCTCCGAGCGCCGAGAGCGCCTGGCACCTCCTCGAGGACCCGACTCTCACCCGTGGTGGCTGCCTCGTGCACAGCGAGCATTCGCAGCTCGACGCACGCTTCGAGAGCCGCGTGAATGCACTGATCGTGAGCGCGCTCGGGGACGAGCGCGCCGCCGAACGCCCCGGCGACGCTGCCGAGAGTGATGCTGCCGAACCGGGCCCTGCCGCATGAGCCCGCAGCAGGACGCCACCGGACGGCCGCAAGTGTGGAGCCAGCGCCTGACGCGCATGACCCAGCGCATCGAGCGCAGCAGCGCGCCGCCGGTGCAGGGCGTGCTCACGCGCATGGTCGGACTTACCCTGGAAGCGATCGGCTGCTCGGCCTCCATCGGGGACCAGTGCGAGGTGCTGGCACAGGATGGCGGGCGCATCGAGGCCGAGGTGGTCGGCTTCTCCGGTGAGCGGCTGTTCCTCATGCCCACGGGCGACAGTCACGGTCTCGGCCCCAATGCCCGGGTACTGGCCCGCCAGGGAGCCGGATCGATCCCGGTAGGGGAGGCTCTCCTTGGACGCATCATCGACGGCGCGGCGCGGCCGCTGGATGGCCGCGGCAATCTCGACTGCGACCAGCGCGCCCGCCTGACGGGCCGTCCGATCAACCCGCTGCAGCGCGCCCCGATCAGCGAGCCGCTCGATGTCGGGGTGCGCTCGATCAACGCGCTGCTGACGGTGGGACGCGGGCAGCGCGTGGGTCTGTTTGCCGGCAGCGGCGTCGGCAAGAGCGTCCTGCTGGGCATGATGGCCCGCTACACCAGCGCCGACGTGATCGTCGTCGGCCTGATCGGCGAGCGCGGCCGCGAAGTGCAGGAGTTCGTCGAGCGCATTCTCGGGCAGAAGGACCGCGCGCGCGCCGTGGTCGTGGCGGCTCCGGCGGACACCCCGCCGCTCCTGCGCCTGCATGGAGCCTGGGTGGCGACCGCGGTGGCCGAGTATTTCCGCGACCGCGGGCTGAACGTGCTGCTGCTCATGGACTCGCTCACGCGCTTCGCACAGGCGCAGCGCGAGATCGGCCTGGCGATCGGCGAGGCGCCGGCGACCAAGGGATACCCGCCCTCGGTGTTCGCGCGGCTGCCGCAGCTGGTGGAGCGCGCCGGCAACGGTCCGCCCGGCGGCGGCTCGATCACCGCCTTCTACACCGTGCTCACCGAGGGCGACACGCTCGAGGATCCGATCGCGGATGCCGCCCGGGCGATACTCGACGGGCACGTGGTGCTCTCGCGCCGCATCGCCGAGACGGGGCTCTACCCGGCCGTGGACGTCAGCGCCTCGATCAGCCGCGTCATGCACGAGATCACCTCGGCAAACCAGACGCAGCTCGCGCGCCAGTTCCGACGCACGCTCTCCGCCTACGAGCAGAGCAGTGAGCTCATCAACCTCGGTGCCTACCAGCGTGGCAGTGATCCGCGCGTGGATGCCGCGATCACGCTGTGGCCGCAGATGCAGCAGTTCCTGCAGCAGGACATGCGCGAACGGGTCGACCTGGCGCTGAGCCGCGCGGCGCTCGCCGCGCTGTTTCCCGAGGGCCCGACGGCCTGAAGCCGGGTGATGCGTGCGACGACCAGGATTGCTCAAGCAGGCGCAGCAGGTGCTCGAGGGCCACGAGCAGCGTCAGACACTGGCGCTCGCGGCCTCCGAGCGGCTGCTGCGCGAGGCTGAGGCCAAGCTCGCCGAACTCGAGCGCTACCGCCAGACGTACCTGCAGGATTTTGACCAGCGTGCGCAGGGCGGCATGGGCGCCGATCAGGCGCGCAGCTACCAGGCATTTCTGGCGCGACTCGGTCAGGCCCTGGATGAACAACGCGCGCTGCTGGCGCGCGCCCGTACTCACCATGCCGAGGAACTGCGCAAGTGGCGCGCCGCGGCGCGCCGCAGTGCGGCGCTGAAGCGGATCGTGCAGCGTCGCGACCGTACCGAACAGCAGCGAACCGAGAGATCCGAACAGGCGGCCTCGGACGCCCATGCGCAGCGCCTGTGGACCGAAAAAGGAGCCCGCCGTGGCCATTAATTCCGCACGTCCCACCACACTCATCGGCGCGCCCGCGGCCAAAGCCGCCGCAAGCTCGACCCCGATGCCGAAATTCCCGGGCGTGGGTCCGAGCTGCCCAGCGTGGCCCCCGGAAACGGTGCCGGCGCCTACCGGCGGCGCGGCCGCCCCTGCTCAGCCCTTCCCGGCGCCCGCCCCTGCGGGCACATCCGCGACATCCGCAGCGCCGTTCTCACAGACGCTCGGATCGGCCGCGCTGGCAGCACCGCCCGATGAGAGCGCCGCGCAGGTGTCCCCCGCACCGCTCGACAGCACGGGCGGAGCGCTGCCGGCGGAATCTGCCGGGCCCTCCTCGACCGCCGCCGAACTGCCACTGGCGCGGGACAGTGATGCGACCGCCAAGGCGACGCCGACAACGCGGGCACGTCCCAAGACGAGCGTCGCCGACGCTCTGGCCAATAGTGCCGCCGCGGCCTCGATGCTCGCCGGCTCGGTCGCCCCAGCGAGCTCGCCCGGCGAGACCTTTACCAAAGCGCCTGATACCGCCGACACCGGATCCGCGGCAGTCGCGGCGACTGCCTCGGCGCCCGCAGCAACCGCGACACCGTTAGTACCTTTTGAGCCGCAGGCCGCCGTGGTCGCACCGGCGCTGACGCAGGCACAGAGCGCTCTGCCCGGGGGGCTGCAGGCGCCAGACACCTCCGGCGCCGACGACGCCCCGGACGGCGCTTCGGTCGAGCCGGGCAAGTCAGCACAGAACACGACCGCGGCCTCCCAGTCTCCGCGAGGCGCAGGCACGGCTGACGTGATGCTCACCGGGACGGGCGTAGCGCTGTCGCGTCGCGCGGATCAGTCCGCGGCGCACGATGATGACCCGACCCAGGGCAACGGCTTCGCGGCACCGGAAGTGACCATGGCCCGTGCCGCGGCCGAGCCATCCGCGCCCGCCCCCTCCCCGGGACCGGTGCGGGCGGAGGTCGGCTCGAGTGGCTGGGCGGACGAGATCGGTGCCCATCTCGTGTGGATGGCACACCAGGGCGTGTCCTCGGCCTCGCTGCGACTGGAGCCTGAGCACCTGGGTCCCCTCGAGGTGAGGATCGCCGTCCACGACGACGTCGCCAGTGTTTGGTTCGGCGCGGCTCAGGCGCAGACGCGCGCTGCGCTGGAGCAGGCGCTGCCGCATCTGAAGGACCTGTTCGCGGCGCAGGGCCTCACGCTGAGTGATGCCGGCGTGTCGCGCGATTCGCCGCGCGAGACACAGTACGCGGCGCGCCCCGGGCCGCAGCTTGCGGCGGGATCAAGCTCGCCCGAAGCAGAGACCGGCGTCGCAGTCACCCTGCCGCGGCGCGGATTGATCGACACCTACGCCTGAGGCGCCTGCGCGGCGCCCGGTCAGCCCGAAGCCGCGCGTCAACTTTTCGTCATTCCCCGCGAGGCCGACGCGCCTCCGGCGCTCGCGCCGCGCCGCGCCGCGGCACCTCCGCTGCCGGCAACGAGTGTTCGGTCACACTTCGCTCACTGGCATGACGGTTGCAACAGGACTCCACGCCGACAGCAAATCGGCACGAGGAGTACCTGACGATGGCTGAAGAAACCGCCGCCGCCGCCGCCGCCGCGAAGGAGCCGGCCGCCGCAGCCGCAGGCAAGAGCAAGCTGCCGCTGCTGATCGCGGCGGTCGTGGCGCTCGCCGCCGGCGGGGCCGGCGCCTGGTGGTGGTCGTCGTCCCACGCCGCCAAGCCCCCGGCCGAACACCCGGCGCTGCCCGCCCTGTATCTGGCGCTCGATCCGCCGTTCGTCGTCAATTTCGAGTCGGAGCAGATGGTGCGTTTCCTGCAGATCACCGTACAGCTCATGTCGCGCGACCCGCAGACCATCGAGCTTCTCAAGAGTAACGACCCGGTGGTGCGCAACGACCTGCTGCTGCTGTTCGGCAACCAGGAATACGCGGTCCTCGCCACGCGCGACGGCAAGGAGGCGCTGCGCAAGCAGGCCCTGCAGAGCGTGCGCGGCGTAATCGAAAAGGCCGGCGGCCACCCCGAGCGCCTGGAAGCGGTGTACTTCACCAGCTTCGTGATGCAGTAGGGCGGACGCATGACTCCGGACAAGATTCTCGAGCCCGCCGAGATCGACGCACTGATCAACGGCGTCGACAGCGGTGCCGTCAGCACGCAAGCCGCGGCGATCGCCGGCGAGGTCCAGGCCTACGATTTCAGCCAGCCGCGGCGCACGGAGCGCGCGCGCCTGCCGGCTCTCGATCTGGTCAACGAGCGCTTTGCGCGTGCCTTCCGCGTGAGCCTCTACAACCTGCTGCGACGCTCCGCCGACATCACGATACAGCCCCTGCGGCTGCAGAGCTTCGGTGACTACGCCCAGACCCTCAAGGCGCCGACCAGCCTCAACCTGGTCAGGATCGCGCCCCTGCGGGGCACGGCACTGGTGGTGCTCGACCCCGGTCTGGTGTTCGCGATCCTCGAGCACTTCTTCGGCGGTAACGGCCGCAGCGTGCGCGTGGAGGGACGCGAGTTCACCGCCACCGAGCAGCGCATCATCCACATGACACTGCGCAGCGTGTTCGCCGACCTGCGGGAGGCGTGGGCACCAGTGGCCAACGTCGAACTCGAGTTTGTGCAGTCGGAGAGCAACCCGCAGCTGGCACCCATCGAGTCCGGCGAGACCCTGCTGGTCACCGCCTGCCATGTCGAGCTGGCCGGCGGCGGTGGCGATCTGCACATCATCCTGCCCTACGCGATGCTCGAGCCACTGCGCGAGACCCTGAAAGCCGGTCCCTCCGGCACCCGCAGCGAACACGATCCGCGCTGGAGCGGCGGGCTGCGCGAGGAGATCGAGGACGCGGAAGTCGAGCTGCGTACCTGCCTCGGGCACAGCTCCCTCACGCTCGCTGCGCTCCTCAATCTGAAGCCCGACGACATCCTGCCGTGTGACTTCGCCGGCAAGGTCACGCTGCTCGCCGAAGACGTGCCGATCTTCCGCGGCAGCTTCGGCCTGTCGCGCGGCCAGCAGGCGGTGAAGATCGAGGAGCACGTGCGCCGCCCCGTTTCACCCGTACCGGACGCTTCCGGCGTGAAAGTCTGAGGTTCCCACATGAGCAGTACCGCTGAAGTCGCCCGCGCCGCCGAGTTCGCGCAGGTAACCGATGAGAGTTCACCGGCCGCCCGGGACGTCAACCTGGAGGTCATCCTGGACGTGCCGGTCACGCTGTCGATGGAAGTCGGGCGCGCCCGCATGCCGATCCGCAACCTGCTGAAGCTCAATCAGGGCTCGGTGGTCGAACTCGACCGCATGGCCGGCGAGCCGCTCGACGTGTACGTCAACGGCACGCTCATCGCCCACGGTGAGGTGGTCGTCGTCAACGAGAAGTTCGGGATCCGCCTTACCGACGTGGTCAGTCCGGCCGAGCGCCTGCGCAAGCTCAAATGACGCAGATGTTCGCCGCTCCGCAAGCCATTCCCGCACCCGCTGCCGGCGGCAGCGAGCTCGTGCACGTCGTGCTGGCGCTGCTGCTCGTGCTGGCGGTAGTCGTGGTGCTGGCGCAGCTGGTCCGCCGGGCACGCGGCTTCACCGCGCGGGCGCCGCAGCTGCTGCAGGTGGTGGCGGACGTACCGCTCGGTCAGAAGGAGCGCGCGGTGCTGCTGCGCGTCGGCGCCACGCAGCTGCTGCTCGGCGTTGCGCCGGGACGCGTGAGTGCGCTGCACGTGCTCGCCGACCCCCTCGACCTGGCGCCTCCCCCGGCAGGCACGCGCACTACGCTGTCCTTTCAGGCGCTGCTGCGCCGGAGCCTCGGATCGTGAGGCGCGCGCCGCTGCTGCTGAGCGTGCTGGCACTGCTGCCCGCGGCGGCAGGTGCCGAGCCCGGCCTGCCGGCGCTGACCGTGCACACGCTTGCCGGCGGCGCACAGAATTACAGCCTGAGCCTGCAGCTGCTGGCGCTGATGACGGCGCTGACCGCCCTGCCGGCGCTGCTGCTGACGATGACGGCCTTCACGCGCATCGTGATCGTGCTCGGCATCCTGCGCCAGGCACTCGGCGCCGGCCAGACTCCGCCGAACCAGGTCGTGCTCGGCCTCGCGCTGTTCCTGACGTTCTTCGTCATGACTCCGGTCGTGACCCGCATCAACGCGGACGCCGTGCAGCCCTACGCCGCCGGCAGCATCGAGGCCGGGGTTGCGCTGGATCGGGCCGCGGTACCGCTGAAGAAATTCATGCTGGCGCAGACGCGCGAGGGCGACATCGCCACCTTCGTGCACATCTCCGGTGGCTCCGGCTTCGCGAGCCCGGACGAAGTGCCCCTGTCGCTGCTGGTGCCGGCATTCCTCACCAGCGAACTGAAGACGTCGTTTCTCATCGGCTTTCTCCTCTACATCCCTTTCGTGATCATCGATCTGGTCGTCGCGAGCGTGCTGATGTCGATGGGCATGATGATGCTGTCCCCGGTGCTGATCTCCCTGCCGTTCAAGCTGATGCTGTTCGTGCTGGTGGACGGCTGGTCACTCGTCATCGGCACGCTCGCCTCGAGCTTCTACAGCTGAAGGCCCGGAACGCATCGCGATGACACCCGAGACCGTCCTGAACATCGGCAGCCGCGCACTCGAGATGACGCTGCTGCTCGCAGCTCCGCTGCTCCTGGTGGCACTGGTCACGGGCCTGCTGGTAGGCGCCTTCCAGGCCGCCACGCAGATCAACGAGTCGACCCTGTCCTTCATCCCCAAGCTGCTGGCGGTCGCCGCCACGCTGATGCTGGCGGGCCCCTGGATGCTGAAGATGCTCGTGAGCTACACCCGCGAGCTCTTCGAGACCATCCCCGGGCTGATCAACTGACCGCAAGATGATCGAGCTCGACCTCACTCAGCTTGTCCACTGGCTCGAGCGGCTCTTCTGGCCGTTCGTGCGGATCGGCGCGTGCTTCATGATCGCCCCGGTGTTCGGTGCGGCGGCGGTTCCGGCGCGGGTGCGCATCGTGCTCGCCGCCGCCATCGCGGGGCTGGTCGCACCCCTGGTACCACTCCCCGCCGGCGCGGCGCCGCTGTCCGCAGGCGGGCTGCTCATCACCGTGCAGCAGGTACTGACCGGACTCGCGCTCGGCTTCTGCCTGCAGCTGTGCTTCGACGCGGTAAACCTCGGCGGCCAGATGCTGGCCAACAGCATGGGCCTGTCCTTTGCCCTCAACCTCGATCCCCAACGTGGCGGCTCGAGCAGCACGCCGGCGCTCGGGCAGCTGTTCACGCTGCTGGTCACGCTCACCTTCCTGAGCTTGAACGGTCACCTGGTACTCGTGGAGACCCTCGCGCGCAGCTTCACCACGCTGCCATTGGCGCCCGAGGGGCTCGGGGCCTCGGGGCTGCACGCGGTCGCCTCCTGGGGCAGCGAGCTGTTCGCCGCGGCGCTCGCCATTGCTCTGCCGGGAATCACGGCCCTGTTGGTGGTGCACATTGCCTTCGGCGTGATGAGCCGGGCCGCCCCGGCCCTGAACCTCTTCGCGGTCGGCCTGCCGGTGTCACTGCTGTGCGGACTCGTCGTGGTGCTCGCAGGCCTGCTCGCGGTGCAGTCGAGCTTCGTCCGTGAACTCGGACAGACCTTCCGCATGCTCGCAGCCCTCACCGGGACGGCGGGGTGAGCCATGGCCGAGCAGGAACACGAAGGCACGGAACAATCCACAGCCCGGCGGCAGGAGCGGGCCCGTGAAGCCGGCCAGGTCGCGCGCTCGCGCGATCTCAACGCGGCCGCGGTCATGCTGCTGAGTGCCATTGCGCTCAAGTTCGTCGGTCCGTACAGCGGCG
>Ga0335082_10000900_pt1 | contig 31230 bp, 21 predicted proteins | sample Lox_Sample_41_FD_206718 | JGI IMG/M metagenome (GOLD analysis project Ga0335082, IMG submission 206718) | Soil microbial communities from Loxahatchee National Wildlife Refuge, Florida, United States - Lox_Sample_4.1 | ecosystem: Environmental > Terrestrial > Soil > Wetlands | place: USA... | reverse complement strand
GGCCTGGAGCGGCGGAACTGCCCGCCACATTGTTTACGCCAGCCTCGGTCTTGGGCTTCGGCGAAGCGATTGAGGCTTTCGGAGTTGTGGCGGGAGCCACAGGTGCGGGCGGTTGGCTAGCGTCGGGCACGGAAGGCAGGCGCTGGGTCAGAATGTCCACCGCCCGGACCGAGTTGGTTTCCGCTACCGAAGGGGCGCGGTCCTCTTTCTTTGTGATTACCAGGACTTCTTCGAGGCGGCTCAGGTCGGCCGACGGCCTTACTCGGATGTTGAGAAAGAGGTCCGCTCCCGGAGTCACCTTCATCACTGTCCCAACGGTAATGCCCTTGGGGAAGATCAGGTCGCCGCCGCTGGTCACGATGCGCTCGCCTGGCGTCACCTGTTCGTCGGTCATTACCTTCTCCAGCACGACCTCGCCGGATGCTGTCCCTTTAATGACCCCCTGCAGGCGTGATTTGTCCAGGATGACACCCACTCCGCTGCTCTGGTCGTTGATGAGGAGCACTTGCGCCGAGGAGCCAAACGCCCGCAATACCTTGCCCACCAGGCCATCGGAGGTAATCACCGCCATATCTTTATCCACCCCGGCAGACGTGCCCTTATCGATATAGATGGACCGGGACAGGTCGCTGCCGCTGGAACCGATGACCTGCGCGGCCACGGTCTTCGCGATGTAGGTTTCCTTGAAGCCGAGCAAGGCCTGCAGGCGGCGCGCCTGCTGCGCGTCGTCGGAGAGTCGCACCTGCTCCAGGCGGAGGCGCTCGATCTCGAATTTCAGCTCGCGATTTTCCTGCCGCACCCCGCGCAGGTAAACGTAGTTCTTCCAGATGCCGCCGAGGCCGTTCTGGCACCAGACCAGGACCTTTTCCAGAGGAGTAACAGAGCTGACCGTCCACAGACGGATGATCCGGGTGGACTCGTCTGCGCTGGATCGCCGCTTGACCTGAACCGCCAGGCCCAGAACCTGTATGAAGAGGATCGCCACCAGGATGGTGACGTTGCGGTAGCGGCTCATCAGATTTTCCATGGAAATACAGTATTAGGTTTCTGGTTTCCAGTTTCTGGTTTCACGACACCCGCACCAAGGATGGTTGCGGCGACTGGCGCGGGACAGGCGAGGACGCCCTCCTCCATCGAACACGCTGGAAACTAGAAACCAGAAACGTGAAACTACTCAATAGAAATTTTGCGCAGCAGCTTGAAATCGCTGAGCATCTTGCCCGTGCCCAGGACCACGCTGCAGAGCGGATCGTCGGCGATCGAAACCGGCAACCCGGTTTCCTCGCGAATACGTTTGTCCAGATTTTTCAGCAGAGCGCCACCCCCGGTCAGCACAATGCCGCGGTCGCTGATGTCCGCAGAGAGTTCCGGCGGGGTACGCTCGAGCGCCACCCGGATGGCATTCATAATGGTCGAGACACACTCGCTCAGGGCCTCGCGAATTTCACTGTCGTCCACGGTGATGGTCTTGGGCACGCCTTCGATCAGGTTGCGGCCCTTGATTTCCATGGTCAGGGGCTTTTCCAGGGGATAGGCGGAGCCAATCTCCATCTTGATCTGCTCGGCCGTCCGTTCGCCCACCAGCAGGTTGTACTTGCGCTTGAGGTAGTTCATCACCGCTTCGTCCATCTGGTTGCCGGCCATGCGCACGGAGCGGGAATAAACGATGCCGCTGAGAGAAATGACGGCGATGTCGGTGGTGCCGCCGCCAATATCCACCACCATGTTGCCGCTGGGTTCGGTGATGGGAAGGCCGGCGCCGATGGCGGCCACCATGGCCTGTTCCACCAGGTACACCTCGCTGGCCTTGGCGCGATAGGCGGAGTCCATGACCGCGCGCTTTTCCACCTGGGTAATTTCCGAAGGCACGCCGATCACGATCCGCGGATGCACCAGCATCTTGCGGTTGTGGGCCTTCTGGATAAAGTAGTTGAGCATCTTCTCGGTGACTTTGAAGTCGGCGATAACGCCATCCTTCATGGGCTTGATGGCCACGATGTTGCCGGGCGTGCGGCCCAGCATCTCTTTGGCTTCTTTGCCCACGGCCTCGACTTCGCCGCTGTTCTTGTTGATGGCCACGATGGAAGGCTCGTTGACCACGATGCCCTTGCCCCTCGCGTAGACCAGCGTGTTGGCCGTCCCTAGGTCAATGGCGAGATCGCTGGAGAAAATGCTGAACAGCGATCGCAGATTGTGCAGGCGCGTCGAAGAATGAAATCCGTTAGATGACATACGCGATTTAGCTCTCTCGAACCGCTGTCATTACCGGGCGAACCCGGTTGCTTCCGTGCGGGTGGGGGGCCGTGCCCTAATTCTATGGGATAACGCCCGCTTCGCCCTCAAACCAAAGTCCCGGCACCTCGGGTGTTGCTGTCCAATGCCCGGTTTTTGCTACTGAATTACGATCTTTTTCTGGACTGTATTCACTCCGCCCTTGGCATTTTGGGCCGTAATCGTGATCAGGCTCTCGCCCGGCGGCAGCGGAGGCATGAAGTAGTGAAAGCTGCCATCCGCGCCCACCACGGGCACTTCCCTGCCATTGACCATCACCCTGGCCCCGACCTCGGTCTTGCCGGTCAGTTCAATTACTTTTCCGTGCTGCATAAAAGGATCCAGTTCCAGGTCGATGGCGGTCGTGTTCTGGCCTTTGGGAATGATAGTGAACCGGTTCTTCTGGCTTTCCACTGACTCCTTGTCCTCGGCATCATAGGACTGGACCAGCCAGTAGTACGCGCCTTCCCCCAGTCCGGAGACGATGACGTCCGCGGTGCTGACCCGGCGATCCACGATGGTCGAAGAAAAGTACGGGTTATGCGAAATGCGCAGCCGGTAGCCTACCGCGTTGGTCATCGGCGTCCAGGAAAACTCCACCGGCTTGGACGCGCCCGAGGTAAAGATGGGCATCATGTTGGCTGGCGAGATTGGCGTGGGCGGCCCGATTTCCTTCAGCTTGGCCATGCGCGGAGACTGCGACTGGAAACCGACTTTCTCCCACTCCGCCAGGTGCACCACCTCGCCGTTGCGGCTGATTTCTCCGGACCCTTTCTTCACCAGAATCTCGTGCTGGTCGGCCTTGGGGTCGTTGCGCACCATGGCCGCGCTGTCCGGCGCCAGAGAGGCGGTCGCCCCGGCCACGATCACCTGCGACTTCGATCCCTGGACATACGTGGCGGTGGTGAGATCCACGGTTCCCGTGCTTACCGCCACCGACACGTTGGTCTGCTGCTGGTCATTGGCCGAGTTTTCTTCGATCACGATCAGGGAATCCTGTTTCACCGTGTAATTGGTGCCATCGCTGAAGACGATTTTGGCCATGCCTTCCGAACCAGTCTGGACCACATCGCCTTTCTCCAGCGGTACGTTGTAATCGGCCGTCACCCAGCTGTTGCTGCTGGCCTTCTTGACCCGTACGGTGCCGTCGAGCGCCGTGATATGGGCCTGCTGCAAGTTTACCGAGCCCGACTTGGCCTTCCCCCCGGCACCCGCGATTATCTCCAGCAGGCTGCCGCCCAGCTTGCTGACCGACTTCACCCCCTTCTGGGTGAATTGGGGAAAGGCAAAATTCATCCCGATAAAGAGCACGACGGCAGCAAACAGCACGGCCAGAGCCACGCTGCGGTAGGTGACCGTCTTCCAGGCTACATGGATCCCAGGTTTGCTACTTGAAGAAGACACAAAGGCCACCGCACGCCAGTCAAACCCTAAGAATATGGGGTATTTGCGAGAGTATCACAAGCATAACTGGGAAGGCACAGTTGATTACCTTGGGTCATACCTCCGGCGGCCATGTACCGCGGTGCTGGGAGGAAGGCCGGCTCGTGGTCCCGGCGCTCTATCTGTTCCTCTTTTCAGGATGTCGCGAGTGGTCTGGAGGACGCAGGTGTCGACCAAATCGTCCCATGCGCGCGCGGTCCAGCCCTTGCTGCGGTTTTCAGGACGCAACACGCCACTCAGCAACCATCGGCTGATGAATGTCAACCGCATCATCTGCCGATGGACCATAAATGGCAGGCACCTTGCCGCCCATCGGACGAATATAGACACTCAGTTGGCCGCGATGATGGATCGCATCAAACAGACCGAGCCAGAACATGTGGCCCAGGCTGGTCTCGAAAAATACCTTGCCGTCCACCACAAACTGGGTGAGCTTCCGCTCCCAGCTCGTGTCGTCGACCTTTTTGAGGCGCGGAGCCAGTTCGCGGTGAGCTTTCTCGTAGGCAGCGATCATCTCAGCGAGACTCATAGCGGGAGGGGGCACCTTCCAGTGGATCTGCCCGGTCTCCAGTAGTTCGATCCAGCATCGCTTTTCTACGACCTGCACCCACACCAGATCGGCAGCCGAACGCGAATTTGGGTCGGGCCGGTATTCCAGCCGGTCGGAGGGAACTGCCTTGAATGTCTTCAAGAAAACTGGGTACTCGTCTTCCCAGCAGCGAATGAAAAATTCCCGATTGGTCATAAATATCCTCCCAGTTCAGAGATTCAGGCGACGCATCAAATCCTGAAAGCGCGGCTCGCTCCGGAGAGAACTCCAGTCGGGATCGACGCCGAGATGGATCATCGCCGGAAGGCGCTCCGTGTAAGCCTTCTCCAGCCATTCGAGGGCATGGTAACCGTCGCCGGCATGAGCGTGGAGGCGAGCGATCTGCGTGGGTTGGACGTAGGTCAGATGGGAACGCTCGTTCAGCTTCTCCGCCGCCAGACGCATCGCCTCCACGTATCCGCCGCGGGTGTAGCCGCACTGAAGAACCTGCCCAATTTCCTGATCCCCGGACACCTCAAAAAAGGTCTTGGCTTCTGCCACCGCCTCCTCGTACATTCCCTTTTTGCAGAAAGCGCCCCATAGACGCAGATGCGCGGCGGGAAGATTGGGCTCGGTCTTGAGCGCCTTGCGAAGTTCGAGGATCGCCTCGTCATACCGGCACAAATAGGACAGGTGCCAACCGTAGAAACACTGAAAAAAGAAATTGAGCGGGTCCAACTCCAGGGTTCGCTCGATATGTGTCTTCCACTCGTCCACACGTTGCCGCGAGAGCAACAAATCCGACAGGAAGAAGTGGGCCTCGGCAGAGTTGGGCATCAGTTCGATTGCGCGTTGGTACTCTTTCACCCCTTCGTCCCACTCCCATCCATAGGTTCGAATCATGCCGAGGCTCAAGTGCGCTTCAGCAAGAGAGTCATCCAGTTCAAGCGCTCTTAATGCCGCCACCTTGGCCATCGGAAATGCCTCGCGGGGGGGCACGAGCCCACAGTCGCCTCGGGAGGCCCATACCCACGCAATGCCGGCGTAGGCCAGGGGGTCGAGGTGATCCCTTTCCTGGCTTATCTGAAAGTACTTGAGGGCAGTGTCAAGGTGTTCTCGAGAAAGTTTGTACCAGTAGAAGCGGCCCTTGAGGTAGGCCTCATAAGCCTCAGGATTGACGCGGCGCGCGCTGCTCAGTCGCTTGGCTTCTTCCGGCGTTATGGCGACCTGGATCTCCCGGGCAATGGCACGCGCGATCTCACTCTGCACTAGGAGCACATCCTCCAAGTCGCGGTCGTAGCTCTCCGCCCACAGGTGTGTATCGGAGGCAGCGTGGATGAGTTGGGCGGTAATGCGTACACGCCGTCCGACTCGCGTGACCGACCCTTCCACCACCGCGTCGACGTTCAGTTCGTCGGCGATCTGTGGCAGCGGCGTCGCAGCGCCCTTGAAGCGCATCACTGAAGTGCGGGATGTTATTTTCACACCTCGGAGCTTGGCCAGGTCACAGATCAGGGCCTCTGTCATGCCGTCGGCAAAGTACTCCTGCTCAGGATCGCGGGAAAAATTGCTCAGTGGCAGCACGGCAACTGAGCGAATACGTCTTGAGCGAGTTCGTTTGCGAGCGGCAGCGACAGCCGCACTTGCCATGGAAGCGGGCACGGTGACCCGCCGCAGGTCCACCGCCAGTTCTTTCGCCGACTGGTAGCGGTTCTCGGCTTCTTTCTCCAGGCACTTCAATACGATTTCTTCGAATCGTGACGAGAGTTCAGGCCGCAAGCGACCGGGTGGAGGCACTGCCTGGTGCAGGATGTCGTCCGACAGAGCCGTCGGAAGCTTCTCCGGGAAGGGCAGGCGCCCGGTAGCCAGCTCGTACAGCACGATCCCGACAGAGTAGATGTCGGTGCGTACATCCCCCGCAGCACCGCGCAATTGCTCCGGAGCCATATAGGGCAGCGTGCCCGCGAATACTTCCATCGTGTCGAAAGAGCTCTCGGTGTCGGCCATCGGACTGGGACGGCGCACCAGCTTGGCCAATCCGAAATCCAGAATCTTCAATCGTCCATCGCGGGTCATTCGTAAGTTGCCCGGTTTAAGATCCCGATGGATGACCCCTTGTTCGTGGGCTGCAGCCAGACCCTCGGCCAGTTGCTCGCCAAGCCGCACAACTTCCTTCTCCGACAGGTGCTCCTGACAGAGCTTGTCACTGAGCGCTTCTCCGGGGATGTACTCCATCACCAGGAAGTCCACTCCTGCCTGAGTGTCGAAGTCATAGATGGTTGCGATATTGGGGTGGTTCAGCTTGGAGAGAGCATCGGCCTCCTGGCGGAAGCGCTTACGCGTGGGATGGTCGGCGAGGGTGCCTGTGGGCAGGACTTTAATCGCGACATCGCGTCCCAGATGCTCATCGCGGGCACGATAGACTTCTCCCATGCCGCCAGCGCCGATCTTCTCGGCGATACGGTAATGCCCCAGCACTTCGCCGGGAGCAAACTGCTCGACCACCTTGGGAGGGAACCTTGGGCTTGGGTCCAATTTGGCACCCCCCTCGTTGTCAGGTTCTTCTCTCAGGAGAACCCGACCATAAGCTACTCCCTCTGTGAACCAAGTGTCTGTGATTGGGAACACAATGCAATGATGCCAATCTTCGGGATCGGCCTGGCGCTGAGCCAGTGCGTAAGAATCGGAGATTCGCGGACTTCCGTGGCTATTTTGTAGTTCTAGGGAAGCCTGCTGGTTGAAGGACAAGAGAAGATGGTTGAGGTTCACATGAGCTTCCACCGCGTGTTTTCTGGTCGCACGCGGCAGTGTTTATTCTCTGCCCTAGGGTTGAACCGTGACCTCGACCATGTTGTCATCCGGTACGCGGTCGATCAGCAATAGCAGCGGATCGATTCCGGCCTTGTTCGGCTTTTCATCCGTGGTGAAACTGTAGCTGGCTTTGCCGCTGGTCATGTGAACGCGTTCGCGGTGTAGGACTTTGCCAAAGCGCTTGCCTTTCTCCGGAGCTGCCAGTGCTCCTACCTCGATCCAGTCATCAACCGGAACTTCAGTTTCGTTGCCTTTTTCGTCGGCTTTGAACTTGCGTGCTTCAGTTTCAACCGTGACCTGGTACTTCCCGTCCGGACCCTTGTGGGCGGTTGCGGTCACAGCCCGGTTGGAAAATAGCGTGATGTCATAGAACAGGTCCTGAATGAGGTATTGCAGTTGCGGCGGGGTTTCTTCCCGCAGCGCATCGACCAGGGCATACGACGTGGGATACGGCGGCGGCTGGTATCCATACTTGTTCAGCACCTTACGCAGCGCGCGGTTCACCGCTTCCTCGCCAATCATTTCGCGCAGGTAGTACATCACGACGCTGCCTTTGCGATAGTGGATGTATCCCTGCGATGCCTCCACGCGCAACAACGGACGCTCCTTCAGGAGCTCGGCGCCGCGGGAGCGCAGGTAATTATCCATTTCGTATTGCATGAATTTGCGCATGGTGTCGCGACCATATTCTTTTTCCATGGTCATCAGGGCGGAATACTGGGCCAGGGTCTCCACCAGCAGCGTGGCCCCTTGCATGTTCGCTCCCACTTCCTGGTGGCCCCACCATTGGTGCGCCATCTCGTGCGCCACTACGTAAAAGACCATGTCGATGTCATCCGGCTTCTGGATGCTGGCGATGAAGCCGATGGACTCGGAATATGGCATGGTTCCGGGAAAAGCCTCGGCGAAGGCGGCCAGCCGCGGAAACTCGATGATGCGCGCCTGCTTCTGCGGATAGGGCCCGAAGTTTTTGGTGTAGTACTCGAAAGACTTCTTCACCGAGTTCAGCATCTTGGGAACGTTCCAGGGCTGCTCTTTGAGGTAGTACACCTCGATGTTGATGCCGTTCCATTCGGTGCGGGCGACCTCATAGCGGGCCGACAAGAATGAGTAATAGTTGAGCCCCATATGGTCGAGCTTGTACTGGAAGTAACGGCGTCCGTTTTCGCTCCACTCCCGTTGCAGCGAGCCCGGCGCGATCGCGATCTGGTCAGGCGACGTGCTGATCACGGTTTCGACATTCACCCAGTCGGAGTAATTGTTGATGTAGCTGTCGTGGCAGTCGGCAGTGCAGTTCTGCTCGAGTGCCGGCATCAGGTCTTTTTCCTTGAGTCCGAAGCGCTTGCGCTTGTTCTTGTCGTCTAACTCGTTGCCGGGCTGATACCCGATCTGGGGAACGATCTGGCTGTGAATGAAGGTGCCGTTGGGCAGCACAGCGCGGTTGGTCAGCGTGTTCTCGAAGCCCCGCACCCGGGTTTGCATGGTGAACTGCATCACCCGAGACTCGCCGGGCTGCATGGGTGTGATTAGAGCGTAAACCTGGTAGTGCAGGCGCTGGTCGTCCTGGGACAGCTTCGCTCCTGGTATTTCGATCGTGGTTTGGTAGTCGTTGGCCAGACTGAAATGAATTTCAGTCAGCGGTTTGGAGGTCTGGTTCACGATGGTCTGCTGGCCGCGCATGGTCATGTTGCGCGATTCCGGATACAGGTCGATCGCATACTTGACGTCCGTGACCCGGGGCTCGGGCTGCTTCTCGAATTTCTTGTAGGTCTTCTCATAGTCCGCCTGCAGGCGGTCGTTGTCATTTTCGCTGCGCACGGTGTTCAGGACCTTGGTGTTGTAAAAGATCCAGCCGCCGGTGGCCACGAATCCGATCGCCGCGGCGATGGCGATAAAGCGCACGACCCCGTGATAGCGCAAACGCGCATTTCTTATGCGGCTGCGCCAACTGGTTTCACGCCCGCGCTGCCATAGCAGGATCGTGACTGCCGCCAGGAAAACGCAAAACGCCGTCCAGTACAGCATGAACCACGACCAACTCTGGAGGAACGGACCGTAGCCGTAGAAATCCGAGTAGGTCATGGTCTGGGCCTGACCGAACTGGACCAGGTAGGTGGCGATGTGCAAGGGCTGCCAGATGAAGGTGGTCAGCAGGAGAAACGTGATGTATCCGAAGTAGCCCACGTATTTGTTAGGCGAGATGACGTGAATAAGAAACGCCAGAATAGCCAGGAAGACGAAGCCGAGGAGATCGATGCCAAACAGGTTCGCAATGAAAAGACCGATCTGGTAGCGGTTGTATCCGTGGAAGACCTGCACCAGCAGCGCCGCGCACATGACCACAGCGAGAATGATGACGATGCTGCTCATCAGCGCCGTAAGTTTGGCCAGGTAGGTGGGCCACTCCGGATTGGGCAGCGCGTCATGGACCTCGTCGGTGCCGCTGTCACGCTCCTCCCACGCCAGAACACCCGCGAAGTAGGTGATCATTGCGATCAGGAACAGGTAGAGCGTTCCCGCAATGACTTCGAGCAAGCGGTAGGTGACGGGCAGAAAAGTGTTCCCAAAGCCCTCGGTGTTGCTGAAGATCAGCGCGGGCACGCAGTTCAGCAGGGCGAAGGCGGTGATCACGATGAACGTCGTGGTCCTGACCAGACGCTTGAACTCGATCTTGACCGTGCCCCAGAACTGCAGCCACTCGGCGCCGGCGCCAAAATTCCTGTCCGCGGCTGGAATTGCCGTGGAAGTGATCGACGCGATCTCCTGCGCTTTGACTTTCTTCTTCTTCGGACTCCGTTCCGCAAAGCTGAATCGCCAGTAGGCGAAAGCAAAAATCAGCGCCCCGACCCCCAGCCAGATCAGCCGGTTCCACAGCAGATATCCGGAGTAGCCGATGGAGAGTGTGTTCTTCTCGGCGACAGTCCAGTATTTGGTCGCGTAGAGAAAAGGGTCGATGCCAAAGGGATCGATCAGCGCCGCCAGCTTCTGGTTTCTCAGGTCGCTGGTAAGCACCCGGGAAATTCCGTATCCCGCCAGCAGCGCCAGGCTGCCCAGAAATGACACCACGGTGCTGCGGGTCAGCACCGCGATGGCGAAGATGACCGCCGCGATGAACAGGGTGTTGGGAACCGCAAAAACGAGAATCGCCTTCCAGTGGGCCGCCCACACCACGGGGCCCCAGCGTTCGGCATCGACCCACGGCATATATTTCGCAGCCAGAATCCCGACGGAGACACCCAGCAGCGGAATGACGGCAATCAGCGCCGATCCCAAGAAGCGTCCGGCCAGATAATCCAGTTTGCGGATGGGTGTGCTGAACAGTATCTGGTGAGTGTTGTGAGCAAAATCGCGAGAGGCGGCGGAGTTCACGAACGCCGTGGTCATCAGCAGCGTCAGCAGACTGCAGACAACGTAGAAATTTTCCACCACCCAGGGAGCATTGCGATACGTATTTTTCAGCGAACTGCCGACCGTGATCTGGTCGCTGCTCGCGGCCCCGAAGAACATCAACGCCACAATCAGGAGAAATACCCACAGCATCCAGGAGCGCAGCCAGAACCGGACCTCGAAGTTGAAGAACTGTTTGAACATGGACGGTCTCACGCGATCCCGGAAATGCGGCTGAAGAATACGTCTTCGAGGTCCGCGCTCACCGGGGTGAATCCGTTCCCCGGGTTCTCGGCGGAGTAGATGTGGATTAGGGGCTTGCCGGCAATCAGTTTGCTGGAGATGACGCGATAGCGCTGCTCATAGTCTTTGACCTCGGACTTGGCCACTGACTTCTGCCAGATGCGCCCCTCCAGCGCTTTGACCGCTTCGCTGGGAGCACCGGAAAACAGCACCTTACCCTGATGAATGATGGCCATGTTGGTGCACAATTCCATCACGTCTTCCACGATGTGCGTGGAAAGGATCACGATGACGTCCTCGCCGATCTCGGAGAGCAGGCTGTAAAAGCGGTTGCGTTCCCCCGGATCGAGGCCGGCCGTGGGCTCATCCACGATCAGCAGGCGGGGATTGCCGAGCAACGCCTGCGCAATCCCGAAGCGCTGCCGCATGCCACCTGAGAATCCAGATAAAGCCTTCTTGCGGTGTTCGTAGAGATTGGTGCGATGCAGCAGGGCCTCGACGGTTTCTTTGCGCTGCTTCGAGTCGGTGATCCCCTTCAGGAGAGCCAGGTGGCCAAGCATTTCCTGCGCCGAGGTGCGCGGATACACGCCAAACTCCTGCGGCAGGTAGCCCAGGGTCTTGCGCAACTCCTGCTTCTGGCGCAGCACGTCGAGCGTGCCCAGACGGATCTGCCCGCTGTCCGGTTCCTGGAGGGTAGCGATGGTACGCATCAGGGTGGACTTGCCTGCACCGTTGGGGCCGAGCAAGCCGTACATGCCCACGGGAATGGTGAGGGAGACGTTGTCCAGGGCACGCACGCCGTTTTTATAGACTTTGGATAGATCTTGAATCTGCAATTCCACGAAGATTCGCTCCTGGGGACGCCGGTTGATGCGCCCTCGAACTCAATACGTTGCCGTGTCCCTAATGGTTCCTTTGCGTTCAGCAGAAAGCGCCGGGAAGCGGGAGGCTCGCGATTCTGTACTGTGGGCCAAACCTTGTCAAGCGACCACCCCTTGTCCCCTATCATCCTGAGTGCAGCTAAACGTTTCGCTTGCGAAACGTTTGGCGGAGTCGAAGGGCCCCTACGGACGGATGAGTCCCAGCCAAGCAGGGGTCCCTCGACTTGCTCTCACCGCGCCAGCGCGGCTCGAGTGGTGCTCGGGATGACACGACTTTCTTGAGCACTACAACAGTATTCCCAAGTCCCAGCATGCATCCTGCGGGCCGCCCTTGCCGCATCCTTGACCCGCCTGTAGCATAGAGGTTCACGCATTCTTCCCTGCAACTCAGGAGACTCTTATGGCAACCGATACCCTGACCAGTCCGCCCGCACTCGGCAGCAGCACTGCGCCCAAGGTTTACAAGAACTTCATCGACGGCGAGTGGGTGGAATCCTCGACCGGAGAGACTTTTGAAAACCGCAATCCCGCCGACACTCGCGAGGTAGTCGGCATCTTCCAAAAATCGGCGAAAGCAGATGTGGACGCAGCGGTGGAAGCCGCCAGCCGCGCCTTCGCCAAGTGGCGCCTGGTTCCGGCCCCGCGCCGTGCCGAAATCGTCTTCCGCGCCGCCGAGATGCTGCTCGAACGCAAGGAAGAATACTCCCGCGACATGACCCGCGAGATGGGCAAGATCCTCAAGGAAACTCGCGGCGATACCCAGGAAGCCATCGACACGGCCTACTACTTTGCCGGGGAAGGCCGCCGCATGTTCGGGCCCACCACACCGTCCGAGTTGCCTAACAAGCTCGCCATGGCGGTACGGACTCCCATCGGCGTGTGCGGCATGATCACGCCGTGGAATTTTCCCATGGCGATTCCCTCGTGGAAACTGCTGCCCGCCATCGTTTGTGGCAACACCTGTGTGATCAAGCCGGCGCAGGACACACCTCTTTCCACATACAACCTGGTGCGCACGTTGTCCGATGCGGGCGTGCCCAAGGGCGTGATCAACATTGTCAGTGGGTTCGGCACGCAGGTGGGAGGCCCGCTGATGGAGCATCCTGAGGTCCGCGCCATCTCACTGACGGGATCCACGGCGGTAGGGCGCATTGTCGGGACCACCGCCGCCAAGAGCTTCAAGCACTGCTCGCTGGAGTTGGGTGGCAAGAATCCCATGATCGTGCTCGACGACGCCAACCTCGATCTGGCCATCGAAGGCGGCATTTGGGGCGGCTTTGGCACCACCGGCCAGCGCTGCACCGCCACCAGCCGCATCATTGTCCAAAAGGGCGTGTATGCCGAGTTCGTGGAGCGCTATGTGGATCGCGCCAGGCGGCTTAGAGTGGGCAACGGCCTGGATGAGAACACCGAGATGGGCCCGGCCATCAACGAAGCTCAGCTCAAAACCGACCTCAGCTATGTGGAGATTGGCCAGTCCGAGGGGGCGAAGATGAAGTGCGGTGGCAACCGTCTCGACCAGGGCGAATACCAGCACGGCTACTTCATGGAGCCGACGGTGTTCGTCGATGTTGATCCCAAGATGCGCATTGCGCAGGAGGAAATCTTCGGGCCGGTCGTGTCCATCATCCCGTGCCAGGACCTGGAAGAAGCTATTGCCATCGCCAACGGCATCGAGTACGGGCTGTCGTCCGCGCTTTACACCAAGGATGTCAACAAGGCATTCGTCGCCATGCGCGATCTGCACGCCGGAATCACTTATATCAACGCGCCCACCATCGGCGCCGAAGTGCATTTACCTTTCGGCGGGGTCAAGGCCACAGGCAACGGTCATCGCGAAGGCGGCATGGGCGCGATTGATTTCTACACCGAGTGGAAGGCGGTGTACGTGGATTACTCCGACCGCCTGCAGAAGGCGCAGATCGATAGAGTGGACTGAGCTTGAGTGGAGCAGCGCTTTAGCGCTGCATTAAATCTCCACTTCATGGCGGCTTTAGCCGCTGAGGTACCTCGGGGGCTGAAGCCCAGCAGAGAGTGGCCGTTATTGCAGGCCTGAAGGCCTGCACCACCCGTGAGTGCGGGTGGTCCGCATTTTTGGTGCTGCAGCCTTGGTTGTTCTCGCTCTCGAGGCCGAGGGCAGGATGCCGGCGCTACAAAACAACATGCCCATTACACCTACTCGCGAAATCGCCGCCGCGCAACGGCTCGACAACGTCCGCTACGCCATCCGCGATCTGGCGTCGGTGGCTGATGAAGTCACGAGGCAGGGCCACCAGGTGCTGGCGCTCAACGTCGGCGACCCCAATATTTTTGATTTCAGAACTCCGCCACACCTGATTGAGGCCGTGTACAAGGCCATGCGGGAGAACAGAAACGGATATGCGCCTTCTTCCGGCATTCCGGAGGCTCTCGAAGCCATCCGCAATGAAGCGGTGCGCAAGGGCATTTCCACGGTGCAGGATGCGTTTGTAACTTCAGGCGCGAGCGAGGCCGTGGATGTATGTCTGACTGCGCTGATCAATCCCGGCGAGCATGTTCTGACGCCCAGTCCCGATTACCCGCTCTACTCCGCCGTGCTGTGCAAGCTCGGCATTCCGGTCACGCCGTACAATCTGAACGAAGACGACGCCTGGCAGCCTGACCTGATCGATCTGCAGCGCAAGATCAATTCGCGCACCCGCGCCATCGTTCTGATCAATCCCAACAATCCCACCGGCGCAATCTGTTCCCGCCGCATGCTGGAACAGCTGGCGGAACTGGCGAGGCGCAAGAATCTGGTCATTTTCGCCGACGAGATTTACGACAAGCTCATTCTGGATTCCGGCGAGAAGACAGACCCTATATCGATCGCAGCGGTCGCCCCCGATGTCCCGGTCGTGACTTTCGGTGGACTGTCGAAGAATTATCTCGCGCCCGGCTGGCGTATCGGATGGGGTGTTGTCAGCGGTGACGCGGTCGCCGTGAAGCCCTACGTGGAAGGCATTCATCGTCTGCTGCGGGCCCGCCTGTGCGCCAATCATCCTGAACAGTACGCCATCAAGCCCGCGCTGGACGGGCCTCAGGACCACCTGGTCGAAGTCCGCGACAAACTTCGGGCCCGCCGCGACCTCACTGTGCAGTGGTGCAATTCGACACCGCGCGTGAGCTGTGTGTCTCCCCGCGGTGCTTTCTACGCCTTTCCCCGCATAGAGATCACCGAGGGCGACGACATCTTCGTCAAAGAATTGTGCCGCGCGAAGCACGTGCTCGTGGTTCACGGCTCCGGCTTTGGTCAAAAGGCGGGCACGCGTCACTTTCGCATCGTTTTTTTACCCGATGAACCGACGTTGAGCAGGGCTTACCAGTCCATCGCAGATTTCATCGCCGAAAGATACAAGTAAGTCTGGTGTGGGCGCGAGCGTCCTGCTCCTGCAGCGGCATACGAGTCCACGACAACTTCCCCGCCCTCTCTCTCCAAAAACGGAGAGACGAGGAAGGGGCACCCTCGTGGTTACGGATTTTTGCATCTCCATCATCCCCTTTGCCATCTGTTCTGCTGAGGAAGGATTATGAAAGTGGCGCAAGTCAGCAAGCCTGGTGGAAATTTCGAAGTTGTGGAACGCCCGATTCCGGAGCCTGAAAGAGCACAGGTCCGGATCAGGGTGGAGGCCTGCGGCGTCTGTCACAGTGATGCCATCGTGAAGCAGTCGGGCTTTCCTGGATTGCAATATCCCCGGGTCCCGGGCCACGAGATTGCGGGACGCATCGACGCGGTTGGAGCTGATGTTGCGCAATGGAAGCCCGGGCAGCGAGTGGGCGTGGGCTGGCATGGCGGACACTGCTTTATCTGCGACCCTTGCCGTCGCGGGAATTTCATTCTCTGCCAGTTTAAAAAGATTACCGGGATCAGCTTCGACGGCGGCTACGCGGAATACGTGGTGGTCCCGGCCGAAGCCGTGGCGGCCATGCCGGATGAATTACCCGCGGACGAGGCCGCGCCGCTGCTCTGCGCCGGCATCACCGTGTACAACTCTCTGCGCAATGCTGGAGCGCGCAGCGGCGATCTGGTGGCGGTGCAAGGGGTCGGAGGTCTGGGTCATCTGGGAATTCAGTACGCACGCCAGATGGGCTTCCGCACCGCCGCGATCGGCCGCGGCGGGGACAAAGAGGCGCTGGTCAGAAAACTGGGCGCTCACCATTACGTTGATTCCGCTGCCAGTGGTCCGGCCGCCGCCTTGCAGGCCCTGGGCGGCGCGCGCGTGATTCTGGCCACGGCTCCGGATTCGAAGGCGATCTCGGCACTGGTCGATGGCCTGGGTCCGGACGGAAAGATGGTCATTGTCGGCGCCAGCACAGAACCCGTCACGGTTACGCCTTTGCAACTCATCTTCACCCGCAGGACCATCCGGGGATGGCCCTCGGGCTCCTCCATCGATTCCGAGGACACATTGCGGTTCAGTTCGCTCTCTGGCGTTCGCCCCATGATCGAACGCTACCCGTTGGAAAAAGTGGTGGAAGCCTACGATCAGATGATCAGCGGACGGGCGCGCTTCCGCGTCGTGCTTACCATGGGCAAATAATGTGGCGCCGGGAGATTTCTGCGGAGGGGTAACTAGGGATCGCAAGTTACCAGGTCCACGCGCTTTCGAGACAATAAAAGCCGCATCCGGCTTGGCCTTTCGATGAAAATCTGCTTAAATTAACTGGCCGCCGTCCCCCTCGGCAGTCCACGTGATCGACATTCATTGCCACATCCTGCCTAAAGTTGACGATGGCTCAAAATCCTGGGACACGTCGCTGGAAATGTGCCGTATGGCAGTCGACGACGGCATCGAACACATCGTGGCCACACCCCACGCCAATGAGCGCTTTCAGTACGACCGACAGACTCTGGCCAAGAATCTCGAGTATCTCCAGGTGCTGGCGGGCAAAACCCCGCGACTGAGTCTGGGCTGCGATTTTCATCTGTCCTATGACAACCTGCGGGAAGTCATGATTTCACCCGAGCGCTACACCATTGAGGGCAGCCACTACCTGCTGGTGGAATTGAGCGACTACAGCATTCCGGCGCAAATCAACGAATGCTTCACCCGCATGGCGGATGTTGGTATCACGCCCGTACTCACTCATCCCGAGCGCAATCCGATTCTGCAAGAGACGCCGCAGCGAGTGCTGGCCTGGGTGGACCAGGGCTGCGTAGTACAGGTAACGGCTTCGGCGGTGACTGGAGGCTGGGGACAGAAGGTGATGCGCGCTGCCGAGTGGCTGCTCGAACGAGATGCCGTGCATGTCCTGGCTACTGACGCTCATGACGCCAAGCGCCGCCCCCCCAAGCTCTCCGCCGCGAGAGACAAGGTCGCGAAACTTTACGGCCACGAAGTCGCCCAGGCATTGGCGGACGGCAACCCCCGCGCCATTATCAACGACAAACCCCTGCCGTATTTTCCCAATCCAGCAATGAAGAAGAGTAGCCGGTAAGTCGGACCTCGGGCTTCAGACTTCAGGACGTCGGCCAATCCTCTCCACTCGACTGGGATGACTGTATTTCCTGAGATCTGAAGCAAGCACCAAAATCGAAAAGGCTTGGGGCTGAAGGTTGTGGTCTAAGTCCCGTATCTGAAAGTCCGACGCCCGAGGTCTGAAATCCGAGGTCCGAGGCTCGGAGTACGAAGTCTACTTCTGCGGCTGGGTCGTCATGGTTGAAGTCTGCTCCAGCATCGGTTCGGCGTGAAGCGGTTCGGGCCGCGAGGTCATGGCGCTTTCCGGATTCAACAAATGATCGTGGTTGGGACCCAATCCCAGTTTGATCAACGCCCGGGAGTCCGGGACGTTCTTGCTTTGCCAGCCATTGTCGGACTGATAGCGCCGCATGGCGCTCTCGGACTTCGCGTCCCAGGTGCCGGAGGCGACGCCGTCCAGATAGTGTTCGCGAATCAGCGCTTCCTGGATCTCGCGGGCGCGCGAGCTATCGATGTTCTGCTGCCCCCGCTTGCGCGATCTCGCGCTCTTGCGCGCTTTCCTTTTGCCCTGAGTGGCCGGGTGAGCGGACACAGCCTGCAATTTCGCCGTGGACCTCTTTCCCGCCGACGAACCGCTGTGAGTCTGCGCGGAAAGCGTGCAACCGGCCAGGAGCACAGCGCAGCCCGCGCTCAAGCACACGGTCGAAATGGAGCCGCCAATTTTCACAATCGTGGTTCCGGGAGTAACCCGATGAACGGTTACCCGCAATTCCCGATCGAGCAGGCAGGGTAAACTATCTCCGCCTCCAGCGCCAGCCCCCCTGGTGCCAGCCTCGGGTTACGGAAGTGTACCGGCCAGGAAGATGGTTCCGCCTTGGCGGCCGGCCCCCCGCTGGCGTACCAGGAACACAACGTCCTGTCCGCCCTTCAGGGTAGCGATGACACGGTTGAACTGCTCCTCATTGTCCACCGCCTGGCGGTTGACCTCGAGGATAATATCACCCCGGCTCAAGCCCACGTCTTCGGCAAACGATCCGGCCTTCACGTCCTTCACAATTACACCCTTGCCCGCGGGGACGTCGAGGCGGTCGGCCATCTCCTGGGTCAAGCTCTGGACGCTGACGCCGAGTTTGCTTTCTTTGGGTCCAGCCTCAGGGCCGTCTTCCTCGTCGTCGCCCAGGCGCGCGGCGAACAGTTTGGCCCGGTCGGCCACGGTGGCGGTCGCATCCTGCTTCTTGCCATTACGAATGAATCCGACGGTGATCTTGGAGCCGGGTTTGCGCGCGGCGATATCGGCCACCAGTTCATCGCCGTTCTTCACCGGCTTGCTGTCCACGGCCACAATGGTATCGCCCACTTTCAGGCCGGCCTGTTCTGCCGGACTGCCTGGAGTGACATCCGAAATGGTGACCCCGGAACCGGTTCCATACACCCTGGCGATGGCGGGATTATCCAGCGCATTAAACATGATTCCGATCGAGCCGCGTGATACCCGGTGGTCGGGGCCAATCAGCTGGTTGTACACCTGGGCCACGGTATTCGAAGGCAGGGCAAAGCCTACCCCGGCGTAGGCGTTGGTATCGGTAAGAATGGCGGTGTTGATGCCGATCACCTCCCCCGCCATGTTCACCAGAGGGCCGCCGGAATTGCCCGGATTGATAGCGGCGTCGGTCTGGATAAACGACTGGAACTGGCGTTGGGGCACGATGTTGCGCCCCTTGGCGGAAACGATTCCGGCGGTCACCGTTTCCTGCAGTCCAAACGGGCTGCCGACAGCGAGCACCCAGTCTCCCACCTGCATGCTGTCAGAATTGCCCAGCTTGGCGACGGGGAGCGGCTTCTCGCTTTCAATCTTGATGACGGCCAGGTCGGTTTCCTGGTCCGATCCGATTACTTTCGCGTCGTGCAGCACTCCCGGCGGATCATCCTGCAGCCGCACCCGAATGCGGTCGGCTTTCTCCACTACGTGCCGGTTGGTAACGATGTAGCCTTTGGTGTCCACGATCACGCCCGAACCCAGAGAACGTTCGCGAATCGCGCCGCCGCCAGGTCCCTGTCCCCCCTGTCCGCCCGGGCCGCCGAAAAAGCGGTCAAAGAAGTCGTCGAAGGGATTGGCATCGTCGTCGCCGTTGGGAACACCACGGCGCCGGTGAGGAGTCTTGATGGTGGATTCGGTATTGATATTGACCACGCTGGGCTCGAGTTGCTTCGAGATCTGCGAGAACTGGTTCGAGAGCATCTGCGGCGAGGGCACGCTCAACATGGCCGCATCGGAGGCGGATGATTTCTTGTCCTGGCCCTTCACGCCGGAGGAGATCACCGTCCCGATCAGGATACCCACGGTCAAGGTGACCAGGATAGAAACGCTGTAGGCGAGACGGTTCGCCTTCAAACGCACCCAAAGAGCGCTTGCGCGCTGATTCATAATGACTTCCTCCGAAGATGGTCTGCCTGGTTGATTATACCTTCTGGCCCAGGGCAGTCACAGAGAGTTAGACGCGGATTGGGGGAAAAGTGTTGTGGCTCCGCGTAGGCCCGGACGCCCTCGTCCGGGCGGGCGAGCGCAGCTCGCCTGGGTTTGGGTTGGCAGTCTGCCAAAACCCCGGCGGAGCTGCGCTCCGCTGGGCGGGTGTGGGCACCCGCCCCCACGTGTGTGGTGGTGTGGAGAAACTATTTGGCCTGGTAAACCGTCTTCCCGCCCACCACCGTACGCAGCACCTTGGCTCGCAGAATTTTTTCCGGGGGAACGGAAGTGATATCGATATCCAGCACGACCAGGTCGGCCAGCATGCCCGGGGCCAGCGTGCCTTTGTCTTTTTCGGCGAACTCGGCGAAGGCCGAGCCGGTGGTGTAGGCGGCGATGGCCTGCTCGATATTCAGCTTCTGCGCGGGATAGTATTCCTTTTTGCCATCTTCGCTCTTGCGGGTCACGGCGGCATAGAGACCGCGAAACGGGGTGACCGGTTCGACCGGATAGTCAGTCCCGAAAGCCAGGGTCACTCCCTGCTTCAGAAATTCCGCCCAGGCGTAAGAGTGCGCCGCCCGCTTCGGCCCCAGCCGGGCCTCGGCCCAATTCATGTCGGTGAGTAGATGATTGGGCTGCATGGAGGCAATCACTTTTAGCTGCTTGAATTTTGCTACTTGCAGAGGGTTGGTGACCTGGGCATGCTCGATGCGAAGGCGGAGATCGGGGGTCGGGTTTGCCGCCTTAGCCGAATGTTGCCCGGCGAGTCCCTTCGCTGCGCTCCGGGCAGGCGCCAAACCCGTCCCCACACGGTCCAAGTCTTTTTCGGCGGCGGCGAAGGCATCGAGAGCCATCTGGACTCCCTTGTCGCCGATGGCGTGGAAGCCAATTTGGAATCCGGCGTTCACCCGCTCTCTTGTCAGGCGAGTCAGGACATCCTGTTCGTACTGCGGCAGTCCGGAGTTAGTGGCATCATCGGCGTAGGGATCGAGCAGCGCGGCAGTGCGGGAGCCAAGGGATCCATCCATGTAGGCCTTGAGCATGCCGGTGTGCAGCCACTGGTCCGACTGGGGATGCGCCGCGCGATGCGCCTCCAGCACCGGCAAGGGATCGTTGAAAGGCAACCATTCCGTGATCCGCGCGGTGAGTTCGCCTTCGCGCTCGATTTCTTCGAAGATCAGGAAATCGTCCCAGGACAGCTTCGAGTCCCCGGAATCGGAATTGTCCTGCGCGGAAGTGATGCCGCTGCGGGCCAGTTCCTGCAGTCCGGCTTCAATGGCTTGGCGGCGCTTGTCGTGATTGGGCTCGGGAATGACGCCGGTCACCGCCTGGCGCGCGGTTTCACGCAAAATGCCGGTGGCCTGGCCGGTAGTGTCGCGATCGATCTTGCCGCCCGCTGGATCCTTGCTGGCCACTGTGATACTCGCCATCTGCAGGGCGCGCGTATTGGCCACCGCGATGTGTCCATCTACGCGTTGCAGGAAGACGGGATGGTCGGTGGTCACTTCATCGATGTCCCAGCGACTGGGGAGTTCTTTCACCGGCCACAGCGTCTGGTCCCACCCGCCGCCCACAATCCACTCTCCCGGCTCGGCGCTCCGGACTCGCGCCCGAATGCGATCACGAAACTCAGTCAGCGACTTCACTCCCATCAGGTCAACCGTCAGCCGCTGAAAACCGGCGTTGGCCAGATGCATATGGGCGTCGTTGAAACCAGGCATGACGAAATGCCCACCCAGATCGACCACCTCGGTGGACGGCCCCTTCAGCTTCAGGATCTGCTCGCCGCGGCCCACGGCTTCAACCCGCCCATCACGCACAGCCAGCGCTTCCGCATGTTCTATGGCGTGACACGAAGAGGTATCCACCACCCCGGTGTAGATGTTCCCGTTGAGAAAGATGATGTCGGCCTGGGGTGGAGCGGGCAAATTCTGCGCCTCGAGCATTGCGCTTACTGCGAAGACAACTAATGCCGGCAGGAAGATCGAGCTTCCTGTTTTCACAGAGCGACTCCGGCGAGGCCCAGCAGCGTCAGCAGGATGCGCTTGAGCCCAAGCTCTCGCCCACCGCAATCAAACCATTCCTGCAAAGTGTGCGCGCCACCGCCGGCGCCGCCACCGCCGATAGCGATCGCTTCGAGTCCCAGGGATAGCGGTATGTTGGCATCGGTGGAAGCGCGCTGCACCTGGGCGGCGTTGCCCAATTGCGCATCCACCGCACGAATCACCTGCAGGATGCGGGCATTGGAGTGCAGTTCGCCGGCGGGACGATTGCCGATCACCACCACTTCGTAACTCAGGCCATAGGGGCGCCGCCGTGAAGCGATGCGCGTCTCCGTGGTCCGCACTTCCTCTTCCACGGCCTGGTCGAGCGCTTGCCGCAGAGCGCTCTCCAGGCGCTCCATTTCCGCCATCGACGTAGAACGGACGTCCACCCGCATACTGGCCGACTCGGGAATTGAATTCACCGATGTTCCACCACGAATCACGCCTACGTTGAAAGTTGTCTTGGGCATTGCTGGCACCGGTGTTTGGGCAAACGCCTGCACTGCACGCGCCAGAACCACGATGGGGTTAGGCGCTCCGAAATCGCTCCAGGAATGGCCACCAGGACCGCGCACGATCACTTCGAAACGGCGGCTGCCCAGAGCTTCGGCCACGACCGTGTCTGCGCCCGCACCATCCAGCACCAGGCTGTAGTGGATCTGGTCCTTCCAGCGCGGCTGGGAGAAAATGTGGCGCATCCCACGCAGGTCGCCTTCCCCTTCTTCCCCCACATTGCCGATAAACAGAATGGGCAAGGCGTGCCGAATACCCAGAGCGCGCACCACCGCCACGATAGCCAGCATCGCGGTTACGCCGGCCCCATTGTCCGAAACGCCGGGCCCGTAAAGGCGGCTGCCCTGTTGCCGGATGTTCAGCGGCGTGCCAGCGGGAAATACCGTGTCCAGGTGAGCGCTGAGTGAAACGTGCCCTTGTCCGTAACCGGCATGCGTGCCGAAAACGTTGCCGACTTCATCGGTATGCACCGCTTGCAGGCCGAGCTCGCAAAATTTGTCGGCCAACCACTGGGCCCGGGCACTCTCGCCAAACGGAGGCGCAGGAATACGCGCCAGCTCGAGCTGCCAGTGCGCAAACTGCGGCTCCTGGGCGCGAAACCAGGTAAAAGCGGAGCGAATTTCGGGCAACGAACAGAGATGCGCCACTTCCTGTTGCGCTCCAGGAAACGGCTCCGAGACTTCGGGTTGCGAGCGGGGCATGGGTCGGGGTTCAGTCGTCAGCCGTCGGCCGTTGGCCCTTCTTCATGGCATCTTCGGATTCAGCTTCGCTGAGACTACATCTTGAGTTGAAGACGTGTGCTCAACGACCAATGGCCAACGACCAACCGCCAACGACCGATTTTCCATCTTACATCGCACTGCCGGGTGTTGGACGGGTGGCTGGTTACTTCGGGTCGTGGAGGTCCCGCGGTTATGTCCTCTTCCGTCCCTTGTCGATGCGGACCTTGTGAGCGGCGAAGGCATTAGGAAATTCGAGTGTGACTACCCAGCCCTTGCGCACGTTCGTCACCAGCGCCGGGCGGAAGCAAGCCAGGCATGTGCCTCCGCGATGGCGAACGCTGGGGTAAATCAATCCCGCCGAGCCCTGGTCCAGGAGTTCACGAGCCAGATTTTGGGATGCCGCATAGCTGGCCGGATCGAGGCAGACTGCGTACCTTGGATTCTTACGAATGTCGTGAAACTCCGCCCGGAAATCAGCCAGATACTCGCGGTAGGTCGCGGTTTCGCTTTCTTCCCAATTCAGTTCGCGCAAACTCTGGGCAAAGTGAAACGCAACTTCGGCTTGCGCCGTGTCGAGCGTGAACGCCGAATACCAGGCTCCCCGATCCGGACCATTGAAACGGCTGCCCTCGGGACGGGCGCGGGTGAAGGCGGCATTTACGATGTGACAGTGAGGAACTCCGAAGACAAGTTCATGAACGGAGACTCCGGGCAAGAGGTTCACTTCTCCCAGCAACCGCTCGTTGGTTGCGCCATCGAGCTGAAAAAGATCCTGCAGCTGCTGCCGGTCGGAGCTCAGCCGCGCCAGCACGCTCGCACCGTTATCGCTGTAGCGTGCAGGAATGAGACGATGGGTATCGTCCTGATGAAGTCGGGTAATGCCTGGAGCCATCAGCGACCGCCGCGCCGCGCATCTACCAACTGGCGCACCCGGATCATGGCGGGCACGCCACCCTTGATCATCGCCAGCAAGGGCGATTCACCGCCAAACATGGGATTGCTGTTGGGCAGCAGCACCCACGCGTCCGCCAGCTTCTTGCTGTACAGAATATTCAGCGCCTTGAAAATTCCGAGCAGCAGTGAAATGCGGGTGAGCTTGTCCTGATCGAGGGTCTTGGCGGGACGGCGCTTCAGGCTGTAATAGGCGCCATTGGAAACGCCGCCCAGTAGTCCGCGGGCATCCTGGTCACGCAGATTCCACAGATCGACCAGCCGGAAAAAACTTAATATGGCGGAAGGGCTGAGCTTTTCCTGGATTTCCCTGCTGGAAAGGTCAGCTGGCCGGTCGAACGCTTTGCCCGCCAGGTGCGCGTTGGGGGTGGCTGTCATGATCCATCCAATAATATATATATATTACTACATATTTGGAGACAGTCCAATTTTTGGTTTCAATGCTGGCCTCCTGACTCAACCTGGCGTGCGCCCGCTTTCGTGCGGGACAATCGGCATAACTGCCACGCGCCGGATGCTTCGGGACTGAACTCCTTCAGGATAACTCCGGTGCCGGGATGATCGCGCGCAAGCAGCACGGCCGGGACGCGCGTGCTCCATCCCTTACAGGCACTGCCGGATTTCCGCCTCACTCAGTGTGTGGTTGGAAGCTTTGGCCCGTTTGTAGATTCTCTCCACCACTTCATTGCTGGCGGGCAGTCCGTGGCGTTCCAGCCAGAACAGCACATTCGACTTCCCGCTCATGGGGCCGATCTCGATGATCTGTTCCAGCCCGAACATCTGCGAAGGCACGCCCGAGTACACGGCATTGGCCAGTTCGACGTCGTTCTTCTTATAGGCCTTGATGAGGGCCGCGGCATGCACCCCGGTGGCAGTGCGAAACGCATCTTCACCCACGACCGGATAGTTCGCCGGAATCGGCACTCCCGTGGCCTTCGATACGGTCTGGCAATATCCCTTCAGCCTGGTCAGGTCTTGCTGAGCCCAGGGAGCAATGCCCATGAGTTTGAGGTTCACCAGCATCTGGTCCATCTGGGTGTTGCCGACGCGTTCGCCAATTCCCAGGGCGCATGCATGGACGCATTCCGCGCCGGCCATCAGGGCCGCCATTGAATTCGCAACCGCGAGGCCGCGGTCGCAATGCCCGTGCCAGTCCACGCGAATCTTCGCGCCGGAAGGCTTCACCACTTCTTCGAGCACGAAGCGCACCAGGGCAAACGCTCCCATCGGGGTGGCATGGCCCGCGGTATCGCAAATCACGATGGCCCGCGCCCCACAACTGATCGCGGTTGAATAAAGACGCTTCACCATGGCCGGATCACAGCGGCTGGTGTCCTCGGTCACATACATGCATTCGAGGCCGAGGGATACGGCGTATTTCACGGCTTTTTCCGTGGTCTCAAGCAGGAAGTCGTCGGTCCAGCCTTCGGTGTAGCGGCGAATCGGGCTGGAACCAATGAACGTTGCCGCCTGAATGTTCAGCCCAGTGCGCTGCCCGATCTCGGCGATCGGCCGGATGTCATTTTCATGAGTGCGCGCGGCGCAGTTGGGGCGAATCTTCATTTTCTGGCGGACGATCTCGTGCGCTAGGGCCTCGCAGTCGGCGGCCGCGCGCGCCCCTGCGCCCGGCAGGCCCATGTCAAGGGAGTTGATGCCCAGGGCTTCCATCAGATGAAGGATCTGGATTTTCTCGGTAATCGAGGGATCGCGCACCGAGGGGGACTGCAACCCGTCGCGCAGGGTCTCGTCGTTGAGCAGGACTCTTCCCGCCGGCCGCAGCCTGGCGGCATCCATCTGGTTCCAGTCGTAAATAAGTTCAGAAGTATTCACAAGGAAATGTCACATCACGTGGGAGAGCGGCCGCTAGGGTGAAACCCGTCAGCTTCGTCTCCCTACAACCATCGGCGGCGCCCGGCAGTAAGGTTCGAGACCTGCTATTTCTTCGGCGCCACCGTCAACCCAAACACCGACGTCTGTCCCTGGCCGGCCACGTTCAGCCCGCGCACTCCCTCCTCATGCGGCAAGTAAAGCGTCTTGCAATGCTCGCAGCGATAGACCTCGGCGTTCGGTCCCCAGGCCTGCTCGGCGTCGCCACAGGCCTGCTCGACCACGTCCGTGGTGTAGAACCAGCGCTTCAGGTGTCCACCACAAAACTTTCCCTTGGCGTCTTTCTCGTTGCAGGAACGCTGTCCCGGCTTCTTGATCTTTACTTTGTGATGGGGAAGCTGCGGAGGAGCAGTCGCGGTTTCGGTGGCCAATGGCTATCCTCGTGGCTGCGGCAAAAGCGCCGCCGGATTTACAGACTCATTTTACTCGAAGGAGTTTCGCCGTACCGCCTCACTCGAATTCTCGCTTGGGCGCGGCCTGCTGTGGTCCCACGCTGCCGCTGACGATATCAGCGACAAAATAGTTTTCGCCTTTTACCGGACCGCCGGCCATGCGCCGCAGCATCGCGATTTGTCCCACATGAGTCAGGGCATCGGCCACGGGACCCTGAAAAAGTTTCTCTGCCGGAACGTGCAGCGCCTCGCTCGAGGCCAGGTAATCGTCGAAGCTCTTGAGTGCGGCAAAGAAGCGTTCTGTCTGTTTGTCCCATGGCAGGGGTTCAGAATTTTTCCAACTTTGCTTGCCCTGCGCGATGGAGAGTCCCCAATCGAGCAGGTCGCCCAAATGGGCCAGGATTTGTCCCGCGGTGCGCCCCGAAGGGCAACCGCGAAACTCGGCAAAACCGGTTGGGGCATTGCGGACTGCCTTGCCGCCGCGGTACGCCAGCGTGGCCAAGGTGTGCCGCAGGAGCTCGCGTTTCGGATCAGAATCTGGAGTCATGGGCGTATTCCCCTTATCCCGTGTGGGTCGGACATTCCCTTCGACTTCGCTCAGGGCAGGCTTTGTCCGACGCCTTTGACTTTGACTTCAAAATCAACTTCAAATCAAACTTCAAAATCAACTTCAAAGGCGTCGGACAAGAGTGTCCGACCCACACACGCTAGCCGCGCTTTTTGCCTTTCAGTGCGCTCACTGCTTTCACCGCACCTCCGAGCCGCTGACCGACGCTGCGGGCAAACTGGGCATCGAGCAACCCCTCCATCTGGCGTGCGAAAGCGCTTCCATAGCGGTACCACCAGATCTTTTCCATTCCAGGCAGCCGGTCGGAAGCCAGATATTTTATGCGCACCATTTCTTCCAGGCCAAAGCGTCCATGTGAGCGGCCAATGCCACTGGCCTTCACCCCTCCGTGGGGAGCTTCGCTGATGCCAAAGCAGGAGACCACGTCGTTCACCATGACCGTTCCCGCGTGGATGCGTCTCGCCAGGGCTTCCCCGCGGGCACGGTCCCGGGTCCACACACTTGCCGCCAGGCCATATTCTGAATCGTTGGCCAGACGGACAGCCTCATCATCGCGGTCGAAGGGCATCACGGGCAACACGGGCCCGAAGGTCTCCTCTCGCATGATGCGCATCTGGTGAGTGACATCCGCCAATACCGTCGGCGCATAATAATTTGGCCCGATTTCCGGCAGGCGTTTTCCACCCGCCATCACGCGCGCTCCCTGTGCCCGGGACTCCTCCACCTGCGACTCCACATTCAGTAACTGCCGCTGGTGGATCAGCGGGCCAACCTCGATCTCAGGATCCATTCCGTTGCCTACTCGCAACTGCTGGGCCTGGCGCGCGCAGGCCTCTAGAAATGGCCCGTACAGGCTGCGATGCACATAGCAGCGCTCGACTGAGAGGCAGGCCTGCCCGGCATTGACGAAAGCGCCCCAGACCGCGCCCCGGGAGGCGATTTCGACATCAGCATCGTCCAGTACCAGCATGGGGTCCTTGCCGCCCAGTTCCAGCGCTACCGGCAGCAGACGGTCTGCCGCGCTCTGCGCGATCCGCCTTCCGGTGGGCACGCTTCCGGTGAAGACCAACTTCTCCAGGGCAGAGTTGAGCAGGGCGGATCCGGTTGCACCATCGCCCAGCACCACCTGAAAAACTTCCTCAGGTACGCCCGCCTGATGCAGCAGCAACGCCAGCTCCATTGCGGTAAGCGAGGTGAACTCCGAGGGCTTCAGCACAACTGCATTTCCCGCGACCAGAGCAGCCAGGCTCTCCGTGGCCGGAATCGACAAGGGATAATTCCAGGGCGAGATGATTCCAATCACGCCATAAGGCTCGCGAACCAGGCGCCCGGACTTGGTCTTCATGGCCAGATTGCCGTGCGGGACGGGCTCGTCGCGCAGCAACTGGTAGGCGTTGTCGATCAGGAAGCGAGCGGCGTCGAGCACGACCAGAACTTCCGTGAGCAGCGCCTCGACATAGGGCTTGCCGGCCTCGCGGCAAACCAACTTCCCGATTTCGGACTTTCTCTGGTGCACCAGGTCCTGAAACTTACGCAGAACCGCTATCCTCTTGCGCACGCCCACGCTGGCCCAGGCGGGCTGGGCAGCATGAGCGCGGGCGACCGCGGCGTGGACGTCGGCTTCCGTTGCGCACTCGAATTCGCGCAGAACCTCGCCAGTCGCGGGATTGATGGAAGTTATCTTACGAAGGGCGATTTGCAGATCGGTCACCATGGACATACCCTTTACATCGCTACGAATCCGCGGGTGAGTCGCCCGCGGCCACACTGCCATACTCGACACTTACCAGGCACAAGCCGCCGGCGGGCGCGGTGGCTCCGGCAGCCGACCGCGAACGCGCCGCTATAATCCGCGCCAGATCGGAAGCCTTCAGAGTCCCCTTGCCCACCAGCAGGAAGGTTCCTACCAGGTTACGCACCATATGGTGCAAAAATCCGTTGCCTCGCACAGTGTAGACGAATTCATCACCCTGCCGTTCCCAGCGCGAACAGAAAATCTGCCGGAGGTTCGACGCGTCCGCATCACTTCCCTGCTCGGGGTCGACCGCGGCGAACGAGGTGAAATCGTGTTGGCCCAAGATCAGCGGGGCTACCTGCCGCATCTGATCTTCATCCAAGGGATAGGGATAGTGCCACACATACCGTGCCAGAAAAGGCGGACAGATGGCGCCGCGATACATGCGGTAACGGTAAGTCTTGGCCCGGGCGGACTTGCGGGCGTGAAATTCGGCCGGCACTTCGGCAGCCTCCAGCACCCGGATGGTGGAGGGCAGAACGTCATTCAGCGCGACCACCAGGTTCTCCGGCGGAATGGGGGACCGGGTAACGAAGCTCGCCACCTGGCCGAGCGCGTGCACGCCTGCGTCCGTACGCCCCGAACCCTGGGGCAGGACTTTTTCACTGGTCACTCGTCCAATAGCCGATGCTAGCGTGCCCTGGATAGTGGCCGCATCGGGCTGCACCTGCCATCCGGAAAACTCCGTACCGTCGTAGGCCAGGACCAATTTGAGGTTGCGCATGACGAATGTTTTGGAGTCTTCCCGCGGACGACTATCATCCAATCCGGTTGCAAATCTTTACAAAGTTTCACCCTGGCGGCAGGGCGTGGCTTCAGGCCAAGGCAGCGGTGTCAGCTATACTATTTTATTCAAATCGCGACCATGTTCGTGACCCAGGGACGAAAAGCAAAAATGGCGCGCGGGCCAGCACAAACATGAAACCTGGCGCCCACATTTTACGTACCATCGCTTGATTTCCAGAAGCCTTTTGCGCTCATACCATCAGCCTGTGCAGGGAGAAAATCGAATGTTTTTGTCGGCATTGCAATGCGCCTTTCGGCGGACTCTTGCGATCGTCCTCGCCGGTACATTAACTGCCATGAGTTGGGCCCAGACCGCGACCCAGCCAGCCGCGGCCTTACCCGACAGCCCGCGACCGCAGCGTCCGGCGGTGAAGGATTATTCGAAGCCCAACTCGCACTTTCCCAATCCGCTGGCGCCCTACATGGCACGGCGCCTGCCGCCGGCGGACCTGCTCAACACCCCGCGCATCGAGCAGTTGTTACGGGATGGCAAACTCTATCTGTCCATGAACGATGCGGTTGCGCTGGCTCTGGAAAACAACCTGGACATCGCCATTTCACGCTACAACCTTAACATCGCGGATACGGACGTGCTGCGCGCTAACGCGGGCGCGAACACACTGGGCGTGAGCCTGGGCCTGCTGCAAGGCACGCCCGGAGGCACGGCGGGCGGATTGGGCGGGACCATCGGGTCCGGCCCCGGCGGCACCAGCGTGAGCGGAACGGCCGGCGCCGGCGGAGGTGCGGCAGGTCTGGTGGTCAGCACCTTGGGTAGCGGGCCACAGATCACCAGCTTCGACCCGGTGGTTACCGGCTCTTTGCAGTTTGATCACAACAACATTCTGTCCTCCAGCACTTTCGCCCTTCCCATCACGGTTCAGAACTCCACCACCGCGGATTTTACCTATCTACAAGGCTTCAAGTGGGGCTCGAACGTCCAGGTGGGATTTAATAACACCCGTAGCACCACCGATTCGACCTTTGCCACGTTGAGCCCGACGTTGGGCTCCAACTTTCAGGCACGGTTTACGCAGCACCTGCTGCAGGGCTTTGGCTTCGCCCCCAACACGCGCTTTATCCGTATCGCGAAGAATAACCGCGAGATTTCCGACGTGGCCTTCCGCCTGCAGGTCATTACCACCGTCGACCAAATCGAAAACATCTACTGGGACCTGGTGTACGCGTACGAAAACGTGAGAGTACAAAACGAGTCCCTGCTCTTCGCGCAGAAGACGCTTTCCGACACGCAGAAGCAGGTGGAAATCGGCACTCTGGCTCCCATCGAAACGGTGCGGGCGCAGAGCACGGTGGCGAGTGATCAACAGCAGCTCACACTGGCGCAGACCAACCTGCAATTGCAGCAACTCCTGATGAAGAACGCGCTCAGCCGCACTCTGGTGGATCCCAGATTAGCGGATGCTGAGGTAATCCCGACTTCGACCATGCAGTTGCCAGAACAGGAACCGGTGGTTCCAACCCAGGACCTGGTGAACGAAGCACTCAGCCGACGCAGCGAGCTGGCGGAAGCCCGGATCAACCTGAAGAACCAGGAGATCAGCATTAAATCGGTGCGCAGCTTATTGCTGCCCTCTTTGGACCTTTACGGCTACTACGGCGGATCGGGACTGGGGGGAGCACAGAATCCAAATAACCTTTGCCCGCCGCCCCCACAGCCACAGCCCTTCGGTTGCTCGACCAACCCAGTGACGCCGGTGAGTTATGGCAGCACGCTCAACCAGTTGGTCAATTCAACCGCTCCGGATAAAGGCATCGGACTTCAGCTGACCATCCCGCTGCGAAACCGGGTGGGGCAGGCAACGCAGATCCGGTCAGAGCTGGAATACCGCCAGGCGCAGATGCGGCTGCAACAACTGGAAAACCAGGTCCGCATCGAAATACGCAACGCCCAGTTTGCAGTGCAGCAGAACCGGGCCAGCGTATCTTCAGCCCAGGCGGCGGTTGACCTGGGCCGCCAGTCACTGGATGCGGAACAGAAGAAATATGCGTTGGGAGCTTCCACTACCACGCTGGTGTTGCAGAACCGCAGCGCGCTGGCGCAAGCCGAGTCCACGCTGGTGTCGGCCATGGCGGCTTATGAAAAGGC
>Ga0335082_10000899_pt1 | contig 31271 bp, 20 predicted proteins | sample Lox_Sample_41_FD_206718 | JGI IMG/M metagenome (GOLD analysis project Ga0335082, IMG submission 206718) | Soil microbial communities from Loxahatchee National Wildlife Refuge, Florida, United States - Lox_Sample_4.1 | ecosystem: Environmental > Terrestrial > Soil > Wetlands | place: USA... | reverse complement strand
CTGCCCCGGGCCAAGACCGCGCTGATCGACGAGCGCGACGCCTTCCTCGCGCAGAAGATCCGCACGTCCGGCGGCCAGCGCGTGGTCGCGGTGGTCGGCGCGGGCCACGTCGCCGGCATCCGGCAGGCGCTCGAGGAAGGACGTCCCGCCGACCTCGACGCGCTCTCGACGATTCCGCGCGTGCCGACCTCCGTGAAGGCGATCGGCTGGGCCATTCCGACGCTCATCCTCGGCGCGCTCGCGGTGGTCGGCGTCCGCCACGGCATGCACGCGGTCGGCGCGAACGTGCTCTTCTTCGTGCTCGCGACCGGCATCCCGGTCTCCATCGCTGCGGCGCTCTCGTTCGCGCACCCGGCCGTGGTGCTGTCCGCGTTCCCCGTCGCGCCTTTCACCGCGATTCATCCGCTGCTCGGCGCGGGCCACGTGCTGGCCTTCCTCCAGGCCTGGCTGGTGCCGCCGGTCGTGCGCGAGCTCGAGAACGTGGCCGACGACGCCGCCGTGGTGAGCCGCTGGTGGAGCAACCGCCTGCTGCGCATCTTTCTCGTCTTCCTGCTGACGACGATCGGCGGCGTGATCGGCACCTACGTCGGCGGCGCCGAGCTGATCAAGAGCCTCTTCTAGCCTCTAGTCGCGGAGGAGTCGCCCGATGCGCACCCTGGTCTGCGCCGTCGCGCTGCTCGCGCTCGCGGCCTGCGCGCAGCCCCTGCCCCGCGAAGAGCTCGTCGACCTGACGCATCCCTTCGACGCGAGCACGATCTACTGGCCGACCGAGGAGAGCTTCGTGCTCGAGGGAGGCCCCGGCGGCGTGACCGAGGCCGGCTACTACTACGAGGCGCACCGCTTCCGCGCCGCGGAGCACGGCGGCACGCACATCGATGCACCGATCCACTTCCACGCCGGCGGCGAGCACGTCGACGAGATCCCGCTCGAGCACCTCGTCGCGCCAGGTGTCGTGGTCGATGTGCAGTCCGCCTGCTTCGACGACCGCGACCACGAGATCGACGTGACCGACCTCGAAGCCTGGGAGAGGCAGAACGGCGAGATCCCGCGCGGCGGGATCGTGCTCTTCTACACCGGAACGAGCCGCTACTGGCCCGACCGGCAGGGCTATCTCGGCACGACCGCGCGTGGGCAGGAGGCGGTGTCCTTGCTGCACTTCCCCGGGCTCGGCGCGGACGCGGCGCGCTGGCTGATCGCCGAGCGCGGCGTCGTCGCGGTCGGCATCGACACCGCCAGCATCGACCACGGCCCCTCGCGCCGCTTCGAGACGCACCAGACGCTCCTCGCCGCGAACGTGCCGGCCTTCGAGAACGTCGCGTCGCTCGAGCTGCTGCCGCCGCGCGGCTTCCGCGTCGTGGCGCTGCCGATGAAGATCGGCGGCGGGTCCGGCGCGCCGCTGCGTATCGTGGCTTTCGTGCCGCGGACCTCGCTGTGAGCGCGGAAGCTCCCTTCGCAGCGGACTCGGACCTGCTGGTCCGCACGCTCTCCCAACGCGGAGGTGTGTCGGTGCGCGCGCTGGTCGCCACGCGGCTCGTGGCCGAGGCGGCGCGCCGGCACGAGACCTCGCCCGTCGCGAGCGTCGCGCTCGGCCGCGCGCTGATGGGCGCGGTGCTCTTCGCCGCGGGCGGCAAGGGTGAGACGGCGCAGATCGAGGTGCGGGGCGGCGGCCCCCTCGGCGCGATCGTCGCGATCGCCGATCCGCAGGGCCGCGCGCGCGGCTATGCCACGCACCCGGGCGCGGAGCCGCCCGCACCGGCCGGACCGCTCGACGTCGCCGCGGCGGTCGGAAGCGGAACGCTCGCCGTCGTGCGCTCGAGCCGGAACGGCGGCCAGCCCTACACCGGCATCGTGCCGCTGGTGGCGGGCACCATCGCGCAGGACCTCGCACATTACCTCGCCGAGAGCGAGCAGATCCGCAGCGCGGTCGCGCTCGGCGTCTTCCTCGACGCGGACGGCGCGATCGACGCGGCCGGCGGCTACCTGGTGCAGGCGCTGCCCGGCGCGGGCGAAGACGAGATCGCGCAGGCCGAGGCCAATGTGCGCTCGCTGCCGGGCCCGGGCGAGCTCGTGCGCGACGGCCTCGACGCCGACGCGATCGCGATCCTGCTGCAGGGCGCGCTCGGCTGCCGCGAGCGACACACATCGGAGCCGCGCTTCCACTGCGGCTGCCAGCGCGAGCGCGTGATGCGCGCGGTTGCGCTGCTCGGGCGCGACGACCTCTCGCGCGCGCTCGAAGAAGGCGAGACGCTCGAGGTTCGCTGCCGCTTCTGCGCGGCGCGCTACGCGGTGCCGCCGTCGGACCTCGCGCGCCTGGTGGCGCAGTAGCGGCCGCCGGGCGCATGCAGGCAGTACGCCCGCTGACCCTCGCGCATGTCACGGGAGAGACCGGATTCTCGGGCGGCGAGGTGCAGCTCTTCCTGCTGCTCGAAGGGCTGCGCGCGCGCGGCGACCGCTCGCTGCTCGTGTGTCCACCGGGCAGCCGCGCCGAGGCGGAGGCGCGCCGGCGCGGCTTCGAGACGCGCTCGGTGCGCATGCGGAGCGATCTCTCCGCCTTCGCGGCGCTGCGGATCCGGGCCGCGCTGAGAACCCTCGCGCCCGACCTCGTCCACCTGCACAGCGGCCGCGCGAACTGGCTCGGCGGCCTCGCGGCGTGGTCGCTCGACCTGCCCGCGCTGACGACGCGCCGCATGGACCGCGCGGTGCAGCGCGGCGCGCGCACGCGCTTCCTCTACGGGCGCGTGACACGGCGCGCCGTCGCGATCTCGCCCGCGGTGCGCGAGCGGCTGCTCGCTGGCGGTGTCGCTCCCGAGCGGATCCGCGTGATCCCGTCGGCGGTCGACGCGCGCGCGCTGACGCCGCGCCGTGCCCGCGAGGCGGTGCGGAAGGACGAAGCGCTGCCCGAAGGCGCCGTGTGCGCGCTCGCGCTCGCGGCGCTCGTGCCGCGCAAGGGCCTCGACGTCGCGATCGACGCGCTCGCCGAGCCCTCGCTGCGCGACGCGCCGCTCGTGCTGTGGCTGGCCGGAGACGGGGCGGAGCACGCGGCGCTCGAGTCGCGCGCCGCCGCGCGTGGCGTCGCGGCGCGCGTGCGCTTCCTCGGCCGCCGCGAGGACCGCGCGGACCTGCTCACCGCCTGCGACCTGCTGGTGCTGCCGTCGCGCCGCGAAGGCCTCGGCGTCGCGGCGCTCGAGGCGATGGCCTGCGGGCGGCCGGTGGTCGCGAGCCGCGTGGGCGGGCTCGCCGACGCGGTCGCGCACGAAGGCACCGGGCTGCTGGTGCCGCCCGACGAGCCGAAGCTGCTGGCCGCGGCGCTCGCGCGGCTCGTCCGCGATCCGGCGCTGCGCGCGCGCCTCGGCGCGGCGGGGCCGGCGCGCATCGCCGCGCACTTCTCGCCGTCCCGCATGTGCGAGTCCTATGCGGCGCTCTACCGCGAGCTGCTCGTGGAGGCAGGCCGGTGACGCCGCCGCCTGGCGGGCCGGTGACGCCGCGCGTCGGGATCGTCGGCGCCCGGCGCGCGCGCGAGGGTCTCGGGCCCTTCGTCGCGCGCGACCTCGTCGCCGCGGGCGCCGTCGTGCCGTGCTTCCTGACCCGGAGCGAGGCGACGCGCGACGCCGCGGGCGCCGCGCTCCGCGAGGCGGCCGGCGTCGAGGCGCGCGGCTACACCGATCTCGGTGCGATGCTCGCGCGCGAGCGGCTCGACGCGCTCGCGATCCTGTCCCCGGCCGACACGCACGAGCGATACCTGGAAGCCGCGGCGGAGGCGGGTCTGCACGCGCTCTGCGAGAAGCCGCTCTGCTGGGGCGCGCCGGCGCGCGAGCTGCTCGCGCGCGCGGAGCGGCGCGTCGCGGCCTTCTGCGAGCGCGGCCTGCTGCTCGTGGAGAACTGCCAGTGGCCCTGGACCTTGCCGGCCTTCGAAGCACTGCATCCGGGCTCGCTCGCCGCGCCGCCGCGCCGCTTCGAGATGGCGCAGGAGCCGTCCGTGCGCGGGCAGGGGAGCCTCGGCGAGGCGCTGCCGCATCCGATCAGCCTGCTCCAGGCGCTGCTGCCCGGCGCGCCGCGCGTGCGCGACGTCGAGTTCTCGACGCGCGACCCCGAGGCCTCGGAGCTTCGCGTGCGCTTTCGCTGCGAGACGCACGCCGGAAGCTGCGAGGTGACGTCGCGGCTCACGCACAGCCTCGCCCGGCCGCGCCAGACCTCGCTCGCGATCGACGGCCGCCGCGCGCTCCGCCGCGTGTCGCCCGGGAGCTACCGGCTATGCTTCGCCGACGCCGAGCGCAGCGTCCCCCTCGCGGACCCCTTGACGCGGCTCGTCGCGGACTTCGTCGACGCGCTCCGCAGCGGAAGGAAGACGGAGCCGGACCCGATCCTCCAGCGCATGCAGGTGCTCGTGACGATCGCAGCGGCCTACAGCGGCGAGGCAATCGGTTGACCGAGTCGATCCACGACTTCAGCGCCAAGCTGCGGCAGCCGTCGCTGCGCGAGCACGTCGCCGACTACCTGCGCTGGCGCCGCGAGCTCGCGCGCGCGCGCGCGGAGGGCCGGCCGGATCCCGAGCCGCCGGCGCGCGCGCCGATCTCGATCAACCTCGACCTCACCACGGCCTGCAACTATCGCTGTGACCACTGCATCGACTGGGACATCCTCAACACCAAGCACCGACACGACGAGGAGACGCTGCGCTCGTCGATCTGCACGATGGTCGAGCGGGGGCTCCGCTCGGTGATCCTGATCGGCGGCGGCGAGCCCACGATCTATCCCGGCTTCGCGGAGTTCGTGCGCTTCCTGAAGGACCTCGAGCTCCAGGTGGCGGTCGTCAGCAACGGGAGCCGCGGCGACGTGATCCTCGACGTCGCGAACGCGCTCGCGCCACGCGACTGGGTGCGGCTCTCGCTCGACGCCGGCAGCAACGAGCTCTTCCGCGCGATGCACCGGCCGGTGAAGCGCTCGCTCTCGCTCGACGAGATCTGCGAGTGGGTGCCGCGCATCAAGGCGCGCAATCCGCGCTTCGAGGTCGGCTACTCGTTCATCATCGTGTGGGAAGGCGCGTCGCGCGAGCAGGCCCTGCTCCGCGAGAACGTCCACGAGATCGCAATGGCGACCGAACGCGCGCGCCGCTCGGGCTTCGACTACATCGCGCTGAAGCCGGTGCTCGAGCGCGCGCCGGACGGTGCCGAAGTGATGGACCCCGGCGCCGCGCGCGCGCAGGAAGCCGTGATCGCGCGCATCCGCGCGGAGGTGGAGAAGGCGCGCGCGCTCGCGGACTCGCGCTTCGCCGTGCGCGTCAGCACCAACCTGCAGGTGCTCGAGGAGGGACGCTGGCGCGAGTACACGCGCCAGCCGCGCACCTGCCACATGCAGGCGCTACGCCAGGTGCTGACGCCGATGGGCACCTACAACTGCCCGGCGCACCGCGGGGTCGAGAAAGCGCGCGTCGCCGGCGCCGACGCCTTCGCGAACGACGCGCAGGCGCGCACGACGGGCAGCGCGCTCTCGTCGCTGATGGACCGCTTCGACGCGAGCCGCGAGTGCGCCGAGGTGACCTGCCTCTACCACGGCGTCAACTGGTGGCTCGAGAAGCTCGCGCAGGAGCCGGGCCCCGAGGTCGCGCTCGAGCCGGGCGACGAGCGCGGCGACTACTTCTTGTAGTCGTGCCGGACCCGCAGCGGATCCTGGTCCGCCTGCCCAACCCGCTGGGCGACGTCGTGATGGCGACACCCACGCTGCGCGCGCTGCGGCGCGCCCACCCGCGGGCCGTGCTCGTCGCGCAGGGCCTCCCGCACCACGAGGGTCTGCTGCGCGGCAACCCGCACCTCGACGGCTTCCTGCCCGTGCGCGGACGCCGGCCGCGTGACATCTGGCGCCGCGCGCGCGTGCTGCGCGCCCGCGGCTTCGACTGGGCGGTGGTGCTGCCGGACTCTCCGCGCACCGCGCTCGAGCCCTGGCTGGCGCGCATCCCACGCCGCGCGGGCTACGCGCGCGACCGCCTGCGACGCTTTCTCGTGACGGATCCGCTGTCGCCGCCGCAGGAGAACGGGCGGCGCGTCGCGCTGTCGATGATCGAGCGCTATGCGCGCATCACACGCCGGCTCGGCGTGCCGGACGCCGGCCCCGAGCTCGAGCTCGTCGTGCACGACCCCGAGCGCGCGCACGTCGCGGCCTGGCTCTCGGCGCGCGGCGCGGCGGACGCGGCGCTCTGCCTGGTGGCGCCGGGCGCCGCGTTCGGCGCCTCGAAGCTCTGGCCGCCCGAGCACTTCGCAGCGGCCTGCGACGGGATCGCGCGCCGCTTCGGCCTCGTGCCGCTGATCCTGCCCGCGCCGAACGCGGAGGAGCTCGCGATCGCGCGCGAGGTCGCGTTGCGCGCGAAGGAGCCGTGTCTCCTGGTCGACGAGCCGGGCGACCTCGAGGATCTCAAGGCCTTCGTCGAGCGCGCGTCGCTGGTGCTGTGCAACGACACCGGTCCGCGTCATGTGGCCGTGGCGCTCGGCCGCCCCGTCGTGACCGTGATGGGCCCGACCGACCCGCGCCACACCGATCATCTGCTCGAGCGGCAGCGCGTGCTGCGCGAGCCGGTGGAATGCAGTCCGTGCGGGCTGCCGGTCTGCCCGATCGATCACCGCTGCATGGCGCGCCTCGCGCCGGCGCGCGCCATCGAGGCGGCCGCCGAGCTGCTCGCCGGCTGACTCGGGACCCTGACTCACGGTCAAGCGACCCCGCGGACCGGCCGATCCATTCCCTTCGGGGTCGTATCGGTGCATCCCTACACGTTCCTGCTGGCGATCGCCTGCCTGGTCTGCGCCGGGTGCGCGGGCGTGTTGTTCGTGCAGGGGCCTACGCGGCGAGTGCACCAGCTCGCGGCCCTGCTCTTGATGGGCTGCGCGTACTGGGCGCTCTGCCAGGCGATGCTCACGGTGACCTACGATCGCGCCGTCGCGGCCGAGATCTTCCAGGCCACGGTGCCGGGCTGGGCGTTCGTCGGCGGGCTGATGTTGCACATCGCGATGGAGATGGGGGGCCGGCGCCGCCGCGGTCTCATCATCCTCCGCAACTTCGCCTACGCCTGCTCGGTCGCGATGTTTCCCCTCTCCTGGTGGAGCGATTGGGTGTCGGTGCCGGCGGAGCGCATGTCCTGGGGCTGGACCTACGTGATGGGCCCCGGGCTCCAGCTCTTCTCCGCGGTGAGCCTCGTCGCGATCGGGGCCGCGGCCTTCTGCCTGAACGGCGCCGCGCGCAATCTCTCCGACGCCGAGCGCCGTCAGCTCCCCTGGATCGCCTGGACCGTCGCCATCCAGCTCATCCTCTCGACCATCACCGACCTGGTGCTTCCGGCCTTCGGCATCCGCTTCCCGCAGCTCGGCACGATCGGGCTCGCGCTGCTCGGCGGCCTCTCGCTCTGGTTCCTCAAGCACTTCGGCTATTCGGTGGTGACGCCGGGCGGCTTCTCGCACGAGATCCTGCGCCTGCTCCCGGACGGTGTCGCGATGCTGCGGACCGATGGCCGCATCCGCGCCGCCAACGAGGGGCTGGCGCGGCTCGCGGGCCGGCCGATCGACCGCCTGGAAGACATGCCGGTGAGCGAGCTCCTCACCTGGAGCTTCGACAGCGCCGACCTGGAAGAGGTCGACTGCGAGCTGCGCACGGCGGGCGGCGGTCGCATCCCCGTGTCGGTGAGCTCGGAGCGGCTGCACGACCGCCGCGGCCACGACCTCGGCCGCGTGGTGGTGGTGCGCGATCTGCGTGAGGTCGCCGATCTTCGACACCGTCTGGTGACGTCCGCTCGGCTCGCGGCGGTCGGCGAGCTCGCGGCCGGCATCGCCCACGAGATCAACAACCCGATGGCCTTCGTGCGCTCGAACCTCTCGCAGCTCGAGAGCCGCTGGAAGGAGGTGCGTGCCGAGCTCGCGCGGGCCGGCCGCGCCGACGCGCTGCAAGAGGCGCTCGGTGACGTGGACGAGCTGCTCGAAGACTCGATCGAGGGCGTGGACCGCGCGGTCGAGATCGTTCGCAACGTGAAGGGCTTCGCGCACCCGGGGAGCGGCGGGCGCGAGCTGGTGGACCTGAACCGCCTGCTCGAGGACGCGCTGCGCCTGATCGCGCCACAGCTGCGGGGGCGCGCGGAGGTGGAGAAGAAATTTGGAGAGCTGCCCGAGCTGTCGGGAGTCCCCCAGCAACTCAGGCAGGTGTTCGTCAACCTGCTGCTCAACGCGAGTCAGGCGATGGCGCCGGGCGGACACATCCGGCTCACGACACGCCTCGAGGGCGGCCGCGCCGTGGTGATCGTGGCCGACGACGGGCCCGGCATCGCGCCCGAGATCATCGACCGCATCTTCGACCCGTTCTTCACCACCAAGCCGGTCGGCGAGGGCACAGGCCTCGGCCTCGGCATCGCCTACCAGATCGTGCGCAGCCACGGCGGCGCCATCCGCGTCGAATCGACGCCGGGCGACGGCGCGAGCTTCCGGGTGGAGCTGCCGATCGGGTAGCGACTCAGCTCGCGCCCATCGTCAGCACGACGCGGAAGCGCGCGCGGCCGCTGCGCATCTGCTCGTAGGCCTCGGCGACGCGGGCGAGCGGGAACTTCTCGATCATCGGGTGCACGCCGCTCTGCGCGCTGAACTCGAGCGTGTCCTGCGAGTCGCGCGCGGTGCCGGAGTACCAGCCCATGACGGAGCGCCGGCCCAGGATCAACGGGAAGACGCCCACGTTCAGCGGCTCGGAAGGCGCGGCCGGCACGAGCAAGGTGCCATCGACGCCGAGCCCGTCGACGAGCGCCGAGATCGCCTTCGCGTTCGGGGCGGTCGCGAGGATCACGCGCGCGCCGCCGAGTCGCTGGATCTCCGCGTTGGCGTCACCGCTCTCGGAGTCGACGTAGTGGTGCGCGCCGAGCTGCTTCGCGAGCGCCTCCTTGTCGCGGCCGCGATTTAGCGCGACGACCCGGAATCCCATCCGCCGCGCGTACTGGATGCCGAGATGCCCGAGCCCGCCGATCCCGTGCACGGCGACGAGGTCGCCGCTGCGCGCGCCCGAGTGGCGGAGCGCGTTGTAGACCGTGACGCCCGCGCACATGAACGGGCCGGCCTCTTCGGCGGGGAGCTCGTCGGGGATCGCGGCAAGCACCGATGCCGGCGCGATGACGTGTTCGGCGTAGCCGCCGTCGAAGTCGATCCCCGTCACCTTGCGCTCGACGCACATCGCGAAGTCGCCGCGACGGCACGGCGTGCAGTGGAAGCAGTGGCCGCCGTGCCAGCCAATGCCGACGCGTTGCCCCGGCTTCCACTCCACGACGTCCGCACCGACCGCGTCGACGCGCCCCGCGATCTCGTGGCCCGGGACGCGCGGGTACCGGAGTCCGGGCCAGGCACCGTCCTTCACGAGCACGTCGCTGTGGCAGATGCCGCAGGCCTCGACCTTCACGCGCACCTGCCCGCGACCGGGCTCCGCGATCTCGCGCAGGGCGAGCTCGAAATCGCCCCCTGCCTTGCTGATCCGAGCGGCTTTCGTCTTCATGGCTCCAACGTCCCGCAATGCGGCGGCGCCGGCCAGCGAAAACTTCGTGAAAAGACGTGAATCGAGAGGGATGACGGCGCGGCAAGAACTGCTCGGGCTGTCTACTTCTCGAAGCGCGTCTCCCGCACGACCTCGCAGATCTGGAGGCTGTACTCCGAGTAGTAGAGGTCGCGGCCCTCCTGCTGCGCCTTGCGGTGCTCGGCGTGCTGGCCCCAGGCGCGCGACTGCGCCTCCGTGTCGAACTCGATCAGCGCGAGGCGCTCGCCGTCGTCGGCCGTGAACATCTTGATGAAGCGAAAGCCCGGCATCTTCTGCGCGTAGCCGAAGATCTCGAGCGAGCGGGCGCCGTAGCCCTCGGGGCAATCGGGCGCCATGCGGTTGCGGAACACGATCACGGCCATCCTCGGTCTCCTTCACACGGGCGACGAGCGGTACGATGCCGAAACGCTTGCACTCGTTTCTGGCCGCTTCCGGACTCCGACGACGTCGGGGCGCCGGGCCCTACGCGAGCGCCTTCTTCAGCGCCCCCGCCGCCTGGGCGACCGCCGTCTTCGCCTGGTCGAGCATCGCGCCCATGCCGAAGAAGCCGTGGAACATGCCGTCGTAGCGAGTGGTCGCGACGTCGACACCGGCCTCGCGCAGCCGCGCCGCGTAGGCCTCGCCCTCGTCGCGCAGCGGGTCGAACTCGGCCGTGATGCAGAGCCCCGGCGGCAGCCCCGTCAGGTCCTTCGCGCGCAGCGGCGACGCGTAGGGGTTCGCCGCGTCGGCCGGATCGGCGAGGTACTTGCCCCAGAACCACTTCATCATGTTCGTCGTGAGGAAGTAGCCCTCGGCGTTGTCGCGGTACGACGCGGTGTCGAAGCGGGCGTCGGTCACGGGATACACGAGGAGCTGGAAACGGAGCCGCGGACCGCGGCGGTCGCGCGCCATCTGTGACACGACCGCCGTCAGATTTCCGCCGGCGCTGTCGCCGCCGATCGCGATGCGCGTGGCGTCGACGCCGAGCTCGCGGCCACGCTCGGCCACGAAGCGCGTGATCGCATAGCAATCCTCCGGCGCGGCCGGGAACGGGTGCTCGGGCGCGAGCCGGTAGTCGACCGACACGACCGCGCAGCCGGCCGCGTTCGCGAGGCTGCGGCAGACGCCGTCGTGGCTCTCGAGGTTGCAGAGCACGAAGCCGCCGCCGTGGAAGTAGACGAGCCCGGGCAGCGACGCCTTCGACTCGGGGCGATAGAGGCGCACCGGGATCTCGCCGTCCGGGCCCGGCAGCCGCAGGTCCTCGACTTGCGCGACCGGCTCAGGCTCTCCCGGCGCGAGCGCCGATTGCTCGAAGCCCTGGCGCAGCAGTGGCAGCGGGATCGCCTCGAAGTCCGGCATCGGGGGGAACTGGGCGAGAAAAGCCTGCGCCTGGGGGTCCAGCGGCATGCGTCCTCCGTCGAAAAGGGGTGTGGCATCATACCCACCTTCGCGCCCGCGGAGGATTCCGATGACGGCTTCGACCTCGACCCTTCCCCGCATCGCCCCTCCGCCGCCGCGACGCACCGTGCAGTGGCGCAAGGCACGTGCCACGCTCGGCCGCCTGATCGCGGACCCCGAGCGCACCGACCAGGTCTTCGAGCTGATCGACGCGCTCGCGGGCGACGCCGGCGAGCGCCACTTCCAGCGCTTCCTGCTCACGGACGACGCGCCGCGCCTGCTGGCCGAGAAGCCCTCGCTGCTGCGCGCGCTCTGCGACCGCGCGCGCCTCGAAGCGCTGCCCGCCGGCACGCTCGGTCGCGAGTACGCGCGCTTCATGCGCGCGGGCGGGATCGAGGCGCAGGGTCTCGTCGACGCGTCGATGGAGGCGGACCGCCGCACCGGCGAGCTCCCGCTCGACCCCGACCGCGACTGGTTCTACGCCCGGATCCGCGACATGCACGACCTCTGGCACGTCCTGACCGGCTACGGCCGAGATCTCGCCGGCGAGGCGACCTTGCTCGCCTTCACGCACGCGCAGACGCGCAACCGCGGCATCCTGGCCATCGTGCTGGCGGCCGTCGCGAAGGGGCCGAAGAGCCTCGACCTCTGGTGGCCACGCTACCTGCTGCGAGCGTGGCTCCGCGGCCGCCGCGCCGTGCTGCTCGCCGCGACGCCGTGGGAAGAGCTGCTGCCGCTGCCGCTCGCCGAGGTGCGCCGACGCCTGCGCGTGTCGGAGCCCGAGCAGGCGCACCCGGGCGGAATCCTGGTCGCGGGCGAAGGGACGCTGCGCCCGGCCGCTTCGTGAGCTTCACGACGCGCCCCTGCGTCGCCGGCTACGGCGGCGCCGTCGCGGCGGGTCACTATCTCGCCGCGCAGATCGGAGCGGCGGAGCTCGCGAGCGGCGGCAACGCGGCCGATGCCGCCTGCGCGATGGGCTTCGCGCTCCAGGTGCTGGAGCCGCACCAGAACGGGCCCGCCGGCGAGGTGCCGATTCTCGTGTGGGATGCGCGCGCCGAGCGTGCGACCGCGATCTCCGGTCAGGGCCCGGCGCCGGCCGCCGCGACGATCGACGCGATGCGCGCGCGAGGCCTCGACCAGATCCCGCCCGACGGCTTCCTCGCGGCGCCCGTCCCGGCTGCGCTCGACGCCTGGTGCCTCCTGCTCGAGCGCTTCGGCACGCGCCGCCTCTCGCACGTGCTCGGTCCCGCGCGCGGCCTCGCAGAACGCGGCTACCCGATGTACGGCTTCATGCGGCTGATCCTGCGGCTCGTCGTGAAGCGCTTCGAGTCCGAGTGGCCGAGCAGCGCGCGCATCTATCTCCCGCTGCGCGCCGACGGCGAGCGCCAGGCCAATCCGCCGCTCGGCCGCTTCTTCGCCGGGTTGATGGAGGCCGAGCGCGCGGCCGGCGGCTCGCGCGAGTCCGGCATCCGCGCCGCGCGCGACCACTTCTACCGCGGTGCGCCAGCCGAGCAGATCGAGCGCTTCCTCGCGACACCCATCGCGGACACGAGCGGCGCGCGCCACGCGGGCCTGTTGACGGCCGACGATCTGGCCGGCTACGCGGGCCGCTTCGAGGATCCCTGCGAGATCGACTACCGCGGCGCGCGCGTCTTCAAGCCGGGACCCTGGAGCCAGGGGCCCGTGTTCCTCCAGCAGCTCCGCCTGCTCGAGGGCTTCGACCTGCGCGCGGCCGGGCGGCGCAGCGCCGAGTCGCTGCACCTCCAGATCGAGGGGGCGAAGCTCGCCTACGCCGACCGCGAGGCCTGCTACGGCGACCCGCTCTTCGCGGACGTGCCGCTCTCGAGGCTGCTCTCGTCCGGCTACGCCTCCGAGCGTCGCGCCCTGATCGAGCGCGAGAAGGCCTCGCTCGCGCTGCGCCCGGGCCTCGGCCGGCTGCCGCAGGGCTGGCCGCGCGTGCTGCCTGCCAACGCGGTGCCGCCCCTCTCGAGCGCGCAGCTCGCGGGTCTCGCCGAGCCGCACGCGCTCGCCGCGCACGGACGCCGCGACACGACCCAGCTCGTGGCCGTCGACCACGAGGGCAACGTCGTCGTCGCGACGCCGTCGGGTGGCTGGATCATGACCTCGCCCTGCGTGCCCGAGCTCGGCTTCCCCGTCGGCACGCGGCTCCAGATGGCGGTGCTCGACGCCTTGCACCCGAACGCTCTCGCGCCGGGCAAGCGCCCCCGCACGACGCTCTCTCCGTCGCTGGCGCGCTTGCCGGACGGCCGCACGCTCGGCTTCGGCACGCCGGGCGGCGATCAGCAGGATCAGTGGACCCTCCCCTTCTTCCTCGACCTCGTCGACCACGGCGTCGCGGATCTCCAGGAGGCGATCGACGCGCCGACCGTCCACAGCGAGCACATGCCGAGCTCGTTCTACCCGCGCCACGCGCAGCCCGGCGTCGTGAAGGCCGAGGACCGCTTCGAGCCCGGCGTGCTCGACGAGCTCGACCGTCGGGGCCATCTCGTGCAGCGCACCCCCGGCTGGGACCACGGCCGCGTGCTCGCCGTCACGCATCTCGCTGCGTCTGGCCTCAGCGTGGCAGCAGCCTCGCCGCGCTTCCAGACCGCCTACGCCCTGGCCTTGCCCTAGTCGTTATCCTGGGCCTCCCCCATGGAGCTCGATCACGTCCTGATCCGCGGCGCGCGCGAGCACAACCTGCGCTCCGTCGACGTGAAGATCCCGAAGAAGAAGCTCGTCGTGCTGACGGGCGTCTCGGGCTCGGGCAAGTCCTCGCTCGCCTTCGACACGCTCTACGCCGAGGGACAGCGCCGCTACGTCGAGTCGCTCTCGGCCTACGCGCGGCAGTTCCTCGGGCAGATGGAGAAGCCGCACTACGACACGATCCGCGGCCTCTCGCCGACCATCTCGATCGAGCAGAAGACGACCAGCAACAACCCCCGCTCGACCGTCGGCACGATCACCGAGATCGCCGACTACCTGCGCGTCCTCTACGCGCGGGTCGGCACGCAGCACTGCCACCAGTGCGGGCGTCCGGTGCGCGGTCAGACCGCGCAGCAGATCGCGCAGGAGCTCCTCGCCGACGGCTCGGGCGCGCGCCTCACCTTGCTCGCGCCGCTGCTCGTGAACCGCAAGGGCGAGCACCGCGAGCTCCTCGCCGACGCGCGACGCGCCGGCTACGTGCGCCTGCGCGTCGACGGCGAGGTCGTGCTCTCGGAGGAGGTGCAGGCCCTCGACAAGCGCAAGAAGCACACCGTCGAAATCGTGGTGGATCGGCTGGCGCTCCGGCCCGACGCCGCGTCGCGCCTCACGGAGTCGGTCGAGAGCGCGCTGAAGCTCGGCGACGGCATGCTGATCGCGGCGCGCGAAGGGGCGAAAGACCAGATCTACTCCGAAAAGATGGCCTGCCCCGACTGCGGCCTCGGCTTCCCCGAGCTGACGCCGCAGAGCTTCTCCTTCAACAGTCCGCAGGGCATGTGCGTCGACTGCAACGGTCTCGGCACGCGCGTCGAGATCGATCCCTCGCTCGTCGTGCCGGACGACTCGATCTCGATCGACGCGGGCGCGATCCGTCCGTGGGGGCCGAACGTCTCGGAGAAGACCGGCTGGGCGCACGGCTTCCGCGGCCAGATCGTCGCGCAGCTCGGCATCGACCCGGATCTGCCGTGGCGCAGGCTCTCGAAGCGCGACCGCGACCTGCTGCTGTGGGGCACGGGCGATCGGACGTACAAGGTCCGCTGGCAGGGCAAGACCGGCAAGGGCCAGTTCGACATGACGTGGGAAGGTGTCATCCCGCGCCTCGACCGACGCTTCAAGCAGACGACCTCGGAGAGCGCGAAGCGCTGGTACGCGCAGTGGATCGGCGACGCGACCTGCTCGTCGTGCCGGGGCTCGCGGCTCCGCAAGGAGAGCGCGGCCGTGCGCGTCGGCGGCAAGACGCTGGTCGAGATCTCGCGGCTGACCGTCGAGGACGCGCGCGCGTTCTTCGGCGCGCTCGAGCTCAGCGGCGCGGCGCGCCAGATCGCCGCAGAAGTGCTGAAAGAGATCCGCGGGCGGCTGGAATTTCTCGCGGCCGTCGGCCTCGGCTATCTCTCGCTCGACCGCGCGGGGCCGTCGCTCTCGGGCGGCGAGTCGCAGCGCATCCGGCTCGCCAGCCAGGTCGGCTCCGAGCTGACCGGCGTCATCTACATCCTCGACGAGCCGTCGATCGGCCTCCACCAGCGCGACAACCGCAAGCTGCTCTCGACGCTCGAGCGCATGCGCGACATCGGCAACACCGTCGTGGTGGTCGAGCACGACGAGGAGACGATCCGCGCCGCCGACCACGTGATCGACTTCGGCCCCGGCGCCGGCGTGCAGGGCGGCCGCATCGTGCACGCGGGGACGCCGCAGAGCCTCGAGCAGTGCGAGGCGTCGCTGACCGGCGCCTACCTCTCGGGCCGCGAGCAGATCGCGGTGCCGGCGAAGCGGCGCGTCGCGACCGGCACGATCAAGCTCCTCGGCGCGCAGGAGAACAACCTCGCCGACGTCGACGTCGAGTTCCCGATCGGCGTGCTGTGCGCGGTGACGGGCGTGTCGGGCGCGGGCAAGTCGACGTTGGTCAACGACATCCTCTACCCCGCGCTCGCGCGAAGGCTCCAGAACGACTCGCGTCGCGTCGGGCGACACCGCGGCCTTTCGGGGCTCGAGCAGCTCGACAAGGTGATCCGCATCGACCAGCGCCCGATCGGCCGCACGCCCCGCAGCAACCCCGTCACCTACATCAAGGTCTTCGACGCGATCCGAAACTTCTTCGCGCAGCTCCCGGACGCGCGCGTGCACGGCTACAAGCCGGGCCGCTTCTCCTTCAACGTGAAGGGCGGGCGCTGCGAGGCATGTCAGGGCGACGGCGTTCGCCAGATCGAGATGCACTTCCTGGCCGACGTGTTCGTGAAATGCGAGGAGTGTCAGGGCCGGCGCTTCAACGAGGCGACGCTGCGCATCGCGTTCAAGGGCAAGTCGATCGCCGACGTGCTGGACCTGACGGTGCGCGAGGCCTGCGAGCTCTTCGCCGCGTTCCCGTCGGTGGCGGCGCCGCTCTCGCTGCTGCTCGACGTGGGCCTCGACTACCTCCAGCTCGGCCAGCCGTCGCCGACGCTCTCCGGTGGCGAGGCGCAGCGCATCAAGCTCGCGCGCGAGCTCTCGAAGCGCGCGACCGGCCGCACGCTGTATCTGCTCGACGAGCCGACCACGGGCCTCCACTTCGACGACGTGCGCAAGCTCCTCGGGGTGCTCGCGCGCCTCGTCGACGCCGGCAACACCGTGATCGTGATCGAGCACAACCTCGACGTGATCAAGACGTCCGACTGGGTGATCGACCTCGGGCCCGAGGGCGGCCCCGGCGGCGGACACGTGATCGCGTCGGGCACGCCGGAGCAGGTCTCGCGCGTGAAGGGCTCGCACACGGGCGAGCACCTCGCGCCGCTGGTCAAGTCCGCGGGTATGCGCTCTGCCACGCAGCGCGCAGGCGCGCGAGCATCGCGGGATAGATGACGAAGCGCCGGAAGGGCTCGATCGTCGCCATGTAGAGCGGCGTCCAGCGCGAGACCGGCGCGACGTACACCGCGAAGTAGAAGCGGTAGCCGCCGGCGCGCGGCACGAGCGCCGAGCACACGAAGCCGTGGACGGTCGCGTTGCGGACCTCGCCGAGCGACTCGCGCGGCAGCTCGTAGAGCAGGCGGAAGAGTCCGTCGCGCGTGCCGGTCGGAACCAGCGAGCGCCGGCGCAGCGGGTCGGGCAGGCGCGCGTCCGAGTACGCGGCCTGCGACACGGGCCGGTCCCAGCCGTAGACGCGGCCGACCCAGAAGCGGAAGCCGAAGAGAGCGCGGCTCACGAGCCCCGGGCGCCGCTCGCCCGCGAAGAGCAGGCGCTTCGCGTCGGCGACCTTGCGACCGCTGCCGCCGCCCGGGAGATCGACGGCGGATACGTCGCGCAGCAGCACGCCCTTCAGCAGCGCGTGCGCCTCGAGATCGAGAGCCAGGTATTCGGCGGGATCGACGCGCAGGTCGTGAGTCCGCGGGCGCGACGGGACGCGCGGCAGGATAGCCTCTGCAATCGTCCCACGAACACGGAGTGACAGATGTGACCTTCCAGGATCTCGCGAATCTCGGTGACGCGATAGGGCTCGGCGTCGTGATCTCGCTTCTCTATCTCGCGGTCCAGATCCGGCAGAACACGCGAGCCGTGCGCTCTTCGAGCTACCACCAGGCCGCCGAGCAGACGTGGAACTACTGCCCCGCGGTCGCGCAGGACGCGTCGCTCGCGGATCTCATCGCGAAGCGCGCCGAAGGCCAGAGCCTGACAAGGGCGGAGCACATCCGCCTGAACGTCTCCAACCAGGCGCTGATCTACGGCTTCGAGAATATGCTGCGCCTGCACGAAGAGGGGATGATCGATCCCGACGTGTGGCGGAACTTCTTCGACAACTCGGTCCCGGATCTGAAAGACGAATCCGTGCGGGAGTTCCTGCGCGGCCGGTCGGGTCCGCTGAGCCGGCGGCTACTCGCGGCGATCGACGCGTCACCCATCCCGGAAAGGAGCGCGTGATGAAGCAGGAAGAGGCCTGGCAGTCGCTCGAGCGCCACCGCGACTTCCTGCGCACCAGGCACCTGCGCGAGCTCTTCGCGGGCGACCCCGGCCGCGCCGAGCGCTTCTCGTGCGAGGGGGCCGGGCTCTTCCTCGACTACTCGAAGCAGCGCATCACCGACGAGACGCTCTCGCTGCTGCTCGAGCTCGCGCGCGCCTCCGATTTGCGCGCCTTCGTCGACGCGATGTTCGCCGGCGCGACGCTCAACACGACCGAGCGACGCGCGGTGCTGCACGTCGCGCTGCGCGCGCCGCGGGGCGAGCGGATCCTCGTCGACGGGCGCAACGTCGTCGAGGAGGTCCACACGACGCTCGAGCGCATGCGCGCGTTCGGCCTCCAGATCTCGACGGGCGCCTGGAAGGGCTTCTCGGGCCGGCGCATCCGCCACGTCATCAACATCGGCATCGGCGGGTCCGACCTCGGCCCGCGCATGGCCGTGCGCGCGCTGCTGCCCTACGCGGAGCCAGGGCTCGACGCGCGCTTCGTCGCGAACGTCGACCCGGCCGACTTCGCCAACGCGGTCGCCGGGCTCGACCCGGCCGAGACGCTCTTCATCGTCTGCTCGAAGACCTTCACGACGCAGGAGACGCTCGCCAACGCGCGCGCGGCGCGCGCCTGGTGCCTCGGCGCGCTCGGCGACAAGGCCGCCGTGGCGCGCCACTTCGCGGCGGTCTCGACGAACCTCTCGGCGGTGGCGGAGTTCGGCATCGACCCCGCGAATGCCTTCCCGCTCTGGGACTGGGTCGGCGGGCGTTACTCGCTCGACTCGGCGATCGGACTCTCGATCATGCTCGCGATCGGGGCGCCGCAGTTCCAGCTCTTCCTCGGCGGTCTGCACGCGATGGACGAGCACTTCCGGAGCGCGCCCTTCGAGCAGAACCTGCCCGTGCTGCTCGGGCTCACCGGCATCTGGAACATCGACCTGCTCGGCGCGGACACGCTGGCCGTGCTGCCCTACGCCGAGGATCTCTCGCTATTTCCCGCGTGGCTCCAGCAGCTCGACATGGAGAGCAACGGGAAGTCGGTGACGCTCGAAGGCACACCGGTGCGTCGCGGCACCGCGCCGATCGTGTGGGGTCAACCCGGCACGAACGGCCAGCACGCGTTCCACCAGCTCATCCATCAGGGCGACCGTCTGGTGCCGTGCGACTTCATCGGCTTCGCGAAGAGCCACTCCCGCAACCACGAGCAGCACACGATGCTGCTCGCGAACCTGATCGCGCAGAGCGAGGCGCTCGCCTTCGGGAAGACACAAGACGAGGTGCGCGCCGAGGGCGTCGCGGAGGAGCTCGTCCCGCACCGAACCTTCCCGGGCAACCGCCCCAGCAACACCTTGCTCGCCGAGCAGCTCACCCCGTACACGCTCGGCGCGCTCTGCGCGCTGTACGAGCACAAGATCGCCGTGCAGGGTCGGATCTGGGACATCAACAGCTTCGACCAGTGGGGCGTCGAGCTCGGCAAGGTCCTCGCGAACCGCGTGCTGAAGGAGCTCAGCTCGAAGGAAGAGCCGAAGCTCGCGCACGACGCGAGCACGAACGCGCTCGTCCAGAGGTTGAGGAGACGCGGAGCCTAGTGCTGATCAGTCTCCCACCACTTCCACGTCCACCGCGACCTCGACCGTGTGCTCTCCACCGCCGAGGATCACACCCTTGATCGGTGCGACGTCGGCGTAGTCGCGGCCCCAGGCGAGCGTCAGGTGGTGGTCGCCGGTGACGAGGTCGTTGGTCGGGTCGACGTCGATCCAGCCGGCGTCGCCGCACCAGACCGACACCCACGCGTGGCTCGCGTCGGCGCCGACGAGCGCGGCCTCGCCGGTCGGCTCGCCGGCCGGCTCTTCCCGCTCGGCCTCTTCCTCCTTCGCCTCGTCACGCCGCGCGCGTCGAGTGTGGAGGTAGCCGCTCACATAGCGGGCCGGCAGACCCAGCGCGCGCAGGCAGGCGAGCTCGAGGTGCGCGAAGTCCTGGCAGACGCCGTGGCGGCGCGCGAGCACCTCCTCGACCGGCGTCGTCACCGAGGTGGCACCCGGGCGGTACTCGTAGTCGGCGTGGATCCGGTGCGTCAGATCGAGCACGGCGTCGAGCATCGGCCGTCCCGCCGAGAAGGACGGCGCCGCATAGCGAGCGAAAGCCGGCAGCGCCGGCACGAGCGGTGACTCGAAGCTCATCTCGCAGGCCGAGAGCGCCTCGTGGGTCGTCTGCGTGCGGATCTGCTCGCGAAGCTCCTCCCACGCCGGCGTCGCCGACGGCCGCACCGGCCGCACGCTCGACACCTCGAGCTCGCTCCGCGCCGTCACGACCATGCGGTGATGCGGCTCCTGCAAGGTGAAGAAGCTCGCGCGGTTGCCGAAGTAGTCGAGCGAGGAACCGAGCACCGCGGGCGTCGGCTCGATCGCGAGCGCGGTGGCGAGGCAGCGCTGGCGCGGCGCGCTGCGCGGCTCGAGGCGCATCTCGTTGTGGCAGATCGAGACGAGCTCCTCGTAGGCGTAGGTCGTCGTATGTGTCACCCGGTAGTGCACAGCCGCCCTCGCGCCTCCCGCTAGAAGCGCTCGACGCGACGCGACTCGCCCGCGTGCGAGAGGTAGGCGCGCGTCAGCACGTCGGAGAGCGCGCGCAGATCGCCCTGCGTGCGCGCGAGCAGCTCCTCGAGGCGCAGCCGCTTGCCGTCCTCCACGCGGCAGAGCTCCGCCACGTCGGCCAGGCGTACGCGCGCGAGCGCGGACAGCGCGATGCGTGCCTCTGGCGCGCGTTCGACGTGGCCGCGCACCGACGGCAGCTCCGCCACGTGTTCCTCGAGCGCAACGAGCTGGAAGGCGAGCGCGCGCGGATTCGTCTCGTCGGTCAGCAGCAGGTCGAGCGCGGGCGCCGCTTGCAGCTCACCGCGGTAGCGACGCCGATACGTGATCGCGCTCTCGGCCGCCTGGAGCATCGCCTCGAGGCGCGGCGCCTCGTCCTCGTGCGCCTGCACGAGGCACGCGGAGATCAAGATGCTCGTCCACGCGCCGCGCTCGATGCGCCGCCCCATGTCGGCGAAGCGCCAGCCGAGCGAGCGGGTCATGCTCTCCATCGAGAGACCGCTCCAGGCCGCGAGACGCATCATCGTCCCGTTGAGCTGGTGGCGCGCCGCGCCCGCGCCGCGGACCGGCGCCTGCGACTGGAGCTCCGCGAGCACGCGCCACGTGTCGAGCGAGAGCTGGTCGCGCAGCGACGACGCGAGCTGGTGGACCATGCGGAGCGTGGTGCGGAGCGAGCGCGGCGACTCGTCCTCGAAGAGAAACGCGAGCAGCGTGCGCTCGTCGCGGCGCAAGGTCTCGGCGCCGCCCGCGTGGCGCGAGAGCGCCTCGAGCAGGGCCGGCAGGGCGACCGCCGCCTCCGCGCCCTCGTCGTTCACGCGCACGAGCACCTCGCGCGCGATGCGCGCCGTGCCCTCCGCGCGCTCGACGTAGCGTCCGAGCCAGAAGAGATTGTCGGCGACGCGCGAGGGCAGCTCGGCGCCCGCGCGCGTCAGCTCGATCGGCGCGCCGGCCGCGCGCAGCAGCGTGATCGGCGCCGGCGGACGCTCGCACGAGATCCAGGTGTCCTTGCTGCCGCCGCCGCGCTGCATCGAGACGACCAGCGAGTCGCGCGCGGTGGAGATGCGCGTGAGCCCGCCGGGCATGAGCTCCCAGCCGCCCTGCCCTGCCGACGTCGCGAAGGCGCGCAGCACCAGGTGGCGCGGCTGCACGTTCTCTCCGTCCCAGATCGGTGTCGTCGAGAGCGCGACCTGCTCCTGCGCGACGAAGGCGTGCGGGCACGCGTGCACGCGCGCGAGCAGCGCCTCGCGCTCGCTCTTCGAGAGCCGCGCGCCGAAGACAGGCTCCATGCGCGGCGACGGGAACGCCGGCTTGATCACGAGCTCGGTCAGGTGGCTCTCGACGTACTCGAGCGCGTCGCTCTGCCCGCACCACCAGGTCGCGACCGACGGCAGCGACAGCTCCTCGCCGAGGAGCGCGCGGCACAGACCCGGCAGGAAGGCCAGCAGCGCGGGCGTCTCGACGAGGCCCGAGCCGAGCGCGTTCGCAACCGCGACGTTGCCGGCGCGCGCCGCGTGGACGAGGCCCGCGACGCCGAGCGACGAGTCGCTCCGCAGCGACAGCGGATCGCAGAAGAGGTCGTCGACGCGGCGCAGCAGCACGTCGACGCGTTGGAGACCGCCGAGCGTCTTCAGATAGAGCATGCGGTCGCGGACGGTGAGGTCGCCGCCCTCGACCAAGGTGAGCCCCAGGTAACGCGCGAGGTACGCGTGCTCGAAGTAGGTCTCGTTGTAGGGACCGGGCGTGAGCAGCGCGATGTGCGGATCGTCGCGCTGGCGCGGCGCGAGCGAGCGCAAGGTGTCGCGCAGTCGCCGGAAGAAGCCGGCCAGGCGCTCGACCCGGCTCTCGCGGAAGGCCTCGGAGAGCATGCGCGAGACGACGATGCGGTTCTCGAGCGCGTAGCCCGCGCCCGATGGCGCCTGCGTGCGGTCGGCCAGCACCCACCACTGCCCCGTCGGCGCGCGCGCGAGGTCCGCGGCGTAGAGCTGGAGCCACGAGGCCTGCGGCAGCTTCAGCCCGTGACACGGACGCAGGTAGGTCGGGTGCGCGAAGACCAGCGCAGGCGGCAGCAGGCCGTCGCGCAGCAGGCGCTGCGGTCCGTAGAGGTCGCCGAGGATCGCGTCGAGGAGGCGCGCGCGCTGCGCGAGCGCCGCGCGAAGCTGCTCCCACTCGGCCTGCGCCAGCACCAGCGGAATCGGATCGAGCTCCCACGGGCGATCCATTCCGCGCGGGTCGCCGTACACGTTGTAGGTGACGCCGTTCTCGTGGATCAGGCGCTGCCCGAGCTCCCAGCGCCGCGCGAGCTCGCCCGCGCCGAGCTCCTGGAGCGAGCGCACGACCGGCTCCCAGTGCGCGCGCGTCTTGCCCGCCGGCTCCTGCATCTCGTCGTGCAGGCCCGGCAGCGCCTCGTAGTCGAGCTGGAGGGTCATGCCCCGCGCCTCGCTCCGTCACGAGAGCACGCTAGCTGCTTCGCAGATCGAGCGTGAACGGGAACTCGCGATCCGGCGCGCACGGCGCAACGCGGATGCGGCCGGGTGTCTGCCCGAGCTCGGAGAAGCGCTCCGCGCGCCGCGCCTCGGCCTCGTTCGCGTTCAGCGGGAAGCGCTCGTAGTTGCGCCCGCCCGCGTGCGCGACCGAGTACGTGAAGCCGCCGAGCGAGCGCTCGAGCCAGGTGTCGACCACGTCGAAGGCGAGCGGAGTGTGGACCGGGATGGTCGGATGCAGGCACGCGGCCGGCTGCCAGGCGCGGAAGCGAACGCCCGCGACGCGCTCGGCCTGTCGTCCGGTCGGGTGGAGCGGCAGCGCGCGGCCGTTGCAGGTGACCACATGGCGATCGCCGAGCGCGCCGCGCACGAGCACCTGCACGCGCTCGAGCGACGAATCCACGTAGCGGACCGTGCCCGCGACGCCCGGCTCCTCGCCGAGCACGTGCCAGGGCTCGAGCGCGCTCCGCAGCTCGATCCATACGCCCGCGCGCGTCAGCTCGCCGAGCTTCGGGAAGCGGAACTCGTGGAACGGCGCGAACCAGGCCGGGTCGAGCTCGAAGCCCGCGTCCGCGAGCTCGAAGAGCACGTCGTCGAAATCCTGCGCGACGAAGTGCGGCAGCAGGAAGCGGTCGTGGAGCTGCGTGCCCCAGCGGACGAGCCGCGGCCGGTAGGGCTTCTCCCAGAAGCGCGCGATCAGCGCCCGCACGAGGAGCTGCTGCACGCACGCCATGCGCGCGTGCGGCGGCATCTCGAAGGCGCGCAGCTCGACCAGCCCGAGCCGCCCGCGCGGGCCGTCCGGCGAGTAGAGCTTGTCGATGCAGTGCTCCGTGCGGTGCGTGTTGCCGGTCGCGTCGACGAGCAGGTTCCGCAGCACGCGGTCGACGCGCCACGGCGCCGACTCGAAGCCCGCGTCGGGGCCGTCGGGGAGCTGCGCGAACGCGAGCCCGAGCTCGTAGAGCGCGTCGCTGCGCGCCTCGTCGACGCGTGGCGCCTGCGAGGTCGGCCCGATGAAGAGGCCCGAGAAGAGGTACGAGAGAGAGGGATGGTCCTGCCAGTAGCCGACCAGACTTCTGAGCAGATCGGGACGCCGCAGGAACGGCGAGTCGGACGCGGTGCCACCGCCGAGCGTCATGTGGTTGCCGCCGCCGGTGCCGGTGTGGCGGCCGTCGAGCATGAACTTCTCGGCGCGAAGGCGCGCGAGCCGCGCCTCCTCGTAGAGGACGACGGTCTGCTCGACCAGTCCGCGCCAGCTCCGCGACGCCGGCACGTTCACCTCGATGACGCCCGGGTCGGGCGTCACCTCGAGCTTCTCGAGGCGCGGATCCGGCGGCGGCGGATAGCCCTCGAGACGCACCGGCGTGTCGAGCGCGAAGGCCGTCTCCTCGATCGCCTCGACCAGCGAGAGAAAGTCCTCGAGGCGCGAGAACGGCGGCAGGAAGATGTGCAGCATGCCGCCGCGCGGCTCGACGCAGAGCGCGGTGCGCGTCAGCCAGCCCGCCGACTCCCCGAGCTCGGGTGCGCGCTCGGGCGGTCCCAGCGCGCCGCTCGCCTCGGGCCAGCGCAGCGGCGCGCGCGGCAGGCGCGCCTGCGTCCGCCGCGACGGCAGCGCCGGCCGCTCCTCCATCGGGTCGAGGTCCGCGACGAACGGCATGTCCGCCGCCGCGACCCACGGCAGCGCGTCGATGGGCAGGCGATAGCCCATCGGCGAATCGCCGGGCACGAGGTACATGCGCTCGCTGCGCAGGAACCAGGGTCCGCTGCGCCAGCGCGTGCGACCGCGCGCCGCGTCGGGCAGCTCCGGCTGGAGCGGCAGCGCATAGCCGACGACCGAGCCGAGCCCCTGCGCGAACACGCGCGCGAGTCGCGCGCGCTCCTCGGCGTCGTCGAGGCGCGAGTCGTGCGGATCGACGTTCACCGGCAGGCGCCGCTCGCGCCACAGGTAGTACCAGGCGTCCTCGTAGGCCGGTTGCGCGAAGCGCGGGTGCACGCCGAGCCGCTTCGCGAGCGCGAGGATGAAGCTCTGCGCCTCGGCCTCGCCGAAGCCGTAGCGCTCGGAGGAGTCGGCGAAGAGCCAGGCGTCTTGCCAGACCGGCTCGCCGTCGCGGCGCCAGTAGCAGCCGCAGGCCCAGCGCGGCAGCGACTCGCCCGGGTACCACTTGCCCTGTCCGAAGAAGAGCAGACCCGACGGCGCGAGGCGCGCGTGGAGCCTCCGCAGCAGATCCTCCGCGCGCACGCGCTTCTCGTCGCCTTGCGCGGTGCTGTTCCACTCCGGCGCGTCGGGCGCGTCGACGCCGACGAAGGTCGGCTCGCCGCCCTGCGTGAGGCGCACGTCACCCGCCGAGAGCCGCCGGTCGACCGCGTCGCCGAGCGCGAGGATCTCCTCCCACTGCTCCTCGCGGTAGGGAAGCGTCACGCGCGGCGTCTCGCGGATCCGCAGCACCTCCATCTCGTGCGAGAACTCGACGTGGCACTCGTCGACCGAGCCCGCGATCGGGGCGGCCGTCGTCGGCTCGGGCGTGCAGGCGAGCGGGATGTGCCCCTCGCCGGCCAGCAGGCCCGAGGTCGCGTCGAGCCCGATCCAGCCCGCGCCCGGCAGGAACACCTCCGCCCACGCGTGCAGATCGGTGAAGTCCCGCGCCGCGCCGGCCGGGCCGTCGAGCGGCTTCTGGTCGGCGACGAGCTGGATCAGGTACCCGCTCGCGAAGCGCGCCGCGAAGCCGAGGTGGCGCAGCGCGAGGACCAGCAGCCAGGCCGAGTCGCGACACGAGCCCTTGGCGAGGCCGAGCGTCGCCTCGGGGTCCTGCACGCCCGGCTCCATGCGGATCACGTACTCGATCGCGCGCTGCGCGCCGCGATTCAGGTCGACCAGGAAGTCGATCGTGCGCGCGCGCTCGCGCCGGTGCGCCGAGAGGAACTCGTTCAGCAGCGGACCCGCCGCGCCGGCCTCGCGGTAGGGAGCGAGGTCCTTCGCGAGCCCGGGCTCGTAGCGGAAGGGCCAATGCTCGGCGGAAGGCTCCAGGAAGAAGTCGAAGGGATTCTGGACGTGCAGCTCGGCCGTCAGCTCGACCTGCACGTCGAGCCGGTCGGTCGGCTCCGGGAAGACGGCGCGCGCGAGGAAGTTCCCGAACGGGTCCTGCTGCCAGTTGAGGAAGTGGCCCGACGGCTCGATGTGCAGGCCGTACGAGAGGATCGGCGTGCGCGCGTGCGGCGCCGGCCGCAGCCGGATGACCTGCGGCGAGAGCGCGACCGGGCGGTCGTACGCGTAACCGGTGCGATGGTGGAGTGCGACCCGGATCGCCATCGAGGCTCCTGACACCGCGGCAGTGAGCTGGCAAGGCTCGATCGAAGCGGCGCCGAGCCCGTTCCCTTCCGATTGCAATCAGCGCGCCGACTCACGCGCCGCGCAGACGCGCGCACGGCGCGAGCGCTGCCCGCGATCTGGTCGCCGGTGCCTCGAGGTTGGGCGGTGGAGCGATGGCTAGCACCCGCCCCAGATCGGCGGAATCGGCGGGACCACCGGCGGAGGCGGCGGGACGACCGGCGGCACCACGGGCGGAGGCGTCGACCCGGGGCCCGGACCGCCACCGCCCGCCGGACCGCCGCCGCCACCGCCGCCACCACCGCCCGCGGCGGCGTTGGCGATCCCGTACACGCCGATGATGTTGGCGATCGAGATCAGGCGGTCGATGTTGAGCTGCGTGTCGGTCCGCGTGTAGGCGGTCGGCTTGAACGCGCGATTGTGATACCAGAGCGACATCGGGTTCAGCGCGTCGAGCGTGCGCTCCGAGCCGGGGAGATTCTGTGCCCAGGCCTGCGTGACCGCGCCCGTGAAGTGGCCCGCGTCGTCGGCGGCCGCGGGTGACGCGAGTCCGACCGTCGTCTGGAGCAGCGGATTGATCACCGCGTTGTTCGCCGCGCTGACCGCGTCGGCCGCGACCTGCACGCCGCTCGAGATGCCCTCGACGAAGTCGTGGCCGGCCTGGAGCGGATCGAGCTTCGCGAGTCCGACGACGAGCATCGGCACCGCCATCAGCAGCGAGGTGCGCCGCTCCTCCTGACCCGTGTGGATGTTGGTGCGGGTGGTGCCGGTCACGAGGTGGCGGCCCATGTCGAGCAGGTCCTGGCCGCTGTCCGCGAAGCTCGCCTTCAGGTTGCCCGCCACGGTGCCGGTCGAGCGCGCGTTCGGGCTGCGCGGATACACCTGCCGACCGTAGAGGCGCACGTTGTCGAGGATCGTGGTGCTCGCCTCGGTGTACTCGATCGCCGTGTCGCCCTGCATCGCCGAGAGCCCGATCTGATAGCCGGGCGGCGCGTCGAAGAGCGCCATCTGCGCCTGCGGGCAGTAGAGGATGCGGTTCGGGACCGGCGCGTGCGCCCCGTTCGCGCCCTCGAGGTGGCTCTCCATCGTGGAGAGACAGCCGTCCGCCTCGGGTGTCACGGCGAGTCGCTCGCGCAGGTACTGATCGAGCGGCATGTCGCCCCACACGACCGCGAGCGAGGCGTTGCCCTTCGTGCGCACCAGGAAGAGCTCCTCCTGGTCGAGGTGCGTGCGCAGCACGCCGTCGTCCTTCTTCTCGGCGGTCCAGGGATCGGCGTCCTTCGCCGGCGTCAGCTCGACGAAGTCCTGCATGTAGCGGCCGGGCTCGCGCGCCATCGCGGTGAGATCGAAGGGCCGGCCCTCGATGTGCTGGAAGATCACGAGGCCGGCGACGGCCTCCTCGGCGGGCCCCTGCGAGACGGGCGGCAGGCTCTCGACGCGCGGGTAGTGGACCTTCGCCTCGCTCCCCTCCACCGACGCCAGATAGCGTCGGTCGTCCGACGCCTTGCCCGTCGCGCCCGCCGAGTAGCGGATGCCCATCTGCCAGCGCCGCGCCTGCCAGTCGACCTCGCCGACGCGCGCGCCGTCGAAGATCGCCGTGTGCCCCTCGATGCGGCCGCGCAAGGTGCGGTCGACCTTCCCGTCGCCGTCGCTGTCGTAGAGGACGATCGGCACGATCTCGCCGCCGTTCTTCGCGACGTACTTCCAGATGTCGGCGCCGAGCTCCGCGGAGACCTTCGGCTCGGAGCCGCCGTGCACGGTGATCGACTCGAGGCCCACGCCGAGGTCGTTCTCGGCCTTGTAGAAGAGCTCGCCGTTCGGCGCGCGGTAGTGGATCGCGGGGTCGAACGTCTCGTTCCGCGGATGGATCCACAGGTCGCGCAGCTTCGCGGCGGCTTCCGCGAGCGCGGTCTGCGCGAAGGGAGAGACGAGCAGCACGGCGGCAACGACGAGGAGCTTCTTGCAACCCATGTGGTTGCAGTGGCGCGCGATCTTTGAACGTGACGAAAGTTGCGCGCCGCCTGCGCACGAGAGCGATTCGACGTGCAGCGCGCGCGCAACACGCGCGCGCGTCCAGATCAGGAGCGCGCAGCTTCCTCGAAGCGCGCCTTTGCGCGCTCCAGGTCGTCGAGCTCGAAGAGCTCGACGCGGAACGTGCGTCCGTCCCGGAAGAGCATGAGCTGGACGAACGGAGATGCGAACTCGCCACCCAGGGAGTCGGTGCCCGAGGTCTGCACGATGGAGAGCGAGCCGTGCGAGGCGAGCGCGAGGTAGTAGAGCGGCGCGAAGATCGCGTCCGGCGATACCTCGAAGAGCGAGCGGACCCAGTCGAGGTACGCGTCCGGCCCTTCGAGCCGGCCGGCTCCCGCGCGCCGGTGATCCCAGTGCACGTACTCCGGGTGCATCGCGGCGCGCGCTCGCTCGAGCTCGCGCGCATTCAACGCCCGCGAGCACTCGAACACCAGCGGCGGGATCCAGCGCGCTCCCTCTCCGCGGAAGAAGCGCTCGCGCAGCTCGGCGAACCCCGCGCGGCGGTCGTCGGGGTCGAAGCTGACGAGCCCGACGATGCGCCCGTCCTCGCAAATTTCCGTGATCTGGAGCGTCTCGATCTCGAAGACCGGGCTGCCTCCCTGCACGACGGAGAAGTGCAGGTGCTCGAGCGCGATGCGCTCCCCGGCGGTCGCAACCAGGGTGCGCTCGGCGCGCGTGTTCGCCAGGGTCGCGACCTTCACGCTCGCGACCATCTTCTCGCGATCCCCCGAATCGCGCAGCAGCCGGCGCCGGTCATCGAAGCGGAAGTCGGGGGTGAACAGATCGGTCAGGCCCTCCCAGTCGCGCGCCACGACGCAGGCGTCCCAGCGCTCGCTCGCACGCGTCGCCGCGTTGGGCGGGATCGCCAGCAGGTCTAGCGGACGCAGCGCTTCGAGCCGCGCGCGCGCCGCATCGAGATCGGCCGGCTCGAAGAGCTCCATGCTGATCAGGCGCTCTCCGCTCCAGTGTCCGAGCCTCAGGTAGACGGACTCGACCGCGCCGCCGCTCTGCGCGAGCGTGCCGAACATGCGAGCGAGCGACAGCTCGCCGCGCTCAGTCTGCGCGATCGCATAGAGCGCCTCGAAGGTCACGTCGGGGGCCTGCTCGAAGAGCGGCACGAGCGATGCGAGGAATGCGTCTGCGCCCTCGATCCGCCCGAGGCCCGTGCGGCGGTGGTCGTGGAAGACGAACTCCGCGGGCAGCAGCGCGCGCAGCGCGCCGAGATCGTGAGCGTTCTGCGCGCGGTAGCTGTCGACCACCGCGCGCGAGAGCTGCGCTGCGCCCTCGCCCCGCACGTAGCGCTCGAACAGCTCGAGGCTCGCGGCGCGGCGGTCGTCGGGGTCGAGCACGAGGACCACCTCGACGCGACCGTCGGCTCCGATCTCCGTGACGAGCAGGCACTCGAGGGCGAACGCGCTGACCTCTTCGTTCGAGCCGAACCACTGGCTGTGCTCGAGCGCCAGTCTGTCTCCGGCCGTCGCGAGCACCGTACGGCGCGCGAGCCGGACTCCGTGCGCCGTGAGCCACCGGTTGTTCGTGACGAACATGTCGCGATCGCCTCGCGTCAGCGCGGACCGGCGCCGATCGTCGAACACGAACGCCGAAGAACAGAGCGCCATCAAGGCATCCCAGTCCTCCGCCTCGCGCGCCGCGTGGAGGCGATCGCCGACGCGCGTGGCCGCGTTCGGCGGAATCTCCAGCAGGTTGCGCGGACGCAGCGCCTCGAAGCGCGCGCGCGCCCGGTCGAGATCGTCGGGCTCGAACAGCTCCGCCCTCACCATGCGGCCGTCGCGATAGAGCGTCAGCCGCACGAAGAGCATCTCGAAGGCGCCTCCGTCCGCGAGCGTTCCGAACATCCGCCCGACGGTGAGCGAGCCGTGCGCCGCCACGGCGACGTGATGCAAGGTGTCGGTCATCAGGTCCGGGGCGAGCTCGATCAGCGCTGCGATCGATGCGACGTACTCGTCCCGGTTCCCGATCCCTCCGACTCCCGTGCGCCGGTGGTCCACGAACTCGAAGTCCTCGGGCAGCGAGACGCGCATCCGCTCGAGATCGTGATCGTTCATCGCGCGCACGAACTCGACCGCCGCCGGCGGCGTGAAGCGCGCCCCCTCGCCGCGCGCGTAGCGCTCGAACAGCTCGAGACTGGTGCTGCGGCGGTCGTCCGCATCGAAGCCGAGGCCCGCGATCACGCGGCCTCGCTCGTCGACCTCCGTCACCTGCAGGATCTCCACCTCGAAGGGCGCGCGGCCGGCGCGCGTGAAGTGAACGTGGTCGAGCGCGAGCCGATCGCCATAGATCGCGAGCGGCGTGCGCACGGGCACGCCGCCCGCCTCGTGGACGAGGCGCGCGCTCGCGATGGCGTCCTCGCGGCCCCCGCGCGCGCGAGTCAGGCGGCGATGATCCTCCCACTCGAGATCCGGCGAGAGCAGCGCGCGCAGCGCTTCGAAGTCGCCGCTGCGGATGCACTCGTTCCAGCGCACCGCGGCGCGGCTCGCCGCGTTCGACGGGATCCGCAACGCGTCGCGCGCGCTCTTCGCCCCGATCTCCGCGAGCCGCGCGCGCGCCTCGGCCTGCTGCTCGAGCTCGTACTGATCGAAGGCGCGGATGCGGCCCTGCGCGTCGAGCTCGCAAACGATCCAGCTCGGCTCCTCGAAGGCGCCGCCCTCGCGCGTGCCATGCCACGAGGTGAAGTAGAGGTAGCCGGGCTCCGACATCTCGGCGTGCTCGACGCGCAGCCGCACGTCGGGCGCGAGCTCGACGAGCGAACGCAGCGCGCCGACGTAGGCCTCCGGGCCGCGCAAGGTCTCCCAGCCGAGTCGTCGGTGGTCCGCCACGACGAGCTCGGGCGCGAGCAGCGCGGTGAGCGCGTCCCAGTCGCGCTCGCGGAAGGCCTGCGTGAAGGCGCGCGTCAGCGACGCGCGCCGCTCGCCCGCAGCGTCCGCGAAGCGCGCGTCGAGCTCCGCGTACGCGGCGTCCAGGTCTTCGGGATCGAAGGACACCTGCAGCGCGACCCGTTGCTGGTCGTCGACCTCGATCAGGTCCAGCCACTCGATCTCGCTCGGTCCCACCGAGTCGCCGGAGACGAGCCAGCGAGAGCGGCTGAGCGAGAGCCGTTCGCCTCGCGTCGCGAGGTGCTCGACCACCAGACGCGAGGACGAGAGCTCATCGATCATCGGCCGGAGGGCGGCGAGGTAGTCGTCGAGACCGGACTCGACCTGCGCGTTGCGGCCTCGGTCGAGGTGGCGGAATTCCGGGGCGAAGAAGGCCCGGATGCGCGCGAAGTCGAGCGCTTCGAGCACCTGGCCCAATCGCTCCACC
>Ga0335082_10000898_pt1 | contig 31283 bp, 47 predicted proteins | sample Lox_Sample_41_FD_206718 | JGI IMG/M metagenome (GOLD analysis project Ga0335082, IMG submission 206718) | Soil microbial communities from Loxahatchee National Wildlife Refuge, Florida, United States - Lox_Sample_4.1 | ecosystem: Environmental > Terrestrial > Soil > Wetlands | place: USA... | reverse complement strand
GGGGCTGCCCGGCGGTCGCGTCGAGGCGCGCGAAGCGCTCGAAGACGCCGCGCGGCGCGAGATGCGCGAGGAGCTTGGCATCGCGCTCGGGACCCTTCGCGAGGTGGGCACCTATCGCTACAAGGGCGCGGCGCACAAGGTCTTCGGGACGGACTACACCGAGCGGATCCTGCGCTTCGGACGGGCCGAGCTCACCAAGATCGGCTGGCACACGCTCGAGGAGATCGAGGCCTTCGCCGCGCGGGGAATGCTCCACGCGGGCTTCGAGGCAGCCGCCGTCCTCGACTTCGCCGCCCTGGGTCGAGAGCTCCGATGACCGGGGGCCGTCGACTCGTGGTCGGGTGCTCGAGTTGCTGCAGGGCCATCGCCCTTGCTCTCGCGATCGCAACGGCAGCCGGAGTCGCGCGGGGAGCCTCCTCATTCGCCGGAGTTGCCGTGACTCCCGCCTTGTCGCGCGTCTGCGAGGGGCTCGAGCAGGTCTGGCGTTGCGGCGAGGCCATCGAGCGGCTCCAACAAAGGCGCGGATCGCCCTTCTTCGTGCGCCGCGACCGCGAGCTCGTCCTCAATCTCCGGCGGGGAGGAACGAAGACGCTGACCGACACGCCGCCAGAGGTGGAGGGGGGTGTCCTCGTCTACCGCTTCATCGAGTACCTCCCGGCGCTCGACGCCTACCTGATCGACATCACCACGTACGAGGGCGGGTCCTCGCTCCTCGTCGGCCGGGCCGACGGCTCGGAGCTCCACATCGATTCGGCGCCGATCTTCTCTCCGGACGCCCGCCATTTCGCTACGACCTATGTCAACCTGGAGGAAGGAGAGCCCGCGCTCCGCGTCTACCGGGTCGCGAGGCCGATGCCGGAGCGGGTCTGGTCGCTCGAGCCCGATGATTGGGGACCTGGCTCCGTGCGCTGGATCGGGCTCCGTCGGTTCGTCGTCGGAACGGACGGACTCTGCGGCGACGTCCCAGTGCCGCCTGGCACGGCCGCCGAGATGATCGTCGAAGAGAGAGACGGCGCGTGGTCGATTCGCCCCCGGAGCGGCGACGCGCCGAGAGCAGTCCGGCCGAAGTGTTGACGATTGGATCCGCAGGCCTCGTTGCCGGGACGGGGCGATGAAGCTCAGCAAGTACCACGCGCTCGGCAACGACTACGTGGTGCTCGCGGCCGAGGACGCGCCGGCCGAGCTCGAGCCCGCGACGGTGCGCCGAATCTGCGACCGGCACCGCGGCGCGGGCGCCGACGGCATCCTGGTCGAGGTGGCCGGCGGCGTTCCCCGCGTGCGAATCCTCAACCCCGACGGCTCGGAGGCGGAGAAGAGCGGCAACGGCCTGCGGATCTTCGCGCGTTCCCTCTGGGACCGGGGCCGCGTCGGCGAGGAGCCCTTCCGCGTCGAAGTGGCGGGCGGCGCGGTCGTCTGCCGCGTGGCGCCGGGCGGTCGCAGCGTGGCGGTGGACATGGGACGCGTGCGCTTCGACAGCGCCGCCATCCCGGTGGCGGGGCCGCCCCGCGAGGTCCTCGACGAGGTGCTCGAGCTCGACGGCCAGTCGCTGCGCTTCTCGGCGGCCAGCATCGGGAACCCCCACTGCGTGATCCTGCGCGAGGCGGTCTCTGCGGACGAGGTGCGGCTCCTCGGCCCGCGCATCGAGACCCATCCGCTCTTCCCGAACCGCACCAACGTCCAGCTCGTGCAGGTGGTCGACCGCGCGACGCTGCGCCTCGAGGTTTGGGAGCGCGGCGCGGGCTACACGCTCGCGTCCGGGAGCAGCAGCTGTGCGGCGGCCGCCGTGGCGCATCGCCTCGGGCGCTGCGACGCAACGGTCCGCGTCATGATGCCCGGGGGCTCGCTCGCGATCGAGATCGCCCCGGACTTCGCCGTCCGCATGACCGGTGGCGTGACCCGCGTCGCCGAGCTGGTCCTCGATCGGGAGGCGCTCGAAGATTGATCGGTGGGGGCTCGACCATGGCGACGCTCGAAGAGCATTTCCGGTCGATGGCGCGCAACAACCGGTGGAGCAACCACCGCCTGCACGGGGCCTGCGCGCGGCTCGGAGAGCTCGAGGCTCGCCGCGATTGCGGGGCCTTCTTCCGCTCGATCCACGGGACTCTGAACCACATCCTGCTGATCGACCGCTGGTACCTTGGCCGGCTGCAGGGGCGCGAGCTCGCGTGGACGAGCCACGCCGAGGAGCTCTACCGCGAGCGGGCGCCGCTGGCGCGGGCGCAAGCGGACTCGGACCGCGAGCTGATCTCCTTCTGCGACGCGCTCGAGGCGGGCGATCTCGAGCGCGAGGTCGAGACCGGAGCGCCCGGCCATCGCTACCGCGACCCCGTCCACGCGGTCCTCGCTCATCTCTTCCTGCATCAGATCCACCACCGCGGCCAGGTCCATCAGATGCTGTCGAGCGCCGGCGTCGAGCCGCCGCAGCTCGACGAGTTCCTGCTCTCGGGCGACGAGCCGCTTCGGCGGGAAGAGCTCGAGCGGCTCCACCTGGGATCGCGGAGGCCGCGTTGAGCTGGAGCGAGTTCGCAGCCCGCTACCAGGCCACCGACGCGGCGATCCAGGCGTACGTCGCGGGGCTCCCGCTCTGGGTGAACGTCTGGCGCGGCTGGATGTTCCTCGTCTTCGGGCTCTCGATCGCCTTCGTCGTCTGGCGCGTCGAGGCGCGCTGGGTCGCCCTCACCATGGTCGTCTCGACGGCCGCCTACAACCTGGTGGCGATGTTCTCGGGGGTCGGACGCTTTCCGAGCATCGCCTTCCTGGCGTTCTGGTCGCCCCTCGCGGTCTACCTCTACCGCCGCCGAGGACGGTGCGGCAGCGCCGGCCGCTTCGAGCGGGTCTACGCGACCTGGCTCAGGCTCGCGCTCGGGACGCTCGCGATCTCGCTCGCCTTCGACACCTACAACGTGTTCTACTCGCTCGTGCAGGGAGTCCCGTAGCGGACCTCGCTCCCCGCTGTGCCACCATCCGCGGATGCGGCTCGACTCTCCGGCACCGCTCTCCGCCGGTCGACTCGTCTTCGAGCGCCCGCGCGCGGAGGATCTCGATGCCCTCGCCGCCTTGCACGCCGACCCGCGCGTGATGGCGACGCTCGGCGGGGTCCGCACACGGGTGCAGACGCAGGAGTTCCTGGCGCAGCTCCTCGCCCACTGGGAGGAGCACGGCTTCGGGCTGTGGGTGGTCCGGGAGCACTCGACGTGGCGCTTCGCGGGCCGCGGCGGTCTGCGGCGGGTCGCGATCGGCGGCGCCGACGAGGTCGAGCTCGCCTATGCGCTCGTGCCCGAGCTCTGGGGCCTTGGACTCGCGACCGAGATCGCGCGCGAGAGCGTCCGCGTGGCGTTCGAGGCGCTCGGACTCCCCGACCTCGTCTGCTTCACGCTCGAGACCAATCTCGCCTCTCGCCGCGTGATGGAGAAGGCGGGCTTCCGCTACGAGCGCGACCTCGTGCACGCGGGCGCGCCGCACGCGCTCTACCGGCTGGATGCCGGCGCGTGGCGGGCGGCGGGCGCTAGCGGATGAGGGCGCTCCTCGCCGCGTGCGGTGGCTTCCTGCTCGCCGTCCTCTGGATGGACCTGATCTTCGACGTCCAGGTGCTCCGCCACGGACGCGGCCCGGCGCCCCTTCCCGAGCCGGTGCTGGCGTCGATCGCCGGCTACTATCGCCGAGCGACGACGGAGGCGAGCCCGATGGGCCACGCGATCGCCCTCGTGATGCTCGTCGGGATCGCGGGAAGCCTCCTCCAGCTCGCGCGCGGGAGCGCGCCCGTGGGTTTGCGTGTCGCCGCGGTCGCCGCGATCGCCGCACCCGTCGCGCTCGCGGCGCTCCGCGTCGTGCCGAGCGCGGTCCGCCTCGGCGCGCGCGCCGATCCGGTCGAGACACAGAGCGCCCTCGCCCGCGCAATCTGCCGCGACCACCTGCTCTGCCTCGCGGCGATCGCCGCATTCCTCGCGCTGCAGCTCGGCGGGTAGACGTCGAGCGCGCCGCCCGTGCTATTCGTTGCGACGGGCGCGGCGGCGGCAGCGAGGCGGGTCCGTGCCAGGAGCATCTCGATTCGGGTCTACGCCATCGAGCACGTGCAGCTCGCCATGCCCGCCGGCGAGGAGGAGAGCGCCCGGGCGTTCTACGCGGGCGCGCTCGCGATCCCCGAGCAGCCGAAGCCGCCGCATCTGGCCGCGCGCGGCGGCTGCTGGTTCGAGAGCAACACCGTGAAGATCCACCTCGGCGTCGACAAGGACTTCCGCCCCGCCACGAAGGCGCATCCCGCTCTCCTGGTCGAGGACCTGCCGCAGCTGGTCGAGCGCCTGCGCGCACGCGGCTACCGGCTCGTCGAGGACGAGCCGCTCGCCGGGTACGACCGGGTCTACGCCTACGACCCCTTCGGCAATCGCATCGAGCTCATGGAACGGCGCCCCGCGTGAGCTCCGCAGATCTCGGACCGCAGGTGACCGGACCGACCCACCTCGTCGACTGGCTCTTCACGCTGCCGTTCCTCGCGGCGTTCGGCGCGCTGCTCGTCATATTCGATCCGCTGCAGCGCATCGCGCGCCTCTTCGGCGCGCGCCCGCACGAGTTCGTGGTGGGAGTCCTCCAGAGCTCGCTCGTCGCAGCGACGCGCCTGTGCGGTGCGCGCCTGGTAGTCGAGCGCGCCCCGGGCGTGGCGCCGCACGCGCCCTACGTGCTGATCGCCAACCACCAGAGCATGTTCGACATCCCGATCATCGGGGCGCTCCTCTTCACGAACTATCCGAAGTACGTGTCAAAGCGCGAGCTGTCGCACTGGATCCCGAGTATTTCCTACAATCTGCGCCGCGGTGGAAACGCGCTGATCGATCGCGCGGACCGCGGCCAGGCGGTCCGCGCGATCAGCGCACTGGGCGCACAGGCGCAGCGGCGCGGCGTGTCGGTCGTTATCTATCCGGAGGGGACGCGTTCGCGCGCCGGCGAGCTGCGGCCTTTTCGGCCGGCGGGCGCGATCGGGTTGCTCGAGGCGGCGCCCGAGCTGGCGGTGGTCCCGGTGGCGATCGACGAGTCGTGGCGACTGCTCTCGCGGAACCTGCTTCCGGTTCCGTTCGGCGTGCGGATCCGGGTGCATCTGGGCGCGCCGATCGAGCGCGGCCCCGATCGCCCTCCCGCGGAGCTGCTCGAGCGAGCGCGCCTGGAGATCGAGGAGACGCTGATGCGATGGCGCCGGGCCTGACTGTCCGCGTCGCCACGGCGGGCGACCTCGACGCGCTCGTCGGTCTGGCCGTTGCGTTCCGCGACTCGCTCGGCCGCAGCGATCCGGCCGACGCCGAGTTCCGGACCTCGCTCGACCGGCTGCTCGCCGACTTCGACACCGAGTTCCTGCTGGCCTGCGGCTCGGCGGGCGAGGCGCTCGGCTACGTCCAGTCGCGCTACCGCTGGTCCGCCTGGAGCGGGGGCCTCGAGGCGGAGCTCGAGGACGTATTCGTCGCCGAGACCGCGCGGCGCGATGGCGTCGGCCGCTGGCTCGTGCTCGGGGCGATCGAGCGGGCGCGCGCGCGGGGGTGCAGGCGCCTCGGCCTCAACACCAACGAGCGGAACGAGGCCGCGCTCGCGCTCTATCGGCGCCTCGGATTCTGCTCCGAGCGCGCGCGCTGGGACGGCGGGCGCCAGCTGTGGCTCGAGCTGGCGCTCGACTAGAGGCGCGCGGAGCGGCGAGCGACGGTCCGGGTGCGCGCTCAGCCGCGGCGGCGGATCCAGGCCCCCACCCGCTCGAGCGCCTCGCGGCCCTCGGGCAGGACGGGCGCCCAGAGCGGGAAGGAGTGGAACATCTCCGGCCAGACGTCCAGGACGACCGGCACCGATGCGGCGCGCGCCGCGTCGGCGATGCGCGTCGAGTCGCTCCGCATCACCTCTGCGTCGCCCACCACGAGATACAGCGGGGGGAGGCCGCCGAGATCGCCGAAGACCGGCGAGAGCAGCGGATCGCACGGATCGGCGCCGCCGCGGTAGAGCGCCGCCGCCTCGGGGACGATCGCCGGGTTGATGATGATGTCGGCGGCGGCGCGCGTACGCATCGACTCGCCCGAGCAGGTGAGGTCCGTCACGGCGGAGAAGGTGAAGGCGGCGGCGGAGAGCGCCTCGCCGCGATCGCGCCGCGCGAGGAGGAGCGAGAGCGCGAGTCCTCCTCCGCCCGAGTCGCCGCCGACGAAGGAGGCCGAAGGAGCCCTTGCGCCCGCGGGCCCGTGCGCCTGCATCCAGGCGTACGCCGTTCGCGCGTCGTCGAGTGCGGCGGGGAAGGGGTGCTCGGGCGCCAGCCGGAACTCGGGGAACAGGATCGCGCAGCCGCTCGTGGCCGAGAGCCGCGCGACGTGCGACCCGTGCGAGCCGAATCCCCCCGCGACCCAGCCGCCTCCATGCAGATAGAGGATCCGGCGCGCGGGATCGCTTCCCGGGGCCTGGACCCAGTAGCACGGCACTCCGTTTGCGCGGACCGGATGGACCGCGCAGTCCGGAGGAATGGGCCAGGGCGACTCGCGGGCCGCCGCGCGTTGCGCCTCGACGTCGAAGCGCTCTCCGGACGACTTCGACCGCGCGGCTGCCTCGAGGATCGCGGCGCGAAGCGACTCGAACTCCCTCGACGCCACCTCGCTAGACCCGCGCCTGCTGCATCAGCTCGTCGTCGATGCGGGCCTCGGTCTGCGCGATCAGGCCGTGAGCTGGCGCAGGATGGTCGCCGTGTCGAAGTAGACGCGCTCGCAGACGAGGCAGTCCTCCTCGAACAGGAAGAGCGCGATCATCCGGCACTTGAACTCCTTGCCGGTCGGGGCGAGACCCCCGAGTGGCCCCCGATGGGTGCCGAGCAGCCAGAACTCGGCGACGACGGCGTCGTCCGCGTGGCGCAGCGCGATCAGCTCGTTGCGCTGATCGGGAAACGCCGCGCGCGTCTCGCGGAAGTACGTGCGCACGGCGGGCTCGCCGTCGTGGACCTGCCCCGTCGCGACGATCTCGTAGCGCGGGTGGCCGAAAGTGTCGATCACCGCGTCGAAGTCGTGGACGTTCTCGCGCTCCATGTGGCGGCGCACGATCGCCTCGCGCTTCGCTCGGAGCTGCTCGGAGGGGGACGCCACGCGCGCAAGTGTTCCACGGCGGGCGGCCCGGTGACAAGCGGCGCGTTCCTAGTCGCGCGGATCGGGGTGCGGGAAGGCGCCGTAGAGGAGGCGGATGAAGAAGAAGGACGCGCCGAGGAAGTGGACGAAGAGCGCGCCGAAGTAGACGCCCGCCTCCGCGCCCACGAAGGCGCCCCCGGCGTTGCCCACGAGCGCCGCGAACTGGATCGCGCAGGCCGCGAAGAGCACACCGGTAACGGCGCCGACGATCAGCACGCGTCCCATGCTGCGCCGATTGCGCCGCGCGCTGCGGACGATGAACCAGAGCGAGGCCAGCGCGTAGACCGCGCTCGAGAGCCGCCACGAGACCGCCTCCGAGAAGCCGAGCTCCGCGGGCACGAACGGCAGCAGGCAGAACGCCGCGAGCAGCAGGCTCAGCTCCACCATGCTGCGGAAGCGGATCTCGTTGAGCCGACGGTCTTCCCGCGGGTCGGGTCGTCCGAGCAGCGTGACGAGCCCCGCGAAGCCGGCAAGCGCCATGCCGATCTGCGCGGTCGCGAGCAGGAGGTCCGATCGCTCCACGTCAGCCTCGCCGCGCCGATCAGAGCCGGGGCGCGATCGCGGCCACCGCGTCGGCGGAGGTCATCACGGGGATCACCTCGAAGTCGGTCAGATCCTGCCAGCGCGCCATCCACTGCTCGAGCAGGGCGCGGTCCTCGCACTCCATCACCTGGTAGCAGCGGGCGAAGTCCTGGGTCACGAAGCTCGCGAGGTAGCGCAGGCCCTCGGGCGCGAGCCGCCCCTGGTCGCGGAAGCGCCGGTAGACGGGGCGCGCGTCGCCGTCCCGGAAGCGCTCGACGATCAGATACAGCACGGGGCGCGCTCAGCCGGCGCCGGTCGCTGCGGAGGGTCGCGAGAGCACCGCGATCGAGTCCCCAACCGCGACGTCGCCGGCCTCGAGCACGCGCATGTAGATGCCGCGGAGATTGCGAGGGCGGAGCTGCGGGTCCGAGACGAGGCGCAGAGCGTCGGCCCCGAAGCGCGCCCGGAACTTGCGACACCCGTTGTGGAGCTTGGGCGTGACCTCGAGGGTGGCGTCCCCGACGCGCAGCTGGCTCCCCGGCAGCAGGTTCGCATTGGAGAGATCGAGCTCGAGGAAGAGGTTGTCGCCGAAGAGCGGGAGCGGCTGACCGTTCGCGATCAACTGCGCCACGTCGGCCTGGATCACGGCGAGCTGTCCGACGGGATCCGGGGCCTCGCGGCGGCCCCAGGCGTCTCCCGGGACGCCCGCCTCGGGCGTGAGCCGCACGCGTTCGGGTGCTTCGCGGCGCCCGAGGTCACGGCGGCGCACGATGAGCGCCACGCGGCCGGCCTCGCGCGGGGCGGCCGGCAGCCCCGCGAGTGCGAGGCGGAGCTCCTCGAAGGACAGGAAACGGGCGGGGTCGCCGACCGACTCCGAGGTCAGCATCGCGCCTCCGCGCGCAGGGTCGTGGCGATCAGGAGGATCGCGACGCCCACCACGATACAGACGTCCGCCACGTTGAAGATCCCCGTGCGCATCCGGCCGAAGCCGATGCTCACGAAGTCGGTGACCGCCCCCTCGTGGAGGAGGCGATCGACCCAGTTGCCGAGTCCCCCGCCCGCGACGAGCCCGAGCCCCGCGAGCGCGGAGCCCGAGGCGAGGCCCGCGCGCGCCGCGAGGACGCCGAAGAGGGCGAGCGCGATGGGCGTCAGCAGGACGAAGACGCCACCGCGCAGCGCCGGCGCGAGACCGGCGCCGACGCTCAGGAGGGCTCCGGGGTTGTGCGCGAGTTCGAGCCGCACCGCTCCCGCGCAGCAGGTCACCGATTCCCCGCTCGCGAGGCGGCTCTCGGCGAGCTGCTTGGTGCCGTGATCGCAGCTCGCGCAGACCGCGAGGAGCGCCGCGAAGAGTGCCGCCCGGCCCGCGCGTCGCCGATCGAGCGGCCTCATCCCCGGCCAGCCCCGCTACGCCGGCCGAAGCGCTCCGCAGCCCGTGCGCGCGCCCGGGCCGCTTCCGTCTCGCGATCGCGGGGCGGTGCCGTGGTGACGAGGGAGTGGAGAAGCTCGTGGGCCACGTCGGCGGTCCGCTCGATCGCAAGCTCGAACGCCGCCTCGTTCGCCCGCGAGGGCTTCGTGAAGCCGCAGAGCTTGCGCACGAACTGGAGCGAGGCGGCGCGGATCTCGTCGTCCGTGACCGGAGGCTCGAAGTTGAAGAGCGTCCTGATGTTGCGACACACGATGCGGCCCTCGCGATGGCGCCTGCGGGCGGGCGCCGAGCCTCCCCACGCTACGCCGCTCGGCGGCGCCGCGCCAACGAGAGATGCGGCATACTCGCGAGATGGACACCGCAGCGAGCGACGGCGCCGCCGTCCGCTTCCCGCCTCCGTTCGTCTACGCGATCGCCCTGGTCGCCGGTGCCTTGCTGCAGGGCTTCGTGCTCCCGCTCCCGTTCGGCGTCTCGTTCGGCGCGCGAGTCGCGGTCGCCGCCGTCGCAGCCGGCCTCGGCGTCGCGCTCATCACGGGGATCTATCGGTACACCCGAAACCCCATGTACGTGGGGATGGCGCTGCTCCAGCTCGCGATCGGGGTCGGGTTCGGGAACCTCTGGATCGTGGCGCTGCTCCCGCTCGTCCTCGCGATCATCTACGCAATCGCGATCCGCCACGAGGAGGCCTACCTCGAGCGCAAGTTCGGGGAGACCTACCTCGCCTACAAGCGGTCAGTGCGGCGCTGGCTTTAGCGTGGAGCTCCCGACGCCTCAGCCTCACGGCTCCGCGAGGAACTCGTCGACCTCGCGCACGAAGGTGCTCGGAGTGTCGCGAAGCAGGAAGTGCTTCCCGCCGGGAATCGAGACGATGCGGACCATCCGGATCGCGGGCGCGGCCCGTTCCATCGCTGCGTAGGGCACCGATTGATCGTTGGTGCCGTGGAGGATTAGCGTCGAAGCCGCGATCCGCGGGAAGGCAGCCTCGAGCTCCGAGCGCTTGTTCGGCTCGCGCACGTAGTCGAGCGCCGCGCGCCGCGTCCCGCGGATCCGATACCAGGCCAGGGCGTGCTCGTGGTGCGCCGACGAGAAGCCGGGTGCGCTCGCATCGGCGACGAGCCCGAGCATGAGCTCGCCGAGGACGGGGGTTCGAAGCGCGCGGAAGACCCACGGAATCTCCCCGGGCTTCGACGGATAGAGGGCGTCCGCGAGGATCAGCCGATCGACGCGGTCGGGATGGCGAGCCGCGAAGACGGCTGCGACGGCTCCCCCCATCGAGTGGCCGGCGATCGACGCGCGGTCGATGCCGAGGGTATCGAGCGTGCCCGCGAGCTGGTCGGACCAGAGCGCCCAGCCGTAGCGGAAGTCGTCGCGGCGCTCGCTCCACCCGAAGCCGAAGAGGTCCACGGCGATCGCCCGGTGCGAGCGCGAAAGCGGTTGGAGCACGAACTCCTCGAAGTCATAGGTGCTGGCGCCGAAGCCGTGGATCAAGAGGAGCGGCGGTCCCTCTCCGCGCTCGACGACGTGCACGCGTCGGCCGCCGACGTCGATGAGACGCCCGGCGACACCGGGGGCGAGCTGCAGCCCGTCACTGGGCTCGCGCCACGCGATCGCAGCCGGCCCGAGCGCCGCCACGAGTCCGATCCCCACGACGAGGCCGCTGAGCACGAAGGACGCGCGCTTCATCGGATTTCGACGCGCAGCCTCATCGATTCCCGGGGCGATGCCGCTCGAGAAAGGCCCGCCCGAGCGGCGTCAACGAGACGAGCGGGCCGCCTTCCCCGCGCTGCTGCGCGACGAAGCCGCGCTCGGTCGCGTCCTCCCAGACCGGGAGACGAGGGCACGACGTGCGCCACGCCTCGATCACCTCCGCATAGGGTCGCGCTCGGGGACCGATCCACTCCAGGAGATCGAGCAGGAGTGCCTCTACCGGGTCTACCAATGCCGAGATGGTAGCGGGGGCGAGCGATCGGCGTCGCGTTGTCCGTCAGCGTACCGGCAGCGCAAACACGAGCCCAATTGCGTCGACGAGGACGTGCGCCACGATGTTCGCGACGAGATCCCGGCGCCACAGGAACCAGGTTGCGAGGAATCCTCCCGAGAGGACGAAGCTCAGGACGGGCCCGGGACCCCAGAGCGGCGAGTGAGAGGCGGCGAAGACCAGGACGGAGAGGATCGCCGCGACGACGGAGCTCCCCGTCACATCCTCGAGACGCGTGATCGCGTAGCCGCGGAAGAGCACCTCTTCGACGAGGCCGCCGGTGACGACGGCCACGGTGCGCATCCACACGGGGAGCGCCAGGACCCGCGCCAGGCCGCCCTCGAAGGCCGGCAGTCCTGTCGCGGACACGAGGGCGGTGGCCAACGGGACCACCGCATACACGAGGATCGCCGCGGCGACGAGCCCCGAGACCAACGAGGAGATGCGGAGAGGCCGAAGCCCGAGCGAGGCGAGCGGCCGGCGCTCCCACAGCCGCGCGATCGCGAGGATCGCGGCGAGCAGCGTCCACATCCCGACCTGCCCGATCAGGCTCTTCGCGACGGCGGACAGGCCGGCGGGCAGCCGCTCGCATCCGATCGCGAGCAGCGCGGGGCCGGCGAGCGCAAGCGCGAGGCCGCAGGCAACCGAGGGCGGAACGCGGCTCGGCGCGCGCTGCGCATCCCCGCGCAGCTCGACTCCGCTCACGTCGCTGCGCCTCCGAAGTGCGCGAGCGTCGCGCGCCCGAGCATGAACCAGAGGGCGAGCGTGGCGATCAGGTAGAGGTAGAAGCGCAGCAGCACCAGGTTGAACGTACAGTGGACGGCGCTGTGGAGCGCGCGGAACGCCGCGAACACCCACGCCGCGCGGACGTACGCGGCGTCCACCTGATGGGTTGCGAACAGATAGAGCGCGAGCGCGTAGAAGAGGACCGGGATCTCGAAGAGGTTCTTCAGGTTGTCGGACGGATTGGAGACCGCGAGGGGCGAGATCTGCGCGAGCGCGGCCGGCGACGCGAGATCTCCCGGCCGGATCTGGTTCGCGGTGAGAAAGCGGATCCGGCGGACGTACATGTAGAACCAGACGATCCCCGTGAGCAGCATCATCGCGAGGAAGGGACCGAAGATCGCGGTCTGCGGCATGCGTGCGCTCCTCGTCGACGTCGCGCGGCTGCGCGCCGCGCGCGAGCGAGACTACCACGCCGCGGCCACACGTCCGTGTGCCGAGCTCGCGCGGGCGGGGCGCGTGGGTTCGCTCGCCGCTTCGGGCGACGACTGCCGGGCTTCGATCGCGCGCTCCCTTGCGCCCTCAGATTGCTCGCTCACCCACGCCCCCGCCCGCGCTGGCCTGATATCATCGTTAGAACGCGAGGAGGAGCGACATGGCCGACGCGGCGCCGGTCTTGAACCAGCTCGACATCGTGACCCGCGACTTCGACGAGACGCTCGCCTTCTACCGCCGCCTGGGATTGGAGATCCCGGAGGTCCCCCGAACGGGTGAGATCCGCCACGCGGAGCTCACGCTCTCGAACGGCTTCGTGCTCCACCTCGACAACGAGCCGCTCGCGCGCGTCTACAACGCCGCCTGGCGGCGCAGCGGCGGGAGCAGCCGCGCGCTGATCGGCTTCTCCGTGGCGACGCGCGAGGCCGTCGACCAGCGCTACGCCGACCTGGTCGCGGGCGGCTACGAGGGCCGGCAGCCGCCGTACGACACCTTCTGGGGCGCCCGCTACGCCGTCGTCGCGGACCCCGACGGAAACGACGTCGGGATCATGAGCCCCCTCGACGAGAGCCGCCGCTCCTGGCCGCCCAAGGAGTCGCCGGCGCCGTAGCGTCGCGCGCGCGCCGCCCCTTGCGTCGGCGTCGGTCGACGCGAATCCGGGAGAGGGCTGCGCCCGCCTAGGCCGCTCGCTCCCGCACGCGCGCGGTCACCCCGCGCGGCGTCAGAGCTCCGAGCACGGCGGCGACGAGGAACAGCGCGGCGACGTCGCCGGGCAGATGGCCGCGCTCCATCGGGTCGGCGATGGCCTGGACGGCCATGATTCCCCCGTGGACTACGCTCGACCAGACCGTGAACCAGATCAGGCTCAAGTGGGCCTCGGGCTCGCGCGACGCCCAGAGCAGGAAGATCCCGAGCGTCGCATAGATCCCGACGATCATATGCTCGTACTCGTGCTGGCTGGGCTGCCAGGTCCAACCCGATGGCCATGCGATCATGAGCGGATAGACGAGAAGGAACGCGACGCCGAACGCGACGAGCGCCACGCGAAGCCATCGATTCCGGTCGGTCATGCTGCCTCCTCAAGCGCGCGGCGAGAGCAGCCACGCGTATCCCTCCCGCAGCACCGCGTGGCCGCCGCTCTCGAGCACGTCGCCGTGAGGGACGACGATGCGGTCGAAGTTCCAGGCGAGGATGCGATCCAGACTCTGCTGGGCGGCGCGGCGGTCCCGGATCAGCAGCGGATCGAGCTTCGAGGGGCCGAGGCGCCCGTAGCTCTGGATCAGCTTCATCAGGAGCCGGGTGATCGCGGGGGCGCTCGGTCCGAAGTTGAACGCGAGGTCGCAGAGCAGGAGCGTGCGGCTCGCTCGGTGGAAGAACACCACCTCGTTCTCGAAGGGACGCCCGCGGAAGAAGACCTGATCGACCTCGCTCCTCCACTCGGCGGGGGCTTCGTCGCCGAGCACGGCTTCGAAGGCGAGATCGGGGCGCTTGCGTTCGAGTCCCGGCGCCACCCAGAGCCGCGCCCCCGGATAGGTCTTTGCCACCTCGCCCGCGTACAGGTGGTGCACCCGATTCGGAGCCACCGCGAAGGAGACCCGCCCGAGCGCGTCGAGCTCCTCGCGCAGCCCCGGGTCCAGCGACACCGGCGAGTGCAGGAGCAGGCGCCCGCTGGTGAGCCGCATCACCGTCATGCGCGTTCCCACCGGGAGCCCATAGAAGGACTGCGGCCGCTCGGCCACCCATAGGTTCTCGGCGAGCTTCCGGAGCGGACTGCGCGTCTGCATGTCTCCTCGGCGCGCGGCGCGTCAGGTGAGCGAGTGGACGGGCCCCTGCGCCCCGGCGGTCGTTGGCGGAGGCGCGCCGTCCGGGAAGTTCCGGAACACGAGGATGCCAAGAACGAAGCCGAGGAAGGGGAGCCCGGCGAAGAGGAAGCGGATCCCGAGCAGGCTGGCCGCCGACTGCTCGACGTTCGGCACGAAGCCCATCGCGGTGAGCACGACTCCGCTCGCCGCGGTCGCGAGCGAGGTCCCAAGCTTCAAGACGAGCGTCATCGCCGCCGAGTACACGCCTTCCTTGCGCTCGCCGGTCCTGCGCTCGTCGGCGTCGATCACGTCGGCGAGAAGGGCGCTCGAGAGCACGCCGCCGCAGCCGGTCGCGCAGCCCGCGAGGGCGAGCAGCGCCAGCGCGAGCCGCGCGTCGCCCGGCCCAACGAACCAGAGCCCGCCGAACGAGAACGCCGCGAGCGCCATCGCGGCGAGCCAGGTGTCGCGCTTTCCCGCGCTGCGCGAGATCCGCACCCAGACCGGGATCGAGAGCACGCCGGCGACCACGTACGACCCTGACAGCAGGCCCACCATGTCGGGCCGCCGGAGCACGTACTCCGAGAGGTAGGGCCCCATGGTGCCGACCGCGCCGAAGCCCGCGTTTTCGACGAACCAGACCAGGAGGAGCAGGCGCGCGGCGCGCGTCGACACCACGTCCCGGAACGCCGAGGCGATCCCGGGGCCGCCGGGCACGGCGCCCGCCCGGGGCTCGCGGAGGCAGAGCGGGGGAATCAAGAGCACCAGCGCGCAGGCGACCACCGCGGGCAAGGCGAGCTCGGCAGCCGCGCGCTGGGGATCGGTCGCGGTCATCGCGCGCTGGATCGCCGCGAACGCGAGCAGGATGCCGATCGTGAAGCTCATCTGGCGCACCGCGAAGAGCCGCGTGCGCTCGTGCGAGTCGGACGAGAGCTCCGCGCCGAGCGCGGCGTGCGGAAGTGCGTAAAGGTCGAACGCCGTGTAGAAGAGGAAGAGCGACGCGGCGATCCACGCGATCTCGAGGGGTCCAGTGAGGGCGCGGGGCACGCTCCAGATCGCCGCGAAGCCGAGCACGAGGAGCGGGAGCGCGGCGATCAGGAACGGTCGTCGGCGGCCGAAGCGGGAGCGGCTGCGGTCCGAGAAGCTGCCGACGAGCGGCCCGTTGACGGCGTCCCAGACGCGCGCGAGCGCGAAGAGGGCCCCGACGATCGCCGGCGAAAGCAGCAGCACGTCGGTCGCGAACTTGAGGAAGTAGAACTGGAGGAAGAAGAGGGGATACGCGATGGCGAAGATCGGCGCGCCGTAGGCGAGTCGCGTCGCGGGGGGCAGCGTGCGGCTGGAGGGGACCATGGGATCTCCGAAGGGCGCGCGACGCGGGGCCGAGCATACAGCGATCCCTCGGCAATCGGTAAGATCCGTCGACGAGGGGCGCGGGTCACGTGTCGTGGGGACGGATCAAGCGCTGGCTCTACCGTGGCGGGCGGCCGGGCCCGCTGGCGCGGTTCGTCAATCGAGGCTTCGCGCGGCTGCACGCCTCGGCGGCCTCCCCGGACCATTGGGTCACGCTGGAGGTCGTCGGCCGGCGATCGGGTCGCACGATCTCGTTCCCGCTCGTGATGGCTGTCCTCGACGGGGAGCGATACCTGGTCTCGATGCTCGGGGAAGACGTCGCGTGGGTCTATAACGTCAAGGCGGCGGCGGGTCGCGCCGTCTTGCGCCACGGACGGCCCGAGCCGGTGCGCCTCGAGGAGCTCGAGGTCGGCAAGCGCGCACCCGTGCTGAAGGAGTACCTGCAGAAGGCCCCCGGAGCCCGGCCCCACATCCCGGTCGACAAGGACGCTCCGCTCGCGGAGTTCCAGGCGATCGCCGGCGGGTTCCCGGTGTTTCGGGTCATCGCCGCCGGCTAGTGGAAGGCGGCAGGGAAGCTCGCGTAGCCGCGCAGCACGTTGCTCATCAGCGGCTCCGGCTGCCCCACCTGGATGCGGCGCACGCGCGCCACGAGCGCGCGCAGGAGCGACTCCATCTCGAGCTGCGCGAGGTAGCCTCCGGCGCAGCGATGGACGCCGAAGCCGAAGGCAACGTGGTCGCGTGCGTCGCGGGTGACGTCGAAGCTGTCGGGATCCGGATAGCGACGCTCGTCGCGGTTGGCGGAGCCGTACAGGATCAGGACGCGGTCGCCCTTGGGGATCGCGAAGTCCCCGGGCTCGTAGTCGCTCTCGGCGAAGCGCGTGAAGGCGCGCACGGGGGATTCGAAGCGCAGCACCTCGTGCACCGCGCCGGGGATCGCCTCGGGGTTCGCGCGCACGTGGTCGTACTGCTGCGGATGGCGGCCGAGCAGATGGAGCAGGTGTCCGGTGGCCAGGATCGTCGTGTCGAGGCTCGGCGCGATGTAGTCGATGAGGAGCCCGCGGACGTCCTCCGCCGCGATTCGACCGTCGTCGCCGGCCTCGAACACGCGGAGGGCCCACCCACCGGGAGCGAGTGCCTCGCGGGTGAGCTCGGTCGCGTACCGGGCCATCTCGAGGAACGGCTCGATCGAGGCTCGCGTCCGCTCGTTCATCGGCCCGAGGGCGTTGAAGGCGGCCTTGGCCCACTCGAGCATGCGCTCGCGCCCAGCCTCCGGCAGGCCCACCAGGCGCGACACCACCGACACTGGAAGGCGGCGCGCGAAGTCGGCGATGCCGTCGAAGGAGTCGCGCGCGAGGAGGTCCTCGACGACTGCCCCCGCTAGCTCCTCGATCTCCGCGCGGACCTCCGCGAGCGCGCTCGGGAGCATCGGCTTCATCAACACCGCGCGGCGTTTGCGGTGGAGCTCGCCGTCGCTCGTGAGCGTCGTCACCGCCGGCTGGCCGTTCACGAGCTCGTTCAGCGCCACGCCGCGTCCGGAGACGAGCGCCGAATCCGCGCGCAGCGCCGCGCGGACGTCCTCGAAGCGGCCGATCCCCCACACGCCGTGCGCGGGGAGCCAGACGGCGGGCGCGCAGTCCCGGATCGCGCGGTAGAGCGGGTGCGGGTTCCGGATCGCCTCGTCGGTGTAGAGGTCGAGCGCGAGCTCCGGTCTCCCCGCCGCCATGCACCGACTCTACCCGGTCGGCGGGCCTGCGGCCCAGATCCGAAGGGGGCCGATCGACGCGAAGCCCACGGCCTTGGCATCAGCGAGGTCCGGCCCCGACTCGTAGCCGACCAAGGGGAGGCTGGGGAAGGCGGCGGCCGCGGCGTCGACGCACTCGGCCCGTAGGGCCGCGCGCTCCTCTCCGCACGCGAAGAAGTTGGAGAGGCCGACGGCGTTCTCGCCTCGATTGGCGATGACACCGGCGCGGATCGTCCCCGCGCTGCCGAACGACGCCAGGATCGCGATCTCCCGCCGCCCGAGCAGCGCCGGAAGGAAGATGCGCGCTCGCCTGCGGCTCTCCCCCCACGCCTCCTCCCACGCAGCGAGCCCGGCCTCGGTGTCGATGCGTCGCCAGCGGCCGCCGGCGGGCGCTTCGCCGGCTCGGGAAGGGGGAGGGCGTCGGGCGATCCACTCGGCTCCGAAGAGGAGCCGGAAGCCGAGGTCCTCGAGCGGGAGCGCGTCGAAGCTGTCCTTCACGGCCCACGACGCGGACGGCCGCGCTCGCTCGAGCTCCCGGATCGTCGCCATCGCCGGCTCCACCGCCGGATCGACCGTCACGAGATTCGGGTACAGCGGGGGCGCGGGCGCCCACGTCACCCAGTGGGAGGCGCGGAGCTCGCCTGGGCTCCCGTGGGAGCTGCACACGGCGTTGCACCACGCCGCGTTGTTCCGGGCGGCGTCAGCGACCGACGGCAAGCCCTCACGCGAGATCGGCACCGTGCTCCTCGAGGAGCGCCCGCAACACCGATCGATGACAGCGGGACTCGTCCGCGCAGTAGCAGCCGACCGAGAAGTCGGACTGGTGCGAGAGCGCCGCGAGGAGGTCGAGGAGCCGCCTCCTCTCCGGGGCCGCCATCTCCGCGCGATATCGCCTCGCAAACGCCGCCCACTGGCGCTCCGTTTGAGCGGCCAGCGCAGCTTTGACGACGCGCGGGCTCGGCGCGAGCTCGGGAAGCCAGACGTCGTACCAGTTCTGCTCGGCGTATCGGCTCTTCGGCACCCCGCGAGGAGGCCGCCTCACGGTCCCGATGCGGAGCCCCTCGCCTCGGACGCGCGCCGATCCGAGTCGGACGATGCGCACGCTCATGCCCTATCACTCTCGCGCCGGCGGCCTCGGCTCGCAACTCAGCCGCTCGCCTCGATGGGACTGCCGAGAGTCCGACTGGCGAAGCGGAAGACACGCCAGTCCGCGGGACGCCCCGGCCGCGTCTCCTCTTGGAAGGCGCCTTCGGTGTAGGCGCGAACGACCTCGCTCCAGAACGGAAACCCTCTGCGATTCGCCTCCGAGACGCGCACCACCCATCGCCCCGGCAGGGTGTCCCAGAGCAGGCACGCGGCCCGGCTCCCCACGGACCCGCCGCGGTGCGCGCGCAGCACGAAGAACTCGGCCACGTCGAGATCCGCGGGATCGTCGCTCGCGGGCGAACCGCGGGTCGCGAGCGCGAATCCGGCGACGCGCGCGCCGCATTTGATCAGGAACGGATGGCGGGTCGCCGGCTCCGTCCAGTAGAGCGGCAGACGCGGGTACCCAAAGCGGCCGTCCGGCCCGAGCTCCACCGGGAAGATCTCGCTCAGCTCGTGGATGTAGAGCTCGAGTAAATTCCCGAGCAGCGGGGCCATCTCCGGCGCCGCACGCTCGAGGGAGACGGGCTCGGCCGCAGCCGGCGCTCGCTCGGTCGGCGCGCTCATCGGCCTCCTCCGGGATCCGGGCTGCCGAAGATCAGGGTGTTCCCATCGAGATCCGCGACGTTGAAGTCGCACATGCCGTAGGGATAGGTCGCCGGCGGCTTCAGGACTCGAGCGCCGCGCTCCACGAGCTCGCGATGGAAGTCGTCGGCGTCCTCCACGAAGACCGCGAGCGAGGAGGCGCCCGGCGGACGCGACGTCTGGCTCGCGGCTTGAAGGTGGATCGCGACCGCGCCGCGGCAGACGCCCGCGTAGAAGGTGGGCTCACCGTAGGTGAATGAGATCGCGAAGCCGAGCGCGCGCTGGAAGTAGGCGAGGCTCGCCGCGATGTCGCGAACAACGAAGATCGCCGCGCACTCCGTCGGTTGATTCGCGTCCTTCGCCATTCCGCGGGACTCTAGCGCGGCCACGCGGCGCGGAGCGCGGCGGGTCCGCGGCGCTCGACGCTCTCTCCGTGTCCGGGCAGGATCCTCTCGAAGTCCCACTGCAGGATGCGCTCGAGCGAGCGCTCGAGCGCTGCGCGATCCGAGACGGCGAGCAGGCGGATCAGCCGGCTCGGTCCGAAGCGCCGCCACATGCCGTTCGCCCGGAAGAACAGGCGCGCAGCTCGGGACGAGGCGCGATGGATGTTGAAACAGAGGTCCGTGATCACGAGCGTGCGCGACGGCCGATGGAAGAGGGCCACCTCGTGGAGGCGGAAGCCGCGCACGAGATGGCTCTCGATCTGGCCTGCCCACGAGGCGGGCGGTTCGTCGGCCAGCGAAGCATGGACGGCGAGCGACTTCCGCCGCCAGGGCGCGGCGGGAGCGACCAGGAGCTGGGCGGAGGGAAAGCTCGCCTCGGCCAGCTCGGCAAATCTTCCGTGCGCTTCGGGAACCACGATGAAGCCAACCCCGCCCAGAGCGTCCAGCTCGTCTCGGAGACGAGGCGAGATGGGCCCCGGCGAGTGGAGGACGAGCCGTCCGTCACCGAGCCGGATCACCGTCATGCGCACGGGGATGTGGACCAGCCCGGCCTGCCAGGCGAGCGGATACTCGGTGCTCCAGAGATTCGCGTCGTGCTGAACGAGCTCCAGGAGCCGACCCTATCCCGGCATCTCCCCGCCCTCGGGGCCGTAGAACACCCGCCAGACGAGGAGGTCGTCGCTGAAGTCCTCGAATCGATGCTCGGTCGCGGCGGCGACGAAGAGGAAATCGCCCGACTCGAACGGGTCGCGCTTGCCGTCGTGAAGCAGGACGCCTCGGCCGCGAGCCACGACGTAGACCTCGTCCTGCGCGTGGGGCGTCTGCTCGTTGGGGCGTGCGGGCGCCGAAAGGACGACGTCCAGCGTGCCGCGCCTCAGAACCGCGACCACGTGCTCGCCCTTGGGTCCGGGAATGCCCGCCCTCGTCGTGGCGAGACGGATCACGAGACTCCGATCCGTGCTGCTCTTCATCGTCATGGACTCCGACCACCGTATCCTAGCCGCCCAGCGGATCCTCTCACGACAGCCGGGTGCATGCGGCGGCGGCCAGCAGCGACGGTCGCTGCCACGTGTAGCGGCAGCTGCGCACCGCCGCTCCGCCGTGCGTCTCCATCGTCGCCGTGCCGGAGTTCCGGGCACCGAGGCCTTCGTAGAAGCGCCTCGCCGAGGCGTTGACCTCCAGGACCCAGAGATAGACGCCGAGATCGGGGTAGCGCGAGGCGAGCCAGCTGCCGGCGCGCCTCATGAGCGACGACCCGATCCCGCTCCGCTTGTAGGTCCGGGCGACGTGGAGGTTGTCGACGAACGAGCCCCACTCGGAATCGTGGGCGCCGTACGCGCAGACGAAGCCCGCCAGGCTCGCGCCTTCGACGGCGAGCTCGACGAGCTGGTTCGCGGACGGATGGTCGAGCCTCTCGCGCCAGACGCGGAGCCGCTCGGCGGGAAGGTCCCCGTCGAGGAAGGCGTCGTGAAACGAGCCTCGATAGTTCTCGCGCCAGCTTTGCGCGTGAAGCGACGCGATGGCGTCTGCGTCGTCCAGAGTTCCCTCTCGATATTCGATCATCGGCGCTGGGGACCACGCCTTGGCTAGCGGGGATCCAGCCGGAGGAAGTATCTCGGCGGAAAGCCGGTCACGAATCGGAAGAGCAGGGGGAGGCGGTTCGCGTGCTCGACGATATCGTGCTCGCTGCTGCTGACGGAGACGGCCGTGTAGTCGCCCTTCTTGCCGTCCACGGTCGCCTGCACGGCCGGGTTGGCTAGCGCGCGCCGGTACCAGGCTCGCGGCCAGTGGTTGGCCGCGACGTAGAGGTGTCCATCGCTCGTGAGGCGCGCCACGACTCGGTCGTGCGCCGTCCCGTCCGCGTCGAAGGTGGTGATGACGAGGGTCGACCCCGCCCTCGGCTGGAAGTAGCCGATCAAGGACTCGAACGCGACCACGATCCCCACGTAGACCACGATCGCGGCAGCGACGATCTTCAACGCCTTCATGGCTCGCCTCCTCGATTCAAATGGCCAGGATCTCGGCGGCGGCGCGCTCGCCGGAACGGACCGCGCCGTCGATGGCGCCGTGCGAGACCGTCGCCGTCTCGGTGCCCGCCCAGTGGACACGTCCGAACGGCTCCCGGAGCAGGTGTCCGTAGCGCATGAGGGTGCCCGGTGCGAAGTGCGCCATCGAGCATCCGCGGGACCACTCCTCCGTCCACCACGACGTCTCGATGACCTCGGAGGGGCTCGCGGCCTGCGGGCCCAGTCGAGCGGCGAGCGCGTCGAGGATTGCCTTGCGGTGCGCGCCCGCGTCGAGGGAAGCGAATCGCTGCGCGACCGGACCGAACGCGAACGCCGCGATCACGCCCGGCTTCCCGGAGGAAGGTCCGGCATCCAGCGTGACCTCGGCGGCCGATCCCGGCTCCGCCGTCTGGCCGCTGTAGCCGTCGGCGCGCCAGAACGGCTCGTCGTACACCACGAGCGTCTTGGTCTCCCACCCTCCGACGGCGCCTTGGTAGAGCGCCTTCCGATCGTCCGGAAGCGGCGGATCGAACGCGATCTCGAGCGCGAGCGCCGGCGGCACCGACACCACCGCGGCTCGCGCCGAGACCGCGAGCTGGTCGCAGGCCACCACCACGCCCGCGTCGCGTTGGGCGATCGAGCGGACGGGAGTGTTCAGCCGAACCGACCCGCCGAGCTGGTCGGCGATCCGTTGCGCGACCGAGCCGGCTCCTCCCTCGACCATGTTCTCCTGGGCGCCGTTCTCGATCGAGAACAGCGTCTCGATGCTCCCGTGCGCGTGCGCCAGGAAGAGGAGGTGGAGGAGCGACACCTCGGAGAGGTCGGCGGTCATGAGGCCGCGCAGCGCGGACTCGAAGAGATCGCGGGCGATCGCGGTGCGGACCCCCGAGCGCTCGAACCACGACGCGATCGAGCGCGCGTCCCACTCGGCCGCGCGCCGGGCGGTCCAGGGGGCGTCGAGGGGCACCTGTCGGGCCATCTTGTCGATCTTCCGCTGCGCGAGCGCGAGGGTGAGCACCGCGAGCGGGCTGATCTTCGGGATGAGTCCAGTGTATCGGCGCGTGCGACCCTCGCCGACCAGGAGATGGGCTCCCTTCACCCACGTCTTGTAGGTGCCGACCCCCATCTCCCTTGCGAGGCCGAAGATCGCGTCGTGCCGCGGGCCGAGCCACCCGCCTCCGCGATCGACGGCCGAGCCGTCCGAGAGGCGATGCGTCCAGATGCGGCCCCCGACCCGGTTGCGTGCCTCGAGGACGACGACGGACTTCCCCGCCTGATGGAGCCGGCGTGCAGCGGTGAGCCCGGCGTACCCCGCGCCCACCACGCAGACGTCGCACTCGATCCGCTCCGTCACGGAACGAACCGTAGCTGGAGCAACCGCGAGGGGCTCACGCCCGGAGGAGGACGATGCCGCCGCCGACCAGCACCAGCCCCGCGACGCGCGCGAGGGAGATCGCCTCCCTCGGCATCCCCCAGAGGCCGAAGTGGTCGATCGCGAGGGCCGCCGTGCCCTGTCCGAGGACGACGAGGGCGATCGCGACTGCGGCGCCGATCCTCGGGAAGACGACGGCGAGGGAGAGGATCACGACGAAGCCGCAGATCCCTCCGACATAGAGGCTCCAGGGCGTCCCGGTGACGTAGAGCCTCCCGTGTGGAGCGCGAGCGAGGTAGAAGGCGATGGTCCCGAGGAGCACGATCAACGTGTTCACGAGTAGGGCGGCCGCGAGCCCGATCCGCGACGCCAGTCCGGCGTTCAAGGCGGCCTGGACCGCGGCCGCGACACCCGCGATCGCAGCGAGCAGCGCGAATGCGAGATTCGTCATTCTTCGGTGTCTCCTCGGGTAATCGCTCTCCCCGCGATCAGTCGCGGTCGGGCGCGCCGAGCGGGAAGAGCGGACGATAGGGTCGCGCCTCGTCCACCGCTCGGGCGAAGGAGGGCCGCGCGAGGAGGCGCCGCCGATAGGCGCGGACGTTCGAAAGCGCCACGGCGATCGGGTGGGCCCAGTCGGCATAGAACAGCGCGGGCGCGGCGGCGCAGTCGGCGAGGCTGAACGCGTCGCCCGCCGCCCACTCCCGCCCCTTCATCGCGGCGTCGAGCCAGCGGTAGGCCGCGTCGAGCGCCAGCCGCGCCTCCGACACGCCGTGCGGGTCGCGATCCTTCGCTGCGCGGAGGCGGTCACCCACGATCTTCTGCATCGGCGTGGAGACGTAGTTGTCGAAGATGCGATCCATCGTCCGCACCTCGAGCGCCGCGCGCGCGTCGGCGGGGAGGAGGCGCACGGGGCCCGGGTAATGGAGCCCCAGGTGCTCGATGATGATGCTCGACTCGACCACCGCGCGGCCGTCGTCCTCGAGCACGGGCATGCGCCGGAGCGGCCAGAGAGTCGCATGCTCCGCCGCGATCCGCTCGTCGTCCGGGGCGAGGAGGCGGAGCTCGAACGGCGTCTCGTTCTCGTAGAGCGCGATCAGCACCTTCTGGCAATAGGACGAGAAGGGATGCGCGTAGAGCCTCAGCGTCATCGTCGACTCCCTCCACGGGCCATGAGAGCACCGCGACGTACCGCCGGCAGCAGCGGGTACGCGAGCTGCCCGAAGAAGCCCTCCGGCACGGGGTCGTCGGTGCCGAAGACCGTCGCGGCTCGGTTCCCCGGCATGTAGAAGGTGCCGAGGAGGACGTCCCATACCGACAGGACGCCGCCGAAGTTCTTGTCCCGGCCCTCCGCCTCGCCCGTGTGGTGCCAGCGATGGAACCCGGGGCTCGCGACGAGGAAGCGCAGCGGCCCGAACGTCCACGGGACGTTGGCATGCAGGAAGACGACGTACCAGGTGGTGAACGGCGCGAGGACCAGGAAGGTGGCCGCGCTGAAGCCCAAGGCGAGGACGGGAACCACGTTGACGAGCTGGACGCCGATCTCGTTGAGGGGATGGAAGCGGCCCGAGCTCAGCCAATCGAGCTGCCGGGACGAGTGGTGCACCGCATGCACCGGCCAGAGGACGTGCGTGTGGAAGAGTCGGTGCTGCCAATAGGACAGGAAGTCCGCGAGCACGAAGACGATCGGAACCTGCCACCAGAAGGGAATCCGCGCGGCGGGTCCGAACCCCCGAAAGAACTCCGGAGCGGCCATCCCGAGCGCAGCCATGAGGGGCACGAGCGCGAAGTAGACGCCCCACGGAGCGACGCGGCGCGCGACGAAGGACTGGAAGAGGTACCAGACGGCATCCGAGGGAACGCCCGGCCGCGCGAACGTCCGCGCGGGAGTCGAGGGCCACCGCCTCTCGAGTGCCACGCACACGGCCGGCACCACGACGAAACCGATGAACGCCGCAGTCGATACATCCATCTCGACCTCCTACTGCGGATGTCGCGGCGGCTGCTTCATGTAGATGTCGATCCGCGCGATCGAACCCGTCTCGTCGAAATCGAACAGGATGAGCTCGGGGAACTCGCGTCGCACTCCCCCGACCTCGGCGAACTCGCTCAGCTCCGCAACCGCGCAATCGGGGGCGAGCGCGCGAACGCGGGCGACCTTGAGGTCGTAGCCCGCGAGGGCCGGAATCACCTTCGCGAGGTAGTCGACGTAGGCCGGCCTCCCACGGATGACGTCGAGGTAGGGCCCGCTTCGATGGACCCCCTCAGCGAGACAGCGGGCGAGCCCCTGCCAGTCCTGGGTCCGCAGGGATTCGAAGTACTCGTCGAGGACCTGAAATTGCGGCATCGGCCTCCTTATAGATTGCGCTGCCAGTACCCCACGTCGATCCAGCGACCGAACTTGAACCCCACCTCGGCGAAGTGAGCCACCTTGCGAAGGCCGAACCTCTCGTGGAGAGCGACGCTCGCCTCGTTGGGGAGGGCGATGCCGCCGATCACGGCGTGGACGCGGCGAGCCCGCAGGAGCGGGAAGAGGGCGTCGTACAGCTTCGAGCCGATCCCGCGCCCCACGCGGGCGGCGTCTAGGTAGACCGTCACCTCGACGGAGAAGCGATAGGCGCTCCGGGCGTGCCAAGGCCCCGCGTAGGCGTACCCGACGACACGGCCGTCCAGCTCGGCCACCAGCCAGGGGAGCGACGCGGAGCGGACCTTCTCGATGCGCCGAGCGATCTCGGCGTCGGAGACGGGCTCCTCCTCGAAGGTCACCACGGTCTCCCGGATGTAGTGGTTGTAGATCCAGGCGATCGCCGTCGCGTCCGACGACGTCGCGTCTCGGACCGTCGTGGCGCCGCGCGCGTCGTCCGGGATGGCCGAGGTTCGCGTCACGCCTGCGCCTCAGCCCACGAGCCCGAGCTCGCCGGCCGCGGCTTGACCCCGGCGTCGCGCGCCGTGGCCCGCCTCGAGGAGCTGAAGGATGAGGTGGCAGCCGACGAAAACAGAACCTCCCGTCACGAGAACGGTGCTCATCCCAGACCCGCTCCTCGGCGCGCGATCTCAGACTATTCCGGCCGAGCAGACACCGCAATCCGACGCCGGTCGCGGCCGGCGACCTTTCGTCGACTTCGCTCCCGCAGCGTGCTTCACTCCCGGCCCAGCCGACCGGAGAGACCGAATGACCTCCTTGCTGATCCACGCCGCGCTGGGCGCGCTCACGGTCGGGGTGTTCTTCTACGCGAACGCGTATCTCTATCGGGGCGACTGGGCTGGCTCCCGCGCGACGTTCCTCGAGCACCTCTACTACGCGCTCGCCGTCGTCTCGGTGTGTCTCGGGTGGTACTTCAACGTGCGCTACGTCTTCGCCTATCCTGTGGAGGCGAGCTGGGTGCACTTCACCGGAATGCTGTTCACCAATCCGGCGTCCGGGTCGATCGGCCAGGATGTGATCGTGACGAACGCCATCCTGTTCCCTCTCTGGACGATGATCGACGGGCCGCGGCGGGGCCTCCGTCACACCTGGATCTACTTCGTCATGAGCCTGTTCACGAGCTTTGGCTTCGCGATGGGCCTCTACCTGGCCGCGCAGGAGCGGCAGCTGCGCTGGCTCACGAGGCCGCAATGAGCGCGATCCCCGAGTACGACGCGATCGTCGTCGGCGCGGGTCACAACGGGCTCGCGGCCACGGCGCTGCTCGCCGGCCGCGGGCTGCGCGTCCTGTGCCTCGAGAAGAACGCGTATGCGGGCGGAATGGCCGGGACCCGCGAGATCCTGAGCGGCTGCCGCAACGACGTCGGAGCGAGCCTGCTCTTCCCGCTTGCCAAGGGGATGGAGCGCGAGCTCGAGCTCGAGCGCTACGGCGTCGAGTTCATCGATCTCCCGATCATGGCGTCGAACCTGAACTCCAAGGAATCCCCTCCCGCCATCTTCTACTCGAATCCGTTGCGGATGGCGCTCTACGTGCTCCGCCACTTCGGCGTCGGCGCGATGGTCGGCTTCGCGCGCCTGATGGCGTTCTGCAAGTACCCGGCGAGCCGGATGGATCGCTTCACGCCGCGGAGTGTGCCGCCGACCCTCGAGCAGCTGCTCGACCGCGCGCCGAGCGCGCGGAAGCGCGAGCAGATCCAGCTCGCCTTCACCGGCTCCGCGATGGACCTTGTCGACCGCTTCCTGCCCGACCGCGAGCGGCACCGCACGCTGCGCGCGCTGTGCGCGTTCGCCGCGGTGCAGTCGACCTTCAAGGGGCCGTTCACGCCGGGAAGCGCCCTGTGCCTCGTCTACACCTTCGCGCAGAACGAGGGCGGCGGGCTCATGCGACGCGTGAAGGGCGGCATGGGCTCGCTCTCCGAGGCGCTCTGCCGCTCGATCGCGGACAAGGGCGGCGAGGTGCGCTTCAAGACGCCGGTGCGGCGCGTCGTGATCGAGGACGGCCGCGCGATCGGCGTCGAGCTCCGCGACGGCCAGTGCATCACGGCGCGCGCCGTTTTGTCAAACCTCGACAAGCCCGCGACCTTCTTCGGGCTGGTCGGTCGCGGACACCTCGAAGAGGCGATGGCCAAGCAGATCGAGTCGATCGAGCAGCGCGGCGCCTTCATGCACCTGCTCTTCAAGCTGCGCCGCCTGCCCACCTACGGTCCGCCCTTCCAGCATCTGAACGCCGATCCCCGCACGCGCTTCAACACGACGCTGGTTCCCGATCCGGAGCTCCAGCAGGCGAGCTACGAGGCGTGCCGGCGCGGAGAGGTGCCCGAGCATCCTCCCGTCGGCATGCAGATCCCGACCGTGATGGACCCGAGCCTCGCGCCCGACGGCTACCACATCGCGACGACCTACGGCTTCTTCTTCCCCTGCGAGGCGCCGCGGGAGGAGCGCGGCCGGCTGCGCGACGAGATGGCGGAGCGCATCCTCGACCGCCTCTCCGAGTTCATGCCCGACCTGCGCGACTGCATCGTCGAGCGCGCCGTCTTCTCGTCGGACCACTTCGCCGCCATGCAGGGCGCCACCAACGGTGATTTCACCCACGGCCTGATCCACCCCGACCAGATGATCGGGGGGCGCCTTCTGGTGTCGGGCTCGGCGCACCGGACGCCGATCCGGGATCTCTACTTGTGCGGCGCCTCGTGCCATCCGGGGCCCGGCGTGACGTTCCTCCCGGGATACGGCGCCGCGCACGAGGTGGCTGAAGCGCTTCAGGCTTGAACCCGGAGCTCCCCGGCAACCCTCCCGATCCGATCCCGCCAGGAGAGCGCCGTGCCGCGAGGGTCGTCCGCGTAGAGAATCGCGCCGGCCACGGCCACCAGGCAGGAAGCGGGGTCCCCGGTGAAGGCGGCGCGGACGGCCGCCTCGACGGGGCCGCCCTGGCGGCCCACTCCGGGGAGCAGGAAGGGCAGCTCCGGAAAGGCCGCGCGAACCGCCGCTGCCTCGGCCGGCGCCGTCGCGCCGATCACCACGCCCGTGTTGCCGCTCTTGCCGACTCGCACCGCCAGGTCCGCGACCGCCATGTAGAGCGGCTGCTCGTCGCAGCGCAGGTGCTGCAGGTCGACGCGGCCGGGATTCGACGTGTGGCACACGACGTAGGTCCCCCGATCGGCGTACTCCGCGAAGGCCGCCAGGGAATCGGCGCCGTGATACGCGTGAACCGTCGCCGCGTCGAACTCCATCGCTTCGAAGACCGCGGATGCATACGCGGCCATCGTGTTGGGCACATCCGCGCGCTTGCAGTCGAAGAGCACCGGGACGTCCGGGGGCACAGCGCGCCTCACGGTGGCGAGCCCTTCCCACCCTCGCGGACCGTACTGCTCCCAAAAGGCCGCGTTCGGCTTGTAGCAGCAGGCGATGTCGGCCGTTGCGTCGATCAGCGCGAGGCAGGAGCGCACCGCTCCCTCGAGGCCTCCCGCGATGAATCTGGGCTCGGGGTCGAGGCCGATGCAGAGGAGCGACTCGCGCGCGACCGACGCCGACCGAAGCTTGTCGAAGTAGGTGGAATTGGGCAGCCCGCGCCCCTCAGCGCTTCGGGCCGAGGCCGAGCACGCACTCGGCGACTTGCACCGCGTTGAGCGCGTTCCCCTTGCGCAGGTTGTCTCCGGATGCGAACAACGACAGTCCGTTCTCGAGAGCGGGAACGGGCCGCACGCGTCCGACCAGAACCTCGTCGATGCCGGCTGCGCGGAGCGGCGTCGGATACTCGCGAGCCCACGGCTCGTCGAGGACGCGGATGCCAGGAAAGGCCGAGAGAACGTCGCGCGCCTGCGCAGCGGTGACCTCTCGCCGCAGGCTCAAGGCGAGCGACACCGAATGCCCCACGAGGACCGGCACGCGGACCGCGGTCGCGTGCACGCGGAGAGCCGGAGCGTGCAGCATCTTGCGCATCTCGGCTTCCATCTTCTCTTCTTCGGTCGAGATGTCGCTGCCCTCGCGAAACGTCTCGCACTGCGGGAATAGGTTGAACGCGGGAGCCTGCGGCGCCAGCTCAGGCGCCGGGAGATCCAGCGCCTCTTGTCCGCGCAGCGCTTCAGGCTGGTCGACCGCCTTGCGCGAGAAATCCAAGAACTCGGCCATGCCGTCGCGGCCGAGACCCGAAATCGCCTGGTACGAGGAGCTGATGATCGAGTCGATTCCGAACGCGCGCTCGAGCGGCGCCGCGGCCATCACGGCCACCGCCGTGGTGCAGTTGGGCCCCGCGATGATGCCTGCGTGGCCCGCGAGATCGCCGGCGTTGATCTCGGGGACGACCAGCGGCACGGCGGGATCCTGGCGGAATGCGGACGACTGATCGATCACGATCCCGCCGTCGGCGACCATGCGCGGCGCCCATTCCAGCGCGAGCGCCGCCGAGGTAGCGCTGATCACGAGGTCAAGGCCGCCGAAGCGCCCGTCCTCGAGCGCCTCGACCGCGTAGTCCCGACCCCTCCACCGGATGCCCTGCCCGGCCGAGCGCTGGGATGCGAACAAGCGGAGCTCGCGCACGGGGAAGGAGCGCTCTTCGAGGATCCGCAGAGTCACTTCGCCCGTGACGCCGGTCGCCCCGCTGATTCCGATCGCGAATCCGGTCAAGACCGCAGCCTCCGCCCCGAGACGCTACCACGGTTCGCTCCGAGAGAGGGGTCGACGCCCCCCGCGACCGCCGCCGCGCAGCGTTCAGCCGACCCGCAGAAGAACGACCTCCGACTCGAGCGGCGCCTCGAGGGTCGAGCCGCTGCGGAGGGAGACCGCGTAGGCGTTTGCAGCCTCCCTCGCCTTGACGACGCGATTCGGCGACCTGTCGACGAAGTGAACCGCACAGTCGTCGTCGATCCCGAGCCCCGGAGAGATCGCTCCCTCCAGGATCAGCCGATGGTAGGCCGGGCGTCGATCGGGCTCGTTGCTGAAGTGTGGACAGCAGCTTCCAGACACAAGACCCAGCCCGGCGACGACGGCCAGCCGATCGGCCCACGCGTCCGACAGTGCTTCCTGGAACCAGCAGACCGCGCCCGCGCTGAAACCGGCGATGACCGTTCCGGTTTCCCACGCCTTCCGAAGCAGGGAGTCGACCTCCCATTCGCGCCACACCCCGAGCATCGTCTTGGTGTTCCCACCGCCGACGAGGATGACGTCCTGCCCTTCGACGAATGCCGCAGGCTCGCGCACCCGCCCGAACAACTTCAGATGTGACGGGCGACACGCAAGGGCGCTGAAGATCTCGTAGAACCTGACGATGGAGTCGTCGGAGTCCGCGCTCGCCGTCGGGAGGAAGCCGATTCGCGGGCTCGTGGCGCCGGACTGCTCGAGAACGTACTCGAAGAGAGCCGTCCCCACGGCCTTCGAGATTCCGCCGATCGCGATGATCTGTCGATCTCGTTTCATCCGCGTCTCAGGGCCGCCCGACAATTCGGGTGCCCGCCGCGACGTCAGCTTCCAGAGTGTCGAGCCTCGGGAAGCTGGACGACGCAGAAGAGATTCCCGTCAGGATCCTCGAGGACGACGTAGTCGGCACCGGGGTTGTAGCGCCATGGATATCGCGCTGCCCCAAGCTTCACGAGGCGCTCGACTTCGGCCTCCTGATTCGTGGTATAGAGATCCAGGTGGAGCCAGCTCCTCTTGCCCGTTCGCTTGATGGGCGCCTGATCGATGGAGACGTTCGGGCCCCTTCCGTGCGGATCTCGCAGGATCACGAAGCCGCCGTTGGGATCGGTGTGCTCGACCTCGTAGTGAAGAGCCGCCTGCCAGAACTCGAACATGCGGTCGTACTCGTGGCATCTCATCACGATCGAGCCGATCCGCACGCGATCGGGCTGGATGCCTTCCATCGTTCCTCCTGAGGGGCCGCCGCACACTCCCAGCCGGTAGTCGGCAAACCGCGGCCGCCGTGACCGCACCACCCAGTCTCATTCCGGCAGCAGTTCGATGACGCCTGGAGTGCCGGCCTCGTGATGAACGACGCGGCGTGCGACCCAGCGCTCTCTGTTTTGGACACTACCACGAGTCGGTCGGCCTGGGTCGTGGATCGCGGGGAGACCCAGCGAAACGCGGTCGATGCAAGGTGCGGGCTACTCGAGGGCGAGGCGATGCCGGTGCTGGAGAACGATCGCACCACTCGCGAGTTC
>Ga0335082_10000897_pt1 | contig 31287 bp, 20 predicted proteins | sample Lox_Sample_41_FD_206718 | JGI IMG/M metagenome (GOLD analysis project Ga0335082, IMG submission 206718) | Soil microbial communities from Loxahatchee National Wildlife Refuge, Florida, United States - Lox_Sample_4.1 | ecosystem: Environmental > Terrestrial > Soil > Wetlands | place: USA... | reverse complement strand
TAAGAGCGATCGAGATCGTGAAAACGCGCCTGGGTGAGTACGACTCCTCCGGACGCAGAAAGCCCATCGCCACCGATGAGGTCCAGCGCTTCGACTGCGACTCTGTGATTTTCGCGATCGGCGAAACTGTCGATCTCGATTTTGCCAGAGCCTCCGGCTTGGTCCTTAAGGAAAGCGGAACGGTCGAAGTCAACCGCTTCACACTTGAAACCAGCCGTCCTCGCTTCTATGCCGGTGGAGACTTTGTAACTGGCGCGTCGAACGTCTCCAACGCGATGGCTTACGGAAAACAGGCGGCCCGCAGCATCGATCTGCAGCTAACCGAAACAGATCGCTGGCAGAGTCTTTATCCCCACTTCGAATACGAACAAATTCCGCCCGATGAACCCAGTCCGAATCACCGGCATACCGGGCAAGTACTTTCAGTTGCTACGCGCGTCCGCTCGCTGGACGAAGTGGTCGGCGGACTCAACCAGGAACAAGCGCTCGACGAAAGCTGCCGTTGTCTTCGTTGCGACGTCAAAGCCGTCACCGTGAGTTAGCCCGAAGGGAGGGACCTTGTCGCAAAAGAAATTATCCATTCGAATCGATGGAGAACTCATCAGCGCGCCCGAAGGACAAACTATCCTTCAAGCAGCAAAAGCCAACGGCAAACACATTCCAACCCTCTGCGATCTGGATGGCTTGACCCCCGTCGGCGCCTGCCGCATATGCCTGGTCGAAGTCTCTGGATCGGAGCGGTTATTTCCCGCCTGCACTACTCCGATCCAGGAAGGTATGTCGGTAACGACAAACTCGCCAAAGCTAACGCGTTATCGGCGAATTTCCATTGAACTGCTGCTAATCGAGCGAAATCACGTCTGCGCTGTCTGTGTCTCGAACGGTCATTGTGAATTGCAGAATATGGCGAGCGCCTTCGGTATCAATACGGTCGGACTTGCCTATAACTTCCCCAAGCTCTCTATCGATATGTCCCATCCTCGGTTTGTGCTCGACCACAACCGGTGCATCGTCTGCACGCGTTGCGTTCGAGTCTGCGCCGAACTCGAAGGAGCGCATGTCTGGGAACTCACCTCCCGTGGCGTCCATGCCCGCATTGTCAGCGAGATGAATGAAAAGTGGGGCAATACTACAACCTGCACAAGTTGCGGTAAGTGCGTCCATGCTTGTCCGACCGGAGCGCTCGCCGAAAAAGGTTGGGCGGTTGGAGAGATGGTCAAGAAGATCGACGCCGTTAAGTCGCTGGTCCAAAGCCGAGGAGCGCAAGTATGAAAAAAGTAAAAGTGGCGACCGTGTGGCTCGACGGATGTTCCGGTTGCCATATGTCCCTGCTTGATATGGATGCCGCCATCATCGCACTTGCACGCCGAATCGACATCGCTTATGGCCCCCTGGTCGATGCCCAGGAATTCCCCGAAGATGTCGATGTCACTCTGGTGGAAGGCGCGGTCAGTTCGCAGGATGATCTCAACAAAATCCAGAAGATCAGGCAACGAACCAAGATCCTGTTATCGATGGGGGATTGCGCCGTGACCGGCAACGTTCCGGCGATGCGAAATTCGGTACCGGTGCAAAAGCTTCTGCAGCGGGTCTATATCGAGGGTGCTGACGACAAAAGAGTAATCCCGACGGATCGCGTTCCCGCTCTGCTGAAGCAAGCCAGGCCAGTACGGGAGTTTGTAAAAGTCGATCTCTGTCTACCCGGCTGTCCGCCGCCTGCTAAAGCCATTTTTGGTGTCATCGGCGACCTGCTCGACAACAAGAAACCCGATTCCAACCTGAAAGTGAAGTTCGGATAAGGAGCGTGTCATGAAGCGCATCACCATCGAGCACGTGAGCCGCATTGAAGGACACGCCAAGATCTCTATCTCGCTTGACGATCAGGGGCACGTCGCCAACACGGAGCTTCACGTAACCCAGGTTCGTGGATTCGAAAAATTCACCGAGGGTCGCGCGTTCTACGAGATGCCCGGTATCACCGCGCGCATCTGCGGAATATGCCCGATCAGCCACCTTTTGGCGTCGTCTAAAGCGTGCGATTCGATCATGGCCGTGCGCATTCCACCGACAGCGAGAAAGCTGCGCGAATTGGTGCATTTCGCCCAAATTGTGCAATCGCACGCGCTCAGCTTCTTCTATCTCTCCTCGCCCGACTTTCTGTTAGGCATGGATTCCAATCCTACATCTCGCAATGTTCTCGGCGTTATCGCCGATCATCCGGAACTGGCTCGTGATGGCATCGAACTGAGAAAATTCGGTCTGGTCATCATCGAAGCGCTCGCACAGGAACGTGTACATCCCGCATGGATTGTGCCCGGCGGTGTGGCTTCCCCTCTGCCCCAAGCGACGCGAGATCGAATTCTGGCCGCCCTTCCGGCCGCCAAGTCCATTGCGGAACGTACGATTCAGTTTTTCAAAGGTGCTCTCGACAACTACAAGGAAGAAATCGAATTCTTCGGCTCTTTCCCCACGATGTACGCCGGACTGGTCGACAACAAAGGGACTCTACAACTCTACGAGGGAGGGCTGCGCTTCCGGAGCGCGACCGGAGAAATCGTCGAAGACTATATTCCTTCCGAAGATTATTCGCAGTGGATCGGCGAGGCCAGCCTTCGCGACTCGTATCTGAAGGCGCCTTATTTCAAGCCAAACGGCTACCCAGCCGGGATTTATCGCGTAGGCCCCCTCGGACGCTTAAACGCCGCCAGCCAGTGCGGCACTCCGGCAGCGGACGCCGAGTTTCAGGAATTTCATCAACGCTTTGGCACAGTCGCCCACAGCGCCTTTTTGTATCATTACGCGCGCTTGATTGAAATTATCTACGCGCTCGAGAGAATCCAGCAATTGCTGGACGACTCGCGCATTCTCGATACTCATGTTCGCGCAACCGCTGGGGTCAATGCGCTCGAAGGTGTCGGCATGATCGAAGCTCCCAGAGGCACGCTCATTCATCACTACAAAGTGAATGAAGAAGGTGCGATCACCTGGGCCAATCTGATCGTCGCTACCGGACATAACAATCTAGCGATGGGGTGCAGTGTGCAGCAGGTCGCCGAGCATTACATTGACGGAAACCGCCTCAACGAAGGCATGTTGAATCGCGTGTCAGCGGTGGTCCGCGCATACGATCCGTGCTTAAGTTGCTCCACGCATGCCCTCGGTGTGCCGGCCCTCCGGATTCAACTGCTCAACTCTGCCGGCCAAGTGCTTGATGAACTAAGCAACGGGTAATCGGCCGTACCCTCAAACTCGCCCACCCGAGATCTTTGCCCAAGGAACTTGGAAGTCTCAGGGTTCCTGTCTCTTCAGCTAGAGTCTGCACCCGATGGCTCACGACATATCGTCAACATCAGACTATTGTCGGACCCATATAGTGGACACGGAAACCCTCAAGCCTCACGCGACCCGCCCTTCGACACAGAGTCCACAGCAGCAACCCATTCCGGCTCAAATCGTCGAGCAGGCGGCAGAAGAAGTCGAGACCCTTCACGCCTCCATCAAAGCCGGAACTATTGCCCAAATCGTCGTCGCAATCATTACGACCATCGGCCTGATTTATCTTCTCAAACTTGTTTTAGTGACGGCGCTGGCTGCGATGCTTATCGCCTACGTCCTCGAGCCAATAGTCTCGGGCCTGGCTAATCTTCGGATACCACGCTCCGTTGGCGCCCTTCTTGTAGTCAGCGCCACCGTGATTCTCGCAGTAACGGTTTGCTACGTCTCATATAACCGTGCGCTCGAATTCACAAACGACTTACCGCGCTATACCTCTACGATTCGCGAAGACGTGGGCAGCTTTCGCGCGAAAATTGACAAGATTGCCGATCAAGCTCGTTCAGCCGTCGAACCAAAGACCCGCCAAAAGCCAATCCCGGTGCAAATTGAACAGCCGCACGGGGTCACAAGCATGATTTCCGAAAACAGCGAAACCATCGCGGAGGCACTGCTGGCCATTGGTTTCGTTCCCTTCCTCGTTTATTTCATGCTCGTTTCGAAGGAGCATGTCCACGTCAGCACGGTGCGCCTCTTTCCAAAGGAACATCGCCTCGCAGCCCATCGAACTGTAGGAAGAATCTCGGGGATGATCCGCACCTACATCCTCGCCAACTTCGTCGTAGGCATCGGGACCGCCGTCGTCTGCGGTATTGTATTCTGGTACCTCGACATAAGGTACTTCTACTTCATCGGCGCAATCAGTGGATTCGCTTCGTTGATCCCGTATCTGGGAGTCTTCCTTGCGCTCATCCCTCCCATTGCCGGCGGGCTCGGAACCCTGAACAGAACCGGGATGCTGACTGTTTTAATAACCGTCGTCGGCATGCATGTCCTCACGATGAACGTGATTTATCCGAAGGTAATCGGATCGCGGTTGAGCCTGAATCCTCTCGCCGTCAGCTTATCTCTCTTGTTTTGGTCCTGGATTTGGGGGGCTGCGGGCCTAATTCTCGCCATCCCGCTACTTGGTGCTCTCAAGATCATCTGCGACCGAATCGACGCCCTCCAGGGTCTTGCGTTGTGGCTGGGCGATTCGGAACGCCCCGTATGACGCAATACTGAAGTACGCAAGCAACATTCCGCTGCCTGATCTCATCTTCCACTTGAACATTTTCCTGACTTGGCAAGGCGCGGCCGTGCCGCTCTGGTTTTCAAGTCCTGGTTTTGAAGCGAAACGAGGAGCCAGACCGGCACCGAAATCCCGGTCAGCGACAGAATGGTCATCCAACCTCAACCGATCGTCTGGCCCGGCCGCCCTTATCCGCTCGGTGCAACCTGGGACGGCGAAGGCGTCAACTTTGCTTTGTTCTCCGAGCACGCTGAGTCCGTCGAACTCTGCCTCTTCGACGCAACAGGCCGCCGCGAACTTCATCGCGTCCGCCTCAAGGAACAGACCGACCAGGTTTGGCACTGCTACTTGCCCGAAGGCCGCCCCGAGCTCGTCTACGGCTATCGGGTGTATGGACCCTACGAACCGAACAAGGGCCATCGATTCAACCCACAGAAGCTGTTGCTTGATCCCTACGCAAAACAGATTGTTGGGAATATGAAGTGGAGCGACGCTCATTTCGGATACCGCGTTGGACATCGCAACGCTGATCTTTCGATGGACCGTCGCGATAGCGGCCCCGGAACGCTAAAAGCGAGTGTGGTCGATGCAGCATTCACCTGGGGCACCGACCGTTCGCCGCGCACTCCATGGCACAAGAGCGTCATCTACGAAATGCATGTTCGGGGATTTACCTATCGGCATCCTCGCGTTCCCGAGACTCTGCGAGGAACCTATGCTGGCCTCGGCACAGGACCGGTGATCGATCATCTGCTGAAACTCGGGGTCACGGCGATCGAACTGATGCCCGTTCATTACTTCATCGATGACCGGACGCTGGTGGAACGGGGATTGCGCAACTACTGGGGCTATAACACCATCGGTTTCTTCGCTCCCATGTCGCGGTACCTTGCGACTTCCTCCATCAACGAATTCAAGACCATGGTCAAGGCGATGCATTCGGCTGGAATCGAAGTGATCCTCGACGTCGTCTACAACCACACTGCCGAAGGCAATCAGCTGGGTCCAACGCTGTCGTTTCGCGGTGTCGACAATTCTGTTTACTACCGCATCTCGGCTGACAATCCTCGCTATTACACTGACTACACGGGAACCGGCAATACGCTGAACATGCGCCATCCTCGCGTGCTCCAACTCATCATGGACAGCCTTCGCTACTGGGTGCTCGACATGCACGTCGATGGCTTCCGTTTCGATCTGGCGGCGACGCTCGCACGCGAACTCCATGAAGTCGACAGACTGGGAGCGTTCCTCGATATCATTCACCAGGATCCCGTGTTGTCACAGGTCAAATTGATCGCCGAGCCTTGGGACCTCGGGGAAGGGGGTTACCAGGTCGGCAAATTCCCCGTCGGCTGGGCCGAATGGAACGATCGCTACCGTGATGCTGTTCGCTCCTATTGGAAAGGCGATGGCGGCCAAATTGGAGAGTTGGCGTATCGCGTTACGGGATCCAGTGATTTGTACGCGCGCAGCGGACGCCGCCCCTACGCCAGCGTCAATTTTGTAACCGCGCATGACGGCTTCACCCTGACGGACCTCGTCAGCTACGACCACAAGCACAACGAGGCAAACGGCGAAGAGAATCGGGATGGCACGGACAACAATCGCAGTTGGAATTGCGGCGCAGAAGGTCCGACCGACGATCCGGCAATTAACGCTTTAAGGGCTAGGCAGAAGCGCAACTTTCTGGCGACTTTGCTGCTCTCGCAAGGCGTCCCCATGCTTCTCGCTGGCAATGAACTAGGACGCACTCAGCAGGGAAACAACAACGCGTATTGCCAGGACAACGACATAAGCTGGGTCAACTGGGACAACATCGATAGCCAGAGAGAGCTGATCGCTTTCGTCAGAAAACTTATATTTCTTCGGCAAAATCACCCCGTTTTTCGGCGCCGGAACTTCTTTCAGGGACGCGCCATCAAGGGTGTCGGAGTCAAAGACATTCTCTGGCTCCGTCCCGACGGACGCGAAATGACCGATCAGGAGTGGAATCAGGAGTACGCGCGCACATTGGGGGTCTTCCTCTCTGGGTCTGCTGTCGACGAGATCGATGAACGCGGCCAGCTCATCACCGACGAAAACTTCATTCTACTCATGAACGCACATCACGAGGAAGTTCCGTTTACGCTGCCGACGGTTGCCTCTTCTATGACCTGGATGACCATTATCGATACTTCTGTGGAATCGGCATGTAGCCCTGGCACAACTTACGACGCCATGACGAATTACTCTCTGCAAGCCCGGTCTCTTGTGCTCCTCGTCGAGCGGCAGCGCGACCAGATTCGCCAGGATCGCCGAAATGGTTCGTAGTCACCGCATGCCCTTCGGGGCCGAAGTTCAATCGAATGGTGAAGTTCGGTTCCGCCTTTGGGCGCCCACCGCCAAAGAAGTCACGCTATGCCTTGAAGGCGAACGATCCGCCTTCCTCCCGTTGAATCCCGCGCCGGATGGATGGTTCGAAATCGTAACCGACCAAGCGACTGTCGCTTCGAAATATCTTTTCCAAATCAACCGTGGCAGCAAGGTTCCTGACCCTGCCTCACGATTCCAATCCAACGACGTACATGGCCCCAGTGAGGTCGTGAATCCGGCTGTGTTTGATTGGTCCGACTCCGAATGGCGCGGCCGCCCGTGGGAAGAAGCTGTAGTCTACGAACTTCACGTCGGCGCCTTCACGCCCGAAGGTACGTTTCGTGGAGTCGAGCAGAAACTGGACTACCTTCGCGATCTGGGAGTTACTGCCGTCGAACTGATGCCCGTGGCGGATTTCCGCGGCTTACGCAACTGGGGATACGACGGCGTCCTGCCTTACGCTCCCGACAGCACATACGGCCAACCGGAGGATTTGAAGCGCCTGGTGCAGTCCGCACATGCAAAAGGCCTGATGATCTTCCTCGACGTCGTCTACAACCACTTTGGCCCTGACGGCAATTATTTGCACCAGTACGCCCCGCAGTTCTTCACGAAACGCCATCAGACACCATGGGGAGACGCGATCAACTTCGACGGGCATGGAAGTCGCGTCGTGCGCGACTTCTTCATTCACAACGCTCTGTACTGGCTCGAGGAGTATCACTTCGATGGACTGCGCTTCGATGCAGTTCATTCCATCGTCGACGAATCAACTCCCGACATCCTCACGGAATTAGTTGAAACAGTCCTCCGAACCTTGGGCCGCGATCGCCACGTTCATCTCATTCTCGAGAATAGCAACAACAGCGCGCGTTACCTCAAGCGCGACTCATCCGATAAACCACTGCTCTACGATGCTCAATGGAATGATGACATCCATCATGCCATTCATGTTCTTCTCACAGGTGAGTCCGACGGCTACTATTCTGATTACGCGCATAATCCCGTGAATCATCTCTGTCGCTGTTTGCGTGAGGGCTTCGCTTATCAAGGAGGTTATTCTGAATATCACTCGGCTCAGCGTGGCGAGCCCTGCGGACACCTGCCTCTCTCCGCGTTCATCTCTTTCCTGCAGAATCATGACCAGGTCGGCAATCGTGCTTTCGGGGAGCGTATTCTGCAGCTCGCCACAGCCCAGGCAGTTAAGGCAGCCATTGAAATTCTGTTGCTCGCCCCGTCCCCTCCAATGCTGTTCATGGGAGAAGAATTCGGTGCTGACTCTCCTTTCTTTTACTTCTGTGACTACCAGGGTGAACTGGCAACAGCAGTAACAAACGGAAGGCGTAGTGAGTTTGCCCGGTTCTCGAAATTCAGCTCACCCGAGCTGAGGGATTCCATTCCTGACCCCAACGACAGGCAGACATTCCTCAAGTCAAAACTCAATTGGAAGAGCCTCTCCAAATCATGTCACGCCGGTTGGCTCGAGCTTTACCGCAATCTGCTCTCAATTCGGCAACAATCGATCGTCCCGCACTTGAAGGGCAGGTCCGAGTCACGTTGCCGATCCTCTGACAATCCGCGCACCCTTTCGATCGATTGGACCTTCGCGGATGGTGTAAAGCTGCAGCTTCGCGCAAACCTCGGCAACACACCGAGCGAGAATTTCGCGTCCTGCTCCGGATTTCCCATTTACTCCACCAGCCGGGAATCCCTGGCGGTTCGACAAGGCGGCACTCTGCCGCCTTGGTCTCTGATTTGGGTATTGCGCAGTTAACGCGCTTACGCCCAATTCCATCGGTGATTTCTCCTGCACTTTTGGAGAACATCCCTTACGGCGGAGCCTGCAACTAATCCACACCTTTAGGCGCGGGTACGTGCTCCTGGCCATAGATCTCCAAGGGCAATCCCACATGCAGCGGCAGAATCAAATACCGACAGCAACTTACCGCCTGCAGTTGAATCAGCACTTCACTTTCCGCGACGCCGCGGCCATCATTCCTTATCTCAGTTCGCTCGGTATAAGCCACTGCTACGCCTCACCCTACCTGCGTGCCCGTCCTGGCAGTCTCCATGGCTATGACATCATCGATCACAATTCCCTAAATCCGGAAATCGGTACTCCGGAAGACTACGAGTATTTCGTCCAGGAACTCCATCGCCACGGCATGCGCCAGTTGCTCGATATCGTACCCAACCACATGGGTGTTATGGGAAGCGATAACACATGGTGGCTTGACGTCCTAGAAAACGGAGAGGCATCCGACTATGCCGATTTTTTCGACATCGACTGGGATCCCATCAAAGATGAGTTACAGGGAAAGGTGCTCGTTCCGGTCCTTGGAGATCAATACGGCACCGCTCTCGAGAAAGCAGAGCTGAAACTTACATTTGATTCTGAACACGGCGAGTTCAGCATCTTCTACTATCAGCATCGATTCCCGATTGCCCCGCGAGAATATCCTCGAATTCTTAGCTTTGATATTGAGCTCTTGCAACAAAAGCTCGGCTCCACGCACGAAGACATTCTTGAACTTCAGAGCATCATCACCGCATTCGGGCATCTGCCGGATCGGACCGCGTTAACTCCCGAGCGGCGTGGCGAACGGAATCGCGAAAAAGAAGTCCAAAAGCGGCGCTTGGCCGCGCTGTGCGCCCGCACGGCTGAAATTAACGACTTCATCAAGCAGAACGTGGAGCGCTTTAACGGAAGCTCCAATGATGTCCGCAGCTTCGACAATCTTCACGAGTTGATCAAGGCGCAGTCTTACCGTTTCGCTCAATGGCGTGTGGCCGCAGACGATATCAACTACCGCCGTTTTTTTGACATCAACGATCTTGCGGCGCTCCGAACCGAAAATGAATCGGTATTCAACAAGACGCACGAGCTGATCTTGAATCTTGTTTCTGAGGGAAAAGTCGACGGACTTCGGGTCGATCATCCAGACGGTCTCTACAACCCTGCTGGATATTTGAAATTACTGCAAAGCCGCCTCGAGACGAAAATCGCGCCCCAGAACCGGGAGGCCTATTTGGTGATTGAAAAGATCCTCACCGGCAAAGAACATTTACGTGAAAATTGGCCTGTAGACGGGACTACCGGGTACGAGTTCGCAAATCTGCTGAACGGATTGTTCGTCGACCAGGCTTCCCGGGACCGAATGGATCGCATCTACCGCTCTTTCACTGGGGACTCGTCAGACTTCCACGATCTTGTTTACATCTGTAAAAAGCTGATGTTGAAAGTCGTCCTCGCGAGTGAATTAACAGTGCTCTCGAATCTGCTTAGCCGAATCGCGCTGGCCGATCGTCATACCTGCGACTTTACGCTGAACAGCTTGCGCAGCGCCCTAGCTGAGATCATCGCTGAGTTCCCTGTCTACCGCACCTACGTCACCGCATGCGGTGTTTCCGAAGAAGACCGACGCTACGTGCACCAAGCTGTCTCTGCGGCGAAAAGACGAAGTAATGCGGCCGACTTAAGTGTCTTCGATTTTGTCCAGCGCATTCTTCTCGCTGACGTCAATGGCAGCACCTCCGGCTGGTACAAAATGGCGGTGCTTCGCTTCGCCATGAAGTTCCAACAGGTCACTTCCGCCGTAATGGCAAAAGGCCTCGAGGATACCGCCTTCTATCGCTACAACCGTTTGGTCTCTCTGAATGAGGTGGGAGGCAATCCCAGCAAGTTCGGAACCAGCGTCGAGGAATTCCACCGTGCGAATCAGGAACGTTTATCGCATTGGCCGGATTCAATGGTCTCTACTTCGACCCACGATTCGAAGCGGTCGGAGGACGTCCGGGCGCGAATTAGCGTACTTTCCGAAATCCCGGTTGAATGGCGTCTTCATCTGAGTCGCTGGCGCGATTGGAATCACGATAAGAGGCGCATGCTTGACGGATTACTCGCACCCACTCGCAATGACGAATATCTGCTTTACCAGACCTTGATCGGTGCATGGCCAACAGGCCCTGCGGAAGCCAACTGGCTCAAATTCGTCGAGCGCGTCGAGCAGTACATGCTCAAAGCCGTCCGGGAGGCAAAGCTATACACCAGTTGGGCCAATACGAATACAGACTACGAGAACGCGATGAGCAATTTCGTTCGCACAATTCTCGATCGCACGGCCAACAACCAGTTCGTGCAAGATATTGAAGAATTTCAGCAGCGCATCTCTCGGATAGGTTCTTTCAACAGTCTTTCGCAAACCCTCCTGAAGTTAACTGCCCCGGGCGTACCTGACATCTATCAAGGAAACGAACTCTTCACTTTCAGACTTGTCGATCCTGACAATCGCCAGCCGGTCGACTACGGAGTCTGCAAAGAACGACTCGATGGCCTGACAAAACTCATCCCGAGTCCCGAATCGCTGTCCGAGTTTTCCAGCAATCCCGAGCAGGACCCGGCCAAGCTCTACCTGACCTGGACAACTCTACAAACACGAAAGAAACATCCCACCCTCTTTCAACGCGGCGAATACATCCGACTAGCGGTCGGAGGCGAGAGAGCAAATAACATAGTGTGCTTTGCTCGCAGATATGAAGGTCGAACCGCTGTGATAGCAGCTCCCCGTTTTTGCGCCAAGCTTTTGGGAGGAGATCATCAGACAATCTGCGAACCATCGCTTTGGGCCGACACGCATCTCGAACTTCCAAACTTCCCGGCATCCTGTTTTCACAACATATTTACCGGAGAATGTATTCCTACAAAGCAGGAACAGATCCAACGCCTTCCAATCGGAAAACTGCTTCACCATTTCCCGGTAGTATTGCTCCTCAGCGAACCAATTCAAAACGAGGACGCTAGTTGTAGTTAGTTCATGTTCTGGTATTCCAGACATTGTCAGCGACTCGCATCAGGCATAGGCTAGGACCAAGGAGTGTTTATGAGTACCATTGAAGCCAGCCCCTCCTCTGAAATTCAGGAACTCACCCCCTACTCTCCCACTCGATCCACGGTAAACGGCAAGCCCCTCGGTGCTGAAGAGCTGCGCAACATCGAGACCTATTGGCGCGCTTGCAATTATCTGAGTCTCGGGATGATCTACCTCCGCGAAAATCCTCTCCTTGAAGAACCGCTGAGGCCTGAGCACATCAAGAATCGCCTGTTGGGTCACTGGGGATCGAGCCCAGGCCTGTCGTTCATGTATGTGCACCTGAATCGCGTGATCAAGAAATTAGATCTCGATATGATCTTCCTCGCCGGCCCCGGCCACGGCGCTCCCGGTGTGCTCGGCCCGGCGTACCTGGAAGGAACTTACTCGGAGATCTACCCAGAAAAGTCTCAAGATATTGACGGGTTGCGCGAGTTCTTCCGCGAATTTTCTTTCCCCGGTGGAATCGGCAGTCACTGCACACCCGAAACTCCGGGCTCCATTCATGAAGGCGGAGAACTCGGTTACGTTCTGTCCCACGCCTGTGGTGCGGCATTCGATAATCCTGACCTGATCGTCGCAGCAGTCGTAGGCGACGGCGAGTCTGAGACCGGACCGCTCGCCACTTCCTGGCACATCAATAAGTTTCTGAATCCCGCACGAGATGGCGCCGTGCTGCCCATCCTCCATCTCAACGGATACAAGATCGACAACCCAACGCTGCTTGCCCGAATTTCGCACGAAGAACTCGAGAATCTGTTCCGCGGATACGGCTGGACCCCTTACTTCGTTGAAGGTTCCGATATCGAAAACATGCATCAAGCAATGGCCGCTACTGTGGAGCAGTGCATCCGCGAAATCCGAGGTCATCAGCGCGAGGCGCGGGATCGAGGAACAGTGAATCGACCGCGCTGGCCAATGATTGTCCTACGCTCTCCCAAAGGCTGGACTGCGCCCCGCGAGATGGAAGGCCACTATCTTGAGGGGTTCTGGCGAGCCCACCAAGTGCCGTTACCAGCGGTCAAGAGCAATCCCGAACAGCTTCACATCCTTGAGAACTGGATGCGCTCCCAGGTGCCCAAATCGTTTTTTGATGGTAACGGACGATTAGCACCTGTATTTCGGGAGCTGGCGCCGGCGGGCGACCGTCGCATGAGCGCGAATCCTCACGCAAATGGCGGACGTCTGAAAAAAGCGCTGCGCCTGCCCGATTTCCGCGACTATGCAGCGAAGGTCGAGAAGCCGGGCACAACTCAAGCCGAAAACACTCGGCCGCTCGGAAATTTTCTCGCCGAGACGATGGAGAAGAATGCGGCCAACTTCCGAGTTTTTGGCCCCGATGAAACAAGTTCCAACAAGCTCGACGGCCTTTACAAGGTAACCAAGAAGTTCTGGATTGAAGAACGTTTCCCTGAAGACGACGACGGCGGAAATCTCTCCCCCGACGGCAGAGTTGTTGAAATGCTGAGCGAACACACCGTGGAGGGCATGCTGGAAGGATACCTGCTCACCGGTCGCCATGGCTTCCTCTCCACCTATGAATCGTTCGTGCACGTGATCGATTCCATGTTCAACCAGCACGCCAAGTGGCTCGAGATCTGTAACCACCTCACCTGGCGCCAGGCAATCGCTTCTCTGAACCTGTTGATCACCTCGACTGTTTGGCGACAGGATCACAACGGCTTTACTCACCAGGATCCGGGCTTCCTCGACGTGGTTGTGAACAAGAGTGCCAACGTCACTCGCATCTACCTGCCACCGGACGTGAACTGTCTGCTTTCTGTAGCTGATCACTGCCTGCGGAGCCAGAACTACGTCAACGTCATCGTTTGTGACAAACAGAGGCATTTGCAGTACATGAGCATGGATGCCGCCATCACGCACTGCACCAAGGGAATCGGCATCTGGGATTGGGCCAGCAATGACGAGGCTGGGGAACCGGACATCGTTATGGCATCAGCAGGTGACATCCCCACGCAAGAAGCCCTCGCGGCCACGGATCTCCTCCGTCGCGAATTCCCAGATTTGAAGATCCGATTCATCAATGTGATCGATCTTTTCAAATTACAGCCAAACAGCGAACATCCTCACGGCCTGTCTGATCGAGACTTCGATTCCTTGTTCACGGTCGATAAACCGGTGTTGTTCAACTTCCACGGCTATCCGCAATTGATTCACCGGCTGGCTTACCGCCGCACGAATCATCAGAACATTCATGTCCGCGGATACAAGGAAAAGGGCAGCATCAACACACCGCTGGAGCTCGCAATCGACAACAACATCGACCGCTTCAGCCTCGCGATGGACGTTGTCGATCGAGTGCCGAAGTTACAAAGAATTGGCGGGCACGCCAAGGAGCGTTTCTTGAACCAGCAGATCGAATGCCGCAACTACGCGCATCAATACGGCATCGACAAACCGGAAGCAACGGACTGGGTCTGGCCGTATTAGTAGTTAGGGGGATGCGATCGCCCGATCGACTTTTTTGTAGCGCCGCCGTCCCGGCGGCTGTCGGGCGGGCGCCTCGCCCGCCCAGCCAGAATCGGCACGAACGCCGCGCTCTTGCGCCGCCTCTTACGTCAAAGTTGGGAACGTACAAGGAAAATAGAAACCCTATGACGGGTGCGATAAGCCCTTGATCACGCGCACCGTGTCGCGAGCGATCAGCAGTTCCTCATCCGTCGGAATCGCATAGGCAAGCAGTTTCGAATCCTCCGTACTGATCAGCCCCTCGCGTCCTACGGTCTGCTGATTCTTCTCGTCATCGATCCGAAGCCCTGCCCACTCCATATCGGAACAGATGCGAGCGCGGATCTCCGGTGAGTTCTCGCCGATACCGCCTGTGAAAACGACGGCATCTGCTCCTCCCATGGCAGCCAAAAAAGCACCAATATATTTCCGCGCCCGGTAGCAGAAGATCTCGATCGCCAGACGCACTCGGCGATCGTCGTGTTCCTTCAGTTCGGCCTGCAGCTCCCGCATGTCATTCGTGAGCCCTGAAACCCCTAGCAAGCCAGATTGCGTGTTCAGCAGCGTGTCCACTTCCGAGGCGGAAATCGCTTCCTTGCGAGCAATCACGCCCACGATCGCAGGATCCAGATCGCCGGAACGCGTGCCCATAACCAACCCCTCGAGCGGTGTCATTCCCATCGAGGTATCCACAGATGCGCCATTCTTGATCGCAGCCGCCGAGCATCCGTTTCCCAAATGAAGCGTAATGATGTTCGTCTGCTCTCGCGTCAGACCACGAAGTGCCCGATAGCGAAATGCAACGTAACGGTGCGAGGTCCCGTGAAATCCGTATCTTCGAATCCGGTACCTCCGATAAAGATGGTAAGGAACGGCGTAAAGATAGGCCTGATCCGGAATCGATTGGTGAAAGGAAGTATCGAAGACGGCTACTTGCGGTACTCCGGCGCCGAATAACTCTCGCGCTGCCGAGATTCCCCTCAAGTTATTCGGATTGTGCAGCGGAGCCAGATCGATGCAGTCCTCGATGCCTTGGACCACACGCTCATCAATCAGCGTCGATTCCTTGAACATCTCTCCACCATGCACCACCCGATGCCCTACCGCATGTATGTCCGCGGTGCTCTTAATTTCATCTACGCCCGACCGATCCGATGCAACGTAGCGCAGAACGTAATCCAGCGCTGCTCCCATATCGCGCAAAGGTGCAGTCATCGTACACGATTGGTCTTTGCGATACTGAACCTTGACGATCGCCTCTCCCCCGATGCCTTCCACTTCGCCACGCAAAATCCTGTCGTCCTGATCGTTCTTGATCGTCTCGATATCGGTGGAAATGATCTGAAATTTCAAGCTGGAACTTCCGGCATTCAGGACGAGCACGTTCATAGAATGATCTCTATTCCGCACGGATAAAGCCGCATGCAACTATCTCTGCGGAATTTATCTAAAGATAAGCTTGAGAAAGTGTTGAGGCAAACTGGGTTACGTAGACGATGAACTATTCCTCAGCCACTACGAGGCAGGCTGGCCCGGCTTGATCTCCGCCGCTTTGCCCTCGTGATACACAACAACCAATGGTTTTCCCCCGTTTGGATAACGGACGGTTTTTTCGTACGAGGTATCGCCAGAATCGGGCACGCCCATACCGATGGCAAAATCCGCCTGCATTTCATTCATCCCAGGTCTCACCTCGTGGCGTTCGACCGCATCCCACACTTCGGCCGGCCAATGCTTATACAGGTCATGCGGATCTTCGATAAAAAACATTTCATCCGAGTAGATCTTGTAGTCGCCGTTGTCTTCGTAACCGATGGGCACAGCGTAACTCTTTCCATCCTTTTCAAAAACGGCAACAACCTGCTTCGGCTGGCCCTGAACCCGGTTCGCTGCACTCACTACGTCTTTAATGGCAAGTTTCTCGATCGGACCTAAAGTGCCCGTCTCGTGCCCGAAATCCACGTGTTTGCTCGCCGAATTGTAGGTGTAATATACGTACCGATATCCCTCTTTGACCCAGACCGGCTGTTGCGTAAGCTGTTTCGCAGTCTTCAGATCGTAGGGATACAGTTTCTTGGGGCTGACATAGTAGTCGGGATTCGAATATCCCACGTTTGCTGCTTTTTTCTTCCGCTCGACCGCCAATTGGTCTTGGTGACGCTGATAGAAGATGTATCCTGCTCTCACTGCCGCCACCACCAGTGCCAGCAACAGCGCTAATTGAATCCTGCGTCTGGTCTCTGTTGTCATGAATGAACGCTACCGACTTCCCGTTGTAAACTGAAAATGGAGATTCACCGATGCCGGTTACCGAACAAGACGTCCTGAGCGCATTGAAGAGCTGTTACGACCCCGAGATCCCGGTTAACATCGTCGACCTCGGTCTGATTTACAACGTGAACTTTACTCCAGCACCCGATGAGAAACAGGACGTCTCGGTTGATATGACGCTCACCGCTCAAGGCTGTCCCGAGCACGTCAACATCAGCATGCAGGTGAAATCGCGCCTGGAGCAGTTGCCCGGCATTCGGAACGCTGCGGTCAACGTCGTCTGGACTCCGCCCTGGACTCCCGAGCGGCTCAGTCCCGAAGCCCGGAAACAGCTTGGCATCGAATAGCTAACCGACAATCTCGTCCCAGATATCTCCGCCGCCTTGTCCCGCTGCTTGGGTGATGCGCTTCCCGGCCTTTGCTGCCATCTCCATCACCTGCATGCCTCGGTCAAAATACTCGGGCAGCGATCTGCGGACTCTTTCGAAGTTCTCCGGATACTCCGATGCCAGCACTGCTAAACCCACGCCCGTCGCGAGTACTCCGGCAGGATATCTTTTCTTTAAGAATAGAATTGCGGCTGCTCCAACGGCCCCCATCACCACAGCCTTCTTCCAACTTTCCATGTTTTTCTCCCTCTTTCTTCCAGGAAGCAGGTTTGATGCGATTGTACTACCCATAAGCTGCACTAAAAGCGAACGATCAGCCCGGCATGAATCAAAATGCCCGTAACCAATCGATTTCTCCGCCGGAGAGCGCTGCCCAAATCCTTTATACTGCCCTGTCTCCCGGAGAAACCAATGTCCAGTTCGCACACATGCGGTTTGCGATGCAGCGTTGTCCTGGCTTTGTTCACGTTAAGCCTCTCTGCTCAAACGAAGCCCCGCGCACGCGATCTCGGCGTACCCTTCGACGGCACCCCGGGTCCTAACAATGCCATTACAGACGTGAAGGGCGTCGAGGTAGGCCATACCACGATCATTTCCGGGGAAGGAAAACTCGAGGTAGGCAAAGGGCCTGTTCGCACCGGCGTTACCGCGATTCACCCCCGTGGAAAGGCGAGCAATGATGCCGTTTTTGCCGCCTGGTTCACGCTCAATGGCAATGGCGAAATGACGGGCACCACATGGGTCGACGATTCCGGATTCCTCAACGGGCCCGTTATGATCACGAACACTCACAGCGTCGGAGTCGTTCGCGATGCCGTTATCGCCTGGAAGGTCAAACACGGTTCCCCGGACATGGAAGGCTACTGGTGGTCTCTCCCCGTTGTTGCCGAAACCTGGGACGGCTATCTGAACGATATCAACGGATTCCACGTCAAGCCCGAGGATGCGTGGCGCGCCCTCGATTCAGCCCACTCCGGCGCTGTAGAGGAAGGCAATGTCGGTGGAGGCACCGGCATGATCTGCAACGAATTCAAAGGCGGCATAGGCACCAGTTCTCGCGTTCTCTCTCAGAAAGCTGGAGGCTATACGGTAGGCGTGCTCGTCCAGTGCAATTACGGTTCGCGCGAACAGCTTCGAATCGCTGGCATCAATGTCGGTCGCGAAATCCCCGAGCACACCGTTTGGCAAAGTGACGTAGGCTCGATCATCGTGGTAGTCGCAACCGACGCTCCTTTGATCCCCACACAGCTGAAGCGGATTGCCAAGAAGATCTCCCTCGGACTCGGTCGTGACGGCAGCTACTCCGGCGACGGCTCCGGTGATATCTTCATCGCCTTTTCAACAGCAAATCCGGGAGCCGTTGGCACCCAGGGGTTGCATCAGCTTACTATGTTGCCGAATGATTCTCTCGATCCAATTTTCCTTGCAACGGTCCAGGCAACCGAAGAAGCAGTCATCAATGCCATGATTGCCGCCGATACGATGACCGGGATCAACAATCATACAGTCGTAGCTTTACCCCATGACCGACTGCAAGAGGTTCTTAAAAAATACAATCGCTTGGTGAAATGAGTGCGTTTTGAGAACAATCTAGCTTCTGCCTGAGGTTCCGTTTCCCCAGCCACGATATTCGCTTGGCTCAATGCCGAGTCGCTTGATCATCGATTGCAATGTGGTACGTTTCAGCCCAAGCCTGTTCGCCGCACCTTCCGGTCCCGAAAGAACTCCGTTCGTCATCCGCAAAATTCGCAGAATATGTTCCCGCTCAATCTCTGCCAGATCGTCTTCCGCGAGTTCCGTTTCCCGCTGAATTTCAGCCGGAGGGGCAACCAGGGCATTCCCTTTGCTCATGATCACCATTCGTTCGATCATGTTCTCGAGTTCGCGGATATTCCCGGGCCAGTGCCACCTGCACAGAACCCGCATCACTTCATTCGGAACCTCGTTGATGTGTTTGTTCATCTTTGATGAGTGCTTATGCAAAAAGTGATATACCAGCGAGGGAATGTCCTCCTTCCGGGCCCGCAACGGAGGAAGTTCAATAGGAAATACATTTAAACGGTAGAAAAGATCCTCCCGGAATCTCTTATCCGCGACATCCTGCTGAAGGTCCCGGTTTGTTGCCGCAATGATGCGCACATCCACACACAGCGTCCTAACTCCTCCCAGCCGCTCGAACTCGCGGTCTTGCAGCACTCGCAACAGTTTCGGCTGAAGTTCCAAAGGTAATTCCCCGATCTCATCCAGGAAGAGCGTCCCTTTGTGCGCCAGCTCGATGCGACCTACCTTCTGACTTACCGCTCCCGTAAACGCTCCTTTCTCGTGACCGAACAATTCGCTTTCCAGCAGTCCCGAAGGAACAGCGGCACAATTCAGCTTGACGAACGTGTTCTCATACCGCGTGCTCAGGTCGTGCACTGATCGAGCGACTAGCTCTTTTCCTGTTCCGGTTTCACCGAGCAGCAACACCGTTGAGTCCGTCGGCGCCACGACCCGGGCTTTGCGCAAGACTTCTCGCAATGTGGAGCTCTGTCCGATGATCTCTTCGAACCCTAGTTCTGTCTCGATTTCGCTCTGCAGATAAGACTTCTCACGTGTCAACCGGTCGGTAGATTCCTGCAGGCGGTCCGACATCTCCCGTAATTTCGCAATATCGATGGACGCGCCCGTAATACCCACGACTTTATGGTTACCGTCGAAGAGCGGCTCTATGGTCAGGTCTAAAACGTACCGATTCCCGTTCTGTGAAATTGCAACTTCTTCGCGCAAAGCAATCCCGGTGTTCAGCACTCGCTGTTTCAACTCTGTGAGCCCCGCCGACTTTTTGACTCCGAGTACTTCATCATCGGTTTTGCCGACTACTTCGTGCTGCCAATATAGCTGTGGGTTGTACACCCACGTATAGCGCAAGTCCTGGTCCTGGTTGAACACCGTGATCGGAGAATCTTTCAGAGCCACACGGAAACGCCCTTCGCTCTGCCGCAAAGCCTCTTCGGCTCGCTTGCGTGCGGAAATGTCCTCTGAGAATATGGCGATGCCTCCAATCTGGCCATTGGCATCACGCCAGGGATGGATCTGCCACCTGAGCCATTGCACATCCCCATCGGCCCGATCAAATCGATCTCCGTCCTCTACCAATACCTCGCCTCTTAGTCCCCTCCTATGTGCCTCTTTCCACCTTTCTGGAATTTCCGGGAAAACCTCGTAGTGTGAAATTCCGTGCAGGTCACGAATGCCCAGACCGTAATCGGTCATCCAGCGCCGGCTTGCCTGGATGTAACGCATTTCGCGGTCAAACAACGCAACCGCAGCCGGTGAATGCTCGACGAATAGACGCAACCGACCTTCGCTCGCGCGCAGCGCTGCTTCTGCCCTTGTACGATCGGTAATGTCATGGGCTAATCCCCGTACCAAAGGCGCTACCACTCCTTCAGTACGCAGCGTATTGCTGTACTCCCAAATACGACGCTGCCCGTCTTTGGTCTGCACGCACATCACACCTCTTGCGGAACCACAACTCTTAATCTCCTCGAGGTATCCGTCGAATCCTCCCCGACACTCTGGCGCCAATACATCTCTCATCGGAGTGCGCAAGAGTTCGTCCATGCCATACCCCAGAACTCGTGCCGGTGCCGGATTCATGGACAACAGATTCCCTTGCATGTCGTGAGTACAAACCAGATCCTCACTGTGTTCGACCAGATCGCGATATCGGTCCTCACTTTCGCGCAATGCAATTTCCGCTCGCTTGCGTTCGCTGATGTCCGACACGAACGCAAGAGTGCCCGATCCATCCGGCAGCAAAACCTCGGCTATATCGAGATGTGCATCGAACCGGGTCCCGTTCTTCCTCAACGCCACACACTCGTAGTGCACCGGAATAGGCTGGCCGTGCGACCGAAAGTGCGCTCTCAGTTCCACTTGCGCCCTGCATTCCGGCGAGAGGAGTTTTCCAATCGGGCCTCCTACCAATTCTTTCGCATCCGTAAAACCAAAGAGTTCCAGAAACTTGTGATTCACCCACAATGTCTTCGCATCGCGGCTGATCACCACAGCCAGCGGCGCATCCTCGATCAGAGTGCGAAAGCGAGCCTCACTCTGTGCCAGCGCTCCGTGAACGGCGCGAAGTCGGCGGTCAGCTTCTGTTTCCCGGAACTCGCCCAACGCTAAACGTGCTGCAAAGCAGAGGATGGAGGCCCCGAGTAACAGGACGCTTATTCGTCGCCAGTCCGAGCCTAGTCCTTTCACCTGAATAAGCACGATCAGCGGCCCGCCAGCATAAAGCGCATTCTCCAGCAGCATGCCAAGAAAGCGGCGTTCTTTCGGTGCGACGGGAAGCGCGTTTTTGGGAAACTCCCAACGCATCGCCCATACTGCCGCCATCAGGAAGGTCATCGACCAACACAGATCCAGCCAACTTCCAGTTGGCACCTCGATGCCATGACGCAACTCTTGGTAGTCTGTCAGGCAAATCCCGATGAGCAGTGGAACGAAGACGATGACAAGTGCCTGATAGAGCCTTCGGATCTCGACGGTGCGTGCTCGAAACATTTGGAGCATCGCAAGGCCCAGAACGGCAATATTCTCGCCCAGTTCAATTTGGTCCGACCGCACCAACGACAGCTCTCGGCTCTGCTCGTGGGACGCCGCCTGGTACCAACCCAGATAAATCAGCGTGAAGATGATGAAAAGCTGGCAAAGGTCCAGGACCCAGGCAGCGTTCGCGGCGTAGCCCGATTCCCGATCTTCAGGATCCAGAAGCAACGCCATCGCCAGCAGCAGGGCGCGGCAGTCAACAAAGAAATGAAAAATGGAGTCTCTTGCTGGCGATACTCGCAAGAACGATTCATAATAAATCCACCCAGCGTCCGCGACAATCCAGACTACGAAGCTGAGTCCTACCAAGACCCAAAAAGGTCGGGTGAAACCATTGCCTTTCCTCGCAGCTCGCAGACAAGCGATAACAGCTAAACCCGCGCACGCGATCTGAAAAAGGTTTGCAACAAACGCGCCCAGGGCACTCTGTCCGATGAAAACTTCCTGGAAAGCATGCAATCCAACGACACCAATGCCAAAGATCAAGAGTCTTCGATTTGTGAGCCAATTTGGTTTCGTTGCAGCCGCGACCTTCACGTCCACAAATTCCCCCGATCGGCAGAACTCCCATGCCGATCTATAAGCACAATTTTCGGGTCTCAGCTACTGCGCGCCACCAGGGAAAAACATCTCAACGCGCATCAGCTTGCGAAATACAACCATCCGCAAGAGGGTATTCCGCCTTTCGATTGGCTCGGCGCAGGTAGAGCAAAGTGGCGAGCCTTGTTGCCATCATGAAGGGACGAAAATCAGCGGTCTGTGATTCGAATCACAATATGCCGTTTGTTTCCCAAAACGGGAACAGCCTCAAAATAGAAAGGCGAGCCCCAATCGGCTCGCCATAGCTACAAATCTCATTCGTTTTATTGCTTAGCGTTGCGCCGAGGTCACCACATCATTTCGCAGGACGCTGACTTCCACTCGGGCTGCTGACGGGCGTTTTTCTCCTGCAATTGCGGCAGAATTTCCCATGCTCATCTCATAGATCCGATACACAGGGATATGGTGTGTCAGCACCAGATACCGGACGACCGAGTCCGCCATCCTGCGTGAACTCGCGATCGCCGCTTGCCCCTGTCCCGGCGCGAATCCCCGCACCTCGATGATGTAGCTGCCTGCTCCATTCAGCGAGCCCGCCATTTGGTCCAGCGCATCCTTGGCATTCTTGCTCAACACGCTCTGACCTGGTCGGAACCGGATTTCGGTCTGTGCCGTCCCGTGATATTGGTCAAAATCGCCGACCATCTTCTCCGCAGTGCCTACTCGTGTCGCCGCATCGTTCGCCGCTCCCTGCGCGAGTTGGGCCTTACTCCCGGCATCATTCGCGTGTTGGTCGGCCACGCTCGTCTTCTCGGATGCGAGTTGGAGTCCTTGCTGGGTCCGGTCATCGAGATCCTTGATCATCCCCTTGGTTTCCGCGTTCAACTGCTCCAACTCGTTCAGTCGGTCGCGAATAGGTCCTACGTATCGTTGCACGTATTTCTTCGTGGTAAACGGATGCCTCACCAGGTTGACGAAATTTGGATCATCCCCGTCCCAAAAGTCCTTGGATCGCGGCGAAGTCAATGGTTCTCGCTCACTCGCTGTTGTAGCAGTCGTATCCCCGCTGGGAGTTGTATTCGTTTGCTGGGCGGCTGCCGCCACGGCAAACACAAAGATAAGAGCTAGCGATAGGGCTTTCTTCATCTCGACCATCCCCCCGGCGTGGCTCGACATCCACCCGGCGACTCAGATTCGGCGCGCATCGATTGTGCATCCAATACCTCCAATCTGCAAGTCTAGTGCGGCTTTTGAGGCACAGTGAGCCCCATCACTGCCTGCCGTTCGACTTGACCTTAGACTTACCAGGACAGACCGGAGGAACCATATGCCGTCCTACACAACATCCATGGCCGCGATCCAGGAATTTCTCGCCAAAAAGCGTATCGCCATCATCGGTGTCTCTCGCAACCCAAAGGACTTCAGTGCCTGCCTCTTCACCGAATTTGTAAAGCGCGGATACGACGTTGTGCCCGTAAATCCAAAGTCACCCGAAGTGCTCGGCCGAAATTCATTCGGCCGCGTGCAGGACATCCAACCGCCAGTCGAGGCAGTACTGTTGATGACGAAACCTGAGGTGACCGAAGCCGTAGTCGCGGACTGCGCCGATGCTGGAGTCCGCCACATTTGGATGTATCGCGCCGGAGGATCAGGGGCAGTGAGTCCGAAAGCAGTCGAGTTCTGCCAGCAACACGGAATCGCCCTCATCCCCGGCGAATGCCCATACATGTTCTTTCCTCACAATGGCCTTCATGCCATTCACGGTCTTATCCGCAAGATCACAGGCGCTTACCCCAAAAGGGAGCTGACAGCTTAAGAAATCCTGGACGGGAAAGGTGCCCCACTTCTGCCCGAATTTGGCAGAAGTGGGGATTTTGATTTGAATTTTTGACCTTTGAATCTTCGCCTTTGGGTTCTCGCCCTCAGCCTTGCTCGGAACTCGGGACTCAGGACTCCAGAACTAATCAACCACCGCTCGGTCGGTGATCTCCAGCCCCTTGTCGATGATCGCGAACGCTTCCCGCAGTTGCTGGTCATTAATGCATAGCGGAGGATTTGTGTAGAACGAATTCCACCGCACAATCGTGTAAAGTCCCTGCTCGCGGAAGAATCGTCCCAAAGCGGCCATTTCTTCAGAAGTTCCGTTGAACGGAGCCATCGGCTGCTTTGTCTTCTGGCTCCGTACCAGTTCAAGGATCCCGAATAACCCGATCGATCGCACGGCGCCAACCGACCGGTGTTTCTTCTGCAGATCCGCGCCAAGTTGCTTCATAACAGCGCCTATTTTGCGCGCGTTCTCAATCAGCTTGTCTTCCTCGTAAACGCGAATCGTAGCCAGCGCCGTCGCGCATCCCATGGGATGCGAATTGTAAGTCAGGCCTCCATAAAAGACATTGTTCTGAAAGTGCTGCGCGATGTGGTGCCGCATGCCTACTGCACCCAGCGGCACGTAGCTGGCAGTCAGACCTTTCGCCATGCAGATCAGGTCGGGGACAACTTTCCAGTGATCGATGGCAAACCATTCGCCGGTACGCCCGAATCCAGCCATGACTTCGTCAGCAATCATCAGAATGCCGTACTTGTCGCACAACTTTCGCACTCCTTGCATGTAGCCGTCCGGAGGAATCAGGATGCCGTTGGTGCCGACCACAGTTTCCAGAATGAACGCCGCAATCGTGTGCGGTCCTTCCAGTTGTATCGTCTCTTCGATCATCGCCAGAGACGATTCCGTCGACTCCCACCCGCGTTCGATCCCGTGATACGGATCGAGCACCCGTACCACGCCTGGAATCCCGGGCTCAGCCGCCCATCTCCGCGGATCACCCGTCAGAGAAATACTCCCTGCAGTAGCCCCGTGGTAAGACCGATACCGCGCCATGATCTTGTGTCGTCCGGTAAAGAAGCGCGCAATCTTGATCGCGTTTTCGTTCGCTTCAGCACCCCCATTGGTAAAGAAGAACGTATCGATATCGCCGGGAGTTATCTCCGCCAACTTCGCGCCCAACCGCGCCCGAGGCTCCGTCGCCATAAACGGATTCGCATAAGCCAGCGTCTGCGCCTGCTCATGCATCGCGTTGATCACGCGCTCGTCTCCGTGCCCAATATTGACTGACATCAACTGGCTATTGAAATCAATGAAGCGCTTGCCTTCGGGAGTCCAAAAGTAAATACCCTTCGCGCGAGCGATCGGAATCGGATCAACCTTCGATTGCGCAGACCACTCAAACAGCGTGTGCTTCTTCGTAAGCTCGACAATCTCTTGCCCGGTCATAGCGGGATTGACAACACTAGTAGTCATAAATGCCTCACATTCAGCCACGCATCTGTACTGGATTTCTTAAATAGGTTATCAGTGGAAATCCGTGGAAAATCCGTGGCTAAGGTTTCTAGAATTTCCTGCTGTGCTCTTTCGCCCAGCGCTCGACAACAACTTTCTTATCAGTATAGAACTCAATCGCATCCCGTCCTTGCCCATGCAGATCGCCGAAGAAGCTGTTCTTCCATCCGCTGAACGGGAAGTAGGCCATGGGAGCAGCTACTCCGATATTGATGCCGATATTCCCCGCCGGCGCTTCATACCGGAACCGCCGTGCCGCCGATCCGCTCGATGTAAACAGCGAGGCCTGATTCCCGTAAGCGCTGCGTTCCAGGAATGCAAGCGCATCATCCATATCGTCGGCATGAACAAGGCTGAGCACAGGGCCGAAGATTTCGGTATCGGTAAGGTCACTCGTCGCGGGCACGTCATCCAGAATCGTCGGCTTCACGAAATTTCCCGCTTCATGCTTGGAAACTTTTGCATGCCGCCCATCCAGCAAGACTTTTGCGCCCTGCTTCTCGCCCATGCCGATCAGGGCCTCCACGCGTTCCTTGCTCTGCGGCGTAATAACAGGCCCCATCTGGATCCCATCTTCAAGCCCGTTCCCCACCTTCAGCTTCGAGGCCGATTCTGCAATGGAATCACGGAACGTCTTCTGAGCCTCGCCGATCGTCACTGCCACCGACACGGCTAGACACCGCTGTCCTGCGCATCCAAAAGCGCTGTCACTAATAATCTGCGTCGCCATCGGCATGTCAGCATCGGGCAGCACGATGACGTGATTCTTCGCCCCGCCCTGGCACTGGCAACGTTTTCCCTGCGCCGCCGATCGCGAGTAAATGTATCGTGCAACCGGAGTGGATCCCACAAAGCTGATCGCCCGAACTTTCGGATGATCGATCAAAGCGTCAACCGCCGCCTTCCCGCCATTGATCAGATTCACGACGCCCTTGGGCAGCCCGGTCTTCTCGAGTAACTCGAAAACATATCGCATCGTAAGCGGCACACGCTCAGACGGTTTCAAAATGAATGTATTCCCGGTAGCGATCGCATACGGCAGATACCAGAACGGGATCATCCCCGGGAAATTGAACGGCACAATCGCTGCTACGACCCCGAGCGGCTGTCGGATCATCATCTCGTCAATGCCGCGCGCCACATCCTCCAGGTTGTAGCCTTGCATCATCATCGGAATGCCACACGCCACTTCCACGTTCTCGATGGCACGACGCATCTCCGCCTTGGCTTCGCCGAAGGTCTTCCCGTTCTCCATTGTGATAATCCGGCCGATGTCATCGATGTGCTCTTCCAGCAGCATCTTCAGCTTGAACAGCGGCTGGATGCGATCTTCCGGGGGCGTCCGCCGCCATTCCGAAACCGCCGACGCCGCAGCCTCAACAGCCACATTCACGTCAGCAGCATCAGACAAAGGCACGCTCGCAAGCAGCTCGCCCGTAGCTGGATTGACCACATCGCGCCACTCTGAAGCATGTGCGTGAGCCCAATGTCCATTGATGTAGTGAGTAAGTTTGTTTGCAGGGGGTGCTGCTACGGTCATAAGGGGTAAAGCCTTTCGCTATCGCGAAGAGTGAACAGCCGTTTTGGGAAGAGCACGGCTTACAGCCGTGCCGTACACGTACAAAATTCGACGGGCTTTAGCCCCTGAGGACACGGAAACTAAACCAGCGCGACTGCGCCCTTCTGCTCGCACACATTCGCGATAGCAGATTCCAACACGTCCATAGCGTCGCCCATCTGCTCATTCGTAATGACGAGCGGCACCAGCACCCGAATCACATTCGAATATGTTCCGGCCGTGATCGTAATCAATCCGTGCTCATAGCAATACTGCGAAATCTTCTTCGTCTCATCACTGGCCGGAGCCTTGGTGTTCCGTGATTTCACCAGTTCGAGCGCCTGCATTCCACCGAGACCCCGAATGTCGCCGATGATTTCCCAGCGCCGCTGCCATTCCCGCGCACGCCGTTGGAACTGATCACCAAGTTCGTTGGCCCGCGCCAGCAGGTTCTCGCGTTCGAACAGATCCAGCACAGCAAGCGCCGCCGCGCACGACAACGGATTTCCCGCGAATGTCCCGCCCAAACCGCCAATGCCGGGAGCATCCATAACTTCAGCCCGCCCCGTAACGGCAGCCAAAGGTAGACCGCCACCCAAAGACTTCGCCGTCACAAGAATGTCCGGTTCAATTCGGTATCGCTCGCTGGCAAACAGCGCACCCGTCCGCCCAAATCCAGACTGCACTTCGTCCGCAATAAATAAGATGCCGTACTTGTGGCACAACTCAATCAGCACCTTGAAGTAATCCGGCGGAGGGGCAACAAATCCACCTTCTCCCAGCACTGGCTCGGCAATCACGGCCGCTACTTCCTCATTGGCCACCACGCGCTTGAACGTATCTTCCAGATGCCGAGCGCAATACAAATCGCACGATGGATACGTCTTCGAATAGGAGCACCGGTAACAATACGCGTAGGGAACGCGGTATACCTCGCTCGGGAACGGCGCAAATCCCGCCTTGTACGGATGCGTCTTGCTGGTGAGCGCCAGCGTCATCATCGTGCGCCCATGAAATGCATCTTCAAAGGCAATGATCCCTGGGCGCTTCGTGTAGGCGCGAGCGATCTTCACCGCATTTTCAACCGCCTCTGCGCCAGTGTTCACAAAGATCGTCTTCTTCGCGAATTTTCCCGGCGTGACTTCATTCATCCGTTCGGCAAGACGAATGTAGCTCTCGTAGGGCGTAACCTGCACACAAGTATGGAGGAATTGATCGAGTTGATCCTTCACAGCGTCAACAACTTCCTGCCGCCGATGTCCGACGTTGAGGCAACCAATCCCACCCGCAAAATCTAGATAGCGGTTTCCGTCGACGTCTTCTAGCCAGGCATCCTCAGCCTTGGCAACATAAATTGGTGTGCCGTGAGAAAGCCCGCGGGGCACCGCCTTCTCGCGCCGCTCAGAAAGAGCCTTCGATTTCGGCCCCGGAATTTGTGTGCGTATCTGAATCGTAGACATATTGAATCTCGTTAAGGACTAAGCCATCGGGATCACCAAACTCTCAAAAACTAGCCCCTAATCCCTAGCCCTGCGTCTCAGTACCATCCAATCGGCGCCTCATTCAAATTGATATGCACCTGCTTGGTCTCCAGATACTCCTCGATTCCCCAAGGCCCCAACTCGCGTCCAAAGCCCGACTGCTTGAATCCTCCCCACGGAGCCTCTACATACGTTGGCTGCATATGATTGACCCATACGATGCCTGCGCGCAAAGCCTTCACCGCGCGCATTGCCTTGAAGATGTCGCGCGTCCAAACAGCGGCAGCCAATCCATATGGCGAGTCATTCGCAATCTTCATCGCGTCCTTCTCATCTTCAAAAGGAATGACCGACGCCACCGGCCCGAAAATTTCCTCCCGCGCGATCCGCGCACTGTTGTTCACGTCGTAGAAAATCGCCGGCTGCACGTAGTAGCCCTTCGCGAAGTTTTCAGGGCGCCCGCCGCCCGTAGCCAGCTTCGCCTCTTTCTTCCCGAGCTCAACGTATTCATTGACGCGGTCGTACTGTTCCTTGCTGACGAGGGGTCCCATCTTCGTGTCACGATCAAGCGGCGGACCCAACTTGATCTTCTTCGCCTTCTCGGTCATCGCATCGACAAAGTTTTTGTAGATCGATTTCTGCACGAGAATACGGCTCCCCGCCGAGCAAACTTCTCCTTGATTAATAAACACGCCAAACAGCGCGCCATCAATTGCCGCCTCGAAATCGGCATCAGCGAAAAAGATGTTGGGAGACTTGCCGCCGAGCTCCAGCGTTACGCGTTTCACGGTATCGGCAGCCTGCTTGACGATGATCTTGCCGACAGTCGCGCTACCAGTAAACGCAATCTTGTTCACGTCCGGATGCTGGACAATCGGTGCGCCGCACGTCTCGCCAAAACCTGTAATGATGTTGATCACTCCTGGCGGCAGGCCGCAATCAGCAAAATGCTTCGCGAACTCAAGCGCAGTCAGCGGAGTCTGCTCGGCTGGCTTTAACACGCACGTACACCCAGCCGCAATCGCCGGTGCCAACTTCCACGCGGCCATCAGCAACGGATAATTCCACGGAATAATCTGTCCCGCCACGCCGATCGGCTCTTTCAACGAAAGCGACATTGCGTTATCGGGAACGGGATTCACGGTGCCCGTAATCTTCGTCGCCAGTCCACCGTAGTATTCGAAACAGGTCGCGACATCGTTAATGTCGTATTCCGCCTCAACAATCGGCTTGCCGGTATTGCGGCACTCAAGTTCCGCCAGCGCAGCAAGATTCTGCCGAACTTTGTCAGCCATGCGAAACAGCACGCGCCCGCGTTCCTGAGCAGTCGTCGAAGCCCACGGCCCGTCTTCGAACGCAGCCTTGGCCGCCGCCACAGCGCGATTCACATCATCTGCATTGGCATCAGGAACCTGCGCGATTACTTCTTCGGTGGAAGGATCGTAAACCGGGAAGGTCTTCGCCAACTTGCTCGTGACCCACTCTCCGTTGATGAACATCTGATACGTCTTGACTTCCGTCTGAACTCCGCTAGGCATCATGGCCTCCCTGCACCCACTAGTAGCGCCAACGTCTCGCCAGCTGTCGTGCGAGCTTCCCACCCGCACTCCAAGCGCACGCTTTTGAAAGGACGCGGCTTAGAGCCGCGTAGCTAGATCGCCATTTGAGTCAGGGGTTTTAGCCCCTGAGGCAAATTGTCGAAGCATTTACCGATGCCCCTGACTTAGCGGCAGAACCACGCTGTTGACTCCAACAGACCGCGACAACTTTCGGCGCCCATAAACGAAAAAGAAGAACGCGGCCAAACCAACTGCAAGTACTGTCATCCCCACCATCCAAAGCTCGTACGACCATAGCGACGTAATCTGCTGCGCCGGAAAAAACACCAGCGCAATCCCCAACGTCGTCGTCAGAAATCCGCAAAGCCCCGCCGTGAACAGAGTTCCACGCCCATACTGCCCGATGGGCTTTGTCTCTCTCACCGCGAACTTCACCAGCGCTCCAAACATATAAAGGAACGGCACAAGCTGCAGCACCACGGCAAGAGACAGCAACTTCTGAAACGTCTCCTGCACGCCCGCTCCCGCAAAATTCAACACGACCAAGACGGCCGAAACGATTCCTTGCAAAATCAGCGCGGCATACGGCGTTGCATATTTCGGATGTACATTCCCAAGCCAGCTCGGCATGTAGGAATCCAGTCCCGCCACGAACGGAATCCGTGCCGATCCTCCCATCCATGCCGATCCAATTCCGGCAATCGACAAGCTCAAGAGAACCGCGAATGGGATCGTGATCTTACTAAGACCGACTTGTCCAGCCATGTGAGTAACGGCTTGGACGATCCCTTGAAGCACGTTGACACTCTTTCCCACGGCGATGAGAAGTGTGAGCGTCGCCCCAACATAGAGGGCACCCGACAGCACTCCACCCCACGCCACAGCGCCGGGTAACGTGCGCCGCGGATCCTTGATCTCATCTCCCATGACCGACGCAAGTTCCAGGCCGACGAGCCCAAAGCAGATCACGCCGAAAGAATTCAGAACAAATTTCGGATTCGCAGGAATCGCAAAATCTGCAGAGGTAATCGTCGTTCCGAACCGTCCCCAGATCACGATGCCCAAACCGATCAGCACCGCTGCCGCCATAAAGGTCCCAATAGCTCCCAGGTTATTGATCCACTTGCCGACGCCCAGCCCAAGAATGTTGAAAAGTGTGAGTAGCGCCAACAACGTGAGCGACGCGATAGACGCAAAGACTTTGTTGTCCGCCAATCCCTGATGTCCCGGCCCAAGCACGTATACCGAAACGCCGACGAAATACAGCATCACCGTCGGCACATACAGCATGTTGTTGGTC